>Ga0209577_10004098_pt1 | contig 13744 bp, 11 predicted proteins | sample GraSoiAngelo_109_FD_185874 | JGI IMG/M metagenome (GOLD analysis project Ga0209577, IMG submission 185874) | Grasslands soil microbial communities from the Angelo Coastal Reserve, California, USA - 14_0903_12_20cm (SPAdes) (version 2) | ecosystem: Environmental > Terrestrial > Soil > Grasslands... | reverse complement strand
CTATGCCGCCTGCGCTATAGGCGAATTCTTCCGGGATGCGGGCCGCCATTCGGTCTGTTTCTATGACGATCTCTCGAAGCACGCGCAGGCCTATCGCGAAATCTCGCTCCTTCTGCGACGCCCGCCTGGGCGCGAAGCTTTTCCCGGCGACGTTTTTTATCTGCACTCGCGTTTGCTGGAGCGCGCCGCCAAATTGAACGACCAAAAAGGTAGCGGTTCGCTCACGGCTTTGCCGGTGATCGAAACGCAGGCCGGCGACGTATCGGCTTACATCCCGACTAACGTCATTTCCATTACTGACGGCCAGATTTATCTGGAAGCCGATCTCTTCAACGGTGGCATCCGGCCGGCCATTAACGTGGGTCTCTCGGTGAGCCGCGTGGGCGGCAACGCGCAGATCAAAGCCATGCGGCAAGTTGCCGGAACGCTGCGGCTGGATCTCGCGCAATATCGCGAGCTGGCGGCCTTCGCGCAGTTTGGTTCCGAACTGGACAGAGCCACCCAAGCGCAGCTCGCGCGCGGCCAGCGACTTACGCAAGTGCTCAAGCAGGATCAGTTTGTGCCGTTGCCGGTGGAAAAGCAGGTGCTCGTCATTTTCGCGGGAACAAACGGCTACCTGGACAGTATCGAGGTTTCCGAAGTGGAGCGCTTCCAGCGCGACTTACTTGTCTTTGCCGACGCTCACGCCGCTGCATTGCTCCATAAAATCGCCACAAAGAAAGCCATCGACGATGAGATCCGTGAAGGCCTGAAGAAAACTCTCTCCGAATTCAAGGAGCGATTCACGGCGGGAACGCCGGCCGCGCGGTAGAAGCGACTCCTGGCGAAAAATAGCCTCCCATGCCAACGCAGCTCGACATCAAGCGCCGCATTCGTTCGGTAAAAAATACCCAGCAGATTACCCGGGCGATGAAATTCGTGGCGGCGGCGCGGCTGCGCCGTGCGCAAGAGAGAGCTTTTGCGGCCCGGCCCTATGCTCGCGCGATTTCGCGCCTGGTTCGCTCCGCCGCTCTTCGCGTGCCGGAGGGCGCACATTCCCTCTTGCGCCGGCGCGAGGAAAAGCGCATTTTGCTGCTGACAGTCAGCGGCGAACGCGGGCTCTGCGGAGCGTTCAACGCCAACGTGATCCGCCGTACGCTGGAATTTTTGCGGGAGCATTCGGCACAAGAGCCGACCATCATCGTTTTGGGCCGTAAAATCCGAGACGCCATGCGCAAGCAGCGTTGGAAAATTGTTGCGGAACACGTGGACGTCACGGCGCGGCCCGAGCCGACCAGAGCGGCGGAAATTGCCAATGACGTGACCGCCATCTACGAGCGGGGGGAAGTCGACTCCGTGTATATCGTTTTCAATGAGTTCAAGTCCGTGCTGGCGCAAAATCTGAAACTGGAGAAACTGTTGCCCATCGAGCGCGATCCCGCATCGACGATCGAAGAAGCACAGGCCAGTTCGAAGGAAACTCCCGTGGACTATCTCTTCGAGCAGCCGCCGGATGAGCTTTTCGGGCGTTTGCTGCCTCGCTACGTACAAGTGCAGATTTTTCGCGCTCTGGCCGAATCGGCGGCGGCGGAACATGCGGCGCGCATGACGGCTATGGATTCGGCGACGAACAATGCCGGAGAGCTGATCGATCAACTTACACTGTATATGAATAAAGTTCGTCAAGCCGCGATCACCAAGGAGATCATCGAGGTCGTGAGCGGCGCGGCGTCCGCCGCCTAACACGGATGGAACATAAAATAGAAGAACGCTTTCGCAAGGAGCGACTATGCCTGGGAAGGACCATAAGAACCATAACATCGGCCGCGTCGTGCAAGTGATCGGCCCGGTGCTCGACCTCGAGTTTCAGGAACATCACCTGCCTGAGATTTACAACGCCGTGCGCATCACCAGCGAAGGTTTCGATGTTCCCGAACCGATCGACGTAATTGCCGAAGTGCAGCAGCATCTCGGCGAAGGACGCGTGCGCACGGTGGCCATGAAGCCTACCGAAGGAATCGTTCGCGGCATGAAAGCTATCGACGCTGAGGGTCCCATCACCGTGCCGGTGGGGCGAGCGACGCTGGGGCGAGTGCTCAACGTGCTTGGTGAGCCCGTGGACAATCTGGGGGACGTCGCTGCCAAGACTCGCTACCCGATCCACCGCTCCGCGCCCTCTCTCGAAGATCAGTCCACGCAACTCGAAATGTTCGAAACCGGTATCAAGGTCGTGGATTTAATGGAGCCCTATCTGAAGGGTGGGAAAATTGGCCTTTTCGGCGGGGCCGGCGTCGGCAAGACGGTGCTGATCCAGGAGCTCATCCATAACGTGGCCATGAAGCACGGCGGCGTCTCCGTCTTCGCCGGCGTGGGCGAGCGCACGCGCGAAGGCAACGACCTATGGCTCGAAATGCAGGAGTCCAAAGTCGTAGTCGCCGGCGACTCCGAAAAATCGCGCGCCGCGCTGATTTACGGCCAAATGACCGAGCCGCCGGGGGCGCGCCTGCGCGTAGGGCTCACAGGCCTCACCGTTGCGGAGTACTTCCGCGATGAAGAGGGCCTCGACGTACTGCTCTTTATCGACAATATTTTCCGGTTCGTGCAGGCAGGCTCAGAGGTTTCGGCCTTGCTCGGGCGCATGCCTTCCGCCGTCGGGTATCAGCCCAACCTGAACACCGAGATCGGCGAATTGCAGGAGCGCATCACTTCAACCAAGAAAGGCTCGATCACTTCCGTGCAGGCCATCTACGTACCGGCCGACGATTACACCGATCCGGCCCCGGCGGCCACGTTCACCCACCTTGATGCGACCACAAACTTAAGCCGGCAGATCGTGGAGCGCGGCATTTATCCGGCCGTCGATCCTTTGGCGAGTTTCTCCCGCATTCTCGATCCGCGTATCGTCGGACAGGAGCATTACAATGTGGCGCGTTCGGTGAAGGGCATACTGCAGCGTTACAAAGACCTGCAGGACATCATCGCCATTCTGGGTATCGAAGAGCTTTCCGATGAAGATAAGCTCACCGTGGCGCGCGCACGCAAGATCGAGAAATTCCTTTCCCAGCCGATGTTCGTTGCGGCGCAATTTACCGGCCTCGAAGGAAAGTACGTCAAGATCGAGGACACCATTCGCGGCTTCCGCCAAATCGTTGAAGGCAAACACGACGAAGTTCCGGAGCAAGCCTTCTACATGGTTGGAACCATCGAAGAAGTGCGCCAGAAGGCCGAGAAAATGGCCGCGGCAGCCTAGGCCGTTCTGCCGATCACGCTCCGACTCATTCCAATGGCCGAAGCCCTCATGCTCGAGGTTGTTACTCCCGAACGCGAAGTGGACCGCGAATCGGTGGCCGAAGTGCAGCTCCCGGGGCTCTCCGGATACCTCGGAATTCTTCCCGGACATACGCCATTGCTTACGCAATTGGGAATCGGCTCGCTGATCTACAAAAAGGGCGCTGAAAGTGGGTTCATCGCCGTGATCGGCGGCTTTGCCGAAGTTCTTCCCGAGCGCGTCACCGTTTTGGCAGAGGCAGCCGAACGTTCCGAAGAGATTGACGTGGCGCGGGCGCTGGCGGATTTGGCCGAAGCCGAAAAGAGACTAGCCGCAAGCAGCACCGATCCAAATACCGATTGGGATGCCATGTTGAAATCCGTCGCCAGCGCCCGTGCACGCCTCGAGGCAGCATCTCACGGCGCGCCGAGCGCGAACAAGGAGACATAGGGCCAAGGTGGAAGCGATTCGTCTCTATACAACGCGCTGGTGTGCCGACTGCTGGCGAGCGAAACAATTCTTGGACGAGCGCGGCGTCGTCTACCAAGAAGTCGACGTCGATGAGGACGCCGAAGCCGAGGAGCTCATCCTTCGCGTGAACGAAGGCCGCCGGCGGATTCCCACCATTGAAGTGCAAGGCCGATATTTTGCCTGCAGCCCCTTCGATCCCGAACTACTTGCTGGAGAGCTCAAGATTCCCCTCAATCCCTAATGTAATCCTGCGCCCCGTGTCATCACGCCGGCCACTTGGAGCTGATCATCGAGCAAGACCAGATCCGCGTCGGCACCTGCAACGAGCCATCCTTTGCGTCGTTCGAGGCCCAGCAGGCGGGCCGGATTTGAGGTCAGCATCGGCAGAACTTCGCGCCAGGGAATGCCTAGCGCAGCCATGTGGCGCAGAGCGCGATCGAGCGTGAGCGTGCTGCCGGCCAGCTTCCCTTCGCAATTGCGGGCGACGCCGCCCGCAACGCTTACTTCGAATGTGCCCAGTCTGTATTTGCCGTCGGGCATTCCGGTTGCGGCTATGCCGTCGCTCACGAGGATTACCCCCTTCGGTCCTTTGGCTGCGAAAAGAACCCGAATGGCCGCGTCGTCCACGTGCACGCCATCAGCAATTAACTCGGCTGTGACGCTCGCGGAAGTCAGAACTGCGCCCACAACGCCGGTCTCACGATGTGCAAAGGGTCGCATGGCATTGAAAACGTGAGCTGCATGTCGGGCGCCGCAGGATATCGCCGCCGTGGCTTCGGCATAGTTCGCATCCGTGTGTCCCAGCGAAACTACGACTCCCGCCTGGAGGGCTTCAGCGATCAGCTCCGCTGTTCCCGGCAGCTCCGGAGCGAGGGTTAGAATGCGGGCTGCTCCTTTGGCCGCCGCTAGCAAACGCCTGAAGAGCGAAACGGATGGCGCTACAATCCATTCCTCAGGATGGACGCCGCGCCGAGCGCGGCTGATGAATGGCCCCTCGAAGTGCACGCCGAGAATCTCCGCCGAAGGTATACCTCCTGCACGTTCGCAGGCCGCGCGTTCCATCCAGCCGGCCACGGCTTCCGCAGCTCGGCACGTTGGCTCCTCGCTTGCGGTGACCGTCGTCGCCAGGAGCGAAGTTGTACCTCTGGCCGCCACTCCCGCTGTGATGGCCTCCAGCGCTCCGGCGCTGGCATCCATCACGTCAGATCCGGCTGCACCGTGAATATGCACGTCAATAAAGCCGGGGACTATCGAGAAGTCGCGTTTGTCGTAGCGACGTGACGATACCGGAACCGCAACTTCGTCGCGTCGGCCCACAGCGGCGATCTTCTCGCCATCTACCACAACAACGGCATTGGCAATCTCGTTCTGAGGCGTGAGAGCACGACGCGCGAAAATGGCCTGCAGAGCCACGGCGAGTCATCGTACTGGAAATCGTGCGCTGCGCGCCAGTGACAGGAGTTCAGATCAGAAGAGTTGATGCGGGATCCGCGAGGATACCTGCATTTCAAGCACCGCCAAGCAAGCAAAAAGGAGGGCCCCCACCACGACCCTCCTTTTATCTGCTTCCCCTTGAATTAGCAGCCGAACATTTCGCTCAGAGTCATCTGCCGAGCGTTCAGTTGTCCGTCCTCAATGCGGAGGCCTGTGTAGGCGGTGCCTTGGGGACGCTCATGTATCCGACGACTTTGTCTTTTCCGATTTGATTGACGACGAGCTCGAGAGGCATTCGGGTTCCGCGGGTATAGAAGTAGATGGGCTCATCGAGCGCGCGGTTCTTTTTCTCGAGACGCCGGTCGTCTATATAGAGCGCCACGGTGAACTGGTTCTTCTTAACATTCGTGCCACGGAGCTCGACCATGAGATCGCCAACCTTGGAGCGATGGCCCTTGCCGGTGAGCGTGAACTCGAAATAATCGCGCTCGCCCACCCGGCGGAGCTGATCGATCTCATCGTGATTGCGGGCGATCAGGGTGCCAAATTCGGTGCGGGTCATGTCGAGATTGTTCCTCGTCGATTCCAGTTCGCTCTTTACGCCACCGATATCGCCGCCCAAAGACTTGATGTCTTCCACATTCGCCTTGCCAGCGAGCTTGTCGGAGAACTCTGACTGCACGCTGCTTAGCCTCTTGGAATAGTCGTCGCGAATCTGGCCGTTCTGGCGGCGCGTCGTCGTGACCTCGCCTTGAGTCATCTTCATTTTGTCTGTGACGGTCACGAGTTCGTTTTGGAGTTGGGTATTGACCTCTTCAGCCTGCGTCAGGCGCTGATTCAGCGCCTGGAGATCCTGCCCCACGAGCTTACTCTGATGGGTTTGGGTGGCGAGGGCCTCCTCCGCTCTTTTCGCTTGCGTTGTGGCATTCCAGCCCACGCCCAAGCCCAAAGCCGACACTGCCGCGAGGGCAATCAAGGCTATCCACACCCAGCGAGGAGCTCCCTCTCGCTGCGGGCGGTATTCTTCTGCCTGCATGTCTTCTCGGCTGCTGAACAGCTTGTCAGTATCCTCGCTCATTGAAGGTCTCCTTCCTTTTCAGGTAGGAATATTGCACGTCCCGCGCCAAATAGTCCCAGAAGGCGCTTCTAAGGTATACCATTGGATTAAAGCACCTTATAGCTGCCTCCGTGGTAAGGCAGATCTCAAAGAAACGCCGAAAGTCTGTAATATTTACCGGAGAGACGTGGCATAAGGTAAAATATTTAGAATCTGAAGCTTACAATGATGTACAGGATAAGTAACGAATAAAAGAGGTGGTTAGGCTACTCGAATCTTCTGGACGTCAGGGTGGTCATCGAAGTAGACGTCGAGCGTTTGTTGGGCGGCTTCCAGCACCAAATGGCAATTCGCACAACACTCGAGGTGACGGGAAACCACGGCAGCGACACTTGGCGAGAGGCGCCCCTCCAGGTATTCGCAAATCAAACGGACAGTCTCTCTGCACGTCATGGTGGCCCCCAAAAACGTACCCCTCTAAACACTGAGCACGAAGTCCTCCAACTTGCAGAATAAACGGGGTTATGCCGAAGGCCTCTAAATTCATCTATTTACGAGAGAATCGCTCTGTTTCGTTTAAACGGGTGGACTGGCTGGCGGGAACTTTTTGCCGGACAATTTCATTTCAGCATAGTGAAGCCCGTCCTGGGACAGCGACCGTAGAGGCAAACCCGCAATCTGGAGGCTAAGTTTCGGCATGCTAGCGCGTGATAGTCATCCGCCGCAAAGCCTCAATCCGGCCGGGGAGCGGCGGGTGAGTACTGAAAAGACCCATAAATACTTGGCCGGCTCCCAGGGGCCTGACGATATAGAGCGACGAGGTCGCCGGCGTCACGTTTGTCATCGGGATCCGCTTGTTGTAAGCGCCCAGTTTCTCGAGTGCGCTGATCAACCCATAGGGATGGCCCACGAGACGGGCTCCTGCGGCATCGGCCGCATATTCACGCTGGCGCGATATTCCCAGCTGGATCAACAAGGCAGCGATGGGCGCTACAATCAGCATTAGAAGCGTTTCTAGGCCGCCTCCTCCCCGCCGGTCGCGATTGCCCTCAAATCCGCCGAAGATTAGCGCCCAACGCCCCATCTGCGCGATCCAGGTGATGGCTCCAGCCAAGGTGGCGGCGATGGAGGTAGTCAGAATGTCATAATTTCGGACGTGAGAGAGTTCATGGGCGATGACTCCTTCGAGCTCATCGTCATTCATCAACTCGAGCAGGCCTTCGGTCGCCGCAACGGAAGCATGGGACGGGCTTCGGCCGGTTGCGAAGGCATTCGGCGCTGCTTGCGGGATTACGTAGAGCTTGGGCATGGGCAGATTGCCTTTGGCCGCCAACCGCCCCATCACTGCGTACAGGCGCGGTGCCTGCTCAGGCGAAACCGCACGGGCTCCACTCGAAGCGAGGGCGATTTTGTCGGAAAAAAAATAAGCTATGCCGTTCAGAAGTACAGCGAGAACAAGCCCAAACGTCATGCCTTGGCGACCGGCCAGGGCTTCACCGCCGAATACCAGGATTAGGGTAAGTAACGTCAATAAGAGTCCGGTTTTAAGTGTTCTCATAGTTCGTTAGTTAGCCTCTCAAATTCCGTGGGCGTGACCGGCATAACCGCAATTAGAGTCTAGATGCGAGCACGCAGCGCGTCAATCTCAGGAGGGTGCCACGCTCGTATCTAGCGCTTGCGCGAAGCGGCTCGGCCCGCCGCAACCGCGGCGGGTTCGCCCGCTACCGCCGATTTAGCTGCGCGCTCGAACCTCGTCTGCCCTCCCGAAGCATCGACGCGCACGACGTCGCCGGGAACTACCTTACCTTGGAGAATTTCAAGGGCCAAAGGATCCTGGACGAGCCGCTGCACCGTGCGACGAAGTGGCCGCGCGCCGTAAGCCGGATCGTAACCCTCGCTCAGCACCAACGCTCGCGCGGCGGGTGTCAGCTCGATGCGCACCTGGCGCTCGGCCAGGAGCTTCGATACTGAGGTGAGCTGCAGATCGACGATCTTTTCCAGTTGTTCGCGCCCGAGCGGATTGAATAGCACGATATCGTCGATGCGGTTCAGAAACTCGGGGCGAAACGTGGCGCGCAAAGCTTCAGTGGCTTCTTTACGAGCGCGCTCGGGATCCTTGCCCGCAAGCTCAAACAATGCCGCAGAGCCCACGTTGCTGGTCATCACCAGTACCGTGTTCCGGAAATCTACTTTGCGTCCTTTACCGTCAGTTAACCGTCCATCTTCCAAGATCTGCAAAAGGACGTTGAACACATCCGGATGTGCCTTCTCAATTTCATCGAACAAAACCACCGAGTACGGACGCCGCCGCACTTGTTCGGTCAGTTGACCCCCTTCCTCATACCCGACATATCCCGGAGGTGCGCCAATCATGCGCGAGACGGAGTGTTTTTCCATGTACTCGGACATGTCCAGCCGAATCATGGCGCGCTCATCGTCGAACAAGAATTCGGCCAGAGCTCGCGCCAACTCGGTCTTTCCGACGCCCGTGGGGCCAAGAAAAATAAACGAACCGATCGGCCGGTTCGGATCGGAGAGACCGGCACGATTGCGGCGAATCGCATTGGAAACGCGCTCGAGAGCATCTTCCTGTCCGACCACGCGCTGGCGCAGCCGCTCTTCCATACTGACGAGCTTCCGGGCCTCGCCTTCGAGTAGGCGGCCCACGGGAATGCCCGTCCACTTGCTGACCAGTGCTGCGATATCTTCTTCGTCGACCTCCTCCTTCAGCATGCGGCCGCTTTTCTGCAGGTCGGCCAGACGCTTCTGTGCTTCCTGAAGCTCGTGCTCCGCCTGCGCCAGCTTGCCATAGCGAATCTCCGCCACTTTGGCCAGTTCGCCGGCGCGCTCATAGCGCTGCTCTTCGGCCTTCAGCGAATCAATTTGGGCTTTCTGCTTGCCAATTCCGGCAATGGCGTCTTTTTCCACCTGCCATCTAGCCTTGCTTGCATTGGATTGCTCGCGTAGGCCGGCGAGCTGCTGATCGAGCTGCGCCAGTCGTTCCCGCGAATGCGCATCGTCTTCCTTCAGCAGCGCTTGCCGCTCGATTTCGAGTTGCAGGATGTGCCGTTCGACCTCGTCGATCTCGACGGGAAGCGAATCGAGCTGCATGCGCAAAGCCGCTGCCGCTTCGTCGATCAGGTCGATAGCCTTGTCCGGCAGAAACCGATCGGTAATGTAGCGATGAGAAAGGGTCGCCGCGGCGATAATAGCGGCGTCCTTCACGCGCACGCCGTGATGCAATTCGTAGCGGTCCTTGAGGCCGCGCAGGATAGCGATCGTATCCTCTACCGATGGCTCGGCGATGAGCACCGGCTGAAAGCGCCGTTCCAAGGCCGGGTCCTTTTCAATGTGCTTGCGATATTCATTGATGGTGGTGGCGCCGATGGCGCGCAATTCACCCCTCGCCAGCGCCGGCTTCAACATGTTCGACGCATCCATCGAACCTTCGGCAGCGCCGGCGCCCACCAGCGTATGCAGTTCGTCGATGAACAGGATGATCTGGCCCTCGGCTTCGGTGATCTCTTTGAGCACCGCTTTCAGACGGTCCTCGAATTCACCGCGATACTTTGTGCCTGCAACCAGCGCGGCCAGATCCAGCGCCACGATGCGCTTGGGCTTGAGAACTTCGGGCACATCGCCCGCAACGATCCTTTGCGCTAGACCCTCGACGACAGCCGTCTTGCCCACGCCCGGTTCTCCGATCAGCACCGGATTGTTCTTGGTGCGCCGCGCTAGGATCTGCATCACGCGACGAATCTCCACGTCGCGACCGATAACCGGATCGAGCTTCCCGCGCCTGGCCAGTTCGGTGAGATCGCGAGCATATTGCTCCAAGGCCCGAAAGGTCGATTCCGGCGTGGGTGATGTCACGCGGTGGCTGCCGCGCACAGCAGCGAGCGCCTGTAAGAGCGCCTCTCGCGATGCTCCATGGCGGGCCAGCAATTGGCCTGCGGGATCCTTCACACGCGCCGCAATAGCCAGCACGATGTGCTCGGCCGAAACATATTCGTCCTTGAACTTCTCCGCCTCGTCGAATGCCGCCTCGAGAACCTCGTTGGCCGTATTGCCCAGGTATTGCTGCGATACGCCGCTGACTTTGGGAAGCCGGGCAAGCTGCTCGTTGATCTCTGCCTCCAAACTCTCCGGGCGTACGCCGAGCCGATTTAGAAGCGGCGGCACGACGCCATCGTGCTGCGCCACTAGCGCAGCCAGTAGGTGCAGCGGCTCGATTTGCTGCTGACCTGCCTTGCCGGCAATGTCCTGCGCTTCCTGCAGGGCCTCCTGAGCCTTTACGGTCAATCTGTCGTATCGCAGCATGGTGCTCTCTTCCTTCTCACCTAATGTTCTCTCAAGATTAGACCAAAGAGGGGCCGGGTGCCCGGCCCCTTTTCTGATCAGCGCTACTGGATTACTTCTTGCCGTTTTCCGAAACGCTGATCTTGATCTGCTTCGGCTTGGTTTCTTCCCGCTTTGGCATGCTCACGCTCAACACACCGTTCCGATAGTCGGCCTTAATAGCCTCGGTATTGACGGTGTTGGGCAGCGAGAAGCTCCGCGTGAAGGTGCCGTATGCCCGCTCGATACGCAAGTAGTTGTCGTCCTGAACTTCGTTGCTAAACTTCCTTTCGCCGCGGATCGTTAGAGTGTTGTTCTCCATTCGGACGTCAATGTCCTTCTCCTGCACGTCCGGCAGATCCGCCTTCACCACAAGCTCACTCTCGGTTTCGTAGACATCGACCGCCGGCGCCCAGCTCGCCAATTCGGCATGGCCAGAACGACTCCGAGAAAAGCTGTCTTCGAATAGCCGGTTAACTTGTTCTTGCAAAGTATTCAAACCACGGAACGGTTCCCAACGAGTCATGCTCATGTGCAACTCCTCCAAATAGGTAATGGGTTATATCGACTAGAGCATATAATATGAGTGCGATAATGTCAAGGACTTTGAATGCGGCCGTAATCTTCGTAATCTTCTATAATTCAGTCAGTTACATATATCTCGTGCTATCCTAACCGAGTGCAGCTATCCGATTTCGATTATGTTCTCCCGCCAAGGGCCATTGCCCAGCAACCGCTACAGGACCGAGCAGGGGCGCGGATGCTCTTGCTCGAACGAGACTCCGGTCGCATGGAAGATTGCTTTTTTTACGCGCTTCCTTCGCGACTAAGGGGCAATGAGCTCCTCGTCGTAAATAACGCGGGCGTCATTCCAGCGAGACTCTTTGCCCATCGCTTAGGAATTCGGGCCGAACGGCCCTGGAAGCATAGCCGTGCGCGGAGGGAGTTCATGGCGTCACGCATCGAGGTCCTGCTTGCGCGCCGCATTGATTCGGAGCTGTGGGAGGCGCTGGTCCGCCCGGGAAGAAAAATCAGGACCGGGGAGCGACTCTTTTTCGAAGGAGCGGATCTCGAAGCCGAAGTTGTCGGGAGAGGGAACTATGGCCTTCGCCAACTTCGATTTCACACCAGCAGGGAAGGCGCAGTTTGCGAGGTCATCAACAGAATTGGGCATGTCCCCTTGCCGCCCTATATCCGCCGCCCCGACGAAGCTGCGGATCGAGAATACTATCAGACCGTTTTCTCGAAAGAGCCCGTCGCCGTGGCGGCGCCGACAGCAGGCCTCCATTTCACGACGGCGATTCTGAAGGAATTGCATCGCAAAGGAATTGTGATCGCCGAGATAACGTTGGAGATCGGTCTGGGAACATTTCAACCTATTCGCAGCGAAAGTCTGGAAGGTCATGTGATGCACAGCGAAGCGTACGAGATTTCGGAGGATGCTGCGATAGCGATTGCCTCTGCGCGCCAGCAAGGGAGACCGATTTTGGCAGTCGGCACGACTGTGGTTCGGGCGCTTGAGGATGCCGCGCACAAGTCAGTCGCAGCCGGCCGCTCTCCTGAAGCAATAGCGACGGGAAGGGCGTGCGCCGACATTTTTATCCGGCCCGGTCACCGATTCGCGTTAGTCGATCAGCTTCTGACGAATTTTCATCTGCCTCGCTCCACGCTGCTGGTGCTGGTTTGCGCATTCGCGGGCCGTGATCCCGTGCTATCGGCTTATCGCCATGCGCTGGCCTCTGGCTATCGCTTCTACAGCTATGGGGACTGTATGCTGATTCGTTAACTTCCTGGTTATCGAGGTACGGGGAACTCCTGGCTGACATACTTTTTCTGCGATAGACCAGCAAATAGCAGCACGAGGTACCAGTTGCTACATTCGCGGCGGCAGTACGGAAGTACTATTACGCTAGGTCTGGCTCAATCGGAAAATTAGGACGCGTCCTCCAAGTTTAGTTAGGCGCCCAGCCTAAGGCGCTGTAAGGACCTCGAGATGCCAAGTACTGCGAAGGACTCCCTTTCGGAACCAACCACCACTGCGGGTCCGGCCAAAAATGAAGTCCAAAAATCTCAGCCCGGCAACGCGGCTGGTACCGAGATTCCGGTTACCGTTCACGCCTCGCGATATTCTGCCGCTTCGAAGGGTTCTGCGAAACTGCCCCCGGTACATGAAGAGACGCGCACAGTAATTGTTTTGCCGCAAGGCGCGGTTGTGCGCCTTTCCGCTACGGTCGCTGTCGGCGAGCTGGTGGTGCTCACCAACAAACGCACTGGGGCAGACGTGATCTGCCGTGTCACGAACATAAAGGCTCAGCCCGGAATTCAGAATTACGTGCACCTGGAATTTACGCAGCGGGCCGTGGATTTCTGGGAGGAAAGCGCCTCGCCCGAGCGTGGCAATTCCGCAGGAAAACCGGCGGCCGCCACTGCCTCCCCGGCGCCGCCGCCCGCGCCCACGCCTATCTCACCGGGCTTTAGGACACCAAGCTCGCCGGTCCAGGAGAGTCAGTCAGCGCCGAAAACTTCAGTGTCGCCTGTGGAGATCAAATCGGCTCCCACACCCTTGCCGAGGATCACCCCGCTGGCGGACGTACCTGCCTGGGATTCCGAGGACCCTGTAGAGGCGTTAGCTGCAGAATTGCAAGGTTCGGAGAACACTCTGACTTCGGCCCCTGCCAAGAAGCAATCGTCCGATTTTCGTCGCCGCCCGCGCTTCCAACCATTCGAACCTGCAGTCCCGCAAAACAAGAGCACATCGAAAAGCATCGTTGTATTGGCCATCGCTGGGGTCGTTGTGCTGGCGATTGGTGTCGTGGGTGGGTCGGTGTTATTGCGGCAGCACCGAGGCACGATCGCGGCCCCGGAGCTTCCAAATCCCACCCGCACGGCCCCGGCGCCGCTGTCGGCAGCTTCGGAATCGGAAGCGCCAATCGTCGCCACCTCCACCAAGACAACCTCTCTCGAACTCCCACCGAGTACCTCGGTCAAGAGCTCCGTTGCTGAAACGCCGCCCGCACAACCGGCGCCGATTCGCGCACCTGTGGAACCGGTCAAGGTGGTTGTCCAGCCGGAGCCCACTACCCGTCCTAATACACCGGTTAACCGTCCTAGCATAAACGTCGGTAGAATTTCGGCACCTAAGCTGAAGGCAGCCCCACAGCTCAATTCCGCCGAGCCTCCTTCGCTCCTTCCGCCAG
>Ga0209577_10004097_pt1 | contig 13745 bp, 16 predicted proteins | sample GraSoiAngelo_109_FD_185874 | JGI IMG/M metagenome (GOLD analysis project Ga0209577, IMG submission 185874) | Grasslands soil microbial communities from the Angelo Coastal Reserve, California, USA - 14_0903_12_20cm (SPAdes) (version 2) | ecosystem: Environmental > Terrestrial > Soil > Grasslands... | reverse complement strand
ATCATGAACTCCTGGAAGGGAACCCAGCGCCCGCCGGCGCGCACCTGGGTGCGGACCGGCTCGTCGCTCATCGGCAGGACGCGCGCCGTCACACCCGACGCGCGAACGACGGCGGCGTGAGCGTCGGTCGGACGCTGGCCGGCACGAAGCAGCGCGGTGCGGATGAGGCACATCGCCAGGTCGCGATCGCCGAGCCGGAACCACGCCGGCTGCCCCGCCGACTCGAGCGCCCGCATCACCTCCCAGGTGTCGCCGGCGATCCCGTAGCCGCGCTCGTCGATCAGGTCGGCGAGCCAGTAGGTCACGAGGTCGGGATCCGGGGAGACGTGGACGCCGTAGACCTCCGTGTCGTCAGCGGTGTTGGCGACCACGACCAGCTCGTCGGGGCCGACCTCGTCGAGCATCCCGCGCGCCAGCTTGGCCCCGCCGGTCCCGCCGGCGAGGACGGTTACCACAGCTCGTCCGGGAGGCCCGTGAGCTTCACGCCCGCCGTGGTCTTGTAGCGCGCGTTCACCGAGATGAGCAGCGGCGTGATCCCCTCGATCATGCGCGCGGTCTCGAGTCGTCCCGCGTTGACCGGGCGCAGGCCGGGGATCCGCGCGATCAGCTCGGCCACTGCGCGCTTGGCGTCTCCCTTGTCCCCGGCGACCAGGACGTCCTCGTCGAGGTTGTGGTCGAGGTCGGTGAGCGCGGCGCCGCTGACCGTGTGGAGCGCGCTCACCACGAGCACGCCGTCGGGAGCCATCTCCTGAGCCTGCTGGGCCGCCGACCCCTGGGGCACTCCGAGCAGCCGCGTGGCGCGTCCCGAGACCGCCGCGGCGAGCGGAACGGTTGCGTCGACGAGGATCTGCCCGGGCTCGAGCGCCTCCTTCAGGTTGGTCAGGTTCTCGGACTGCGCGCGGAACGGAACCGTGAGGAGGACGATGGGGCCGCGGCGCACGGCCTCCGGGTTCTCGAATCCCTCGACGGGCGCGTCGGGCACGCGCTCGCGGACCCGTTCGGCGGCCTCGGCCGCGCGCTCCGCGCTGCGCGACCCGATCACGACGGGCACGCCCTCGCGGGCGAGCCTCAGCGCCAAGCCGAAGCCGAGCGCCCCTGTGCCGCCGACGATTGGGACGGGGGAGGGGGCGTCCACGAGTTGGCGAGAGTAGTCGATGACTTAGGCTGCACGGCCATGCGGCTCGAGGGACGCACCGCGCTTGTCACCGGCGGAGCCAGCGGGATAGGCGCGGCCACCTGCCGGCGGCTCGCGGCCGAGGGCGCAACGGTCGCCGTCACGGACGTGAACATCGACGGCGCCCGCGAGGTGGCGGCGGAGATCGGCGGCGCCGCGTACGAGCTCGACGTCCGATCCACCGATTCGATACGAGCCGCCCTGGACGCCGCGGAGGCTGAGCTCCAGCCCTTCGACGTGCTCGTCAACAACGCCGGCTACGACGAGTTCGGGTTCTTCGTCAACACCGACGAGGACATGTGGGACCGCGTGCTCGCGGTCAACCTGCGCGGGGTGATCGCGGTGACGCACGCGGTGCTGCCGGGGATGCAGGAGCGCCGGCGGGGGCGGATCGTGAACGTCGCGTCGGAGGCCGGTCGCGTGGGCTCGCCGGGCTCGGGCGTGTACTCGGCCGCCAAGGCGGGTGTGCTCGGGCTTACCAAGGCGGTGGCCGGCGAGTCGGCCCGCTACGGGATCACCTGCAACGCCGTTGCGCCGGGGCCGATCGAGACGCCGCTCCTCATGGCCGCGCCCAAGATGCTCGGCGAGCTCGGCGAGAAGGTCGTCCAGGGGATGATCGGCAAGACGGTGCTGCGCCGGCTTGGCCAGCCGGACGAGGTCGCCGCGGCGATCACCTTCCTGGCGTCGGACGACGCGGCGTTCATCACCGGGCAGTCGCTGGGCGTCAGCGGCGGCCTTGCGATGATCTGAGGCATGCCTTCGTCCCCAGGGGAGCAGGTCCGGATCCGCGAGGTCGGTCCGCGTGACGGGTTCCAGAACGAGCCCGAGGTGATCGCCACGGACGACAAGGTCCGGCTCGTGGAGATGCTCGCGCGCACCGGCCTCGGGCGGCTCGAGGTCACCAGCTTCGTGCGCGCGGACGTGATCCCGCAGCTGGCCGACGGCGCCGAGGTGCTGCGGCGTGCGGACGTTCCGGAGGCCGTCTCCGTCTCGGTGCTGATCCCGAACGAGCGCGGACTCGACAACGCGCTGGAGCTCCGCGAGCGCTTCCAGGAGGTGAACGTCTTCCTCTCGGCGAGCGAGACCCACAACCAGCGCAACGTGAACCGCTCGGTGGAGGAGTCGCTGGTGGGCCTCGAGCGCGTGGTCGCACGCGCTCGCGACGAGGGTCTCCGCTGCGAGGGCGTCATCTCCGTGTCGTTCGGCTGCCCCTACGAGGGGCACGTGCCACCGGACCGCGTCTTCGGGATCGCGGAACGACTGGCGGCCGCCGGGTGCGAGGAGATCGCGTTCGGGGACACCACCGGGATGGCCAACCCGCTGCAGGTGAAGGACTTCGTCGCGACGGCCATGGAGCGCCTCCCGGGCGTGGAGCTCACGGCGCACTTCCACAACACGCGCGGGCAGGGATTGGCGAACGTGCTGGCGGCCTACGAGGCGGGCGTGAGGTCGTTCGAGTCCTCCTTCGGCGAGCTCGGAGGCTGCCCCGTGCCGCCCGGCGCCACGGGCAACGTGGCCACCGAGGACGTCGTTTCGATGTTGCACGAGATGGGCCTCGAGACGGGGATCGACCTCGACGCGCTGGTCGCCTGCGCCCGCGAGGCCCAGCGCATCCTCGGCCGCCCGCTGGGCGGGCACGTGATCGTCGCGGGCCCGGTGGACTGGGACGGGGTGGGCGCGGGAGCGCCGGATCAGACGCCCACGCGCCCGGCCTGAGCCGAGTCGACCGCCATCGAAGGCGAGGCGAGTTCGCGCGCCAGGTGATCAAGCGTCCGCGCGAACAGCCGGCGCAGCCACCAGCGGCCCCCGAGCGCCAGGAGGAGGCGGTCGAACGGACTGGCGCGCTCGATCTCGGCCGCAAGCCGGACGCGAGTGGAGCCGAGCCGCCCGCCGAGCGTCCAGCTCACACGCGCGCGCGTGCGGCCTCCGATCTCTGCGGTTCCGATGATCAACCGGGGGCGGCGGGCAGCCGCGACCTGCGTGGTCGCCGTACGACCGAGCCCGAGCGGCCCCCGCACGCGTACCCGCCCGCCGTCGGCGTGCATCCCGTCGGAAGCCTCGACGGACACGACCTCAACGAAGCGGTCCGCCATGCGCCAGTGATTGCGCAGGTCCGAGAGGAAGTCGAAGACCTCCTCTGGTGTTGCCTGTACGAGGGCCGCGGCCTCGACGTCCGCGATGGATTCGGGGTCGGCCGAAGCCACGGCCTCAGAGGCTACTCAGGGGCTGGGCTGCATGGGTGCCGTGCCGATTGACGTGGTCGTTGCCGGCGGCGCGGCCGGGGTGGCGAAGTAGGCGCCGAGGCCCGTCACCCCCAGGATCACGTGCAGGACGCTGTCCTCGGTGTTCACGGGGATGAAGCCGAGGATCGACTCGTGGTTCCCGATGATGAAACCCCAGACGGCGACCACCACGTATACGACCCCGAGAAGCAGCGCGTACGAGCGCGCGGCGGCGTACGCAAGCGACACGAGGCCGAGCGCGCCGGTGACGATGTGGACCACGTTGTGCCAGCCGTTCACGCTCAGCACGCCGAAGACGTCCTTCACCTTGCCCGGCGAGTCGAACGCGGTCGAGTAGAAGAACCCGATGATGCCCGCGACCACGAGCGTGCCCCCGACGACCAAGGCGTAGACCTGTGCGGGACTCCTGTCGTTCATGTGACCTCCGATCGGTTCGACGGCGGTTCCTCCGGCTTGAGGCGGCCCGGGACCAGTGCATCTCTCATCGGGGCGTCGGACCGCTTCACGACACGCACCCCGTAGGCGAAGACGAGCGCTCCGCCGATGTATCCGCCCGCGGTCAGCAGCGCCTCGGCAACCAGGCCGAGCGCGAGCCCGAGGGACTTCACCTGTCCGTGCACGTATCCGGGACGCTGGGCGAGCCAGGCGCCCGCGAAGACCAGGGTGGCCGTCACCATCGTGAACAGATGGATCGTGGCCGTCGTCCGTCGCGAGGTGCCCTTCGGAAGCTGGAGCCAGTCGAGCAGGCCCGTGATCGCCGTTGGAGCCGCGAGTGCCAGGCCGCCGGAGATCGCGAGCAGCGAGCCGACGGCCATCTGGTGCTTCTCCAGGCCGAGCTTCCCGGCGACGAGCATGGCCACGCCGACCGTATAGGCCCCGATGCTGGCGTCTGTCAGAGGGGGATGGGACGGTTTCCCCGGCCATCCCCGCATCAGGTCGATCAGTCGTCGCATCGCCCCTCCTCTGTCCGGGCACCTGGCGCGATTAAGCGTTGACATATTAGAGAAAAATCCAATACGGTGTCAATATGACTCACCTGGAGGCGATCGCCGACCCGGTCCGACTGCGGATCGTTCGCCATCTTTCCAAGAGCTCCGGGGCGTCCCTTCCAGAGCTCGCAAAGGCCGCGCGGGTGCACCTCAACACGGTCCGGCCGCACGCGGGCGCACTCGAGGCGGCCGGCGTCCTCACCCGCGTGCCCGCGGCGCCCGCAGGCCGCGGACGGCCGCCCGTTCTATACCGCCTCACGGGCGAATGGTCGCCTCCGACGACCGACTTCCTGGGGCTCGCCGAGCTGCTCGCGGCGGCGGTCCTGCGTTCGGGCCAAAGCCCGGACGAGCTTCGCGCGCTCGGTCTGGAGTGGGGCCGCTATCTGCGCGGCCGTCCCGGACGAGAGGACGTCGAGACCGACCTGCCCCGCGCCCTCGAGCAACTGGGCTTCCACGCGCGCCTCGACGGCCGGACGCTTCAGCTCTCCGCGTGTCCGTGCTCGCGTGTGCTCCCGGATCGTCCCGAGCTGGTCTGCGAGCTCGCGGCCGCCGTAGCCGACGGCGTCCTCGCCGGCAGCGGCAGCGAGCTGAGGGTTGCGGTACGGCATCACGACCCGCAGAAGCGGCGGTGCACGCTCGTGCTCCAGGCCGGGGGGCCGGGCACGCGCCAGCGGCGACGACACAGCGGCCGGATGAACCGATGAGCCCCGCCGAGCTTGCTCGCCTGCATGCCCTGCCCGACGCCCGCGGCGTCGACGTCGACGCCGCCGAGCGGGCGGCGCGCGACTTGCTCGTCGCCCTCGGCGCCGATGTGCAGTCCGAAAGCCTTCGCGACACGCCGCGTCGTGTCGCCGCCGCTTATCGCGAGCTACTGACGCCGGAGCCCTTCGACCTCACGACCTTTCCGAACGACGAGCGCTACGACGAGCTCGTCATCGCGCGCTCCATTCCCTTCCACTCGCTCTGCGAGCACCATCTGCTCCCGTTTCACGGTGTCGCTCACGTCGCCTACCTCCCCGCGGATCGGATCCTCGGGCTGTCGAAGCTCGCGCGCGTCGTGGAGCTCTTCGCGCGCGGCCTTCAGGTCCAGGAGCGATTCACGACGCAGGTCGCGCACTGGCTCGACCAGCACCTCGACCCGAAGGGCGTCGGTGTGGTCCTGGAGGCCGAGCATCTCTGCATGACCCTGCGCGGCGTGCAGAAGCCCGGCACCCTCACGGTGACCTCGGCGCTTCGCGGGCTGGTCCGGGACGATCCCCGAACCAGGCAGGAGTTTCTCGCCCTCACGCGGGAGCGGTAGCGACCGCTAGCCTCGCGCGTGTGACCGGCCCCGGGCCATTCAACGCGCTCGTCGGCCGGCTCGACTATCCGATGTTCATCGCCACCACGGCTGCGGGCGGCGAGCGGGCGGGTTGCCTCGTGGGCTTCGCCACCCAGTGCAGCATCGACCCGGCGCGCTTCCTCGTGTGCGTCTCGGACAAGAATCGCACGCACCGCGTGCTCGAGCGAGGGGCGGACGCCGTGGTCGTGCACGTCGTCCCGGAGCATGCCGAGGATCTGGTCGAGCTCTTCGGCGGCGAGACCGGTGACGAGGAGGACAAGTTCGCCCGGTGCGCGTGGAGCGAGGGGCCCGACGGTATCCCAGTCTTGGACGACTGCGAGAGCTGGTTCGCCGGTCGCATCGTGACGACGGTCCCGTTCGGCGACCACGTGGGCCGCGTGCTCGAGCCGTTCGACGGCCGCGCCGACTACGGCGGGCGGCCGTTCCCGTTCGCTCGCGCCAAGCACGTCGACCCCGGGCACGAGCCCTGATGGCACCAGTCGATCCCTCGCTCGGGGCCGAGAGCTACTGCTACCTGACCACGACCGGGCGCGTCACCGGCGAGCCGCGCGAGATCGAGATCTGGTTCGCGCTCGAGGGCGACACCGTCTACATGCTCTCGGGTGGCCGCGATCGCTCCAACTGGGTCCGCAACCTCATGCGCGAGCCGCGCGTGACCGTTCGGATCGGCGAGGTGACCTTCGAGGGCCGGGCCCGGGCGATCGACGATCCCGACGAGGACGCGCTCGCGCGGCGCCTCCTGCCCGAGAAGTACTCGCCCGGTTACAGCGGCAACCTGGACGACTGGCGCGAGCGGTCGCTGCCGATCGCGATCGACCTGGAGGCCTGAGCCCTAGCTGTAGTTACGGCTGGGCTTTGGCGCAACAACTTCGTGCGCAAGCACGGCGCCCTCGGCCGCAAGCCCCCGGCAGTTCGGCTCACCGAGCTGAACAACCTGCTCGGGTCCTACACCTACTAGGGCACGAAGAACGCCGGGACCAGCAGGAACCCAGGCGGACACGTGGGCTGGCCAGAGCTGATGTCGTCGTCGGTGAAGACACCTCTCGTCGCGTCGTAGCAGACGAAGAGGTCCCCGTTCTCGTCCGCCGCCGGGCCGCTCGGCGCGATGCCGGCCTGGTTCACGAACTGACCCTTGTCGTCGCGGATGTCGCCCGTGGTCGGGTCGACGCAGACGAAGCCGTTCCCGTCGGTGTCGTACTGCGTCCCCGGGCCTGCGACCAGCACGTAGCCCTTCTTGCACGACTTGTCGAGGTTGCCGACCTGCGCGCCGGCGCTGCCGCCGGCGATCGCGAGCCCCGCGAACGCGAGCAGCGCGGCTGCCACGAGCACCTGAATACGCCCCATTGAGATCCCCCTGCTCGGTTCCCCTGCGCCGGGCTGCGACCCGTCGCAGCGCGGCGGCGGAGATTAGCAGCGAAAAGGGTGCGCGCAAGCCTCACTAGCGACCGGCGAACTCCGGGTCGCGCCGCTCCTGGAAGGCGCGCGCGCCCTCCGCGTAGTCGGCGGAGGCGGCCAGGCGCTCCTGCGCCGAGACCTCCTGCTCGAGCGTCGTCGCCAGCGCCGGCCTGGCCGCCGCGTCGGCGATGCGCTTTGCCAGGCCGACCGCGAGCGGCGCGCATGCGAGCAGCTCGTCGCACAGCCCCTGGGTGACGGCGTCGAGCTCGTCGGCCGGCGCGATCCGATTGGCGAAGCCGATCCGGTGCGCCTCGTGTCCGTCGATGACCTTCCCGGTCATCAGGAGCTCCTTCGCGCGGCCGACGCCGACGGTCGCCGGTAGGCGCGAGCAGCCCCCGAGGTCCGGTATCAACCCGATTCGGGCCTCGAGCAGGCCGGCCACCGCGTCCTCGGCCATCGTCCGCATGTCGCACGCCAGGGCCAGCTCCATCGCGCCCCCGAGGCAGGCACCGTGGATCTGCGCGATCGTGGGCTTCGTCATCTCCTCGAGGAGGTTCCAGAAGACGAGGATCTCCCGCCGGTAGGTGCGGACGGTCTCCGGGTTCTCGGCCAGGCGTCCCAGGTCGGCGAGGTCCATCCCCGAGGAGAACATCGCGCCCTCGCCGCGCACCACCACGCACCGGACCGAGTCGTCCGCGGCGGCATCGCGGAACGCCTCGCCGAGCTCTCGGACCAGCTCGCCGGAGAGCGCGTTCCGCTTCTCGGACCGCGCCATGACCACGTGACGGACTGCTCCGCGGTCCTCGATCTCGACCAGTGGCATGTAGTCTCCCGGCGCTCGTGGGACAGAGAAAACCTGGAGACGGAGGCTAATGGAGATCTCGAAGGTGGGCGTCCTCGGCTGCGGCCTGATGGGGCACGGGATCACGCAGATCACGGCGCAGGCCGGCTGGGACGTGGTCGTGCGCGAGGTCGATCAGGAGCGGCTCGACAAGGGCATCGGCAGGATCGAGAAGCAGCTCGCCCGCGCCGTCGAGAAGGGGCGCATGGAGCAGTCGGACGCCGAGGCCACGCGCGGGCGGATCGCGCCGACCCTCGATTACAGTGACCTCGCCGACTGCGACCTCGTGGTCGAGGCGGTCACCGAGGACCTCCAGCTGAAGCTCGCCATGTGGGGCGAGCTCGACGGGATCGTCAAGGACGGGGCCGTGCTGGCCACCAACACCTCGTCGCTGTCGGTGATCGAGCAGGCCGCCGCCACGAAGCGGCCCAACCGCTTCATCGGGCTGCACTTCTTCAACCCGGCGCAGGTGATGCCGCTGCTCGAGGTCGTGCAGACCGTCACCACGGACGAGGAGTCGCTCAAGACGGGCTTCGAGTTCGGCGAGCGGCTGGGCAAGCTCACCGTCCACGCCAAGGACAAGACCGGCTTCGTCGTGAACCGCCTGCTCGTGCCCTACCTGCTCGACGCGATCCGCGCCTACGAGGAGGGCGTGGGCTCGATCGAGCAGATCGACGCCGCCATGAAGGCCGGCGCCAACCATCCGATGGGCCCCTTCACCCTGCTCGACTTCGTCGGCCTCGACACCACCAAGTCGATCGCCGACATCATGTTCGACGAGTACCGCGAGCGCCGCTTCGCCGCGCCGCCGACGCTGCGCAAGATGGTCGCCGCCGGGTTCTTCGGGCAGAAGTCGGGACGCGGGTTCTACGACTACTCCGGCGAGAAGCCGGTGGCGGTCGATCCGGGGCTGTAGACGTCGCCTGACCCCGGTGGCGCCGCCGCAGCCGCTGGTTATCGTCTCGTCCCCATGTCCGACCTAGGCGAAGCGCTCGAGCGGGCCCGCGCCGGCGGCCCCGAGCGGCACCGGGAGAAGTCGGCCCAGCAGGGCAAGCTCCCGGTCCGCGAGCGCGTCGAGCGGCTCGTGGACGCCGGCTCCTTCTCCGAGGAGGCGCTGCTCGCCAACTGGGAGCAGGAGGGCTTCGGCGCCGACGGCGTCGTCACCGGCATGGCGCGGATGGCCGGACGGCCGGTGGCCGTGATGGCCAACGACCCGACGGTCAAGGCCGGCTCGTGGGGGCCGAAGACCGTCGAGAAGATCATCCGCATCCAGGAGCAGGCCCTGCGGCACGAGGTGCCGATGATCTACCTGGTCGACTCGGCCGGCGCCCGCATCACCGACCAGGTCCAGATGTTCCCGGGGCGGCGCGGGGCCGGGCGGATCTTCCACACCGAGGTGAAGCTCTCCGGGGTCGTGCCGCAGGTATGCGTCCTGTTCGGTCCGAGCGCGGCGGGAGGCGCATACATCCCCGCGTTCTGCGACGTGGTGATCATGCGCGACGGCAACGCCTCCATGTACCTCGGCTCGCCGCGGATAGCCGAGATGGTGATCGGCGAGACCGTGACCCTCGAGGAGATGGGCGGCGCGCGCATGCACACGGGCGTGTCGGGCTGCGGGCACTTCCTCGTCGAGTCGGACGAGGAGGGGATCGAGGTGGCGAAGCGCTACCTGTCGTACTTTCCGACGAGCTGGCGCGACGAGCCCCCGCCCGCCCCGCCGGCCGATCCGGGCACCGACGCGTCCATTCGGGAGCTGATCCCGGAGGACGAGAATCGGGCGTTCGACGCCTACGAGCTGATCGACGCGCTGATCGACGGGGGCTCGTTCCTCGAGGTGCAGAAGCGCTGGGCAAAGGAGCTGGTCGTCGGCTACGCGCGGATCGAGGGCCGCGTCGTGGGGATCGTCGCCAACCAGCCGAAGCAGCGCGGCGGCGTCCTGTTCGTCGACTCCTCCGACAAGGCCGCGCGATTCATCTGGACGTGCAACGCCTTCAACATCCCCCTTCTGTTCCTAGCCGACGTCCCCGGCTTCATGATCGGGACGCAGGTCGAGCGCCAGGGGATCATCCGCGCCGGCGCGAAGATGATCTCCGCGGTCTCCGAGGCGACCGTCCCCAAGCTGTCGGTGATCGTCCGCAAGGCCTACGGCGCGGGTCTGTACGCGATGGCCGGCCCGGCCTTCGAGCCGGACGCGTGCATCGCGCTGCCCGGAGCGCGGATCGCCGTGATGGGGCCGCAGGCCGCGATCAACGCGGTCTTCTACAACCAGATCCAGGCCATCGAGGACGAGCGTGAGCGGGCGGCGCGCGTGGAGGAGCTCCGCCGGGAATACGCAGAGGAGATCGACATCCTGCACCTGGCGTCCGAGCTCGTGGTGGACGCGGTCATCCAGCCGGAGGACCTGCGCTCGGAGATCGCCGGGCGGCTCGCGCTCAGCACGACCAAGCGCCGGGACTGGCCCGAGAAGCGCAACCCGGTGACGCCCGTCTAGAAACGAACGCTGGGCCGGCGCTAGAACGTCGGCGCGGCCGCGAACCAGACCGGTTCCGGCGACTCGCCTTCGCGCAGCAACTCGATGGGCGCCCGGTACGCCAGCTCAGGGTTGGGCTGGGTGAGCCACTCGTGCGCGGTGCCCATGCGGTCGCGCTGCGTGAGCAGCCGCACGACCGCGTAGAGGTTGCGGAGCCGCCGCTCGAGCTCGTCGGTGGGCAGCTCGTCGCCGTGGGCGATGCGACCGAGGTCGGCCTGCGTCGAGGCCACGGCGAAGGCGGTGAGTCGCGGACCGAGCGTGGCCTCCAGCCACTCGGCGAGGCGGTCGATCCGCTCGCTCTCGATGCGTCCGCTGAGGTTGTCCTCGTACGTCACAGTCTCGGGTCCTTTGCCTCCTCGGGCGGCCGCTGAATCCGTCGCGAGGCGCCCTTGGGAGGCTTCGCCATCACCCCTGAAAGGCCTTCGAGTCTCTGACTTCTTCCCCTGGGTGATGAATTATTCGACAAATCTCTACTCGACCGCTCACCGGAGACCTTGAGCGCTCCGGTCCCTCATAGACAGCGACGGACCGCGCGCTTTAGCACGGCGGTGCCTCCCTCGACAAATGTTGCGCGCGCCTGGAGCGTCCAGCGCCGGCGGCCGCTGTGGAGGCGCCGCGCCGATATCGAGCGAACGAACGGACGGCGGTAGTCCGGGCGCGCGTGGCGGTCGCCGACACGGAAGTCGACGCGGGCGACCTGGCCGACGTCGGGGCCCGTCACGCGAGCTCTCCACTCGTCGCCACGGCAGCGGACGCGCAGGACGAGGCGAAGTGGCGGCCGCCGCGCCGGGTTGCGAACGGTGAGCGCCGCGACGAGCGTGCGGTAGCGGTCGAACGCCGGCTTCGGCTGGTACTCGTCGGTCATCAGCCCGTACTGCTGCTGGAAATTGGGCGACGTCGTGTCGCTGTCGCGCAGGTCGAACCAGCGGTAGTCGGAGATGTTGAAGGTGCCGCGGTAGTCGTTGACCGCGTGGACCATCGTGTCCAGGGCCTCCAGCTGCCTGTCGTACCCGCGGCCGGGGCCGGTTGGCCAGCCGTTCTCCTCGACGTGGATCGGGACGGTGGCGGGGATGCCCGGGGTGGCGGCGTAGCAGCGAAAGCTTGAGAACGCGTTCACAAGCGCGCCGGTCTCGCCACCCGGGCTCACCACCGGCGGGAAGAAGGTCCCCGGGTACGCGTCGACGCCGACCCAGTCGAGCGAGCGGACGAAGGCCGGGCCGCCGTGGTCGCGGAGGTAGTTCCAGAACGAGTCCTCGCTCCCGGGGTCGCTGCGATAGGCCCAGTTGAACCCGATCTCGAGCTGGTTGAAGCCCCGCCTACGCGCTTCGCCCTTCGCAGCCTCCACGCCGCTGATGAGCGCGTCCTTCGCGCCCGCGTAGCCGCCGTCGGACGAGTCCTTCGAGATCGCCAGGTTCACCTCGTTCGTCACCTGGATCCCGACCACGCGCGGGTTGGGGCCGAAGCGGTCGACCACGTCGCGGACGTGGCGGACCCAGCCCGGGATGTCCCCCTCCTGCTGCGCGCTCGGGTGGTAGCGCAGCTGGAGCTCGACCAGGTAGCCGTTCGCGGTGTATCGCTTCGCCAGGGCGAGAAACCGCTGCACACCGGCCTCGCCCTCGGACCAGAAGAACCGGTGCAGGCGAAGCACGAACGGACCGTTCGCCGGGCGCAGGAGCGCAAGCGCCGCGAGCTGATGCGACGGCTCCTCGGGGGTTCGCGGTGGCACGGGCCCCGTCCCCAGCTGGCCGGTCTGCACGCCGGGGGTGATCCCGAAGCGGAGGGCGGGCCCGGGCTTCGGGGTCGCGGAGATCTGGCCCGTGCATGAGCCGGCCGCGCGAGCCGTTCCGGGAGCGGCGACCGCCACCGCAATCGCCAGCGCCGCCGTGCACGCATCCCGCCTGAGCCTCACCGCGCCGGCGATGGTACGCGGGCTCGCCGGGACCCGCCGCACCGCCCGTAGAATCGCCGCGCATGCCCGATCTGGCCTGGGAGCCCACGTCCGAGTACGTCGAGCGCGCGCACGTGACGCGCCTGATGCGAGCACACGGCATCGATTCGATCGACGAGCTCAGGCGCCGCTCCGTCCAGGATGTCGAGTGGTACTGGGACGCCGCGGTCAAGGACCTCGGGATCGAGTTCCACGTGCCGTACGAGCGCGTCCTAGACGCCTCGAAGGGGATCCCGTGGGCGACCTGGTTCACCGGGGGACGGGTGAACCTCGTGCGCAACTGCGTCGACCGCTGGGCCGAGCGGGAGGAGACGCGCGACCAGGTCGCGCTGATCGGCGAGTCCGAGACCGGTGCGTCGCGCTCGCTGACGTTCGCCGAGCTGAGCGCGGAGGTGGACTCCCTGGCGGCCGCCCTCGCCGAGGCCGGGGTGGGAAAGGGCGACGCGGTGGCCGTCTTCATGCCGATGGTCCCGGAGGCGGTGATCGCCGCCTATGCGGTCGCCAAGCTCGGAGCCGTCTACCTGCCGATCTTCTCCGGCTTCGCTCCCGCGGCCGTAGCCGCCCGCCTACAGGACGCCCAGGTGAAGCTCGTCTTCACCGCCGACGGGACCTGGCGGCGCGGCAGCCGGGGCTTGATGAAGGAGGCAGCCGACGAGGCCGTGGCCGCCGCGCCGAGTGTCGAGCGGGTCGTGGTGCTCTCGAACCTCGGCGAGGACGTCCCGATGGCGCCCGGCCGCGACGTCCGCTGGAACGAGTTCGTCGCCCCGCACCGAGGGGCTCGGATGCAGTGTGCGGACACCGCCGCGGAGGACGTGTTCATGATCGCCTACACGTCCGGGACCACGGGCCGCCCAAAGGGCGCCGTCCACGTGCACGGCGGCTTCCTCGTGAAGATCGCGTCGGAGTGCGCCTACCAGACCGACATCCACGCGGGCGAGGTCTTCTACTGGTTCACGGACATGGGCTGGATCATGGGCCCGCTGTCGATGGTCGGTTCGCACGCCAACGGCGCGGCGATGGTGATGTACGAGGGCGCTCCCGACTTTCCCGATCCGAGCCGGGTCTGGGCGTCGGTCGAGCGCCACCGGGTGGCGATGCTCGGCGTGTCGCCGACCCTGATCCGCGCGCTCAAGACCCAGGGGGACGAGTGGCCGGCGCGGCACGACCTCTCGTCGCTTCGGATCCTCGGCTCGACGGGCGAGCCGTGGAACCCGGAGCCATACCGATGGCTGCAGCGGGTCGCGGGCGGCGGAAGCGTGCCGATCATCAACCTCTCGGGTGGT
>Ga0209577_10004096_pt1 | contig 13746 bp, 10 predicted proteins | sample GraSoiAngelo_109_FD_185874 | JGI IMG/M metagenome (GOLD analysis project Ga0209577, IMG submission 185874) | Grasslands soil microbial communities from the Angelo Coastal Reserve, California, USA - 14_0903_12_20cm (SPAdes) (version 2) | ecosystem: Environmental > Terrestrial > Soil > Grasslands... | reverse complement strand
GGAGCCGTTGAATTTGATTAAACGTCTCGGTCGGACTCAAGCCGTCCGCTGCGACATCGCTCGTCTCGCTCTCGATTTGCTGTTTGATGCCGGCAACGCGGATCTCGAAGAATTCGTCGAGATTCGAACTGAAGATGTAAAGAAATTTCACCCGCTCGATCAGCGGCTGGGTCGGGTCCTGCGCTTCCTCCAGGACGCGACGATTGAACTCGAGCCAGCTCAGCTCGCGGTTAATGAAATTTTTTGGATCGCCAAACCGCTCGTGCGCCGTCTGCTCGGCGGTTATCGGCACAATCGCAGCACTTTCTTCCGCTTCAGGCTGGGATTGCGCTTGCGCCATAGATGCAACATCGACAAATCAGCCGCGCATAGCAAAGCGCAACGGATTATGTCGCGGCGGCGACCGTTTGATGCCGGATGTCTTCAGCAGCCGCGGCGTAAACCGCGTCCTCCGCGATGTTCGTAGCGTGATCGCCGACGCGTTCGAGACAACGGGAAACAAAAATCAGATTGAGATAACCGCGCAGCTGCTTGGGATCCTGCGCCATTCGGTCGGTCAGGCGGCGGTTCGCCATCTTGTTCATGTAATCCAGATCTTTATCACGAGCTACAACCTCGCGGCCGAGATCGACATCTTCGCGGGCAAACGCGTCGACGCTGTCTTTGAACATCGCCATGGCGTGAGCCTGAATCGTAACAATAATTTCGACTTCCGGAAGCGGCGGATGCCGATTCAATTTCCGCGCGCGCCGGGCAATGTTTGTCGCCTGATCGGCAATGCGTTCGATGTTGGGAGAAAGTTTCATCGCCGCCACCACGCGGCGCAGATCGGACGCGACCGGTTGAAATCGCAGGAGCACGTCCACGCCGTCCTTGTCGATCTGCTTTTCAAGTTGATCGATCTCTTCGTCATCCGCGATCGCGGTTGTGCAAAGATTGTCGTCGCGCTGGAGCAATCCTTTGACCGCGCGATCGAGCGTACGCTCGGCCAGCCCCGCCATCATCAGCACGTTGTTGCGCAAGGAGCTGAGCGCTTCGTCGAATGTTCCGAGAATATGTTTTGGCGGAGTCATGTGAATTAGCCAAATCGACCAGTGATGTAATCTTCCGTGCGTTTCTCGCTCGGGTTAGTAAAAATTTTCGTGGTCGGTCCGAACTCGATGAGTTTGCCGAGATAAAAGACACCAGTGTGATCGGAAACGCGCCCGGCCTGTTGCATGTTGTGAGTGACAATTACGATGGTGTATTGCGTTTTCAGTTCCTGAATCAATTCTTCGATCCTTGCCGTCGCGATCGGATCGAGCGCAGAGCACGGTTCGTCCATGAGGATCACGTCGGGCTCAACCGCGAGCGCGCGGGCGATGCAAAGCCGCTGCTGCTGACCGCCGGACAATCCAAATGCATTCGCCTCCAGTCGCTCTTTCACTTCATCCCAGAGCGCGGCCGCGCGCAAACTTTTCTCGACCGCTTCATCGATCTGCGACCGTCTATTGATTCCAGCAATGCGCAGACCGTAGGAAATATTTTCGTAAATTGATTTTGGGAACGGGTTCGATTTTTGAAAGACCATTCCAACCCGGCGGCGAAGATCGACAACGTCCACTTCCGGCGCATTGATATCGGTTCCGCCAAGATGAATTGCGCCCTTTGTAATCCGCGCGCCTTCGATCAAGTCGTTCATTCGATTGATGCAGCGCAATAAAGTTGTCTTGCCGCAACCCGACGGACCGATGAATGCGGTCACTGCCCGCGGCGGAATGTCGAGACTGACATTGTGGAGCACCGTGTTTCCGCCGTATGCGAAATCGAGATCGCGCACGTCGATCATAATTTCGGCGCATTCAATCTCGTCAACCAGACGATCATTTTGGCGCGGAAGTTGTTGGGACAGCGTTTGTGGCATTTCAAGTAAGCTTACCATGATAAGCGTCTCCGTTGTTTCTCTCTGAGCAAGATGGAAGTTAAAGCGATCAGCATGACGACGACGAGGAAGACGAAGGCCGTCCCGTATTGGACACGCTCGGTATATTCGTTCTGCGGGATCTTCGAACTGACGACGTAGATGTGATAAGGCAGCGCCATCACGCCTTGAAAAAAGAAATTGGTCCAATGGCTCACCTGCCACGGCATTTCGTCGCGCATCGCGTAAGCGGCGGTGAACATGATCGGCGCGGTTTCGCCGGCGACACGTGCAATCCCCAGAATCGACGAGGTCAAAATTCCCGGTAACGCATACGGCAAAACATTTTTTCGGATGGTTTGCCATTTGGTCGCGCCGAGGGCGAGAGATCCTTCACGCAATCCCTGTGGCACGGCGCAGAGCGACTCTTCGCTCGCGGTAATGATCGCCGGCAAAACCATCAGCCCGAGCGTGAACCAGCCCGAGAGCAACGAAACATTCCAGCCAAAGAAAACCACGAACAGTCCAAATCCGAAAAGTCCGAAGACGATCGAGGGCACGCCAGCTAGATTGAGAATCGCAACACGAATCAGCCGAATGAACCGGCCGTCGCGGCTGTACTCACTGAGATAAATTGCGCAGCTGATCCCGATGAACAGCGCCACCGTCATCGATCCGATCACGAGCAGCGCCGTGCCAACGATGCAGGGCCAGATTCCGCCGGCTGAATAGGAGATGCTCGTTACATCGACATCCTCTTTGTGCGTCGTCTTCCAATCCCGAAACTGCCGATCGCTCAGCTCCATTTTCTTTCCCTGATAATTAAAAACGTAAAGCGTTTGCGGCGGCTCGATTAAAAATTTCAGGTTCACAAACGGCGCCGTTCGCATGAAAACGGTGCGGCCGCCTTTGATTCCGATATCGAGGAAAATGTAAGTCGCGCAGAACAACACGAAATAGGTGCCGATCCGAAAAGCCCAGAATAGCGAGCCCTCGAGCAAGCGCGTTCGTCGTCGATTTGAAGGTGCGGCGATCATGTCAACCAATGCTCATCCGATAACGCGCGACCAACCGTTGCGCGAGATAGTTGATCCCAAGAGTCAGCGCAAAAAGAACGAGGCCGACCATGAACAGCGCCCGGTAATGAATGCTGCCGCGGACCACCTCGCCCATTTCCTGCGCGATGATGCCGGTCATGGTGTGCACCGGTTGAAAAAAAGCACCGAGCCCCTGGGTGAAATCGGGAATCGCGATCCGATTTCCGGCGCAAAGCAAAACCACCATCGTCTCGCCAATCACCCGGCCGAGCCCAAGCAAGATTGCCGAAATAATTCCAGAGAGCGATGCCGGCACCAGAACGCGCGCGATTGTTTGCAGCCGATTCGCGCCCAGCGCGTAGGAAGCTTCTTTGAATCCGCGCGGAACGTTGCGTAGCGCGTCTTCCGCTAAAGTAAAAATGGTCGGCACCGCCATGAGCGCGAGCAATGTGCCGGCGGTGAAAACATTGAGACGCTCGCTAATCGGAAAAAACGGCACCCATTTCATGAACGGCATTTGCGACAAAGCGCGCACGGCTTGACCGACAACCGCGATCCCAAAAAAACCGAGAACGACTGACGGAATCGCCGAGATGAATTCGATGTACGGTTTGATTAGGCTTTTCTCACCACGAGCGGCCACTTCGCTCACATAGATCGCAGAACAAACTCCCAGCGGTACGGCGAAAAGCAGCGCAACGGCCGCGACCATAATCGACCCGACCAGCAGCGGAATAATTCCGTACCAATCCTGCCAAAAGCTCGCCGTAATCCAGTTCGTACCAAAAAGGAATGAGGTAATCCCTCGATAAGCGGGCATCGGTTCGTTCGGATTCCATTCACGCAGCCGTCTTGAGATTGCTGGAAATTGCGCGAGATAATCTCGCGTCTTCTTTTTCCAGGTTTCGAATGACTGCTTTGCTCTTGAATTGCTGAGCATAGGTGGTGCAGCCAGGAGGTTGTCGATCTTGGCTTTCATTGCCTCTGCGATTTTCGGGAATTTGTCGTCGCCGGAACGCAGCGCGATCATCGCCGCGCGCGGATCAACCGGCGCCGCCGTTTCCGTTGGTGGCTGAGCCTCAGCAGAAGAAACCGCGGATGGACTGCCGCCGGCGATCAAAGCTTCCCGCAGTGCCAACGCCTGATCGTTCGCATCCGAAACCAGCGCATTAAGAAATTCACCGCTGTCGCTAAATGCTGCGGCAAACTGATCGAATGCTTCGAGACCGCTGGCGCTCGGAATCGTTCGCGCTTCCCGGAGCCGGATCTCACCGAGTTGTCGCGAAAGGGCGGCATGCGTTTGAGCTTGGCCGCGGATGATATCCACGTATTCCAAACCGGCGCGGCGATAGAGCCGAAGATTTGCCAGATTCTGACTGAAAAATCCAAAGCCCTCGCGAAAGAGGAAAATTGTGATCAAAGCGAGAACTACAACCGCAACCAACGCGTTGCTGCCAAAGAACGCTTTGATCGCCGATTCTGTCGTTAATCGACGGCGGCGCGCGGCGCTTTTCGACACGATCGACATCCGCGGGGCGACAGTTTCCACATTATCGACGATGCGAAAGGCCGTCCCAAGCGGCAACGGATTTTATGTTACGATTCTGTGACAACGGGCAGGATCACGCGAATCCTGGTGCCGCGTCCGAGCTCGCTTTCCGCTTCGACCCGGCCGCCGTGCAGTTGGGCGATATGTTTCACAATCGACAGCCCGAGGCCGGTGCCGCCAAGCTCACCGCTGCGGGCCTTGTCCGCGCGATAAAATCTTTCAAAAATTCGCGGCAAGTCTTCCTGACCAATTCCGACGCCATCGTCGCTTACGCTAAGCACTATTTCGCTCCCACGACGCTGCGCTCCGAGATGAATCTCGCCATGCTTCCTCGAATATTTGACTGCGTTATCGAGCAGATTATCGAAAATCTCACGTAAAAGCGCTTCATCGGCACGAACGATCGAAAAATCGGCGGGCAGGTCGATAGCGACCTTCAAATTCTTCGCCATGAATTTCCTTTTCCAATCACGGACTAGGCCCGCTAAGAATTGCCCGAAGTCGACATCATTCAATTGCGGGCTTGAGGTACCCGATTCCAATTGCGCCAGCGTCAGGAGATCGTTTGCGAGCAAACCGAGACGTTTTGAGTGCTGCTCCATCACCTCGAGAATGCGAGCGCATTCGGCGCGCGGCATCTTTGGATCGTCCCGCATCGTTTCAATGTAGCCGCGTAAGATCGACAACGGGGTGCGCAGTTCGTGAGAAACGTTGGCAACGAAGTCCCTCCGCATTTCGTCTGCGCGTTTCAATTCCGTAATGTCGTGAAACAAAACAACCGCGCCGACGATGTCGCCGTTGTCCTTGCCCATCGGAACCGAATTGATTTGGAGCTGACGATTCGCGATCACGATCTCGCGCTGGACCGGCTCGCGGCGACCAAAAGTCTCGGAAATCGCCTCTTCAACATTTGCGTCACGCAACGTTTCGAGGAACGACGCGCCTAATGGGTCGTCCTTCAAGGCAAATAACTCCTGGAGCGCCGCGTTCAAGAGGGTGATTCGTCGTTCGGCGTCGACCACGAGCAAGCCATCTCGCATCGCGGAAAAGATTGCGCGGTTTCCCGAAGAGCGTTCGCCGATTTGGCGATTGAGGCCCCGCTGCCGACGGAAAATATTCTCCAAGGCGATGCTGACCCGTTGCGCTTCTTTCCCGCCTTCGACTAAAAATGTGCGTGGCTGCTCGCCCCGGCCGATTTGCCTTACGAGTCGCTCAATCTGGCGCCACGGCGCGATCCATCTTCGCCAGACCAAATAGACGATTGCAATTGTCGACCCAATGATCGCGGCGAGCAGAATCCAAAACATTTCCGGTTATTTTTCGCGCAGGCGGTAACCAAAACCGCGCACCGTTTCGACAATGTCGCCCGCTTTCCCGAGTTTTTCGCGCAAGCGACGCACGTGAGTATCCACGGTTCGGGTGTCGATCATGCTTTCGTAACCCCAAACTTCATTGAGGAGGCGGTCGCGCTCTTGCACGCGGCCGCGGCGTTGCATCAGTGTTCGCAGAAGTTTGAACTCCAGGCTGGTCAGATCGATGCGCTTACCATTTACTCGGACTTCATGGCGCGCTGGATCGATGGTGATTGGTCCGGCCGAAAGTCGATCGTGAGTTTCTTCGGCATTACCTCGGCGCAAGATCGCTTTGATGCGCAAAACAACTTCGCGCGGGCTGAATGGTTTCGTCACGTAATCGTCGGCGCCGAATTCCAAACCGACGATGCGGTCGATCTCCTCCGCTCGCGCGGTCAGCATCAAGACTGGAATGTGACGCGTAGCTGGATCGCTCTTCAGAATTTTGCAAACCTCGAGTCCGGGCATTTTCGGCAACATCAAATCGAGAATGATGAAGTCCGGACTTTCCGCGCGCGCTTTGGTCAGACCGGCGGTGCCATCGCTGGCAGTTGAAAGAGCAAAGCCGCCGGCTTTGCGGAGATTCAACGTGAGAAGATCGACAACGTCCTTCTCGTCTTCGACGATGAGGATGCGCTTGCTCGGCACGGCGTCCATGCGCGCGAGGCTAGAAGAGCCAGCTACTTCGAGTCGCCCGCGACGGCGGATTTCACGCCGGCCTTTTCGTTCAGCGCCTGCGTGAACTCCTGCAAGCCGGAAACGATTTGGGGCGCCTTGTTCAAGACCGTCGTGGCGAGTTTTTCGGCGTAATCAGGCCGGCGTTGCGACATCTCCGATAACGCCATCATTACCGCCAGCGCATTATTGATGGAATGTTTGATCTCGCTGAATTTTTTCTGCAATTTGGCCAACTCTTCAGGCGAGAGGGTGCGATTTGTCTCATTCATAATCGGGATTTTCGCTGGAGAAAACGCGCGGCTGTGCTTGACTAAAAGGTTCGAGATTTGTCGTCCCGATGCCTGCGCAAGTTATCAAGATCAGTGGTGCGCGCCAGCACAATTTGAAGAACCTCCACGTGGAAATCCCGCGGGAGAAGCTGGTGGTCATCACGGGTCTGAGCGGTTCCGGGAAATCGTCGCTCGCCTTCGACACTCTCTACGCCGAGGGCCAGCGCCGTTACGTCGAAAGTCTCTCCGCTTACGCACGGCAATTCCTCGATCAGATGGAAAAGCCGGATGTGGATTTCATCGAAGGACTTTCCCCAGCGATCGCGATCGAGCAGCGCAGTGCCGGCGCCAATCCAAGATCGACAATCGCGACGACGACCGAGATTTACGACTACCTGCGCGTTCTTTTTTCGGCGATCGGTCAACCGCACGATCCGACGACAGGCAAACCGGTTCATCGGCAAACGCCACAGCAGATTGTAGATCAAATTCTCGGGTACGAACCGAACAGCAGAATCATCGTCCTCGCGCCGCTGGTGCACAATCAAATCGGCGAATTCCGAGATATCGTCGAGAAAATGAAACGCGAGGGATTTATCCGCGCGCGCATCGATGGAGAAATTATCGAACTCGATCGCCCCGAACCAATTCGTTTGAAAAAAGGCCAACGTCACACCATCGAAGCGGTAGTCGATCGGTTGGTGGTGCGGGAAGGAGTTCGGATTCGCCTGACTGACTCGATCGAGACCGCGCTGAAGTGGGGCGACAACAAGATCGTCATGCTGCGCGCGCACCCGAATGGGTGCGAAACTTGGGAAGAACTGCGTTACTCGACGAATTACCGCAGCGCAGACTCGGGATTCACCCTGGGCGAGCTGACTCCAAAACATTTTTCATTCAACAGCCATCTCGGTGCGTGTCCGGCGTGTCATGGCTTGGGAACGCAACTGGTGATCGATCCCGAGCTGATGATTTCAGACGAAACCAAAACAATTGCTGAAGGCGCGATCACGCCGTGGCGGCGGGGGACGAAACGAATGCAGGCTTATTATCGGCAGCTGCAAGGCGCGTTGGTAAAACATTTCCAAATCGATGAAGACGTGCCGTTTGCGGATTTGCCTGACGAATTTAAGAACGCGCTTTATTTCGGCACGAATGGGACGCCAATTGAGATGAATTTCAGCGGCAATGGCGAAAAAAAACGGCCGTTCGAGGGACTGGTGCCGCAAATGCAACGACTTTACCAGCAGACCCACAGCGAATTCACTCGGAATCGGATCCGCGCTTTCATGACACGCGAGCCATGCAAAACCTGCGGCGGCGCGCGGCTGAAGCCGGAAATTCTCGCAGTTACGATCAAAGATCGACAAGGACGCGAGCTGAACATTCACAAATTCAGCGAGCAAACGACGGAGGCGGCGGCACGCTACATCGACAATCTCGAGTTAACGCCCGCGCAAAAGAAAGTCGTGACCGACGTGGTGCGCGAAATTCAATCGCGTTTGCAATTTCTGGTCGAAGTAGGCCTCGGTTACCTGACGCTCGATCGCGAAAGCGGCACACTCAGCGGCGGCGAAGCGCAACGGATCCGGCTGGCCACACAGATTGGCTCCGGATTGGCCGGCGTGCTTTACGTTTTGGACGAGCCGAGCATCGGTCTGCATCAACGCGACAACGCGCGTTTGCTTGGCACATTGCGACGGCTGCGAGACCTCGGGAACTCCGTGATCGTGGTCGAGCACGACGAAGAAACAATCCGGGCGGCCGACCACATTGTCGATCTTGGTCCGGGCGCCGGACCTCGCGGCGGCGAAATTGTGGCCCAAGGAAAGCTGGAAAACATCTTGGACGCGAAGAATTCCCTTACCGCCGATTACCTCTCCGGGCGATTGCGTATTCCAGTTCCAAAACATCGGACCAAACCGGGCTTTGTCCGAAATCGATTAACCAAAAACGAAGAAGGCTGGTTGATCCTGAAGGGAGCGACCGAAAATAATTTAAAGAACATCGAGGTGGCTTTTCCGCTCGGCTGCTTCACCTGTGTGACCGGCGTTTCCGGAAGCGGCAAATCCACGTTGGTGGACGACATTCTGCGGCGCGCACTCTTTCGCCGCTTTTACAATTCGAAGGAGAAGCCCGGGACCTATCGCGCGTTGCGAGGCGTTGAACAAATCGATAAGGCGATCGTGATCGATCAAAGCGCGATTGGACGCACGCCGCGCTCGAATCCGGTCACCTACACTGGCGCCTTTGGTCCGATTCGTGAGTTATTCGCGCAACTGCCCGCTGCGCGCGTGCGCGGTTACGGCGCCGGCCGATTCAGTTTCAACGTCAAAGGCGGCCGCTGTGAGAATTGCGAAGGCGGCGGCCTGATCAAGATCGAGATGCATTTTTTACCGGACGTTTATGTGCAATGCGAAGTTTGCCACGGCCGGCGATACAATCGAGAAACGCTCGAGATCACTTATAAAGGGAAAAACATTGCCGATGTCCTCGACCTGACTGTCGATGAAGCGGCGCGATTTTTCCGAAACGTGCCGAGCGTTTCGGACAAATTGAACACGCTCCTCGATGTCGGGCTCGGTTACTTACAACTCGGTCAAGCGGGGACGACTCTCTCCGGCGGCGAAGCGCAGCGCGTCAAGCTGGCTACTGAACTCGCCAAGAAAGCAACCGGTCGTACGGTTTACATTCTCGATGAACCAACAACCGGTTTGCATTTCGCCGACATCGAAAAGTTGCTGCAAGTGCTGATGAAGCTTCGCGATTCGGGCAACACCCTCATCGTGATCGAGCACAATCTGGAGATGATCAAATGCGCAGACTGGATCATCGATCTCGGTCCCGAAGGAGGCGGCCACGGCGGCGAATTGGTCGGTGCCGGAGCACCCGAAGAAATTGTCAATCTTGCCAAGAGTTACACCGGCAAATATTTGAGACCGCTTTTGGAAAAGAGATGAAAAATCTTCGACGCATAGGCCTGGGTGTATTCTTGGCGCTCGCTCAGTTGGCGCACGGACAATTTTCGGCGCAACTCGCCGAAGCGTCGAAACCGCTTACTGAGGGCGTGCCCGAAGTCGCGGTCATTCGTTTGCAGACGTTGCTGAAGCAGAACCTATCGGAACCGGATTGGCGCGCGGTCGCGGAACGACTGCTCCAAGCGATGGTCGCAGCCAATCAGACCGCTGACGCCTTTAACCTGCTGGCGGATCCGCGATTGCGTCAAAGTTCGTCGGCGAGTTTTTGGCGCGCGCAATTGCTCGCGACGTCGCATCACGAAGCCGAGGCGTTGCCTCTCTATCGCCAGATCGCAGCCGATAGCAATTCCGGTCTTCGAATGGACGCTTTGTTCGGCGCGGCGGAAACGCTGCGCGCTTTGGGCCGAACCGACGAAGCGCTCCAAAGTTTTTCGGAGCTGTTTCGCGATCCAAAATGGCACGTTCGGGCGCAATTGCGGGCCGCCGAGCTTTATCTGGACAAATCTGATGCCGTCAACGCGCGGAAGTTGCTCGAAAAAGTGCAACCGGCCACAACTGCCGAAAAAAGGGAACGGCACTTTCTCCGGGGCCGCCTCGAGATGGTTTTGCACCGTCCCGACCGCGCCATCACGATCTTCGAGTCCGTCTTGAAGAATCCCGAAGGAACAACACACGAAACGTTAACTGCAGCGCTTTTCGCCCTCGCCGATACGCATCTGCAATTGAAAACGCCAGAAACGGGCGATGACGCGTTGGAGAATTTCATCGAACATCGGCCCTCCGATGTCGATCTTGCGCGGATTTTCGCGAAACTGGACGAACTTTATCGCGCCGAAAGAAAACCATCGCGCGCTGAACTTGATCGCTGGACAAGAGATCCAGCCGAGCCGCGGCGCGCGTTCGCGCAATGGTATCTGGCGCGATTCGACCTTCGGCTCGGGCGGCGTGACCGAGCGCTGGAATGTTTCGCCGCGCTACGGCGGACTCGCCCGCAATTGCCAATCCTCGCCTCCGCCTTTCTAGAATTCGCACGGCTCGAATTGGAGGATCGCCATTTCGGGGAGGCACTCGCGATATTGAATGACGCACGATCGTTGCGACCGGAACCTGCCGTTCTGGAACGCGTTAATTTCCTTGCGGCCCAGATTCAGTACCACGGAAAGAATTTCGATGCCGCAATCGCCGACTTTGAGCAAATTGGACGTTCCGATTCAACGTTAGCACCAGTGGCGATGTTTAACGCAGCGCTCAGCTGGCTGCAAAAAGGCGATGACAGTCGTTTTTTGGCGGACGCCGAAGAATTCGGAAACAAAACCAAGGGCGAAAAATCCCCCGGCGAGCCGCGCTTGGAAGCGGGTTTGATGGAAGCTGCCAAGGGGGACTCTCGGGCAGCCGATTCGCTGCGTAATTTTCTGCACGACTTTCCCGAGTCCGAACGAGCCTCCGAAGCATGGGTGGCACTGGCGGAACTGGCCTTTCATGCGACTCCGCCACGAATCGATGAAGCCCGCAAGAATTTGGCCCGCGCTGCTGAATCAAAGCCCACCGCGACCGCACAAGAACGCGCAGATTACCTCACGATTTGGCTGGAGGATGCGACCTCGGGCGGTGAGGCCAAAGTGATCGAGCTGGCGAAAAGATTCATCCAGCAACATGAATCATCGAATCTGGTCGCGTCCGTGCGAATGAAGCTGGGCGAGATGTATTATCGGGCAGAGGATTTTGCGAATGCGGAGACGCAGTTCGAATTGTTGACGGAACAAAGTTCGACCGGGGCGTTCACCGAGCGAGCACTGTTTTTTGCAGGCGAGTCGGCGATGGCGAGCATGGCCGCTCAGTCGCTCGATCGGGCGCTCGTGCTTTTCGATCGGGTCGTGCAACTCAATGGCGAATTGAAATGGGCGGCGCGCAACGAGCAGGCGGTGATCGAACGCAAACTGGGCAAACCCCAGGATGCCCTTGCTTTGTATGACGAAGTTTTGAACGGAGCCGCTCGCCCCGGCGAAAAACGCGAAGCAATTTGCGGAAGGGGCGACATCTTTTTTGAAATGGCCGCGACCGACCCGCAAAACTATCAACGCGCGATTGAAGCTTACGATAAGCTGGCAGCCGATCAAGATGCGCCGGCGCACTGGCGCAACCAGGCGCTCTTCAAAAAGGGACTTTGTTTGGGAAAAAAAGCTGATCGCCCTGCCGCACTTGCCAGCTTTTACGCGGTTCTCGATGAAGGAATGCGCCCAGATCGGCCACATGAATTTTTCTGGTTTTACAAGGCGGGTTTTAATGCGGGCCAGTTGCTAGAAGCGGACGCGAAATGGGAATCGGCAGCGGCCGTTTACGAGAAACTTGCGGCTGCAGGCGGGACGCGCTCGGATGAAGCACGGGAGCGATTGGATCGACTTCGCCTCGAACACTTTTTGCGACAGGAATAACGCCAAGAGCGGTCGCGTTTTATCTTGCTTTTGGCATTAAAGAGGCTCACCCTTGCAGTATGACAACTGTGACTAAGTTAGCCACGGTCGCCCTGTCGATTGCGATTTGCGCATCGGCGTTCGCTGCTCCGAACAAAACGGTCGCAACCTCGAAACAGCCTTTAAAGGCTAAGAGGTGCACTGTTATGATCACCGGTTCTGCCGTTCGGCAGGACTGCTCCCGGCTCAGCGTAATTCCGAGCACACCGTACCAGCTCGATCGGATCGGCGGCCATTCGGCAGTAAACGATTGATTTTAGCGAATTGAATTTCGCTGGAATTTATTTCCGGCGCCCTCACGCCGGGGCGCAGAATTATTTTTAAGTCACAAAACGAGCTGAGACCGCGGTTTACTTTCAGCTGAACGAAATTGCCGAAGCACTTTTGCGTCGAGTGGCTTCCATTCCTTTAATTATCTTGGTGAGTCCGTTGTTCACCGGACAGGGCAAACGATGTCGCGCTCCGAGTGCAACCACCGCTCCGTTCAGGTAATCGATTTCCGTCGCCCGACCTCGCAAGAGGTCCTGTTGCATCGACACAATGTTACGTGAACCGGCATAGGCGGCGTCGATCTCGGCCATTAAATCCATTTCGAGCGAAATGCCTTCCGCTGCCGCAACTGCCGTGCACTCGTCAATGACGAGTTGCTTCAGCCGATTTAGATCAGGATCGACAATTTGGCCGACTTCAGCGCCAAGAATCGTCGTGATCGGATTCACAACGCAGTTGAATACAAGTTTGCGCCAAACTTCGGCCTCGATATTCGCGGTTATTCGACAATCCAGCCCCTCAGCCGTTAGAACATTGGCGATTTGCAAGCTGCGTTCGTGATCTTCTAAGAGAGTGAAACCTTTCACCATGTATCGAATCGTTCCGGGCCGCTCGAAAATCGCGCCGAACTGACTAATTCCGCGCAAGACAACGCCGCGGCCCTGAAGTGCGGTCCGCGCGATTCGGTCCGCATCCAAACCATTTTGAAGTGCAACAATTGTCGTGTCGTCGCGGACAAGTGGCGTGATGGATTCAAGCGCTGACACTGTCGCCGGCACTTTGGTTGTAAGTAAAATCAACGTATTCGGCTTGAGCTGCTCGATGCGCGTTGCTGCTGGAACGCGAACGGTTTGAGCGTCAATGCCCTCGATGCGAAGGCCGTTTTCTTCAATGGCGCGCACATGATCGGCGCGCCCGACGAGTGTTACATCATTCGCGGCCGCCAGTGTCGCGCCGTACAAGCTGCCAATCGCCCCGGCGCCGAGGACAACGATTTCCATGTTAGCGTACAAGCGTAACACGTGCACTCCGGCGCCGCGACGCCAAACACTTCTAATATGCGTTCACGGAGAACGCATGGCACGAATCAAAGCGATTGACCGGACGAGGTTTCTGCAAGCGCACGTAGACGCGAAACCTTCGCGAGTGCGGCGCGCGCGTCATCCGTGCGTCCCATCTTTTCAAGAATATTGGAGAGCAAAATGTACTGGCTCGGTTGGTCTGGCTGGCGCGCGATCGCAC
>Ga0209577_10004095_pt1 | contig 13749 bp, 22 predicted proteins | sample GraSoiAngelo_109_FD_185874 | JGI IMG/M metagenome (GOLD analysis project Ga0209577, IMG submission 185874) | Grasslands soil microbial communities from the Angelo Coastal Reserve, California, USA - 14_0903_12_20cm (SPAdes) (version 2) | ecosystem: Environmental > Terrestrial > Soil > Grasslands... | reverse complement strand
CTCAACTGGGCGACTTCACCGAGGCCCGCCGCTGGCTCGCTCGCTCCACTGAGACCGGGTTCCCGTGTTACCCATGGTTCGCGCACGATCCTCTGCTCAAACCTTTGCGCGACGACGCCGGCTCGCAGTCATTCCTCAATCAACTGCGCGAAGCGTGGGACGCGAACAGGAAGCGGTACGGACCATCACCGAAGTGAGGGATGAACCCAGCAGTAGAGGAGGTGGAGAAAATGGAAGTATGGGCCGGGGGACTTGAAATGGATTCTTTAGTTCCGCCAACTTTGCAGAAACCGCAGCGGTAGAAGTGACTTTATTCAGTGGCTCCCCGCAGTGGCTCGGCGGAAACCAGGAAATCGCGCCACAATCCCCGGTCGGGTATGTAATCGCGTCGGTAGATGAGCCTCATCTTGGTCTCACGATGAAGCGCTATGCACCAGCGACTGACTTCTATGACGTAATACATGAGGCCCCCTTTTGCATTTTCTCAAGTGGCTTGTGATTGCACCTTCCCAGCCGCCGGAGTGTCGAGCCGCCCCACAGTGCGCACAACAGAAACATCATGAGGGCGAACACTCCCAGTCCAATCCAGCAATCCATAGCGAATTTGAACAGGGGTACTAAAGCACGCCACATAACTTTGCTCCCGATTAGAAGATGGTCGTATGACCCGGCTGGGCTGCTTTCCACCCGGACTTCAACGCTGTAGAGTGGGAACTACTTGCCTGTAGAATTCAGGCTCCAGGCCCTGATCTCTTTTAGGACCTTTCGGTTAGGGCTATTTCTTTCAACGCGATATGTATTTGGAAACGGACCGGATTTGCTTTGAAAAGATGTCTGCCGTAGAAGTATCCGGGCGCTGATGTTTAGCGGGTTCCTCTTATTTTCCTGCCACCCGGTGCGCCGCGAACTGCTTGCCGGCATAGCGATAAGTGAGTCCGTCCAGCGTCCCCTCTGTGCTGTGTGAGATGGTGATGTGACCAAGGAAATTCCGGTCAAGGAACTCAGTCGCGGAAAGCGGGACGAGCGGCATGCGAAGATCGCCGAGTTGCAGGAGCAAGTAACCGGGATGGGCTGTCACGGTGAACTCGGCATTGGGCACGAAATAGTCTGGCCCGTACCGGTACTGGCCTGCGTAGGATTCCAAAGTGGACTGTGGAATGGTAACCGCACGCATATCTGGGCGCGCCGGTTGTTCTTGACCGAAGACGATCGCAGCCAGTGCTTCGGCAATGGGATCTTGTGACACGCTGGCATAGCTGTTGCTCAGCACAATGATGGTGACATCGTCGTCCGGAAAACGATCTAATTCGGCAGTAAAACCTGGGCTACGACCATTGCTGGACATTACGCGATGGCCGAAGCGTTTACGAATGAACCAGCCATAACGATTGCCTCGTCCCTCGACGAAGTATTTCTGCCGGGTCGCGGCTTGTAGCACTCTATCTGCATAGAGAGCGCGATCGAATCGGTAAAGATCATCAAGCGTCGAGTACAGAGAGCCATTGCCGGTCTTGTTAGACCAATCCAAATAGGGCGCCTTCTCATAGCTGGTGATCCCCGCAGGCTCGTAGCCAGAAGCTGAGAACGGAATCAGGTGCAAGGCGTCGCCGTCGTGCCCTGAGTCCCGCATTCCAGCCGGCTCCAGGACGCGCTTATTTAGGTATTCTCCATAGCTCACTCCTGTGACCTTCTCCAGGATGAGCGCCAGCAGATTGTAGTTGGAGTTGCTGTAGCGATAGTCGCTACCAGGCTGGAATTCCAGAGGCAGGCCAGCGAACTTGGCAACCAGTTGCGCTGTGGTATGCGGGCTGCGCGCGAAAGTATTGTAGTCAGCGAGATCATTGACGTTGGGAATACCGGAAGTATGAGTGAGCAGGTTGTCCACGGTGATACGGTCACCGTTGGGGAAGCCCGGAACAAAGCGCGAGACACGATCAGAAATACTCAAGCGTCCCTGCTCCTGTAGCTGGAGAATCGCCGCCGCCGTAAACGGTTTCGATACCGAAGCGATGTGGAAGCGTGTCTCCGCCAAGTTTGGCGCGCTTAACTCGTAGCTCGCCATGCCATACCCTTGGCGAAGCAGGACTTTGCCCCTGCGGGCGACAAGCACCGCCCCAGTAAAGTTTCCGCTCTCCACGAATGGTTTGAGATACACCCTTAGACGATCGCCGATCTGCCTATCCGGCACCTCTTGGCAGCACGCAATATTCGTGAATAGGAGCAGGCATGCAATTTGCGACGCGACAGCGAAGCTTTTCATCGGCGCCCCAAGGAATCTCCGGTGAAACATTCTAGTACGTCCCACTCAGATGCGGAGCCCGGACTGCCTCCCGCCTCTGCCTTGCAATTCCTGGTGACGCATCTCGCGTGCATGTCTTTCTTTCGGATTGTGAGGGAGACTCCCGCGCTTAACAAAACTTCCTAAAATTAAAGATACTGAACCTGTCGATCTTGCAGTCCGTCGTTCGACGTTACAGTAGAGCCTGGGATCCGGAAGCTGTTCAGACGGTCGAAATCGTCCGAAGCCTGGCTCCAAATCCGAAATCAAAAAGGAGTCATTGCAATGAGAGTCCTGGTAATAGTCAAAGCCGACAAGAACTCAGAGGCAGGCATTATGCCGAGCCGGAAAATCCTTGAGGACATGGGGAAGTTCAACGAAGAGCTGGTAAAAGCCGGCGTCATGCTCGCCGCCGAGGGTCTTCACCCCAGCTCGAAAGGCAAGCGCGTCAAGTTCTCCGGGCCCAAGCCGACCGTAACCGACGGCCCATTTACCGAGAGCAAAGAACTGATCGCCGGCTTCTGGCTGTGGCAGGTGAGGTCGATGGACGAGGCGATCGAGTGGCTCAAGCGCAGTCCCTTCGGAGGAGGGGCCGAGATCGAGATTCGCCCGGTGTTCGAGGCGGACGACTTCGGCGCCGAGCTAACTCCCGAGCTCAGAGAGCAAGAGGAACGCCTGCGCCAGCAGGTCGCCGCAAAAAAATAGTGTTGGGAAGGGCACGGCTTCAGCCGTGCCCGCGGCCGTCCCATCCTCGTCGTTCCGTTTTTTTGGAACGACAGGGTGGGGAAGTTGACTGACCGTTGCATCCGAGCGCGGGGAATATTGACAAAGAATCCGATCCGCCCGTCGACTTTGCAAAGCTTCGTTCGACCCTAAACTAGCAACGCAAGTTCAGGACACTACCCAGCAACGGGAAAATCAGAACCTGTACCCTGGAAACAACCCGAACGATGCAGCAGGGCACCAGTCATGCGTTGCACACGTCGCTCAAGGTTCCCGTTGAGTGGGACTCGCTGGAATCAAGGTGAAATCTCCGGTTCTGGGTGTGATCCTGTTTTGACGGTCTCCTTGGCATTTTTTTATCTGTATCTCAAGTACGTGTATCCAGTGACCGAGGGCTTCTAACCTGAGTAATGACATCCGGGCGCTCCCACTCCTCAGTTTTTGAAGGGTGGGACCACGCTCGTACCCCTGTCCCTCCCGCATAGGATTTCCCTAACTCTAAAAGTGATCCTCGTCCCGAGAGTGCACCAATGATCCCGTCACCCCATCCTTTTCGCAAAATACGCTAAAACGATGGGGGTAGGCCGCCAATCGAGATAGGTTCGTGAAGCTTCTGTCGTGGTTCGACTCCCTGGCTAGAAATTCCTTGATCATGCGACATTAGATTGCGTATATGCTGCAACCGCTCTTGTTGCTGACCAGAGTCGCCGGAGGCGGCTTCCCAAGCCTTTGCCTGGGTGATGCAAATCCCATGAAAGATCAGAAACAAAGGCACAAGGAACGTCGGAACCAGGCTGAGTGGCAGCACCGTCATGGTGACCATCGAAGGGCCGTGCGGACTAAGCAAGCGGGCGGTCGTGCCGAGACTCACCGCCAGGACCAAATCCGCAATACCAAGCACTTGCCAAAGAATGAAAAGATTGCGATGACTGGGATTGGCTAGCTTCAGCGCCACCAGTGTAGCTGTCGCCCCGATAGCCATGTCGCCATAGCCTGCGGGCAGGGCAAATATGGCCGGGAGGACGCCACGAGCCTGCAATAGGACGAAGGTAAATCCAAAAATTCTCCAGGACTGCGCCAAGGTCAAAATGCGTGGGTTCAAACACAATACGAATTGCCGAAATTTCTTCGATGTGGCAAACCACATCGAGAACACGACAATCGGCGCCAGTGCAGCGAGTGCAACCCCAACGCCCACGCGATTCGAATCATTTTTGAACAGGTCCAGGGCTGAAGCGGACAAAGCAAATATGAACCAGCCGGCGATGAGCCCGACGCTGAGCTTCCCATAGTTTTTCATAGCGAGTCTCCTTGAGTTGTGATTAAGTCTGTTACTCGATGCGCGAGTTGCAGAAGATTTTTCCAGGCCTGCTCCCCTACTTGATGGCGCAAGCGCGACTGAACTTTCTCCCAGACCGGCAGAGCACGGTTGAATTGTTTTTCGCCTGCCTTTGCTAGACGCAGCCGTCGTTCTCGCCGATCTTCGCCCCGACGTTCTGCGATCCAGCCCTCTCTGCTCATAATTTGGAGGGTTCGAGTGAGGGTCGTGCTGTCCATCGCGAGCATTTCGCCCAGCTGGGTCTGGGTCACTTCCCCGGCCAGCGAGAGCGCTTGCAAGATGGTGAACTGAGTGGCCCGCAGCCCCACAGGGCGCAGCGCACTTTCATAGAGTTGGGTTAGTGCCCGCGAAGTCCGGCGGAAGCTGCCACACATGCATGGAAGTAGTGGTATTCGGGAACGTTCCATGCCCGAAATAGATGTATATACATCTAACCTGGATGCACAGAATCTTTTCCCACCGAAGGCGGCCGAGTACTCCGCCCTTCGTTTTTTAAAGGGCGGAGAAATGTACTATGGGGAAATGGAAGGCGAAATGCCCGTTTGCTTGCTACCACGTTCAATGCGCGGCCTGCTCTTCTAGCGGCTGCATCGTCAAGGCCACCTTCTGGCAAACGCCGTCTTTAGCCTTGTATACGCTGAGGATCACGGCTTCGAACTCGTGGTGTCCGCCCTCCTCCTTGCTGTCATAGCCCATGTGCACCGTCCCGTATTCATAGGCCATGTCGCCAGAGGGCGTGGACACAATTCGGTGTTCGCCGACCCAGGAGCGCGTAATATTCGTCCGGCCGGAGAAGCTCTTTGTGTTGGCCGCTTGAGTGGCGGCTTTGCCGACAACCGGCTTTCCGTATGGAGGCATGTACGAGAAGGCATCATCGGCAGCGGGCAGATCACCCTGCTTGATCGCGCTTTCCGTACACGGTCCCGTGTGCTTGCCTCAGTACCGCAGATAGCAAAATGAACATGGAAATCAGGCTGAGACGCATACATTTCCTCCTTGCGAATTCCTACCGATCGCCTTGAAGTGCGACGGTGGATAGAAGCCTGGCGGACGCGCATTTTAGCACGCAGACGTCCTTCGCAGCATGCTGACCTTTACGGAAAATACGCGAAAAGCTTTGACAAACGGAGCCTCAAACTCAGGTCCCTCGGCTCCGCTCGGGTTTCGGCAGCGGACTCCCGCTTCGCTTACGCCCGCTAATCGTCTCACCTTGAAAAAAGGATTTACCGCACCTGTCGATCCCGCTGCTCCTCGTTCGACGTGTAAGTAGAGCAAGGAAAGAGCAGTTCAGGAGGCGGGTGATGACAACACTGCACAGATCCTCTGAGAGCCTTAGATCAATCGCGGGAGGGACACTCGTCGGGCTCGGGCTTCATATTCTGTTTGGGAACCTCGATAGGGCCGCAGCCCCACTGAGGCACATCCTCGGAACTACCGCGGGGGAGGCGCTAGGCGTACTGCCCTCTGTCGTCCTGGCGGCCTCGCAAGCTGTGCAGGCTTATGGCTTTCATCACCAGAGCTTTTTGCAGGACGTCCTCCGGATTTTGGTACCCTTCTGGCCGCTGCTTCTGGTCATCGTCGGAATGATATTGTTGCGGGATGTTTTCACGGATCAAGTTAAATCATTGCCAACCCCTACCAAATATTTCCAAAATAAAGATACTGGATGTCGATTCTGCTGCCCCTCGTTCGACGTGTAAATAGAGCCTGGGTTCCGCCGGCCGAAATCGTCCGGAAACTCGGCTCCCAACGCAAAACTAAAAGGAGATCTGAATATGCGATTCATGATGATAGTCAAGTCCGCCGAAAGGTCAGGCCCTCCACCCAAGGCACTGATGGATGCCATTGCGAAGCTCAGCGACGACGCAGCCCAAGCCGGCACCATGATCGGAGGCGGAGGGCTCGGGCCAACTGCGCTGGGCGCCCGCGTCCGGCTCTCCGGAGGGAAGGTGACCGTGACCGACGGGCCTTTCAGCGAGGCCAAGGAGGTTGTCGGCGGCTACGCGCAGTTCGAGTTGAAATCCAAGGAAGAGGCGGTCGAATCGGCGGTGCGCTTCATGGAACTTCACAAGAAACACTGGCCGGGCTGGGAGGGCGAGACCGAGGTTCGCCAGATGTTCGGGCCGGAAGACTTCGCGAAAACGGCATAGCGGTCGCGGACCTGAGATCCTTCGCTTTGCTCAGGATTTCGGCAGCGGGCTCCCGCTTCGCTCACGCCCGCTAAGCGCCTCAACTTGCGCCGACGGATAAAAAATGATGTGATCGGTAGCAGTGACCGCTACCGACACCCATCGCGCCATCGACGCAGTCTGGAGAATCGAGTCGCCCAGGCTCATCGCCGGTCTGGCGCGGATCGTGCGCGACATTGGTCTTGCCGAGGACCTGGCACAGGACGCTCTCGTCGCCGCTCTCGAACAGTGGCCGCAGTCAGGCGTCCCGGACAACCCGGGCGCCTGGCTCATGGCCACTGCCAAGCATCGTGCCATCGATCACTTCCGCCGCAACACGCGGCTCGAGCGCAAGCACGAGGAGCTCGGCCGCGAGCTTGTCACCAAGGAAATGGCCGTGCCAAATTTCGACGCAGCAATCGACGATGACGTCGACGACGACCTCCTCCGCCTCATCTTCACCGCCTGTCATCCCGTTCTCTCTCCCGAGGCGCGCGTAGCGCTCACTCTCCGCTTGCTCGGAGGTCTCACCACCGATGAGATCGCACGTGCCTTCCTCGTCCCGGAAGCGACCGTCGCCCAGCGCATCGTCCGCGCCAAGCGCACTCTCACCAAAGAGCGAGTGCCCTTCGAAGTCCCGCGGGGTGCCGAGCTTGCTGCTCGTCTGTCGTCCGTACTCGAAGTTATCTACCTGGTCTTCAACGAGGGCTACACGGCAACCGCTGGTGACGACTGGATGCGACCAGCGCTGTGTGAGGACGCGCTGCGTCTAGGACGCATCCTCGCCGAGCTCGCTCCGCAGGAGCCGGAGGTCCACGGCCTCGTCGCGCTGATGGAGATTCAAGCGTCGCGCTCGCGGGCGCGCGTGGGCCCGTCGCGACAGCCCGTCCTGCTCCTCGATCAAAACCGCGCGCTCTGGGATCAACTCCTCATTCGTCGTGGCCTCGCCGCGCTCGATCGCGCGGAAAAGCTTCGTGCAGAAAATCTTCGAGCCGAAAAACTGAGTGGCGCGCAGGGCCCCTACACCCTCCAGGCAGCGATTGCCGCCTGTCACGCCCGAGCGCGCACCGCGGAGGAAACGGCGTGGCCGCGCATCGCCATGCTCTATGAGGCGCTCGCTCAGCTCGCGCCCTCGCCCGTCGTGGAGCTGAATCGTGCGGTCGCCCTCGCCATGGCATTCGGTCCCCAGGCCGGCCTCGAGCTTATCGACACCCTGATGGCGGAGCCTTCACTTGAGAACTACCACCTCTTGCCCAGCGTGCGCGGCGACCTTCTCGCCAAGCTCGGCCGCTTCGACGAAGCCCGTCCGGAATTCGAGCGCGCGGCATCGCTCACCCGCAACGCCCGCGAGCGCGAACTGCTACGCCAACGCGCGGCCGCCTGCGCCCGCGAATCAGCACCGCCCCAGCCGCAGTGACGAGCACGGCGTCTCGCGACAGAGGCTGCCGCACTAAGAATTAAAAGAAGAGGGCGCCGGTTTACCGGAGCCCTCTTGCGCGAGCGTAAGTACTCCGGCAACGGCTCGCGTTCACCAAGGTTCGAGCACCGTAGTAATCGCGGAATTCTGGCCGTTTTTCCGCGGCATGGGGGAAGGGAAGTCAGCTTCGGGCTGAATGGCGGTTGGCCCAGCGTTGTCGCACGGCAGCCAGAAATTTCTCCCTGTCCGTGCGCATTTGCCCGACGAGCGCTTGATTGCCAGTATCTTCGTGGGCGGCTGCCCAGAGCACCATTTCCGTGAGCACCGGCGCCAGATCGATTCCTTTTGCGGTCAGCAGGTAATTCAGCTTTCGCCCGTCCGCTGGGTCTGGTTCCGTAGTGACGATTCCATAGGCCACCAGCTTCCGCAGGCGATCTGCCAGTATATTGGTCGCGATTCCTTCGTAGCACTCCAGGAATTCCTTGTAGCTCCGTGACCCGCGCAGCATCATGTCGCGGATGATCAGCAGCGACCAGCGATCGCCCAACATTTCCACAGAAGCATTCAGTGGACACGCCGACCGCCGCTTGCCTTTACCCTTCTTCGGCATATTTCAGAGTATGCACTATTTTAACTTGCATTTCACAAGTAATATATTTAATAATCTCACGCGCAATTGATTCTCTCAATCATCAAGTAGCAAAAGGAGTGTCTTTTGCAGTTGAATCCTTACCTGACTTTCAACGGCCAATGCGAGTGGGCCGCGCGATTTGGTATGCTCATCGATCAGTTCGGCATACCGTGGATGGTGAACTGCTAGAAGCCGCATAAAAGGAGATGAGGGATGAGCAAGGTTCGAGTACTGGTGGGTACACGCAAGGGCGCGTTCATCGTGACGTCGGACGGCAAACGCAAACAGTGGGACGTAAGCGGTCCCCACTTTGGGGGCTGGGAGATTTATCACCTCAAGGGGTCACCCGCGGACCCGAATCGCCTGTATGCCTCGCAGACCAGCGGCTGGTTCGGACAGATCATTCAGCGCTCCGATGACGGTGGCAAAACATGGCATCAGCCGGGAACACCGGCTGGTGAATCGGCGCCCGCTGGCATGCCTAAGAGCGACAGCAACAAGTTCGCCTACGACACCTCCGCCGAAACCGGCAAACCGCTCACCACTCATCAGTGGTACGACGGGACGCAGCATCCCTGGGAGTTCAAACGGGTGTGGCACGTGGAGCCATCGCTCACCGACCCCGATACGGTTTACGCTGGCGTCGAAGATGCCGCCATTTTCCGCTCGACCGACGGAGGCCAGAACTGGAAGGAACTCGCCGGCCTGCGCGGACACGGCACCGGCCCCAAGTGGCAACCGGGCGCAGGCGGCATGTGCCTGCATACCATTATTCTTGATCCGAAAAATCCCCAGCGGATGTGGATCGCCATCTCGGCGGCGGGGGCATTTCGCACTGACGATGGCGGCAAGACATGGAAGCCGATCAACCAGGGACTGCGCTCGCAATATATTCCCGACCCCAACGCCGAGATCGGCCATTGCGTTCACCACGTTGCCATGCACCCCTCGCGTCCGGGCGTGCTGTTCATGCAAAAGCACTGGGACGTCATGCGCTCGGACAACTCCGGCGATAAATGGCAAGAGGTCAGCGGAAACCTGCCGTCCGACTTCGGCTTCCCCATCGACGTTCACGCCCACGAGCCGGAGACCATCTACGTCGTCCCCATCAAGAGCGATTCGGAACACTTTGTGCCCGACGGCAAGCTGCGCGTGTACCGCAGCCGCACCGGCGGAAACGAGTGGGAGGCCCTGACTAAAGGTCTGCCGCAAAAAGATTGCTACGTGAACGTGTTGCGCGACGCCATGGCCGTCGACTCCCTCGATAAGTGCGGCATCTATTTCGGCACCAGCGGTGGCCAGGTATACGCGTCAGCCGATGCGGGCGACAGTTGGAATCCAATTGTGCGGGATTTGCCGGGGGTGCTTTCGGTGGAGGTGCAGACGCTGGGATGATTCCAAGTGGTCACGGAGAGAGAGGGATGGGTCTTCGCCCACGGGAGTAAAATAAGCGCATGACCGAAGAAGTTTGCGATCTGTTGAAGAAGGCGTTGGCACTTCCTGCAGAGGCGCGAGCAGCTCTGGCAGGCTCACTCCTGGAGAGTCTGGATGATACCGTGGCCGCCTCCGCCGAAGAAGCCTGGAGCCAGGAGATCGCGCGCCGGATCGAGGAACTGGATTCCGGCAAAATGAAGCCGATTCCCTGGGCTGAAGCTCGGCGGCAAATCTCGGCCATTCTCAATGGTCGCTAAGCCGCTGGAGATCCATCCCTCCGCGCTGCGGCATTTATTTCGGCACCACCGATAGACAGGTACACGTGTCAGCCGATGCCGGAGACAACTGGGCCCCCATCGTCCGCGATCTTCCGGCCGTGCTTTCGGTGGAGGTATAGACGATAGGATGAATTCATGCTTATTAAAGTACCTGAGAGCGAATTCAAGGCTCTCCTCGATCCCGACAAGGTAATTGCCGATATCAAGGAACACCTAAGCCCGTGGATCGCCTTAGTCCAAGATGTAACCAACTACGGAAGCAACCTGATCCCGCGATGCTTCTCTTCGAGCGAACGAAGTTTGAAGGATGCGGTTGTCCTTGCGATTCTCTTGCGCCAGGCTGTGGCGATGCTAGATGGGGTGGGGATTCTGCTGGCAAATGGGGCAACCCATGCAGCGAATCTGCAGATGAGAGCGCTTTTTGAAGCCTCCGTTTATATCGATTGGATACTTCTGAACGATTCGGAGCGGAAGGCGGACTACTATTACGTGCACAACTTGCGCCGAAAACGTATTTGGGCTCTGCGAACACAACCAGGGTCACCAGAGTCACAAGAATTCATCACTATGATGAACAAGGCGGGAGTTCAAAATAGGTGACAACGTCCGAGAAGCTGCCAAACGGCAAATTCAAGAGATCGACCGAATCCTTTCCCAATCGAAGTTTGCTGCGATTAGCAAGGATATCGAACAATATCGCGGAAGAAAGCGGTTCGATCCAGCCTGGTACGCCCCTCTGGGCGATCGCAATTTGCGGGGCATGGCTCGGGCTATTGGCAAATCATCTCAGTACGTGATCGTGTATTCGGGTGCATCCGAAGTCATGCACACGTCAAGCTATGAGCACCACGTCAGAATCGGCGATGGCGAGCTGACCTTCCAGCCCATTCGGTCCGTGGAAGGGTTTGAGAATGTGTTCCGTTTCACCGTAATAAACGCTTTGTCCACATTTAAAAGAATCTTGGAGGAATACCGCCCTGGGGAGCTCACTGCATTCCGACGAAAATACACCGAGAAGTGGCAAAAGGAGTTCATAAACTTCCCAAAGATAACCGTCAAAGCGGAGACGACCAGAATCTAAATAGCATCTAGCAGAAAAACATTAACATGATCCGCGTCCCGCGACCCTCTTACCTATTTTTTGGTAAGTCGCTGCCCTTGCAAACCAGCAGAGTTATGTCGTCGTGTTGCTGCTCGTGGCTGAACTGCCGCACGTCAGCGATCACTGCTGCCAGCAAATCTCGCGAACCCATTTCGCGCTTCTGGCGCAGTGATTCAATCAAACGCGCCTCGCCAAATTCCTCTCCTGTCTTGTTGAACGCTTCGGTAGCACCATCGGTGTAGAGAGCTAGAGTGTCGCCCGGGAAGAGCCGGGTCTCCCTTACGTGGCAGTCCCATTCTTTGAAGAGCCCCATGACGGTACAGGTGGAATCGAGCCGTTCAAGCTTGCCATCGTTCCGCAGGAGAAGGGCAGGGAGATGGCCACAATTCGCGTAGCGCAAGCGTCGCACCTTGTCATCGTATTCGGCGAAGAAGAACGTCGCATAGGTGCTGTCCGTCGTATTGTCGTAGAAAAGACGATTTACCGATCGCAAAAAGCGCTCCGGTTGCTCCAAAGCGAATGGCGTGAACGGCCGACTCAAGTATATGGCGCACTGATTATGCAAGTGTGCCTGCAAACTGGCCATTAAGAGAGCAGCCGCCGTCCCTTTCCCTGAAACGTCGCCAATCACCAGCCCCAGCTGGTCTCGTCCCAGCTCAAGAAAGTCATAATAATCGCCGCCGACCTCGCGAGCCTGAATGCAAACCCCCGCACATTCAAGGGTCGTAAGGGTCGGTTGTGTCTGCGGGAAGAGTCTTGCCTGTACTTGTCGGGCAATTTCCAGCTCTTGGGCAGCGTGCCGTTCCGATGCCAGCCTCTCCTCATGTGCGCGACGTTGCTCCTCGACTTCCCAAGTCATCTCGTCAGAGCACAGAAGGGTAAACAAATTCCCGTCCACATCCTCGAAGCAAGTGGAGATCGCGCCCCCAGGGTGCGTCTGTGGCGGATGGTGAAAGCGAACACCGCGCTGGCACCATTCCTCGAATTTTGCGAAGACATCCTCGGTCAGGAAAACCACCTCAGTGGACCGGCCAATGAGCCTGTATTCTTCCGAATCGGGATCAGGAGCGATCAGCGCAAGCATTGCAGTGCCATCCGGAGGCGAAACCGTTAACCACTGATCGCCAGATGGGGAGCGAACATCGGAGACCAGGGAGAATCCAAGCTGGTCAAGGTAGAATCTTTTGCTGCGATCCTGATCGCGAACAAAAACGGTCACCGTGCTGAGACGGAGATAGGGGTCCTGCCGATCCGGGTGAAAACTGCACCGGTGCGCCCTGTGGGTTGAAGGAGGGTTGCCCATGGCCGTGATTATAGAAAATATTCCTTCGGCGGGTCTCTTGACAAGGAGCGTCAAGCCTGGGGCAGCCTGTGGGTTGTAAGATAAGCTCTATGATCCGCGTCATACTCCCGCCACATCTCCGCACCCTGGCGCACGTCGGCAGCGAGGTGCAGGTCGACGTCCAGGGCCCAATCACGCAGCGCTCGGTGCTCGACGCCCTCGAGGCCCGCTATCCCATGCTGCGCGGCACCATCCGCGACCATGACACGCAACAGCGCCGCGCGTTCCTGCGCTTCTTCGCCTGCGAGGAGGATCTTTCCCATCAGCCGCCCGACGCCCCGCTGCCCGACGCGATCGCATCCGGCAAGGAGCCCTTCATCGTCATTGGCGCGATTGCCGGCGGCTAGTGGCAAACACGGCCGCCCCGCATCACCGCATACGTTCCGAACATGTTTCGCTGGACACTCATCAGGAGGAAAGATTCATGCAATCGGGTACTCAACCTGCTTCCGTCTCGAACCCTCAAAGTGCTCCCACTTCGAAAAAGATGCTCTGGACCGGACGCATGATTAGCGCTCTGGTCATACTGTTCCTGCTCTTCGACAGCTCCATCAAAATACTGAGGCTCGCTCCTGCCGTGGAGGGAACCGCTCGCCTCGGATATCCCGTAAGCCTGGTCTTCAGTATCGGCATCGTCTTGCTCGTCTGTGTTGTCCTCTATGCGATTCCGCGTACTTCCATTCTCGGCGCGATCTTGCTGACCGGCTATCTCGGCGGCGCTGTCGCTTCCAACCTGCGCGTCAGCAACCCATTCTTAGGCTACATCCTTTCCCCCGTCTACGTCGCCGTGCTCCTCTGGGGAGGACTTTACCTCCGCGACCACCGCCTCCGCGCGCTCATCCCGCTGCGAACTCCCAAGGCGCCCCAATAGATCCATGAAGTAGATGCCATGACCAGCAAGAATCTTTCTTTCACTCTCCCAAGACAACTTGCCGGGTGCCCCAGGTTCGCGTCCGCTTTTGGGGCGCTAACCTGGGGTTTCACCGTACTCGGGCCGGGTGCCCCGCCCTCCTTCGCGCATTTTGCGAAGAGGGTGG
>Ga0209577_10004094_pt1 | contig 13752 bp, 13 predicted proteins | sample GraSoiAngelo_109_FD_185874 | JGI IMG/M metagenome (GOLD analysis project Ga0209577, IMG submission 185874) | Grasslands soil microbial communities from the Angelo Coastal Reserve, California, USA - 14_0903_12_20cm (SPAdes) (version 2) | ecosystem: Environmental > Terrestrial > Soil > Grasslands... | reverse complement strand
CCGGCATATGCTCCACTTCTCCGCGCTCACGCGTACTGGAGTTGGCCTCTTGCAGGCTCCAAACATGCTTTTGGTCCGCCCAATCAATGGCCAAAAAAGCGACATACTGGACTTCGGGTTGGTTTGGACTCATGAGTTTTCTTGATTCCCTCCTGCCATACGAATGTGTTGGTTCTCTCTGCTCTATCGCAGGCTGGCTTTGTTGTTCGAAATCCTTATAGCAGAGTCATAGCCTCATCAGGGGCCTGACAGTATCTGAGTATTCGTTGCAACAAAGCGCATCCCGCGGCTGAAAATCTTGACGTAAACATCGAGTGTTAGGGTCTACTATTCATGACCGCGGGACGCCTGCCGCCGACAGTGTAGCCGGTCAGCAAACTCAAAATTTCCACATTTTCCACAGCGGCGACGGCTGTGAATATCTCTCAGTTACTCATCTTTCCTCCTGGGTCAAGGGTCTTCGAGTAACGCCCCCGCTTCGCGGAGCGCCCTTGACCCCGCTCTCGGCTCGCAACGCCAGGAGTGTGGGTGGAGCTGCCATAAAATGTATGAAAAAAACTCTAAAAACTCTTGACAACGCCGCCGACGTTATACACGGTAACTAGCTTTTTTAGCCCCGAACGGCCATCTTCAAGAAGGCCGTTTTCAGGAGTCGGGCCGACAATGCTGTCGATAGTCTACTCCCGCGCCAGCGGTCCTAGAGAAATAGCGCGGACGTACTATGAGGCTTTTCGCATGCGGCTGTTAGGCTATATGAAGAGGAAAAGATCAGCGTTGTGCGTGAAATGGCCAGCAAGACGGTCAGACGCCGCGGGCTGCGATACTGTGACTACCGTAGAGCGATGGATGGCAACAGGTGAATGCGGCGGTCTCGCCGCCGACGAACTCATCGCCGTTCTGCTCGATCAACGACAGCATTGGATCTATCGAGCCTGGTCGGCGATGCTCCTGGCCTCCAGGAATGAGAAGGCGGCAACGGAAGCTCTCTTCCACGCAACCCAGCGTGACCCGGTGCAGTGGGTCCGCAGGGATGCGCTGCGATCGCTTCGACTCCTTATCGGAGACCTGGAGTACGAAATCTGCCCGGTTTAATCCCCTGATCCCGCGCTGGAATACCCCGCTGGTACGGCGGCGATTTTCGAACCACCTCCCGATTCCAGGTCCTGATACGCCTTTTCGGCAACTGGCCCGCTGCCAGCCAATCCCCTTCAACACTCTCGGCTCTCGACTAAGCGACTCCGCGCCGCGCGCCTCCTAGCGCAAAGGCCGGATTTGTGATGCCCCGCCTCGTCACAGTAAATTCGCGTCTGGATTCTGGGAAAGCCCCGTGGACTGCGCGTCGGTGGTTTGCGAGCCAAACAACCTAATTGGGGTTATTGTCCTTCATACTCGATGCAGATGGATACGCACTTGATCTGAATGGTGCGGGGGTAAAATAAAAGCCATGGGAGGATGGAAGGTAGTTGTTGCGGTGTTTCTCGGAATATGCGCGGCAGGCGCGGCAAGAGGGCAAACACCCGAAGGGCGTGCCGACGTCTGGACGGGGGTTATGCCGGGGATGAGGGGGCCGTTCTTGGACGTGGTAAAGGATTTGCCTCCGCCGAAGGAGGGCGGCCCGCGCACGAAACCCATAGCCGTTCCCCAGTCGCTTGGCATGGACCTAGATCGATATAATGCCTTACTAAAAGAAGCGGAGCGACGCGCCCGGGAGTTGCGAGCGAAGACTCCACCCGAAGAACTCCCAAAACCCCCAGTCCACCAACAACCGAACGGCCCTCCGGCGGCACAAGCGCCTTCTAAAGAAGCGCCCAAAGGGAGTGCTGACGTCTGGACAGGGGTCCTAACGTCGGGTAAGAAACCGCAGCAATCAGCCGCGGCAACAAATGCGGTTGAGAAGATAACTGCTCCCGAACTGCGTTATCGCCTTTTTAGCCGTTTCTGGAATGTCTGGTTCTGTGATCCCGACTCCTATCCGGTTGGACGCCCTCTGATCGAAAAAGAAGGTGCACTGAAAGCATTTCCGGAAATTCAAAACGATTCCCAGACGTTTCAAGCCATCGCGGAGCATCTTGGTCTCAATGCGACGAAAGAGTTCACCGACGCACAGAAACTCCTGATCTATCGCGAATATAAGAGGCTGCGCGGAGCACTCCGGCTTGAGCCCATGGACACCAATTACAAGTTCGAACTCGCCTTCCGGGATAAATCTGGTCCTGCAGCCTCCTTCCGAGACAACCTCGGGGGTGCAGGCTTCACGGTGCAGGGAGTCATCGACCCACACGACGGGATTACGATTCTGAAGAAGGAACCCGTTATCCTTGGCTGCCCGATATGTCTCGCTCGTGGTACTCATATTGATACGCCTTCGGGACCTACCGCCGTGGAGGGTCTCAAGCCTGGGATGCTGGTTTGGACTTTGGATGCAAAAAATCAAAGAGTTGCCCTCCCCATCCTGAAAACCTCCGCAGTTCCGGTGGCCATTGGACATTCCATGATTCATCTGGTCATGGGAGATGGAAGAGAGGTGTGGGCGTCTGCAGGTCATCCTACGGCCGACGGTCACAGTGTTGATCAGCTGCGGCGCGAAACCAGCTACGACGGAGCGACGATCGCGGAGACCGAGATCGTGCCCTACAAAGGAGGGAAGACATATGACCTGCTTCCTGGGGGTGATACAGGGTTCTACTGGGCTAACGGTATTCTGCTAGGGAGTACTCTGCACCAGGCTAAGCGATGAAGCGCACGACCCACTAATTGGGAGTTAGATATTCCGCGCCCAAAACCCAGAGCAATACCCAATCGATTTCTTGTCTCGGAACAAGCAAGAGAAGAAGCACGGCGACGCGCCAAGGAGTTGCGGGCGAAGACCCCACCCGAAGAACTCCCAAAACCCCCGGTCCGCAATAACATGACTGGCCCTTACTGATTCCAAGTAAAACACCCCATGGCGGCGCAATTTTGCGTGTGGAAAGTTTGTTTCGTAGCACTTTCGATTTCCGTTTCCGGTGAAACTGTTCGAGTGCTTGACGCACCTCCTCGACGTCCTTTTCCCTCCCGATGTTGGAGCGCGAAAAGAGCGCATCGGTCAGGTGACCGGTAATGGCCCTGGCGCGATCGTCGATCTAGTCCGGCGTCGATTAGATTGCGGGCCGCGGTATGGCGGTGGGTCGGGCATACGCGGCCCTCACAGCGCTCTCCGCATTCCCGGCATTCATACCAGCCAGCGCTGGCCTTGACGCAGGCCGCGCCTCAATAGACGCAGGGTAAGACGGCTACAAGGCGGTTCTCGAAGCTAGTCGGGGGCTTTACGTTCACTAGTCCCTCTCGGAAGTCTCGGGCCGGAGCCGCGAGGTTCCGGCCCTCCGCATTTTAGGGACGCGCGCCTCCGCGATCATGTCTTATAATGATCTCGCGATGCTCGTCAGAGGGACATACAGTAGGACATACAGCGAGGGACTCTCCTGGCGAGCCTCTCAAAAACCCCTGTTTTTCGCGGCTTTTTTACGAGACCCTGTAGCTCAACGGATAGAGCGCCTGCCTTCTAAGCAGGATGTTGGGGGTTCAAGTCCCCCCAGGGTCGCCACGACTAGCCATATTTTCGAAATACATCCTCCCGCAGTATTCACCTGGGGTATAGGGAAGACATTGTCCCAATCCCGTTCCGCTGACCAGTATCGGCGTCGCGAACATTCTGCCTAAACTGTTGGTACGGAGTCGAACCGAAATATGCGTTCAAACCTCTCGCCGACGGCACGGAAATTTCTGGGTCTAGCTTCTGCAGTGGTGGTCGGTGCAATCGCGGTATGGGGTGTCATGCTTTTCAGCCGCCATTGGCGTCAGGCTCGATTGTCACAATCCGGGCAGGCCGCCCTGGCGGGTGCCGCACATGGAGTGGCCACTGTACAGGAACTGGCTGAGCCCTGGTCCTCAAAGACTTTCATCTTTCACAAGGCGGAGACCAAAGAAAATATATCTTCGATTGTGATTCGTTTGCCAGACAGCGCACCGGACCAGCCGGGGTCTTACTGGGCTTTTTCACTGCAGACACCATTCGGGCACTGCCAGCTCGAATACCTCACGGATCTGCAGAAGCTCTCCTACGACTACAGGTTTCAGGCGAAACATCCCATGGTGGGCGATCCTTGCAGCCGTGTCGTTTTTGATCCTCTTCAGATGGCAGATTTGCCCCGGTGTGACTGGGCTCGCGGGGCCATCGTGAAGGGCCACGGCTTTCGTCCTCCCCTCGGAATTGAAATCCGAATCCAGAGCGATCAACTTGTTGTTGTTAAGATGGAGTAGAGATTCAATGAGCTACTATGATCCCGAACTATCCCGCCTCTTGCGGCCGGCGTCGAAATCCCCAGGGCCGTAACTCGCGAGAATCCGTGAGGGAGAACTAATGATGGCTTCCCCAGGGCGCAGTGGATCCCTTCGGAACCCGCATTTAGCCTGGGTGTCCTTCTGGAGTATGTTTCTCGGGGATAGGCGCGGACCGCGCTGTTAGCAAACCGCGCGCCGCATCTTGATTAATTTGCGTCCGAGCATAACCTCGCTCTGGCCATCGCGTTCGGACTGTTAGAGCCGGTACTGGCCTGCCGGTTCATGAAATCCCCGGGGCGGAGTTTTCTTGCGGGCCTCACTGCCTGGGCAACTCTGACGGTGACGTATTCCGTGGCGGAACTCGCCTTCCCGAGACTTGGGACACGCCTCAGCGCCTTTCGCCGTCCGTTCTCGGGTACGTGTTCTTTGGCTTCCTGGCCGCGTTGGCTTGGTAATGAATCTCATAATCAGTCTTCGCCAAGTGCACTATCAACAGCTCACGCGGAGAATCGATTACCTATCAAACTGAATAGATCGAGTCTCAGGCCAGAGCGATTAGTTCAATTTCGACGCGCCCTCCGTGCAACCTTGATACCTCGACCGTGGCCCGCGCTGGCGGATGTGAAGGAAAATAACGGCTGTAGACCTTACCCATCGCTTCAAAATCGTCCATATCTTTCAGGTACACTGTCGTCTTCAGCGTCCGGTCGAGGGACGAGTCGGCAGCTTCGAGAATGGCCTTCAGGTTTTCCATCACACGTTCCGTTTGGAGGGTGATGTCCCCTTCAATTACCTGGCCGGTTTGCGGGTCGCGCGCGGTCTGCCCCGCCACGAAGATGAGTCCATTGGCCTTGATGGCTTGTGAGAAGGGCCCGACCGGTTTCGGTGCCCGATTTGTTGAAATCTCGCGGACCCTGGTTCCCGAGGCAGTCGCAGTTGTACGTTCGGAACTACTGGCAACGCCCGGCGCAACCGCGGCAACCAGTCCGCTCGCGGCCCCGTTTCTTAGAAATGCTCTGCGCTTCATGCTGTCCTCTCCTGGTTTTGCGTCGTCCCGTATGCCTTCTGGGTTCGAAAAAGCGAAGAGTTCAGTGGCCAAAGATAGTCTCTAAGCCTCGAAAGGACAAGCACTATCAGGTGCGGCCGAGGATCCACGCCCAAAGGTCGGACCGTTCTTCACCTTGGTAAGAAGCTGAGACACACACCCCTTCCGGCCGCTGGGTTTTCCGGATCATGGCGAACTGGTTTTCTCAGGACTAAGGAGGGCCGAACTCGGAGATGGCTGATCACCGCCGTACTCCGGGATGTTCCTCTGGAACACGCGAAAAATATGGTCATACCCGACGACATGTTCTTGCCCGTCGGGACCGCTCTGCAAAGTTTCAGGGTTTCTGCCCAAGAGGGCGATCGCTTGGGCGCGATCCGCGATCAATACCATGGTCGCTTCGTACAATTTATCGCCGATCTTTATACGCACGCGGGGATCGCGGGCGACGTTGGATGTCCAGGACTTGTCGTTTGGAAACTGCAAATCCATTCGATCCTGGTGCGAACGTATGTAGAGCTGGCCGTTGCGGACGAAAGGCATGGTGCGAACCGAGTGCGGAATGAAATAGGGCGTTCGCGTCTCCACCAGAACGGTGTTGAGGCTGCGTCCCGGGTGTTCCACTTTGTCGACGAACGACCAATCCGCGACGGGCGCGGTGACGACTTCGCCTTTCAGCCACAAGCCGGGGCGGGCGATCATGTGGTGGGCACGGAGTTCGTTCAAGTCGAGGTATTGCGGCTCGAGGCCAGTTACGCGCAGCGTGAGGAGTGTCAAGGCCAGGATAACTACGATGAGCACGATGCCGATTTTTAATATTTTCATTTTTCTGCTCCCTGCTTAGCCAAGATCGGCAGGAGTGATGCTACACCAGACCAGCGGGCTGCGAAAAATTCGTTTTAACCCTGCGGGCGTGTGGGCTCCAAAGGCGCGGCCGATGAAACTCTGAATTGTGAAGGACTAAGGGGCGATTCGGCAGTTGCACCTGATGCGTCTGGCGGCCAAAGTAAGACGACGCCGGTACAAATGAAGCCGGTGTCTGGAAGGAACGATTTGTCTGCCAAATCGGAAGAGTCCCTTGATTTGCGGGCTGCACAATTTCGAGCCGGACAATCTCACAAGCGAAATCACTGAGCCCGTGAGCTGTTCTGCCTGCCAGTTTCGAAACTGGCTTGAGACACTCTTCCACACCGATAAACGGATCGTTCGAACTGAGACTCCTGCCAGCAAACCCACCCTGTACACCTGGTTAGGTTTGAGACCGGCGAATCGCAAGTAAACCATCTTGTACTTCTCGTTCCACTTCAGCCGTTCCCTTCGGAAACTATGCCGCACTGCCGGAGCCCAGACCGGACTTGCAACAACGCCCTCGAGCGCATCTACCCCCCGCCGCACAACCCGACCGACGTTCGGCGTGGCCCGCACTACGATATGCTTACTGATGCGAAGCAGAAGGAAAACAGTGAGGGCAGCGGTGGACCCGGCCACAAACAAAAGCGAGAAGGCGATCAGGGCGGCGAGCATCTCCCGGACATAATAGATGCGCAGTGCCGGCGCTGCGACAACGACCAAGCCGATCCAAATCCATATCTTACTGTTGATCGCGGACACCTCATGCGACAACTGTTTGAACGAAATCACAAGTCTGGATCCTTTGGCGATGCGCCTGCTTGAGTTCTTAGAATGGCGGGGCTCACCCGGGCTCACCCCTCCCCTATCGTGTTGCCTGTCTCTACGGCTACGCGCCGGGACTCTTGACGTATACCGCCCTGGTTATCATTAGTGCTCGTCGAAGGGGATCTGGGTCCCCAGAACAGCGATCGACTCACGCTGCCAATATTGAAATGCACTGGCACACACGAGGAACCATTCAAATTCCAGTTCGTCCAGCAAGGTGGTAGCTCGCGGAGACTGAGTAACCGAAACGAACCTGTTTCTCTCTCCCTCCAAGCTGGCTTAGTTCCAGGTGTTGGTCATACACCCACTTACGAGCCAAATAACCACGGGCCTCCGATTCCATGCTGCCAACACTCGCACCTGCAGTTCCATATAAGTGCGTCTCCTAATCTATTTGCTATGACTAAACTAGCGGAATAAGCGAAGTGGCAAGAGGGGTACTGGATCGAGCAGTTTCTGCGCTCAATCCGACTGAAGCAAACCTTTTTACACCTAGAGTCTCGAAATAGGAGGGAGCCTGACGCCGGCTCCCGATAAATGCGCCTTCGGAATCTGACCCACAAACTCAATGCCCCGAGCAGCTATAGCCTATGCTCCTTCAGCAAACTCGCAAGGCTTTGAGCCTGTGAGATCGTGAGCTTAAACATCACCTCAACCTTGCCGTCATTGAAGACTCCGATATCGGGCGAGTACGTGGGCGGAAAAAGTCGCTTCAAGGTCTCGCGCTCGTCCAGGATAGCTTCTCGTTCGGCGTCTTGCACAACCTGTTTGATTTCTGTCTTTTTCTTAGTCGTCAATGTTGCTCCCTTCAAAGCTAAGCCAGTTGCCGATGAGGCCTTCTTAACCCGACGGTAATTCGGCATCCGATGGCTTCGTCGGCGAAGAGGGCCGAGGCGGGCGTGTGGTTCGCCTGCACTCATCTCGATCGATTTCAGCCACCGAGTCTCTCGCGTCGGACCTTCAATTCATCCCAAAATCTGTACTACTTGGACGTCGCGAATGGCAATGCCGGTAGGCTTCACGGAAAGCCAGTCGATCGGATCCAACCACAACGCTATGTGCGAAATCGGAATTGGCGGCGCTGCCCCTCGCCAATCTCCTGAATTACCGGAAAAATAGTTCCGCAATTGAGCTTCCTCTCCCGGATAAATCCAGACCTCGGTCTCCTTGTTGGGTTCGGCCAGGGCAACCGCCAGTTTATGCGTTCCGTCGGCAAGTGCAACGTCCACGGTTAAACGGCAAGGCTTCAAGAGATGCCACCAAAGCGGATAGCGAACGGTCAGATCTAATTTTAGGAATTGCCCGTGGTCAGGCCACTGCGGTAGAGGCCCAAGATCAATAGGCAAACCCTCCTGCAATGTGTCGATCTGCTGGCTGCCGATGAGTTTCATCGCGTGACTGCTCCACTTCGCCGCTCGGAGGTCATCGCGACGCATGAGCAGAATTCCGGGTGCTGGTTCACTCTCCTCCTTGTAGTGCTGCTGGAGATAAAACCAAATCTGTGGCGTCCGCGTGAAGTTTGATAATCCATCCAGGCGTAATGTAGCCACCCCGTCCATGGAATAGATGAGCAGCGGTGGTTTGTCTTGGGCCAAACCAGCAAGGTGCCGGTCGGTCAGGTAATTGCCGGCGACAACATAGTTTTGGACGACACCTCCGGCGATCCGGCGACGCGCAAGCACGCCGTAGATATTTTCATAGGGAAATATCGCAATCGAATCGGAGCCCGCGACGCCACTCTGGACCGACGAAGATACCGAACGGAGCTTGAGAAAATCGCCCTGCTTAAAGCAGGCCTGATCCACAAAATACATTCCGGCGGGACAGGACGCGTCCTTTGGCAAGTGCTTCCAATCGGCCATCAGCAAGGTGGACGAGTTGAGCAATGGCAGAGGGCCAGTGAAAATCGCCGTTAAAGCTAAGGCCAGGTAACCCGGCACATAAGAGCGCGCCCGACCGGCTGATTCGTTTGTCGAGCCGATCAGGATAGCAGCGGTGAGCGATATGATGGTGAACAGTCCGAGAGTCACATGTTCCCAGTCGGACCGAATCACTCCCGTTTGCAGAGACAGAACAGAAAAAAGAAGGGCTCCCTGCAAAAAGAGTGGACGGCGAGTGATGTAAGGAGAGTGGGGATCTCGCCACAGCCACGCGACCAGGAAAATTAAAACACATACAGCCGTAGTTGCCACAAACCAGGTTCGGGCTGGGTCTTGCATACTGGATGCCATGGCCCACCTGTAGGTGGCTGCTACCTCCCGCACATCGTGCCAGAACCGGAAATCGAACAGGGCTCCAGACATGAAGAAATTGACTGCGAGGGCGGCTAGAAAAATAAAGGCGCCAGCAAGCGCTCCGAATTTAAACAGAGCCTTCCGTTCAATGGGTTCTCTCGTGCTGCAGAAAAGAGCCACGATTATTGTTATGCCTAGTGCGGCAAGTGAGTACACTCCGCAATCGGCTGAGAACAAGAAGCTAAGGATCACGATGATCGAAGCCGCTGCTGCCCTCCAAGTTACGCCCGATAGCACATCGCATAGCCGCTGCACGAGGATCGTGATGACTGAGAAAGCGCACACGGAGAAGACCGATTTGCTATTGCCAGGCCACCAAAAGATGGCGATCAAGAGGACGTAAAAAGCGCGCCTCCAAGGCGGCTGCCAACGCAAGAGGCATACGCTTGTGACATAAATGAGCAAGGCCCCCAGGCAGAACTGGATTAATGAATTCGACCGATAGACGCTGCCCAAGGAAAATCCCTGCTGCCAGGGCACCAGGGTCGATAGCGCCTGATACAGCGAGCCATAGGTGAAGACCACGTCGCGTCCGACCCAGACATGCTGAATGGCCTTGAAAACCAAATCTGATTGCCATGAGTCATCGAGGAAATAGGTCAGAGGGATCGATGGCGGAAAATCGTGCCTGATCAGCAAAGGTACCAAGACTGCTGCAATAAGCAGCACGGTAACCCAGAAGTCGATTCGCGAATAGATGCCGCGCCCGAGCTGCGCTATTCGCTGCAGGAGCGAAAGACTAGAGTGGGGTTCGTAAATCAACGCGGACAGCTTTGATTCCTCGTGTGGGTCCAATTGAAGCAGGCGACCCGCGTTGCGGCCTCGACTCACTCAATCACCTGCAGCTGAACAGGATGCAGGCTGGCTGATGCGCCAGTTTCGGTGAAAGCTTCCACCGTCAAGTTATACTTACCTGGCCGGAGCCCGCTGAGCGGGAGGAATACTTCCCATCCACTTAGCTCAAAATCCAGGCGGCCAAAACTCGCAGCAATATCGGGCCGATCAAAGAAGCTATTGGTTTCAGCTCGCTGCACTCCATCGACAAGAATAGCGATTCCGCTTAGAGATGACTGCGGGCCCGTAAACGCCGCCCAACCGACCAGAACTATCTTTCCATTGACTCGCCCTATAACCCGCCTCGAGACACCTGCGGTCTCGACGGAGCCGAGCACTTTGCGGTCACTAGGAACTTGGAACCGGCGCTCATTGACCGCCGGATAACGTGGATACGAACTCCAAGTCGGCCGCCCTATAAGAACGAGCACACAAACTCCAAGAAGCGCTACGAGCGGACCATATGCCTTGCGCCTCGGCAACAATTCACTGGGGCTCCTCTGAGAAACGGCGCGAAGCGGCGTTTTGTCGTTACCCCAGGAGAAAAGAGTAAGAGCCACCAGACCATCCTCACGACCACTGACAGGATTCAAAGTTCAGCGTGCGCCCGCAAATCTTGAATAGAGGGCGCACACCCATCACCTAGGTTCCATAGAATCCAGTTTGGAATGACCAGCAGCGGACGGCAATACGAATTGACCCCGCCTGTATCAAGATCGACCACATGACGCAATCGACACAGGCCGAACGCCAGAGTTGGAATTACTGTAGAAGTTCGCCCGTTACCCCCGGGTAGCCGCGGTGCGAACTATTGGCACGACGACTCGAGTCCACGCGTGCCCGGCGCTCTGGTGAGAGATTAGAATCCCGCGCGCAACCAGCCCAATGCGAGCCAGGGAGAACGACCGCCACCTGTTTTCTCCAATGATTCGGTGACTGGCGCCCGCCAAACCGTTGAGTTGTGGAGGTCGTCCGAGATCCTACGAATGGCTTTTTTCACGTCATCGGATCGGGTCGTCCGCGAGGACACGACTGAATTTGTTCTTTGCTGCGCCGATGCTGTTACGAGCGATCGGCTGCCGGTCCACACCAATTGCATTCCGGCGAGAATGGCGATCAAGGCGATGGCCGACTTGAGATTCCGAGCGGGCGTTCGCCGGGCGAGAACAAATCCCAGCAAGACGCCGGGAATGCCAGCCGACAGAAGTTGCAGGAGCGTGCTGGAACTGACCGAGCCAAACTTCAGATGAATCGCGCTGCCGATGGCCGCGAGGCCCAAACCGAACAGCAAGTCAGTCCCAACCACTTCGGATGGCGTCATCTCCGAATAGTTCAGCAGAAGAACCGTGCCGAGCGCTCCGGCGCCCGCGGATGAAAAGCCGGACTCAATTCCGATGGGTAGCGCAAACCACGGCAGCCAGCGCGCATTCTTCCGTGCGAATTCGGGATTGTGCAAGCAACGCACAAACGTCAAGCTAGAAGAAGCCGCCAACAATATCCCGAGGGCGATCACAAGGACCGGGTTCGTCTCATTCTCGCTCAATAGCCGAAGCAGATAGGTTCCGATCAGGAGGCCGGGGACAGCGCCCTTCAAGAGGCCCCAAACGTAGGCTCCACGGACCTGCTTGCCCCAGAGGTACAAGGGGCCGACGATTAGCCTGAGCACTCCGGCAAAGATGAACGCGGTGCCCACGGCCGTTTTGGGTGCGAGGCCGACGAAAAGAATGAGGGCGGGAACGGTAAAACTGCCGCCGCCAATGCCGGTGAGTCCCACCGCGAGCGCGATCACAAATCCGATGGCAAGGAGCATCCACCACCTCGAAATTCAATCTCTGACGTGCAATCCGCACTCGGTCTTAGCGAACCCCGACCAGCGCCCGGCCCTGGGATCTTCTCCGGGCTTCACCGGCCGCGTGCAATAGGTGCACCCGATGCTCGGATAATCCCTATCGTGAAGCGGGTTGTAGGGCACGTTGTTCGCGCGGATGTACTCCCAGACCTCAAGCCAATTCCAATCCGCAAGCGGATTCAGCTTTGCTAATCCAAACTTGGCGTCCCACTCGAGCTTGCACGTGTTCGCGCGGGTAGGAGCCTGATCGCGGCGCACACCGGTGACCCAAGCTGCCAAGCCCGAAAGCTTCTTTTTCAACGGCTCGACCTTACGCAGCTGGCAGCAGGCATCCGGGCGTGAAGCCCAAAGCGCCGGGCCGTACTGGGCGGCCTGCGCTTCCGGGGTGAGCTCCGCGCGCGTGCGCTCGACTTCAAGGCCATAACGAGCTTCAATTTCGTCCATGAGCGCGTAGGTCTCTGGGAAGAGAAAATCAGTATCGAGCGTGAACACGCGGAATTTCGAGAGGCGCGAAGCCATATCGATAAGCACGACGTCTTCGGCGCCGAAGCTGCACGCGAGGGCAACGGATTGCCCAAAGGTCGAAATGCCCCAGCGCAAGGTTTGCTGAGCGTTCCAGCCCTCGGCGTCGCGCTGTAGCTCAGTCACTTGTTGCTCGAGCGAACCCATCGCATCCTCATTCGTTGCTTCGACGAAGCGGGCCAACCAGCGAAAGTACCGCCGCGACCGCCTCTCCGTCGTCCTGGGGCAAGTCCTGCTTAGCCAGATCGAACAAGAACTCGAAACGTTCTTCCGCGGCAACTGCTTCCCACTCAATTCCCTGCTGCCGTACTGATTCTGATGACAGCACGACGATCAGTCCTATGGACCGCGACAATTTCAATATCGAACGCAGATGACCTGCAGGAATAGCAGCGGCCGAAATATGCAGAACTTCAAAACCCTGCGCGAAGAGTGCACGCTCCAGATACACACTGAGGCGGGGCCGATCTTGCACCAGAACCAGAGCCGAGGCGTGACCGTGGCGCTCTTGGCGATCCTCAAGCGTAACCGGCATCTGCCAATGCGCCCACCCAATTGCCGTTTCGGTAAGCGGCTCGGCGATCGCTGCCAGATCTGTTTCGATCATGGCCGCGCCAACCGTGGCATTGGAAAGGGGATCGATCAAAATAAGGCTTCCGGTGGCGCGGTTGCGCGTGTAAGGATCGAAAAATAACGGATTCGCAGCTTCAAATTCGACCGAGGCGATGTCGTTCATCTTCAATTCGCGCGCAGGTTCTTGTTCGAGCGTCTGCATATTGACGCGAAAGCGGATGTTTGTTGCTTTGGCACGAGCGGCGCGCACGTTGTGCTTGATGAGATAGCTCCTCCCCAAGACCAGCGGTTCCGAATGAAACCAGACCACCATGGCCTCGAAGTTGCGCGAAATTCGCGGCGGGTTTTCCGGCGAGACGAGTATATCGCCCCGGCTCAAGTCAATTTCGTCTTCGAGCGTGAGCGTCACCGACATGGGACAGAAAGCCTCCGGCTCTGCGCCGTCATAGGTGACAATCGAGCGCACACGAGATTGCTGCCGCGAAGGCAGCGCCAGAACCGCTGAACCGGGACGTATCGTGCCGCCCGCTACCTGCCCTGCAAATCCTCGAAAGTTTGCGTCCGGGCGGAGCACATATTGCACCGGAAATCGCACCGCATCGTCGTTTGCGTCGGGGCGCAAAGGAACGGTCTCGAGA
>Ga0209577_10004091_pt1 | contig 13757 bp, 10 predicted proteins | sample GraSoiAngelo_109_FD_185874 | JGI IMG/M metagenome (GOLD analysis project Ga0209577, IMG submission 185874) | Grasslands soil microbial communities from the Angelo Coastal Reserve, California, USA - 14_0903_12_20cm (SPAdes) (version 2) | ecosystem: Environmental > Terrestrial > Soil > Grasslands... | reverse complement strand
TCGTCGAGGTCGAGTACGATCCGCTCCCGGCCGTGGTGGATTTGGAGCGGGCGGCGCGCGGCGCGCCGTTTACGCACGCCGGCTGGGACACCAACGTCGCCTACACGAGCACGGTCGAGCGGGGGGACCTCGACGCTGCCTTCCGAAGCGCCCCCGTGGTGGTGCGCCAGCGGATGGAGAACCAGCGGGTCGCGCCGGTCTCCATGGAGCCCCGCGGCACCATGGCTATGTACGATGGAAGCCTCGGGCAGGGGCTGGTGACGGTCTGGACGTCCACCCAGGAGGCCCACGCGATCCGCGACGGGCTGAGCGGGGTGCTGGGGCTCGACGCCAGGCGGATCCGGGTCGTGACCCCGGATGTCGGAGGCGGGTTTGGCGCCAAGTTGAACACGTATCCCGAGGATGTGCTCGTGACCTACCTGGCGCGCCGGCTGCGGCGGCCGGTGAAATGGGTGGAAACCCGCCAGGAAAACCTTCAGACGACCACCCACGGCCGCGGCCAGGTGGTCGAGGTCGAGGTGGCGGCCGAACGGGACGGGCGCATCCGCGGGATGCGCAGCCGCGTCCTGGCGGATCTCGGCGCGTCCCTCGTCTACACGACCGCGATCGTCCCCACGCTGACGCCGCTGATGATCCAGGGGCCGTACGAGATCCCGGCGCTCCGCTGCGAGCTCACCGCGCTCTACACGAACACCTGCCCCACCGGCGCCTACCGGGGGGCCGGCCGGCCGGAGGCCTCCTACTACCTGGAGCGGGTGATGGACCTGGTGGCCGACGAGGCGGAGGTCGATCCGGCCGAGGTGCGCCGGCGGAACTTTATCCCGTCGTCCCGGTTCCCGTACAAAGCGGCCAGCGGAGCGATGTATGACTCGGGCGATTACGCCAAGCCCCTCGACGAGGTGCTGCGGATCGCCGACTACAAGGCGCTGCGGACGGAGCAGGCGGCGCAGCGGCGCAATGGGAAGCTCATCGGCGTCGGTCTGGCGAGCTACGTGGAGATCTGCGGCTTCGGCCCCTGGGAGCTCGGGACCGTGCGCGTGAACAAGGACGCCTCGGCGACGGTGGTCACCGGCACCTCCCCCCACGGGCAGGGCGACGCGACGGGATTTGCGCAGATCGTCGCGGACGCTCTGACGATCCCGATCGAGCAGATCTCCGTGGTGTTCGGGGACACCCTGCTGGTCCAATACGGCGGCGGCACCAGCGGGAGCCGCAGCATGTCGCTCGGAGGATCGGCGGTCTACCTGGCGTCCCAGGAGGTGCGCAGGCAGATCCTCGGGGTCGCGGCGAATTTGCTCGAGGCCGCGCCGGCGGACCTGGCGCTCGCGGAGGCCCGGGTCTCGGTGCGGGGCGCGCCGGGCCGGTCGGTGTCGATCGCGGAGGTGGCCGAGGCCGCCTACGACGGCAAGCACGTCCCGAAGGATCAGGCGCCCGGGCTCGAGGCCACCAGCCGCTTCAAATCCGAAGGGACGACCTTCCCCTTCGGGAGCCACCTCTGTGTGGTCGAGATCGATCCCGAGACGGGGCAGGTCCGGATCGTCCGGTACGTGGCGGTGGACGACTGCGGGCGGGTGATCAACCCGCTGCTCGTGGACGGCCAGGTCCACGGCGGCATCGCCCAGGGCGCGAGCCAGGCCCTGCTGGAGGCGGTCAAGTACGATGATCAGGGGCAGCTCATCACGGCGACGCTCTCGGAGTACGGCATCCCCTTCGCGCATTTCCTCCCGCGCATGGAGCGCGGGATCTCGGTCACCCCCACGCCCCGCAACCCGCTCGGGGCCAAGGGGATCGGGGAGGCCGCCACGATCGGCTCGACGCCCGCGGTGGTCAACGCGGTCGTGGACGCCCTGAGCCATCTCGGGGTGCGCCACCTGGACATGCCGCTCCGGCCCGAGCGGATCGCGTCGGTGCTCCGCAAGGATTCCATCACGGCCGTCCGGGGAGGACGCTGATGTCTCGGATGCTCGAACCTCAGCAGCGGGCGGCGACCCCGCAGGCGGTCGACGCGCTCGATACCCCGGTCCTGATCGTGGATCTCGACCGGCTCGACGCCAACATCGCCCGGTGGGCGGCGTTCGCGCGGCAGGCCGGGGTCAAGCTCCGGCCGCACGGAAAGACGCACAAGTGCGTGGAGATCGCCCGGCGGCAGATCGAGGCGGGTGCCGTCGGCCTCACGCTGGCCAAGATCGGCGAGGCCGAGGTGATGGCCCGGGCGGGCGTGGGCGACATCTTCCTCGCCTACGAAGTGATCGGCAGCCCCAAGCTCCCCCGCCTGATCGCGCTGGCCAGACAGGTTCGCGTTCGGGTCGGTGTGGACTCCGCCGAGGGGGCGGAACCGCTGGCGCGCGCGGCGCAGGCCGCCGGGATGACCCTGGATGTCCTCATCGAGGTGGACAGCGGCCTTGGGAGGTGCGGGGTCCGCCCCGGCCAGGAGCTGGCGGCGCTGGCCCAGTCGCTGGCCCGGATGAAGGGACTGCGGATCGCCGGCATCTTCACCTACCGAGGCTACCGGCCGGACCTCGAGGCGGCCGGCCGCGAAGAAGGCGAGATCATGGTCGCGGAGGCGGACCGGCTGCGGCGCGCGGGAATCGAGGTCGAAGAGATCAGCGTCGGCTCGACCCCCACAGGACGCAGCGCCGGGCGGGTCTCGGGGGTCACGGAGATTCGCCCCGGCACCTATGTCTTCAACGACGCGATGCAGGTCCGCTGGGGATCCGCCACCCCGGACGACTGCGCGCTGGCCGTCCTGGCCCGGGTGATCAGCCGTCCGTCCCGCGACGTCGCGGTGCTGGACGCCGGGAGCAAGGCGCTCACGGCGGAGCGAGGACCGTACAGCAGCCGCGGCGACAGCCACGGGGTGATCCGCAACTATCCCGACTGCCAGATCGACCGGCTCTGGGAGGAGCACGGCCGGGTCCAGCTCACCGACGAGGCGCGGCGCCTTCGGGTGGGGGACCTCGTCGAGGTGATCCCCGCCCACGTCTGCCCCACCGTCAACCTGGCCGAGCGTCTCGTCTGCACGCGGCAGGGCCGGGTGGTGGATACCTGGGCCGTGGCCGCGCGCGCGCAGGTGCAGTAAGCCCATGCCCGCCTCCAGCTCTGAGCTCGCCTCCCTGACCCCAAATCCCCTGATGCCCACCCGGTAATCACAGGGCAGGAACGCCGCCCCCTGGCATCGAACATACGTTTGCAGGGCTGAACGAACCCTGGAGGCGTATGACCCTCGAGCAGATCCTGGAGGCGCTGCGGACCCGCCCTCGGTTTGCGCCGCAGTTCACGGCGTGGCGGGCCGTCCCGGCCGTCCCGGCCACGTTCGCGGAGCTGCCTCCCGGGCTCGATCCCCGACTGGAAGCCGCCCTCATGGGGCGGGGGATCAGCCGGCTGTACTCGCACCAGGCCCAGGCCTACCACGAGGTGACCCGGGGCGGGGATATCGTCGTGGTGACCCCGACGGCCTCAGGGAAAACCCTCTGCTATAACCTGCCTGTTCTCGACGCCATCCTCAAACAGGACGACACGCGGGCGCTGTACCTGTTCCCGACCAAGGCGCTGTCGAGCGATCAGGTAGACGAGCTGCACGGGCTGGTCCGCGCGCTCGGCGTGGATGTGCGGACCTCCACGTACGACGGCGACACGCCCGCCGATGCCCGGCGGACGATCCGCGCGGCCGGCCACATCGTGGTCACGAACCCGGACATGCTGCACACGGCGATCCTTCCGCATCACACGAAGTGGCTCCGCCTCTTCGAGCACCTCCGGTACATCGTCCTCGACGAACTCCATCACTACCGGGGCGTGTTCGGCTCGCACCTCGCCAACGTGATCCGCCGGCTGCTGCGGATCTGCCAATTCTACGGGAGCGCCCCGCAGTTCATCTGCTGCTCCGCGACGATCGGGAACCCGCGGGAGCACGCCGAGCGGCTGATCGGCCGGCCGGTCACCGTGATCGACCGGAGCGGAGCGCCGTCGGGTCCGCGGGTGATCGGTCTCTACAACCCCCCGGTCGTGAACCAGGCCCTCGGCATCCGGCGCGACGCCGTGCGGGAAGCGGTGGCCCTCGCGGGCGAGCTGCTGGCCGGCCGCGTGCAGACGATCTTCTTTGCGCGCACGCGCCTCAGCGCGGAACTGCTGACCACGTATTTGCAGGAGGACGCCCGCCGGCGCGGGGGGGACCCCGGGGCGATCACCGGGTACCGGGCCGGGTATCTCCCGAGCGAGCGGCGGCGGATCGAGGCGGGCCTGCGCAGCGGCGCGGTGCGCGCCGTCGCGGCGACGAACGCCCTCGAGCTCGGCATCGATATCGGCCAGCTCGCGGCGTCGATCCTGGTGGGATACCCCGGCACGATCGCCAGCACCCGGCAGCAGATGGGGCGGGCTGGGAGGCGGGGCGACCTGTCGCTCGCCGTCCTCGTGGGGACCAGCGCCGCGCTGGATCAGTTCATCGTGACGCATCCGGAGTATCTGTTCGGGCACCCCGTCGAAGAGGCTCGAACGAACCCGGACAACCTGTTGATCCTCACCAGCCATCTCAAGTGCGCCGCGTTCGAGCTGCCGGTGCGCGACGGAGAGACCTTCGGCCCGAGCACGCTGCCGGAGATCCTCGCGTACCTCCAGGAGGAGCGCGTGCTGCACCACGACGGCGACGCCTGGCACTACATCGCCGAGGCCTACCCGGCGGAGGAAATCAGCCTGCGCAGCGCCGGCACCGAGAACGTCGTGATCATCGACACCACCGACCCCGCCCCCCGGGTGATCGGCGAGGTCGACCTGGCAGCGGCCCCGGCGTTCGTGCACGAGGATGCGATCTACCTCCACCTCGGCCAGCAGCACCACGTCGAGCGCCTCGACTGGGAGGAGCGCAAGGCCTATGTCCGGCGGGTGGACGTCGACTATTACACGGACGCCCAGATCGCGGTCGATGTGCGCGTGCTCGAGGAGTTCGCGCAGGCCGCCGGCGCGGCGCACGGAGAAGTGGTCGTCACCTTCCGCCCCACGATCTTCAAGAAACTGAAGCTGGCCACGCACGAGAATGTCGGGTTCGGCCCGATCCGCCTGCCGGAGACGACGCTCCACACGACCGGGGCGTGGTGGGTGTGCCCCCGCGCCCAGACGCCGGGGCTGCGCCCCGACGAGCTTCAGGGGGCGCTCCTGGGGCTCGCCCACGCGCTCGCGAACGTGGCGCCCCTGTACCTCATGTCCGATCCCCGGGATCTCGGCGCGGTGGTCGAGGTCAGATCCCCGCACACCGGCGAGCCGACGGTGACGCTGTTCGAGCGGGTCCCCGGCGGCGTCGGACAGGCGGAGCGCCTGTTTGCGCTCGGCGGCGACCTCCTGGCCGCCGCGCGCGCGCTCGTCGAGGCCTGCGGATGCGCCGAGGGGTGCCCCTCGTGCGTCGGACCGATCCTGGAGGTCGGACCCCAGGGCAAGCAGCACACCCTCCGCCTGCTCAAAGACGCCCGTGTCCCCGCCTGAGGCCCCCGACAGATCCACGGCCTCTCCAATCCCGGCCGGCATGGACGCCGGGATCCGGATGAGGCTCAGGCAGCTCGGGGCGGCCGGGACGGCGCGCCGCCCGGCCGCCACCCCGGTCTCGGATCGTCCGCCCGCCCCCCAGGTCCCGCGCGCTGCGCCAGCTCGGCCTGTGCCTGCCGTCGGAGACGGCGTCGAGGTCGTCCGCGCGCGCTATTCGCTCGCGCACCGTCACGGGCATAGCGCGCTGGGAGAGTCCCTGGACGCCATCGCGGCGCACGGGGAACAGTTCGACCCTGGGCGGACCGTTTGGCTCGACACCGAGACCACAGGGCTCGCCGGCGGCACAGGGACCTACGTGTTTCTGGTGGGGCTGGCCTCGCTGGGAGAGGGAGGGATCGTCATCGAGCAGTTCCTCCTCCGGCGGTTGAGCGCGGAGGGCCGGTTCCTCGCGATGCTGCAGGAGCGGCTCGCCCGAGCCCGCCGCCTCGTCACCTTCAACGGCCAGCGATTCGACTGGCCAATCCTGGAAGCCCGATTCGTGCTCTCGCGGCTTCGCCCGGCGCCGGTCGATGACCACACCGACCTCATCCATCCCGCCCGCCGCCTCTGGCACCGGGTCCTCGGCACGCACCGCCTCAGCGCCATCGAGACCGCGGTCCTCGGCGCGCCCAGGACCGGCGATATCGAGGGATGGGAGATCCCCGCGGTCTACGTGCACTACCTCCGCACCGCCGACCGAGGCGCCCTCGAGCCGGTGCTGGCGCACAACCGCACGGACCTCGTCGCGCTCCTGGGCCTTCACGCGGCCGTGGTGCGCGTCCTGCGCGACCCTCCCGGCCCGCACGGGCCGATCGACTGGGAGGGGGCGGGCGTGCTCCTGGGGCGGCGGGGGGATCACGCGCAGGGGGCCCGATGCTTCGAGCACGCGCTCAAAGACGATCGAATGCCGCCGCTCGACGGGCGGGACCGGTGGAGAATCCTGCGGCGGTGCGTACGCGAGTACACGCAAATGGGCGACGCGCGGCGGGTCCGCGAGCGGTGGGAGGAAGAGGTCTCCCGCCCACCCCAGCGCGACCGGTACCACGCCCAGATGCTCGTGGAAGTCTCGCGGATCCGGGAAGCCGAAGGAGATGACCGCGGCGCGCGCGCGGCGGCGGCGGAGGCGCTCGAGATCACGCAGAGCCTCGAAGGCAGCCGGACCCCGTGCCCGCCGATCTTCGTGGAGCGCCTCAGGCGCAGAGCGGCGCGGCTTGCCGGCAGGCAGCCGGCGGTGGCTAGGGGTAAACCTCTTCCCAGCGCGTGATCAGGACTTTGGTGGGCTGCTGGAAGGGCGTGGCCCCGGACCCGCCGTAGTGGATCTCCACGACCGCCCGGATGGCGCGGCTCTGCAGAACCGCGGGGCCCCCCGTTTGATGGATCTCCCCGGTGGCGACGATCTGCCAGGTCCGGGTCTCGAAGTTGGTCGCGCAGTTGAGCAGACACGTCAGGGCCGTGCTGTACCAGTACTCCTGCCCGGGCGTGACGGGGTAGTTGGTGAGCGCGATCGCCCCCGCATTCTTGTTCGCCTTCAGATTATAAATCTGATGCTCGAGGGCGGCCTGGGCGAGGTAGATCGACCGGACGTCCCGGTGCGCCGGAAGGGCAAGGCTCAGGTCCGACGTGGTGGTCTCGGCGAGCCCGAGCGTCAGGGCCGAGAGGATCAGGATCACGATCATCGCGAGCGGGAGCGCCAGCCCGTCCTCGCGGCGGAGACCAGAGGCGCGCAGCAGCGCGGCTCGGGCGGGAGCGGCGGTTGCGGGCGGCCGCGTGGGCAGGGAGGACTTCATGGGCGCTCCCGGAGCGCCTCGCCGGTCAGGGTCAGGTCGGGGACGCTGCCCGAGGCATCCATCACGACCAGCGTGACCTGGACCGCCTTGACGGAAGGCATGGGCGAGCACGATGGGATGGACGCGCCCGTCGCGTCGAAGCACGCGACCGTGAGCGATCGGAACGGCCCGGCCAGGGGCGTGAGCGCGTCGGTACGGGCGCCTGAGGCCTCGACCCCGAGGGAGGTCGCCGGCTCCGGGTCCGCGACCCTCGGCCGCACAATCATCGTGGAGTGGAGGTGGTTCATCGAGACGGTGGTCGCGTCGATCTGGCCATAGTGGGTGCCGCTCGACGCGCTGATATCCGTGATCACGCCCGTATCAGCCCACGTTCCGCTGGATCCCGGCAGGACCTGCCAGGCTGGCTCCGTGATGCTGGCCTGCCAGTACTTCCCATGAATCTTGGAGCCGACGAGGTCGAACCGGCCGTAGTAGTTGACGCTGGTGGTGATGCCCGCGTTTACGCTGCCGATCTGCGAACCGATGCTCCCCCACGCGGTCGTGTAGTAGATGCGGAACCTGTTGTTGTTGCCGTCCCCGGGCACGAGGAGGTACCCGCACCCGCCGCTCGGGCACGCCACGCTGGCGTCGCTCAACCGGGCGCCGACACCCGCCTCGTTCCCTCTTGAGTTATTGCTGGTGGTCCAGAACCCCCAGAAGATCTCCACATCGCTGTTCGCGACGTTCTTGGTGAGCTCATAGAGGCCGCTGTTCGACGTCACGGGCTCCGTGAAGACGAACCCGCCGGCGGAGGTGGAGTAGGGAGTCCCCCCCAGACTGTCCCGGCGGGTCCACCCATCGAGCGCCGTGCCGGGGGCGGGCGAACCGTCCTGGTAGTCGAGGAAGACGTTGGGGCCGTACGCCGGCGGGTTGGCGTCGTTCAGGTTGCCGTAGTAGAGGTAGTAGTTGTTGTCGGTCCCGGCAGCAGCGATCGCCTTCTGGAGCGGGAACCAGATCTTGGTGGTCGTATTGTTCCAAACCGAGGGTGGGGTGACAACGGGGTCGAGGACGCGGTCGAGCTCGACCATCGAACTGCCATTCCAATAGCGCACCCGGACATCGTCGCCGCTTGCCAGGCTCTTGCCGGCCGTCACGAGCGCCGCGTGGTTGAAGGTGAGCGCCACGGCATACGGGAGGGAAGTGGTGGGCACCGCGCTTCCGGCGGTCACCGTGATCTGCTCCCGGTAGTCGTAGTCGGCGCTCCACCGGTACTCGAGGTTGTGCGTGGCGCCGTTGAGCGAGTACTGGACGGTCGGGGCGGCGCCCGTGCCGTCTCCGTAGTTGAAGGTGAGGACGACCGACCCGGAGGCGAGCGTGCGGAAGGACTCGGCCGCCCGCAGCTCGCGGATGAGCTTGTCGAGGGCGACCCGGCCGGTCTGGGTCATCGTCTGGCGACGGCGGGCGTAGTCGGACCCCTGCTGCCCGATGGTCAGGATGGGGAAGAGCGCCCCCACCACCATCGCGAGGAGCAGAGTGGTGACCAGCACCTCGATGAGCGTGGCGCCCGCCTCTCCGGAGGGATCTCCGGCGGGCGGCCTACGGTCGGGATGTGACCTTGGCATCGTAATGGACCTGGGTGTCGCCCGCGTCGCAGGCTCCGTTGCCGCTCGCGTCCGCGCAGGCGGTCACCCCAACATCGACCAGGCTGCCCACGCCCGTGGTCGCGCTCGACGCCTCCGTCGTGACGGTCCACACCACCAGGCACTTGGGGAAGTCCGAGCACGTCGCGGATCCTGAAGCGACGCTCGCGATCGTGTTGCGGAGGCTGGTGGTGATCGATTCCATGTTGCGGACCGCCACCGCGCCGAGGACCATCGTCGTCTCGTCGGTGAGGTCGGTCTCCACCAATCCCGGGAAGAGCTGCATCAAGGGTACGAGCGCCATCGCGATCAGCAGCGCGGCGACGAGGACCTCCACATAGGTGAAGCCGCCCTCGCGGCTCACGGCCCGGTGACCTGGATGAACCCGGTCGCGGCGGTCACCTGGACCAGCGCCGTCGCGGTCCCCTGAGCGATGGTGATGGTCCCCGCGGTCGAGGCGGCGCCGGAGGGGAGGAAGGTGACCTGCGAGGTGGTGGCGGTGACGGTGAGCCCCGACTGGAAGGTCTTGGGGAAATCCTGTCCCGGGGACCCGCCCTGGGGGGCCACCGAATACGCGGTGAACGGACCCCCGCCGGCCGGCGTGAACGTCACCAGGTAGTTCGCGCGGCCGGCGATCGCCAGCCGGCGCGCGAGCCCGAGGTCCGCCGCCACCCGACGCGCGACGGACGCCACCGGCACCTGGTTCGGGAGAATGAGAGAGGGGAGGGCGGTCAGCAGCAGCGCTCCCGTCAGGGCGACCACGACCAGCACCTCGGCGTAGGACATCCCCGCCGAGGAGGAGCGCCGCATCATCTGCGACAACCAAGCCGCGGCCCCGGCCTCTCGGTCCCGGGGCGGGCGTCTACACGTCCCCGGCGCCGGCGGTCCGGCCGATCCGCGGCCCGGGACCCCGCCGCCTACTTGGTGCGGCAGATGGGCGGGGTCAGCGCCAGGTTCGTGGCGTAGTTCGTCGAGAACGACGTGCTCGCCGGCGGGTTCACCGTCGGGTCGAGCGGCGGGCCATCCGGGAAGTACGTCGTGTCCGCGATGAATTGGGCAAAGGTCTCCGGCGCCCCCACCTGGCCCGGGCAGAGCCCGTTGTTCCGGTACTGGAACAGGGCGATCGCCGTGTTGATCGCGCTGACGTTCGAAGAACGGACGGTGGTCTGCGCCGTGCTGGTCGCGCCAAAGTAGTTCGGCAGCGCGATCAGCGCAAGGATCCCCAGCAGCAGCACAACCGCCAGCACCTCCATGAACGTGAAGCCGCTTTCACTGGATACCCGTCTCATGCCACTTCCTCCCCTTCTTCCTTCTTTCGCGTGTCGCTGGTCCATCGTCGGTCTCCCCGCCCGTCGTCGCGCAAACCGGCCTAGTTCGTCCGGCAGGTCGTGGTGCTGTAGTTCGTGATGAACGGCGTGCTCGCCGGCGGGTTCACCGTCGGGTCGAGCGGCTGGCCGTCCGGGAAGTACGTCGTGTCCGCCAGGAACTGGGCAAAGGTCTCGGGCGCTCCCCCCTGGCCGGGGCAGAGCCCGTTGTTCCGGTACTGGAACAGGGACACCGCGGTGTTGATCGCGCTGACGTTCGAAGAGCGCACCGCGTTCTGCGTCCCGGTCGCCGCGCCGAAGTAGTTGGGCAGCGCGATCAGCGCGAGGATCCCCAGCAGCAGCACGACCGCCAGCACCTCCATGAACGTGAACCCGTGTTCCCCGGATACCCGGCTCACACCACGCCTCCACACCCAGTTTGCATCCTCTGTAATGCCCCTCTCATCGACGGAATAGCGCCCCGTCAATGGACCAGCGCCTTGGAGAGGCCGAAGATCGGCATGTACAGCGCGAGCAGGATCAGCCCCACGAACGCGCCGACCAGGAGCGTCAGCGCCGGCTCCAGAAACGTCATGAAGCGGCGCAGGCGCCGGTCCATGTCCCGGTCGAGGATGACGGCCGCCCGGGCCATCATCGCGTCCAGCCGGCCCGTTTCCTCTCCGATGCTCGCGATCCGCACGAACATCGGGGAAAACCACCGCGTCTCGCGCATCGCGTCCGTGAACCGGCGGCCGTTGTTGATGGAGCGCCTGACCGCCGCGACGACCGGCCCGAACTGGAGCGGGCCTCCCATCTGGCCCGTCACCTCGAGCGCCGTGAGTACCGGGACCCCGCTCTGCAGCATCATGGCCATCGAGTGGGCGAACCGGCTCTGCAGGATCGTCCGGGTCAGCGCGTCGGCGTGGGGAAGCCTCAGCAGCGCGGACTGCACGGGATCCGCCAGGACCGCCCCGAGCCGCTGCCGCACCGGCCGGACGGCCACGGCGGCGACGGCCGCCGCCAGGAAGGGCAGGCCGGCCCGAAACACCCGGCTCCACGCCACCAGGATCCGCGTGAGCAGCGGCAGGGACGCCCCCGCGGTCCGGTAGATGCGGTCGAAGGCCGGAATGATGAACATCAGGAAGATCGTGAGCACGACCCCCGCCATGACCAGGACGAGCCCCGGATAGATCAGCATGTCGCGGATCTTCTGCCGCACGTCGAGGTCGCGCTGGAGGAACGACGCGAGCCGGTCGAGGGCCTGGTCGAGGCGCCCGGTCAATTCGCCGTTGCTGACGATCCCGCGGTACGCCGGGGAAAAAAGGTCCGGATGGCGCGCCAGGGCCTCGGAAAACTTGCGGCCCTCCGAGATCTCCCGGGCCGCCCCGCGCACGACCTCGCGCAGCCGCCCCACCGGCGCCTGCTCCTCGAGGGCGTCGAGCGCCTGCATGAGCGGGATACCGGCGCCCAGCAGCATCGACAGATCGTACGTCAGCGTCACTACATCCGCCGGCCCGACAACCCGTTTGCCGGCCCCGGCCTTCGACGAAAGCCCCTTCCGGACCCGAGGGGTTGCGTCCGGGCGGCCCGGGTGCTCCCGGGCGCCTTCGTGCGCGGCCTCGATCCGTCCCGGAACCGGGGCGCCGTGCGTGTCGTGACCGACGCGCTCGGAGGTGGGCACGGCTACGCCGCTTCAGCCGAGGTGAGGCGCTGGAACTCCTCGACCGTGGTGACGCCCTCCCGAACCTTCTCGGCGAGAGCCTCCCGCAGCGTCTTCATCCCGCCCCTGCGCGCGGTCGCGAGCAGGACGGTGGCGGGCTGGCGCTGGAGGACCTGCTCGCGGACGGCCTCGTCCATCGTCATGATCTCGAAGACGCCGATGCGCCCCCGGTAGCCGAGGTTGCCGCACTCGGCGCAGCCGCCCGCCATCGGCAGCATGAGGTCGGTTCCGGGAGGGAGACCCAGCAGCTCGAGATCCGCCGCGAGGGCGGGGCGCTGCCCCTTGCAGGCTTTGCAGAGCAGCCGGACGAGCCGCTGCCCGACCACCGCGAGCACCGAGGACGTCAGCAGGTACGGTTCGATCCCCATGTCCACCAGGCGGACGATCGCGCCGGTCGCGTTGTTGGTGTGCAGCGTGGTGAGCACCAGGTGGCCGGTGAGGGCCGCGTGGATGGCGATCGAGGCGGTCTCGGAGTCGCGGACCTCCCCGACCATCACCACGTCGGGATCGTGCCGGAGGATCGCGCGCAGGCCGATGCCGAAGGTGATGCCGGATTTCTCCCGCACGGGGATCTGCGTGATGCCCGGGAGGCGGTACTCGACCGGGTCTTCGATCGTCATGATGTTCCGGACCCGCTCGTTGATATGGCTGAGCGACGCGTACAGGGTGGTGGTCTTGCCGCTCCCGGTGGGGCCCGTGACGAGGATCATGCCGTGCTGGTGGCGCAGGAGCCGCTCGAGGGTGGCCTGCTGATCGGCGAACAGCCCCAGCCGCTCCAGACCCACCTGCACCTGACGGTTGTTGAGCAGCCGGATCGCCACCCGCTCGCCGAACACCGTTCCCAGCGTGGCGATCCGCAGGTCGTACTCCCGCCCCTCGACGCTGAAGAGGATCCGTCCGTCCTGCGGGCGGATGCGCTCGGCGATGTCCATGCCCGCGAGGACCTTCAACCGGGAGGCCACGCCGTCGGACACCGTCCGGGGGAGGACCGTTTTGTCCGCGAGCAGGCCGTCGATGCGGAACCGCACAGGGGTCTCGTCCGCCTCCGGCTCGATGTGGATGTCGGTGGCGCCGATGCGGACGGCATCATGGACGATCGTGTTGAGGACGCGGACCACGGGGGAGTCGTCGAAGGCCTCGACCACCCCCACCGCGCTCCCCTGGTTGGCCGCCTCCGAGTCCTCGCGGTTCGGACCGGCCTCGGTCAGGCTCTCGCCGACCTTGCGCCCGACGTCGAAGAATTTGTTCACCACCCACGAGAAGTCGCTCTCGGTGGTGAGGAACGGCCGGACCTTGCCGTGCAGGAACCGGCCCACGGTGTCGACGGCCATGATATCGCTGGGATCCAGCATGGCGAGGTGGATCTCATCGCCGGAGCGCGCCAGGGGCACGATCTTGTGCTCCATGATCACCCGCTCCGGGAGGCTGCGCACCAGGATCTCGTCGATGGGGTAGGCGCTCAGGTTGACATAGGGAATGCCGCGCTGCATCTCGAGCATCTTGCCGATGATCTGCTTGGTGACGTACCCCCGGTCCACCAGGATGACGCCGAGCCGCTCCCCCGTGCGGTGCTGCTCGCCCAGGGCCTCTTTGAGCTGCTCGGCGGTCAGATGCCGCGATTCCACCAGCAGGTCGCCGAGCAATTTTCGCCGGGGCGTCGCGCTGTAGTGGGCCTCGCCGTTCTTCCCGGTCCGGCGGACCAGGTTCCCGAACCGCACCAGCGTCTTGAGCTCGGCCTCGACGTCGCCCACGGGGAGGGCGAGCTCCGAGGCCAGGGCCGAGGCGGTGACTTCCTCCTCCCCCTTGGCGCCGTCGT
>Ga0209577_10004089_pt1 | contig 13757 bp, 13 predicted proteins | sample GraSoiAngelo_109_FD_185874 | JGI IMG/M metagenome (GOLD analysis project Ga0209577, IMG submission 185874) | Grasslands soil microbial communities from the Angelo Coastal Reserve, California, USA - 14_0903_12_20cm (SPAdes) (version 2) | ecosystem: Environmental > Terrestrial > Soil > Grasslands... | reverse complement strand
CAGTTCGCGTCTTGAACCAGAGCGGAGCAAGGCGGCTGTCTCTCAAAAGGCCATCCTTCTGAACGCGAGTCTCAGGAAATTGTATGTCCATCCACTCCCTAGCTCAATCAGCGCCAACATCGTCATGTCTTTGATCTATGTGATGAATGGACAAGATGAAATTTCCCGTGTTTATCGGGGAAACAGTACAGGTGTCAATTGGACGAATAGTCCAGAATCCATAAACGAAATCATTAACGAGGCACTCAATGTTGTGATGAAAGATATTGCAAATGATCTCATCAAATTGTGTGATGGCCAGCTTACCTCTTCTGTACGAAGAAATTGATAAGTTTGCCTTACCATCCAACTAAGGAGGTAGCGGTATGAGACGTCCGGGCATGGCAATAACGGTCTTCCTGCTACTGGCCGGCCCGTTGAATCTGATTCCTTTCTTTACCGCTAGCGCGAATGCCGAACCCTACGTGGCTCTTCAGCTTGGTGGGGCAATTTCTAACAAGGATAGCGATGTCAAAGGCACTGGTGGTCTGGCAGGCGTTTCATTAGGTGACATCGATCTGAAGAGTTCCTTCATGTACGGTGTCAAGGCGGGGTATTTCTTCCCGTCTCTGAAATGGTTAGGCATTGAGAGTGAGATCTTCACCAGCACGCCTGATACCAAGGATCAAAGCGTTCCTGCTACTACCCCGATGGGACCTGGGACAATACATTTTTTTCAGAGCGATGAACGGGCGACGGTCTGGGCTTTTAATGTGATTGCTCGGTATCCGGGCGAGTGGTTCCAACCCTATGCTGGTGTAGGGCTTGGAATCTTTATTTTCAAAACTGCTGACACAGTCCCCGGGCTAAACGTGCTTGCTGGGGGGCGTTTCTTCCTCACAAAAAATATCGCGTTGTTCGGGGAATATAAGTACAACCGCGCTTCGACTGAAGCGGACGCTATTATTCTTGGCCTTGGTGCCGGTCGCCTTCAGTTTGATTACTCGGCACACATTCTCGCGTTGGGGATTGGTTTCCATTACTGATTAGAGGTTACAAAGCCTCTAATTGGCACTCCGGCTGCCTTATGGAGGATCGGCGTCCATGATCACAAAACGTTCAAGCTTTCTGAAGGATTCAACAGCATCTTGTGTATAGATTGCTGGAAAGATGGATTAAAGATAGACCGACCGATTGACAGGTTCCCTCACCGATGTCTATACTGGCGCTCACGGTGCCGGAAGTAACCTCTGCGACGATCATCCAACCAAAAGGAGGGGCTCATGACAAAGAAACTCATTCTCGTACAGGTGGTTGTTGCGTTCGCAGTTTTTTCTGCAACAACGGCCTTGGCCACCAATCCTGACACAGGCCCTGGCTGCGGGCTTGGCAAGCTCGCGTGGGCTGACTTCAAGCACCAGAAGAACATCGGCCCTCAGGTCCTGATGGCCACCACCAACGGGACGTTCGGGAGCCAGACTTTCGGGATCAGCACGGGAACGTCGGGGTGCACGAATGACGGTAAGGTCTGGGCGGAGTATAAAGTGACGATGTTCGCCGAGATCAATTTCGAAAACCTCTCCCAGGAGATGGCGCAGGGACGCGGTGAACACCTCGCCTCGCTCGCTACGCTCATGGGAGTGCCGGCTGACCAACAGCCCGCTTTCTTTGCGCTGACGCAGGAGCAGTACACCACCCTGATCCAATCAGGAGAGACCGCGCCGGTCGCTATGATCAAGGCGTTGAACGCTGCGATGGCCAGCCACCCGGCTCTCGCACAACTCTCCACCAATCGCTGAGCGAAACACGGGGCTCTCGGCGTTTTGGCCGGGAGCCCCGTGTTTCCGTTTCACACACGACTCGCCCGCGACGACAGGCAGCATGGCTGCTGGCATTCCTGCTGATCTCGACGATCGCGGGAACCGCCGAGGGCCGAGACGACACCTATCCCACCGAACTGATCCGCCGGGCACGCGAAGCGCGGCTCTCCGAGCAGCGCTACTGGCACCTGCTGTTACACTACCGTCAGGACCTCACAGGGGGCTATACGAGCGAGGCAGACGACCCGGGGTTCTTTCTGGCCCCAAACGGAAAAACCGATCCTCAAGCGGAATTGGAAGCGACGCTGACCAAGTTCTTTTCCGACGAACCGGTCGGTCGGTCCCGCCAGCCCGCGCAGTGCGCGTTCGTGGCCCGCTACCACTGGCTGAAATCGGAGTTGGCCATCGACAACCGACGTTTACAGCCGCAAACCTGCGAGCGGTTCCAGTCCTGGTTCGCCGAGATGAATCCGCAATCCATCACGCTCATCTTCGCCTCGGCGTTCATGAACAACCCGTCATCCATGTTCGGGCATACCTTTCTGCGCATCGATCAGAAGGGACAAACGGAGCAGACGCGCCTGCTGGCTTACACGATCCACTATGCCGCGGAAGTGACGACCGAGAACGAGTTCGCTTTCGCCATCCTAGGGGTCTTCGGCGGTTTCAAGGGCTATTTTTCGACCATTCCCTACTACATCAAGGTCCTGGAATACCGAGACTTCGAAAACCGCGACATCTGGGAATACCGCCTTAACCTGTCGGCAGAACAGATCACGCGGATGCTCATGCATGCCTGGGAACTTGGCAACGCCTACTTCGATTACTTTTTTTTCAAGGAGAATTGCTCGTACCACATCCTGTCCCTCCTGGAAGTCGCCGATCCCCGGCTGCACCTCACCGATCAGTTCGTCGCCTGGACGGTGCCCGCCGACACCGTACGCGTGGTCACACAGTACCCCGACCTCGTCACCGCCATTGCATACCGGCCCTCCCGCAGCACACAGATCCGGCGGAAACGAGCCATGCTGTCTGAGGCGGAGGATCAGCGGGTCCGCCGCCTGCTTGAAGATCCAGCAGCGGCTGACTCGGCGGAGTTCACGCGCCTCCCGCTCGATCGACAGACCTTCCTTCTGGACCTGGCAACGGACTATCTGCGGTACCGGAGCGCGACCGCTCCCGAAGCCGACGCCGCCCTCTACCGAGACCGGCAGCGCACACTCCTCGTCACCCGCAGCCGGCTCAAGATCCCTTCAGAGGACACTCCCATCATGCCGTTCACTGATCGGCCGGAACGTGGCCACAGCACGTCGCGGGCCGGGCTCGGCGCGGGATGGCGGCAGGACGAGTTCTTCGAAGAGCTGTCCGTGCGGGCCGGATACCACGACTTGCTGGACCCCGATGTCGGCTTCACGTCCGGGGCGCAGATCGAACTGCTCTCACTCAGCCTGCGCCATTACAATAGGCGCGACCAGAGCAGGCTGGAACGGTTCAAACTGGCGGACATCGTGTCCTTGACGCCGATGGACGCGCTGTTCAAAAGCCCGTCGTGGAAGATCAGCGCCGGCTACGATACGGTCAACCGACACGACTGCCGCTACTGCGGCAACGCCAACCTGAACGGCGGCATCGGCGCCGCTGTGGAGACCCACTGGGCGCGGCATGAAATGTACTTCGCCTTCGCCGAGTTGGACGCCAATTACAGCCACGCGTTCGAGCAGAATCACCGGGTCGGCGGCGGCGGGACGGCTGGCCTTCTCGCTGATCTCACGGAGCGCTGGGCCATCCTGCTGTCGACCACGTATCTCCGGTATCCTGTTGGCGAAGATTCCGACGACTGGAGGGCCTCGTTCCAGCAGCGATTCACATTGCAGAAAGATCTGGCCTTGCGGCTGGAGTTCAACCACTTGGACCGTCACGACAATGAAGCGGTGCTGTCCGTGCAGGTCTACTTCTAGGAGGAGAGCGTTTCGTGCTTGATCAGCTCCTGGTCTATCACCCGACGCCCTGGGAGGACAGGGATTGGGCGCGCCTCAGCAGGCTCCCACTCGAAGAGGTCTGGTTCCAGGCCCAGGACGGGACCCGCCTGTTCGGCTGGTATGTGCCGGCCACAGACCTTCCGGCGGTGCTGCTGTGGTGCCACGGGAACGCCGGCAACATCATCCACCGCCTGGAGAACCTGGCGGCGCTCCACAGGATAGGACTGTCTGTCTTTCTTTTCGACTATCGCGGCTACGGGCGGAGTGCGGGCATGCCCTCAGAGACAGGACTCTACCAGGACGCGCTGGCCGCCTACGAAGTCCTCACCAAGGCCAAACAGGTTCCTCCGGAACGGATCGTGCTCTTCGGCCGATCCCTGGGCGCGGCAGTGGCCGGTACGCTGGCGAGCCAACGACCGGCGGCCGGTCTGATCCTGGAGTCTGCGTTCCCCTCCGTCGAAGCGCTGGCCCGATTTCACTACTGGGGGCTCCCCATGCATTGGCTGGTCAGCGCCGAGTTCAATCTCGCCGGCAGGCTGCGCGAAGTGCATCAGCCGGTCCTGGTCGTCCACGGAGACCGCGATAGCCTGGTGCCGCTTCAACTGGGGCAGGCGGTCTTCGAGGCGGCGCGCCCGCCGAAGGACCTGTACATCGTCCACGGGGCCGACCACAACGACCTGGTGGTGATCGGGGGCGTCCCGTACTTCGAGCGCCTCCGGCGATTTGTGAAAGACGTCATCGGATGAGGCAGGACGATGCTTGTCTGCGGCACCGCGACCTGCTATAGTCGCGCTATGTCCGTCGAACCTCAATACATCGTGGTGGACCAGAAGACCTTCACCAAGGAGGACTTGGTGCTGGACAACCACGTCTACAAGAACTGTCAGATCGACAAGTGCCGGATCTATTACAGCGGCGGGCCGTTCGAGCTGATCGACACGCACATCACGGAATCGGAGCTCGTCCTGAACCAGCCTGCCAAGAACATCTACGCGGCTATCCAGATCTTCCGTTCCAAGTCGCCTGGCTCCACAGTCGTCTTCGAATAACAGCGTTAAACGTTATTCGTTAATCGTTATACGTAAACGGCTCAGAAACTTTCACTCGTTTAACGATTATCGTTTCACGTTTAACGTCCCACACTAGGGGCACGGTAACTTCCTGACCTTCCCCTCCGCAATCCTGGTGTTGCCGCACCGCTTCGTGATCTCCGAGGGTTTAAAGACCGGGTCCGTCATGCCCTTCGGCGTGAACGAGGCGACCCGCTTGGCGAAGGCCTCCGGCCATAATTCGCCGGGCGTGGCGTAGTGGAGCGAAATCTCCACGTCGAACGAGGGGGTCCCCTCCGGCGTCGGGAAGGTGAAGGTTTCCACGCGGGTCTCCTCCGCCTTGAGGGTCGTGTCCTCCAGCAGCTTGACCGCATCGTGGTCCATCAGCGTCCGGTTGCCTTTCGCATCGGCAAAGATGCGACCGTAGGCGCGCTTCTCTTTAAAGACCTCCCGGAGGTTCATCCCTTTGATGACGACCTGGAGATACACCTGGTTCCAGATCGGGTGCGTGGTGGGCACATTGTGGGGGACCAGGTTTTTCAGCTTGACGGTCAGCTTGGTCTGGGCTCCCTGGACTTCGTTTTCATAGTCCAGGTCAAATGCCTGCTTGCGAAGGGCCGGGGACTTGCCGTTGAACTCGTGCCCCGCAATGTCCCGCTTCTTCTCCTCGTTCGCCGACGAATCGAAGCCCTGCGGCATGTGGCAGGTCTGGCAGTTCTTCCCTTCCTTGGCCGCCTTGCTGCCTTTCCAATTCCCGACGGCTTCGGCCGTCGGCACCCCTGGCGGAGCCACGGTATGACAGGCAAGGCAAAGGTCCGACTTCTTGAAGATATCCAGGTACTGCGAATCGTGCGCCTTGCTCTCAAGGAAATCCTTGTAGCCTCCGAAGACGGTCCGACCCGGCTCCAATTTGACGGAGGGGTGGCCTTTCACGTTCGGATCCACCGCCTTGATGAGATGGCACTGGATGCAGCCGACCCCTTCGAACGTCAGGTCCCCGGAGATGATTTGCTTGGCCATGGAATCGAGAAGATCCGGGAACACGAGCGACTGGGGCGCATGGCAGTTGAGGCAATAGCGCTTATCCTTTCCTTTGCTCATGTAGTCTTCCAACATCGCTCGGAACGTTGGCGAGACAATCGCCCTCGCAATGGTCGACTCCTCGTATTCCTCGTTGGCGCGGAGGTGGCATTTCTTGCACTTGGAGGAGGCCGGGAAGACCCGGTCCGGCGTCAACGGGCCTTCGTCGACCTTGGCGGCAAACGTGCCTTGAAACCACCCCACCCCTACCACCACACTCAGGATGGTGAGGCTGATTGTGAGCGTCTTCACCTGCCGAGATGTCCATCCCATAGCTCGCTCCCTGCCTCGCGATGTTCAGCCACGCACTGGTGAGGTGGCTGTCCTACTAGAGGGGCTTCGTTCTGAACGTCAAGATGCGGGGTTCAGCGTACTCTGCGATCAGTTTTTTGACGCGCTCACGCTCCGCGTCCGACTGGAGCGTTTTCAGGTACCCCTCCAGCAGGGCGGGGGCAGGCTTGGGAATCAGGCTGTAGGTCAGGACCGCCTCGATCTGCAGGCCTTCGCCCTCTTCGCTCAGCGTCAGCTCGAAGGGGGCCCGCTTGGTCGTACCGCCCTTGACCAGGATGTCGCCCAGGGGTTGCTCCAGGAGCTGCTCGTACGGGGTCCCGAACGTCTTCTGGAAGGAACCCAGCGGGCGTCCTTGCTTATCCTTGACGGTGACAGTCAGATAGAACTGCTTGAGGACGGGATCGCCGTCCGGAAAATTGTGCGGCACGGCCCCGTTCATGACGGCCACCTGGCCTTCCACCTTGGTGCCGTTCTTCTTGGCGTCGATCTCGAGGCGCGGCATCCACTCGGCCTGCAGGTTCCGGTTCTTCAGCATCAATCCGGGGATCACAATGCCGCGGAAGTAATGGCGGCCGATCTCGCGTGTCATGGCCCCGCGTTTCGATGTCGAGCTTCCCGTCGACTGTTCCATGTGGCAGGACTGGCACACGGTGCCTTCCAGAATCTCGCTGTCAATGGTCGAGCTCCGGTTGTCGCGCAGCTTTTCAAAATGGCACGAGGTGCAGAAGTTCGCGCCCTTGTAAAGGGGGGAATGGAAGGAGGTGTGGACCATGTTGTCTTCAGGGTCCTTGAACGGGCCGTACATGGTCTTGCCCGCCGTCAGTTGATAGGACGGGATCTTCTTGGGGTCATCGGCGAGCTTTTCGACCAGGTGGCAGGAGGCGCAGCTGATGCCTTCGACCGTGACCTTACCGGACATGACCTGCTCGATGATCCGGTCCGTGTGCTGTGGGAAGATCGTCACGGCCGGGGCATGGCAGGAGAGGCACTGTTGCTTTTTGGCCGCGCTGGGATTGGTCTGCAGCCAGATCCCCATCACGGCTCGGAAGACCGGCGAGGGCAACGCCGTCCCATGGAGCAGCGCTGCATCCACCCGGCCCATCAGCTTGAGGTCCATGGTCAACTCGCGAAGCCCGGCCATCTCCTCATAGTGCCGGTCATGGCACTGGCGACAGACTTCCGAGCGGACGAAGACGCTTTCAATCTCCTCGATCCAGGGTTCCTTCGGGGTCTTCTTGTCCTGCCCGGCTCCCTCTTGGAACAGGGCAGTGCCGAACCCCACCAGCAGGAAGGCTGCCAAGCCCACCAGTAGTGCTCCATGTCTCATGCCGGCTCTCCGCATGCTCTCGAACCCAGGCGAGGCCCGCGCTAATCCGTGCGCTTGGGCACGAAATGGAAGTTCAACTGTCCGCCCTGACCTTGATTTTCAGGATTGGTGGGCTCCCATGTGCCGACCGTGAAATTGCCCTGAGGGAGCACCTCGGCCATCAGCCGTCCGAAGTCTTCGAGATCGCGGACCGGCTTTTTATTGATCTCGGCGATGACTGCGCCCACCTTGATGCCGGCCAACTCCGCCAGACTGTCGCCGATCACCTCGAAGACCGCGACGCCTTCGGCCGAGCGCAAGTTCAGTTCCTTGCGGACGTCTTCGGTGACCGGTCCGACGATCAGCCCGAACTGCTCAGCCATCGCGATGATGTCCTTCTGCTTCTTGTCCGCAGCCTTGTCCGGCGTCAGCGCCACACTTTTCTTGTCGGTCGTCGCGTCCGATGCCGCATGAGCGACGTTCATCACCATCCCCAGTAAAACTAAGCTGCTCAAGACTATTCTCAGATAACGCATCGGCTTCAGCTCTCCTTCTTCTCGACTCGCTCAGAAGGGACCGGATCAATGATCAACTGAAGCCAGGGGGCGACGGCCTTTTGCCCGTTGCGTTCCTTGTTTTCTCCGTTCCAGACCGCAAAGGCAACTGTCTGCATGCGGCCGGGCCCGAATGTGGCATCGTTGTCGGGATCTCGCGTCTCCATGGAGCGTTTGAAGACGACCCGCCAGCGTCCCTGCTCCCAGACGGCATTCCCCTGCACGGTCCCCTGCCCGCGTTTGCTGGTGAGCGTGCTGAAGCCCCCGCCCAACAGGTCCTCGACCGAGGAGGCCCGGCGTGGGATAACTTCGAAGCGACGGATTTGTCCCTCATCACCGCCCGCCTTGCGTTCCTCCTCCTTCGCCTTGCGGCGGTCGATATCGGTCTGCCAGTCGGCCTTCCAATGCCAGATGTTCAAATAGTGATCCAATTGCCCCATGCAGAAGAAGGCCGGGGCGTCCCCGAGCGGGAAGGAGATGGCCACTCCGTCGCGGAAGGTGCCGGGGGTGAGGCGATCGTTCTTGGTCGGATCCTGCCACTCCAGGAGGAACGCCAGCTCCTTGCCGTTATGGAGGGAGCGGACGGTCAGCGATTTGATGGTCGGATCGGGCAGGCTTGGCCGCGTGATGACTTGGCCACTGAGCGGAACGACCATCGGGGTCGCCTTGTTCCAATCCGGAGACTTCGGATCAAAGGGCAGGTCGCCGGGGATGTAATAGGCGCGGATGAAGAGCCCCTGCGAGCTGACCACCTGGATGCCGAGCCCGTATAACCCGATCACGAGGAGCAGTAAGACTATGAGGAGAGCCTGGACCCGGCGACGCGCCTTGGCGGCAGGAGCACTCCAGCCCATCGTCACCCCCATTCACGATCAATCACGGCCTCCCTTGCGCATGGGAGGACCAGCGCTAGTAGAGCTTCAACCGGCGAATCTTGTTCTCGCCCCGCTCGCAGATGTAGAGAAATCCGTTCTGGTCCAGCGCGAGGCCGGCCGGCGAATTGACGACCGCCTCCATAGCCACGCGCCCATCGCCGTGCTTGATCATCTCCTTGTCCACGGCCTTGACGAACTTGGCCATGCCGCACCCGCCCATCGCGCCCGAGTCCTTGTAGCCACTCTCACCGTTCCCGGCCACCGTGGTGATGATGCCGGTCCCCGCTTCCACGCGCCGCACCCGGTGGTTCATCGCATCGGAGATGTACATGTGCCCGAACGAATCGAAGAGCACCGCCTCAGGAGCGTTGAGCATGGCGTGGGAGGCCGGCTTGCCGTCACCGTCGTAGCCGTAGAAGAAGACGCCCGCCACCGTGGTCACAATGCCCGTCTTCATCTCGATCTTCCGGATGCGGTTGCTGCCCTTATCCGCCACGTAGACATCGTCCTGCCCATCCACGGTGATGGCGACCGGGTCATGGAACCTGACCTCGGCCCCCGGCTTTCCGTCGTCCCGATACACGCTCATGTCCACGCCGTCCGGCGAACACTCCGGGCGCAACCATCCATGGTCATCGCTGAAATCGATCCCGATGGCGTCGCCGGAGAGGACCACGAGGCTCTTGGCAATCAAGGGGCTGTCCCGGTCGTCGTCGTCTTTCGACCACATGCCGGCGATGGTGGTGATCTGCTTGGTCTCCGGGTCGTACATGCGGATGCGATGGGCCTGGCCATCCACGATGAACAGGCGGTCCTTCGAATCGAACGCGATGGCGCTCGGATACGTGAGATTCACCTCGAGGGCGGGGCCGTCGCCATTGAAGCCGAACTCGCCGGTCCCGGCGATGGTGTCAATGATCCCGGTCTTCATATCGACGCGGCGGATGCGGTTGCTCCCGGAATCACAGATGTACAGATCGCCCTTCGAATCGAACGCCACATCCAGCGGCAGGTACAGCCCCGCCTCGGCGGCGGGCCCCCCATCGCCGCTGTAACAGGTCTCCCCGATGCCAGCCACGTGGCTGATGATGCTCGTCGCCAGCTCGATCCGGCGTACGCGATCGGACCCGGACTCCGCATAGTAGAGAGACTGGTTCTGCGGGTCGACCGCGACACCGACCGGCAGCGGCATGCCTGCCTTCGTAGCCGGCTTGCCGTCCCCCGTGCTACGGGATTTCCCGTTGCCCGCAAAGGTTTCGATGATGCCAACGGCTATGACGCTGCTGTCCATAGATTGCCCCTCACCTCAAACTGCGGACCTCATGCCTTCGGTGGATCCGACGTCACAGGCGGTGGCGGCGGAGATGACGGCGGAGCGCCGGCTGGCTGGGTCCCTGGCGCAGCCGCCGCGTCCGGAGCAGGTGGCGCGCCTGGCTGTTGGATCTGCCCTTGTTGCGTGGCTTCCGCTTCAATGGCGTCCGCTTCGTGCACCGACTTCTTAAAGCCCTTGATGGCTTTGCCCAGCCCTTCACCAAGCTGCGGGAGCTTCCCGGCCCCGAAGATGATCAGCACGATGAAGAGAATCAGCACCAGCTCGGTGATGCCCATGCTTCCAAACATAGCGCGCTCCCTTGTCAGTGGCTCCGGTTACTTGTCCTTCGACTCCGTCGCGGCCCGCCGCGAGGCAAACCGCTGTTTGAGCCGCTCGCGCGTCTGGTCAGCTTCGGCAAACCGCTTAGCCTTCTCATAGGTGCTGATCAGGTTGTAGTACGCCAGGGGCTCGTCCGGATTGCTCTCAACCGCCGCCTCCATCACCCCGATCGCTTCCTCCGGCTTGCGCAGGTGCAGGTAGATCTCCATCAGCGCGAAGGCCGCTTCCAGATTGTGCGGGTCGAGCTCGAGCACCCGGCGATAGGCCATGATGGCGCTGTCGATCGTATGGAGGTCGGAAATATGCCGCAGATCAAGCTTTTCATAGACCTTCGCCAACTGGAACCAGGCGATCGGGTCATCTGGGGTGACCTCCACGAGCTTTTCAAGCAACGGCATGGCCTCCATGTACTCGTTCCGGTCGTACAGCGCCCGTCCGAGATTGAAGAGCGACAGGACGTCCCGCGGATTGATCTCCAGGGCTTTCCGGTACTGGGCGATGGCGTCGTCGATGTTCCCCTTCGTCGCATGGATGGTGCCACGGTTTGCATAGTACATGGCGAGCGACTGGTCCATCTGCTTGCGGATGGCTTCGGCCATTTCGATGGCCTTCGACACGTTCGCCAGCGCCTCCTCCAGCATGCCCTTGGCGAAGTAGATCTCGCCCAGGCGGCACTGGGCCTGGAAGTCCTCAGGGTCTTCCTCGAGCAGCTTCTTGATCTCCGCCATTTCTTCATCGAGGCTCAGCGGCGCCTCCACGGCCTCGTCGGCAGGCTTGGCGTCTGGCTGCGTGTCTCGGTCGGTGCCGGCATCCATCTTGGTCACATCCCCCTCGGTCATTGCCGTTCCGCTCAGGATACGCCCGGCGCTGCGGCGGGACGATCGGACATCCCCGCCGGGAACAACTGGCCGACCGATTCGCGGGCGTCGATCCTCCCGTCATTCACGAGCAGCAACAAACCCACGATCACGAACAGGCTCAAATGGGACAACTGCAAGGCGTACCCTGCGATGAACATCAGCACCAGCCCGTAGCCGGCGCGCCTCCCCATGCTGATCTGCTTGATCACCGTGTAGGACCAGAACAGCAGGCCAGCCACATAGAGCGCGAACGGCAGGTAGAAGGTGTAGCCCATCCCCATCTGGAAAATCCAACCGATGCCCTGGCTCCCCTGGCGGACTTGCCTAGCCAGGGCCGGGTCGAAGAGCTCAAGCACGCCATCCATCACCAGCAAGGCAAGGAACAGGGCTGCCCATGCGCCCACGAACTGCAGGGACCGCCGCCGCTGTTGCCGGTTCTTCGTCCGGAAGGTGAACCCGGAGTACACGGCGAAGACGAGCACGGTCGCCACCACCATCAGGGCTTCGCCGAGGCGGCTGATTTCATGAACCAGCGGCGGGGTCGAGACGATCCCCAACCACCCGTACGTGGTGGTCGAAATCTGGTAGTAGAGCCAGCTCGACACGCCAGCCCCGTAACAGAGCGCCAGGGCCCGAGCGGTTGGGGCGGGATTGGCCCGGCAATACTGGATCACGAGCGTCCACAGGAGCACGACCGTCAGTCCGTTGTAGACGACCGCGCCCAACATGCGTGGCGGGAACAGCAGGAACGCTGCCGTCAGCGCCAGGAGCAGCGACACCATCGGCACGACGATCCGGTCCAGGGGCCTGGCCAGCAGCCCGTTCATCTTGTAGAAGAGCAGCACCAGCAAGACGAGAAACACGAGGATCGCCGAAAAGTTCATCAAGGCGAAGCCGATCGCCGACGCCCCCCGTAGGAAATACTCGACGACCACGTATTCCTTCGCGACCTTCGACAGGTGCATCCCCAGTCGGGACACCAGACGGTAGAGGATGAGCTCGCAGAGCCCCGCGACCAGCAAGGCCTTCAGGAAATATTCCAGGAGCAAGCTGCCGGTCTCGGAGCCGACGCGAACTTTCTGGTTCATCACGGACTCGGCCATCAGGGCTCCTTTACGGGATCGATCGAGACTCTGCTACCCCGTCGCGACCGGGTGCGTCTTCGCGCGGGCGATGTACAGCAATCCGTCCGCCATCGAGTAATTGAATGGCAGCTCGCACACCACCTCGCTGACCTTTTCGTACACGTACTGGTAGACCCGTTCCGCTTCGTCGGGCTTCATCCCTTCCATCACTTCGTAGAAATAGCCCAGGCTGAGGTCCTCCGACGCCGGCCGCATGATCCGCCGGATGCCGTAGCTGGCCGGGTCGCTCATGATCGGCGCCTCTTTCTCCAGGTCGAAGAGGCAGGGCTGGCACGAGAAGCCGTAGGACGAGTGCAGCCGGGTGTGTCCGTGGATGAAGTTCGCGGTTTCCATCGCTTCCGCCTCCGTCTCGGTGGGGAAGCCGATCAGGACATAACAGTGCACGGCAATATCGAGGTCCAGGCAATCGTCGATGATCCGGTTGACATGCTCGCGCTTGATCCCCTTCTTCATGAAATCCATCACGCGCTGGTTGTAGGACTCCAGTCCGTAGACGATCTTCAAGCACCCGGCATCCCGCATCAGCTTGAGCAGGTCCCGCGTCAGGTTTTTCTCGAACCGCATCTCGCAGGTCCACTGGGCGTTGACCCCGGCCTCGATGAGCTGGCTGCAGAGACGCTTCGTGGGCGACAGGGCGAAGCACTCGTCGGTGAAGAAGAAGAACGGCGTCTGGTACCTCTCCATGAGCCCTTTCACGTCGTCCGCGACCTTTTCCGGGGCCCGCTGCCGGAAATTCTGGTGATCCAGCGTCAAGGCGCAGAAGGCACAGTCCTTGTAATAGCAGCCGCGGGAAAATTGGATGGGGAGCACGGACTGGGGCGCGAGGTACTGGCGGAACGGAAAGCCGTCAAAGTTCGGCGCCGACAGCGCATTGATGTTTTCGGAAAAGAACGGCTGGTTGACGATAGTCTTCCCGTTCTGCCGGTAGATGAGATTCGGCACCTTGCTGAAATCGCGCTTCCCCTCCAGTTGATGGATGAGCTCCAGCAAGGCCGTCTCCCCTTCAAAGACCACAAAGTCATCGGCAAACTGGAACATCGCCTCGACCCGCCGGAGGTTGTCCACCAGCCGGGTGAAGATGCTCCCGCCGATGGTCAGATGCAGATCAGGGTTCGCCTGCTTGATCAAGCGACAGAGGGTGAGGCCCGGCATGATCTGGGATGTCGCG
>Ga0209577_10004088_pt1 | contig 13758 bp, 10 predicted proteins | sample GraSoiAngelo_109_FD_185874 | JGI IMG/M metagenome (GOLD analysis project Ga0209577, IMG submission 185874) | Grasslands soil microbial communities from the Angelo Coastal Reserve, California, USA - 14_0903_12_20cm (SPAdes) (version 2) | ecosystem: Environmental > Terrestrial > Soil > Grasslands... | reverse complement strand
CTCGGCCATGTCGGCGATCGCCGCCGAGCGGTAGGAGACGTGAGACAAAGCGACCAGCGCCGTCTGCTCTCCGACGGCCTCGGAGACCTCGGCCACACCCGGGCCGTCCACGGGATCCCCGTGCAGCCAGACGACCTCGAGCCCGCGGGCCGCGGCCACCCCCTCGATCACGTAGCGGTCGGTGGGGAAGTTGTCCACGTCGGTGACGATCTGCCGACGGCCTGGGCGCAACGCCAAAGCCGCCCACACGAGCTTGTAGAGACACACCGTGGTCGAGTCGCCGACGACGACTTGACCAGGCGCTGCGCCGACCAGGGCCCCCACCTGGTCGCCGATTACCACAGGCAGCTCCAGCCACCCCTCGTCCCAGGCCCTGATCAGCCGCCCGCCCCACTCCCGCCGGATCACGTCGTGGAGGCGCTCTTCGGTGCTGAGCGCCAAGGGGCCGAGCGAGTTCCCGTCGAGGTATACGACCTCGTTGTCGAGCAGGAACCGATCGCGGTACGCGCGCAGCGGGTCGCTCGCGTCGAGCGAGGCGGCGTGCTCGCGGTCGATCAAGCCAGATTCGACCGGCGGGGGTAGGCGATCGACGGGTCCGTCAGCACGTTGACCACAGCCGGCTTGCGCGACCGCAGCGCGCGTTCCAGCGCCTGGCGCAGCTGCATCGGGCGCTCCACGAGCTCCCCGTGGCACCCCAGAGCCTCGGCCACCTGGTCGTAGCGGGTGCCGGGCCGCAGCTCGGCCGCGACCGAGTAGCCGTACACCGCCTCCATTGGGTGCTTCTCGAGCGCCCAGATGCCGTTGTTCCCGACCACCACCACCACCGGAACGCGATGCCGGGCGAGCGTGTCGAGCTCCATCCCGGAGAAGCCGAACGCGCCGTCACCCAGCAACGCCACGACCTGTCGCTCCGGCCAGGCCAGCTTCGCCCCCATCGCGTAGCCCAGGCCCGACCCCAGACACCCAAAGGGACCCGGGTCGACCCAGCACCCCGGCTCGTAGGAGTCGACGACCCGGCCCGCGTATGACACGAAATCGCCGCCGTCGCCGACGACGATCGCGTCGCGGTCGAGCACCTTGGCGAGCTCTCCGTACACGCGCATCGGATGTAGCGGCGCACGCCCGTCGCCGAGCTCGGCGTCCTCGCCCATCCGCCGCGCCGCCTCCACGCCCCGCAGCGCCGCGATCCACGTCTCGCGGTCCCCCAGCGCGCCGCCCTCCGGATAGGTGTGACCGCTCGCCGCGATCCGGAGCCCATCGAACGTCGCCGGCAGCGCCCCGTAGAGCTCGGACGCCACCCGCCGCGGGAACTCCCGGGAGGGTTTCGCCACGTCGATCACGACCACGGACGCGTCCTCGGCGAACACGGCCCCGAACCCGAGGCGGAAGTCGAGCGGCACCCCGATCACGAGTGCCACGTCGGCCTCCCCCAGCGCCTTGCTGCGCGCGCGTGAGAACGACAGCTCGTGGTCGGCGGGAAGGCACCCGCGCCCGAGCCCGTTCAGGAACACGGGGATCCGCAGCGACTCGGCCAGCGCGCGCAGGGCCACCTCGCCATGCCCCCAGTACAAGCCCGTGCCGGCCATGATCACGGGCCGCTCGGCGCCGGCGAGCATCGTCGCGACCCGTTCGATCAGATCCGGTTCGGCTCCCTCGCCGCGCCAGGGCTCAAAGGGGACGGTCGAGGACGACTGCGGCTCGACCGCCTCCATGAACACCTGATCCAGCGGGAAATCGACGAACACCGGTCCGGTCGGCGGCGTCATCGCAGTGCGGAACGCCTCGTCCAGAAGGCCCGGGATCTCGGCCGTGGAAAGCGCCGTCGCCGCCAGCTTCACGAGCGGCCGCACGAACGGGACGTGATCGATCTCCTGCAGCGAGCCCTGGCCCCAGCGCATCTGCGGCGCGCGGCCACCCAGGACCACCAGCGGCGACCCGTTCTGGGACGCAGAGGCGATCGCGCTCATCCCGTTGGTCACCCCCGGACCCGCGGTCAAGGCACACACGCCGGGCGAGCGCGTGACCTTCGCCCAGCCCTCCGCCGCGAACGCCGCCGACTGCTCGTGGCGGAAGTCGATCAGCTCGATGCCCTCGCTCCGGCAGCCGTCGTAGATCGAGAACAGGTGGCCGCCGGAGAGGGTGAAGAGCTTCGAGACGCCGTGGGCGCGCAGGCGCCGTGCGACGAGGCGTCCGCCGTGGAACCGGGTCGCGGACTGGGTCTCAGTCGCCACGACAACGGACGCTAACACGGCCCTTGAAACGGGGCGTACGATGATCTCGGGGGAGGCAAACGACCCGGGAGGTCGACGTGAACCGGCACTCACCTTCGGCAGAGCACCTCGAGTTCGACCGGCTGACCGAGCAGGTCGGGGAGTTCGACCACCTCCCCGCCCCGGCGCGCACCACAGACGAGCCGCCGCCGTCGGAGCCCGACGAAGAGGCCAAGCTCGATCAGTTGATCCTGGCGGGCCTCGTCTCGCCGGTGTAGCGCGCGGGCGCCTACGCCGAGTGGGCGAGCGAGTGGTGGCGCTTGTCGCGGAGCGCCGCGGCCGCGGCGAGGAGCGCGGGCTCTCCCTGGAAGAACCGGCCGGCAAGACGGAAGGCGGGGAGGTGGCCCACGCCGCGGCGACTGAGCGCCCGGGCAGTGAGCTCGAGCATCGGATCGCGCGCGATATCGGCCGCGGCCTCGAGGCAGCCGGCGCGGGAGATCCCCACCGCGGACGCCAGCTCGCCGAGCACCTGGTCGAGGTCGTAGCCGCCGCAGAAGGCCAGCCTGAACGCCGCGAGCGCGAACCGCGCGCTCGCCCCGCTCTCGGCGGCGTAGGTGGCCGCGCGCATCGCGCCCGGCACCGCCCCCGGGACCCTCTGCGGCCAGACCAGCGGAAGCCTCAGCGATGCCGCGCGCTTCTCCGCCTTGGACGCACTCGACGCCGAGAACGCGTCCCCGGAGACGGGGATCCAGTCAACCTCTCCGAGCAGCCGCTCGACGCGTTCAGCCGCCAGATACGAGAACGGGCACCCGAGGTCGAAGTAGAACGCCGGCCGTCCGTCCCCGAGACCCAGCGCGGCGCGCTCCTCCAGCCGGTCGCCGAACCCGATCAAATGCCCCATCGACGCTTATAAACGGCAAATCGTGGGCAAACCTTGAACTGGTTTCTTTAGACTCGAAATTGGTAGGTACGACCATTCGCTGGGAGGCGCTCGATGCCCCACGTACCACGGCCTAAACGCCATCCGTACGACCAATGGTCTCCGGACGCGCGCGCGCTTGACCTGGTCGGAGACAAATGGACGCTGCTCATCGTGCGTGACCTCGCGGCCGGGCCGCGGCGGTTCGTCGAGCTCCAGCGGGTGCTCCCCGGGATCTCGACCGAGCAGCTCCGGTCGCGGCTGAACCGCATGGTCGCCGACGGCATGCTGACCCGCAAGCGCTACCGCGAGGTGCCGCCGCGGGTCGACTACGCCCTGACCGAGCGGGCGCGGGACCTGATGCCCGTGCTCGGCGAGCTCGCGCGCTGGGGGTACGAGTGGGCGTGGAGCTCCCCCCGCGAGAGCGAGACCGTGCAGGTCGGCGCGATCTTCAGGCTTGCCCCCGGCCTCGCCGCCCCCGACGGAGCGGCCGGGACCGTGCAAGCGATTGTGCAGGACGGCGAGCGCTGCGCGTACACGTTCACGCTCTCATCCGACGGGGTCTCCGTCGAGGAGGGCGTGGGCGACACCGCCACGGCCCAGGTCGCCGGCCTCACCCAGGCCTGGGTCGACGCCTTCTCACCCGATCGCGACCGCAGCCGCCTGCAGATCAGCGGCCGGCGCGAGCTCGCGCTGGCGTTGCTCAACGGGCTGAGCGCCCTCAGCGATGACGGGTCCGCGCCCACCTCGCAGGAGCGGCAGGCCGCGTAGCACCCGCCGGGCTACTTCTTCGAGTACTTCGCCGCGTTGACGTGCGGAATCAGGTAGTGCCCCGGGGCGCCGCCCAGCGTCGGCTGGACCCAGCACGACTGGCTCGGTGGCGGACCGGAGCTAGACGCCGTCGAACCGTCGCCCTGCGCGCCCGTGTTCTTGCAATCCCACGCGGGCAGGTTGCCGAAGGCGAAGTCCGGCCCCGCGTAGTTCCCCGACGGTAGCCACAGCGGCGCCGGATAGTCGTTGCCGCGGTTGTTCTTGTCGCGCGTCGGCGAGAACGAAAGCGTCTCCGGGCCGCTCGGTCCGAACTGCCGCAGGTAGTGGCCGGTGCCGTTGCCGCCAAACGTGCTCGTCCGGGCGAAGAAGCCCGGGCCGCCGTCTGAGATGAAGTCGGAGATCAGCTGCTGGTGGCCGGACAGCCACACCAGCACCGGGTTGAGCTCCTCGAGGAACGGGCCCAGCTGGTCTAGCACGCCGTTGGGGTTGAGGCCCTTGAGCACCGCCTCGGTGGCCGGCAGGCCCTTGTTCGAAGCCGTGACCAGCGGCCCCAGCTGGACGAACAGATGGCGCAGGTTCGGCGAGAGCTGGTTGACGGCCTTCAGGGTCGGCCCGAGCTGCTGGGCGACCGGAACCAGTCCCCGGACCACGGGATCGGCGTTCTGCGAGAACGTCTGGAGCTGGGCCATCGTCAGCCGCTGCTGGGTCAGGAACGTCGGGAAGATGTGGAAGACGTCCGCCAGCGCGTTGTTGTTGGCGGCGGTGGTGTGGAAGGTGGTCTCGCCGGCCGTGATCAGGTTGCGGAGCGCCCCCGGGTCCCGATTCAAGGCGTCGAACGTGGTGCCGCCGTTCTGCACCAGCTGAACGACTGAGCTGTGCTCGATGTCGAGCACCTGCAGCAGCTGGGTCAGGTTGACGGCGAACGTCGGCAGGTTCCCGAGCACGTTGTTGAGGTTCTGGTCGTTGCCGCGCACTGCGACCGCGAGCTCCTGTTGCCATTGCCGGAACGCGGCGCGGGTCTGCGGATCGAACGTGTTGAAGATCTCGTCGAGCTGGACCGCAGGGACCACCTGGCTCTGCGGTAGCGTCCCGCCGTCGGGAAGCGGCGGACTGCCGCGCCTCCCGGGGGTGATCTGTACGTAGGTCTCGCCGAGCAGCGTCTTCTCGCGCAGGATCGCGGTCGCGTCGCGATGGATCGGCGAGTACTTCTTGTTCATCTCAACCGTGACCAGCGTCCCTTGGGCCTTGGTGTCGAGCTGCTTGGCGACGACCTTCCCCACGCTCACCCCGGCGATCCGCACGTCGGCCTGATCGGCCAGGTCGAACGCGTTCTGGAACGCGACCTTGAACCGGTAGCCCTGGGAGTTGAACGGCATCGTGCCGCCGAATGACAACCACAGGAACAGCAGCAGCCCGACGCACGACAGCGCGAACAGCACCATCGTGACGATCCTCGAGACCTTGGGGCTACCGGTCTGCATTTAGTGGCCTGCCTTCCCGATCGGAGACCGCGTGACGCTCGCGGCTGCCACGGCGCTCTTGGCGCCGGTCGGAGCGCGGAGCTTCTGCTGATAGGCGTGGAAGTCCCGGGCCAGTGGCAGCGAGGGGAGGCCACCGCTGCCGCCGCCCGGGCACAGCCCGCTGCTCGACAGGATCGGGGCCAGGTTCAGCACGACCGCGGAGAGCGGTCCGAGGTTCTGGGTGATCTGGGTGAGCGACGCGCAGCTGGCCTGTAGGAACAGCTGGCGGAAGTCGCCGTTGGCGTCCTGGGTCGCGAACACGCTGCGGGCGTTGTGGTCGCCCCACGCCAGCCACCAGAGGTAGCCGTGCTGCGAGCCGCCGGGGAAGTAACCGAGCTCGTTGAACAGGTGGTTCAGGACGGTGAACACGTTCGACAGGTTGGGGGTCGCCTTGGCCAGGTTCTGCGATGCGGGCTTGAGGTTGCGCACGAGCGGCCGGGCCGCGGTCACGAACGGGCGGATCTGGTTCTGGAGCACCGGCGTGGTCGGCTTGGCCAGGTCGATCGTGGCCTGGTTGGCGGCCGGAATCGCCTGCACCGCCGGGATCAGGTTCCGGGTGGCCGGAGCGACGATGTTGGCGAACGTCTGCACCTTCTGAAGCGTCGCGGTGGTCTGCTGGAGCGTGCCTGGCAGATCGTGGATCGCCTGGCTCACGCCCTGGTTGGCGTTGGCGAAGGCGTGGAAGACCTTCGAGCTCGAGTCGATCAGCTGCACGATCTGGCCCTGGTTGTGCGACAGCGCGGTGTTCAGGACCTGGAGCGAATGGACCAGACGCTGCAGGTTGTTCTGCCGGGCCGCCACCACCACGTTCAGCCGCGCCAGGTCACGGTGCGTCGGCAGGAACCGCTCGAGCAGCTTGGCCAGCTCGGACCCGCCGTTGGTCTTCAGCCCCTGTCCGGCCCCGTTGACGAGCAGATCCAGGTAGGCGCGCGTGTCGGCGTCGAGCGTGGAGAGGACCTCGTCGGGGTTGATGTCCGGGTTCGTGGCGGAGACCGGAATCGTGTAGCCCTGCTTGGCCACCGGCGCGTGGCTCCCGCCGGCCGGAGGCTGCAGCTCGATGAACATGTCCTTCAGTCCGGTCTTCGGGCGAAGCAGAGCAGTCCAGTCCTGATGGACGATATGGCTGTATTTCGGGTCGATGTTCATCTTCACGACGGCGACGCCCTGCTTCAGCGACACCCCGCCGATCTCGCCGATCTGCACCCCGGAGACGCGTACCGTCTGTCCCTGACCCGGGATCACCGGCGTTCAGGGTGTACTGCGAGGACCACGGCCAGCTGAGGCGCTCGTGGCTGAGGACGTAGCCCGAGACCGCGGCCGCCAGGATGATCAGGACGATGATCGCGATGAAGTCGACCATGTGGTTCTTGATCGCGCGCTTCATGGCCTAATGCTTCCCGCCGTTCCCGGTGAGCCGGAACTTCAGGCCCTGCGCCTTGGCCTGAGAGCGGAGCTGCGGGATCACCGTTTTGTTGATCGCCGTGTTCAGGACCTGCTGGACGCCGGGGGTGACGCTCGTCTTGATCTGCTGCGGGCCCGCGCCGACCGGCGACTGGATGCCCTCCTGAGTGATCGCGGGCTGCGTCTCGCACGGCACGTTCGGTTTGAGCGGCGGGCGCGAGACCGGGACGGGCGCGCCGTCGCCCGAGTTGTGCTCTGCCGGCAGCACCGGCTGCGTACCCGAGATCGGGGTCAGCGACTGGCCGAACATGCCGGGCTGCAGCGAGTAGGTGAACGTGCCGCCGCTCAGGAGCACCCGCACATACGGCCCGTTGGCATCGAAGTCGCGCGACTCGCCCGCGAGGCCGGGGAGGAAGTCGACGCCCTCGACGTACACCGGACGCGGCGGGAACCCGTTGGACTGGTTGAAGTTCTGGTCCTGGATCGTGAGATTGCTCCACGGCAGGATGACCTTGACCTGGCAGTTCGAGGCCGGCCGCACCTCGTTCTTCATGAACGGGATCGTCGCCTGGTTGAGCTTGGCCAGCGCCGGGACCGTCGAGGAGAGGTCGTTGGTCAGGCCGCCGAGCTCGGACGGCCGGACCAGCAGCCGCAGCTGGTGGAAGAACGGCAGGCTGGCGTCGATCATCGGCGCCGTCGTGTTGGCGGCCGGGACCAGGTCTCGCGCGAACGCACGAAGCGGCGGGAACGCGTTGTTGAGCGCGTTGAGCGCCGGGATCGCCACCGACAGCGTCCGCGGAAGCTCGGCGATCGTGGCCGACAGCGCCACGTTCTCACGCGCGAACGCGTTCGCGGTGGTGTTGAAGTCCGTGATCAGGTTCTTGAGGTTCTCGGGGTGCGTGGAGAATGCCCCGTTGACTTGACCGCCCTTGTCGATCCAGTTCGACAGGTCGTGCGGCTGCGTGCCGAGCGTGGCGTGGTTGACCTGCGAGCCGTACAGGTACGCCGGCGTCCAGTACTGGATGGACTGGTTGTAGGTGGGGCCGCCCCGCTTGACGCCGATGCCGTACTGCTGAAGCAATATCTGCAGGTTCGAGCGCGTGTCCTGCTGCAACGAGGTCAGCAGCTGGTCGAATTGGACCGGCCCGCGGCCCTGCTGGATCGGGAAGGTGTATCCGTCCTTGGCGACCGGCCCGCTCGGCGTCCCGGGGTAGAGATCGATGAAGAAGTTCCCCTCCAGGAAGATCCGCGGCCGGATCCAGAAGGTCGCGTCCTTGTGGATCGGCAGCCCGTTGTCGTCGATCGCCATCGTCACGTTGGCGGCGGTGCACGTGCCGCCCGGGGTGCTGACCAGCTTGCAGCCCTTCACCGGCGAGACGCTCTGCACCTTGCCGACGTTGATCCCCGCGATCCGCACCTGCGAGTCCTGCTTGAGGCCGTTGGCGTTCTGGAAGATCGCGTGGACCGTGTACGGGCTCGCGAACGGGTTCGCGAACTTGGTGTACGCGCCGTATGAGAACAGGATGATCAGGACGATCCCGACGGCTCCCGCGATGAACGGGCTGAGGCGTCGCTTGCGCCGAGTCCGCTTCATCACGGGTTCTCCGGGATGTAGGGGAGCTGCGGCCCGACCTGCGGGTTGCGGCTGAACGTCTCGCCCTGCGGCACGCGCGGGAGGCCGGCGTAGTTCGTGCCCTGGATACCCGGCGTGTGCGCATCGGACACGATGCTGCGGGCCTTCGGATCGAGGTGGTTCTGCTTGAGCTGATAGCCGCGCTGCCCGACCTCGCAGTCGGCGTTGCCCTGGTTGTCGATCGCGGCCGCGTACGCCGGCCCGTGCGCGTACTCCGCGTCGCCCGGATATCCGGTGTCGGGCGGATCGCCAGGCTGGTAGCCGTTGGCCGGATACGTGGAGCCCTGGACGCCGGCGTTGGAGGCCTGGTGGTTGACGAACTGGATCAGCGCGCGCTGAGCCATCCCGAAGCTCGTCTGCTCGGAGACGAGGTCCTGGATCTCGTCCCAGAAGTAGTTGAAGTTGTTGCAGACCGTCACGTACGGACCGAGGTAGCGGATCATCGGGTTGAGCGTCCCCACCGTGGCGGTGAGGCCGTTGAGCGCGACGTTGGTGCCCGGGTCGAGCGACAACGACCTCAGCTGGTTCAGCAGGCCCTTGGTCTTCTGATTCACCGGCGGGGTGCGCGGCAGGACCTTGATCCCCGCGGCGAGGGCCGGATTGATGTTCGGGAGCGCGAGCTTGAGCTCCTCGGTCGCCGGCTGGAGGTTCCTGTTGAGCGTCGCCAGGTCGACCAGGAACGGCTGCTGGAACTCCAGCGATCTGGTCGACACGTCGAGCGTCGGCGGTGACTCCTTGATCGTGTTCGCCAGGTCGGAGGCGTTGCGGGAGATCGCCTCGAATGTCGTCGCCTGATCGGCGAATAGCCGCGCATTGACCTGCGCGACCGGCGAGATCGTGCCCATGAATCCGTTCAGCGCGACGAAGAAGCGCGTCAGCTGGGTGTTCGGGTCGGCCAGGTAGTGGGCGACGGGCTGCAGGTGCTGGAACAGAGCCGGCAGGCTCGCGATCGTGTCGTTGAGCGACGAGCCGCGCGCGGCGAGCGTGTTGCCGAACCCGACGAGATCCTTCTCGACGGCGGGCCTGGTCTTGTCGTCGAACATCTTGTTGATGTCGTCGAACTGGACCGGGACGCTCGTGTGGGTGACCTTCAGCAGGCCGCCATCGGGGAACACCTTGCTCGAGTGCCCGCGGGAGATGTCGACGTACTTGAGGCCGAGCGCCGACCGCGGCCTGATCGTCGCGGAGGAGTCGATCGGGATCTTCCCCTGGGTGGTGTTCAGATTCAGGATCGCCTCCGCGCCCACCTGGCCGTTGGGCAGCACGATCGGCTTCATGTCGGCGACCACGCCGACCCGGAAGCCGCCCACGCGCACGTCGTTGCCGTCGACGAGCGCCGCACCGTTGGCGAACTCGACCTTCAGCTGGCGGGTGGGAACGAAGGGGAGGCCGTTGGTCGCGTTGTAGGCCAGGAACACCGCCACCACCGCGACCAGCACAGTGACGGCCCCGATCAGCACCGGATTAGCGAACGCGGCTTGCTGGGTCCGTCTCATGGCGCGAGCAGGTAGTTGAGAAGTTGCTGGGCCTGGTTGCTGCTCGCCGGCGCTCCCGCGCTGGTTGCGCTGCTCGCGGCGCCGGTGGCTGCTCCCGCCGCCTTCGAGGCGGCGCCCGTCGCGCTCTTCACGGCCGACGAGGCCTTGCCGCCGATGCCGATCGAGCCCAGGACTCCGCTGATCGTCTGGCCGATGTCGACCGGCACCTTCGGGCGGGCTGCGTTCAATGCCGATCCGCCGCGCGACGCACCTGCCGCCGTGGAGTTGGAGCTCGCGGCCTTGGCACTGCTCTTGTCGCCGGCGGGAGAGCTCGACGGATTCAGCTTGCACGCGTTGGTCGTCGGACCGTGGTAGGTCACGCCGTAGCCCGGCGGCTCGATCGGATAGCCGCCCGGGTCGGGGACGCAGGGACTCGGGTTCGCCGGGGTGGCGTCCTTGGAGTTCCAGCTCGAGTCGGGCTGGTTGACGCCCGGCTGGTTGGGCCCGAGGAACGCGTAGCAGCTGCGCGGGTTCGACGGCGAGTACTGGTTCAAGTTGCCGCCGTTCTGCTGGTAGGACTGGATCGCCTTGGCAATCGTCACCGGCGTCGCGTACGGGCTACACGCCGAGTTGGCGAACGCGTCGACTCCGAGGAGGTGGCCCCATGGCCCGAAGTAGTCGATGGCGTTGGTGATGTTGAACACGTACTCGAGCACGCCCTCCAGGCCGCTGTACCCCTTGCCGCCGTTCGGGCTGCGCGGGTCGGGCTCGACCGGGCCGCCGGCGGTTGCCGACCGCTGCCGGGTGTCGAGCGCGTGCAGCACGATCGAGAGGTTCTGCGCGAGCTCGGGCGTCGGCTTGGCGAACTGGTTGAGGTGGGCGACCGGCGACTGGGCAGCCTTGACCGCCGGCTTGCCGACGGCGGAGGCCGAGCCCAGGGAAGCTCCGTGATCCGGACAGGAGGGCGCCCCGTTCTCGCCACAGGCGAGCGACACCGCGGACTGGTGCGAGAACGGCGCCAGCTCCTGGAAGAACGTCTTCAGGTTGCTCGACGCCTCGTTCAGGTTCTGGAACACCGGGTCCTGGGCGTCGGCGGCGGCGCCGAGCTTCTGCATCGCCGGGCGCAGCTGCTCGAGGAAGGCCGGGAGCTTCTTCCACGTCGCCTCGATCGCGGGCGCCTGCGTGGCGGAGATCGTGGAGGCCCGGTTGGCCTCGACGATGAACCGCTGGACGTCCTTCGAGTTGTTGGCCAGCGCGGTGATCACCGAGTCGGCGTTGACGTTCAGCTGCTGGATGATGTGCGCGTCGTTGGCCAGCAGGTTCAGCAGGTTGTCGGCCTCGGCCAGCGCTGGGTCGGCGCGCCTGAGCGCCGTCTGCAGGTCCTCCGAGCGCGCCGCGACCGCGGCTCCCAGCTCGTTGATGATCAGGGTGAAGCGCTGGCGGTAGGGCAGCCGCATGATGTTCTGGACGAGGTCGGCCGGGATCGTCGACTGCGTGTGGGACGCCGGGATCGTGCTCCCGGGCTTGAGCACCTTGCCGTTCGTGCCCGGCTCGCAGTCGATGAAGTACTCGCCGATCAGCGACTGCGGCCGCGACTGGCAGAACGCGTCTTGGTGGAACTGCCCGAAGCCCTTCTGGCTGGACTGCACCGTCACCAGCGCGTGAAGCGGGTTCTCGCAGCGCGCCGACTTGTCGTCGGAGCACAGACCGATCGACTTGATCGACCCGGAGATCACGCCCGCCACCTTGAAGTCGGCGCCGTTGACCAGCCCGAACGCGTTGTCGAGCTCGATCTTGTACGTGGGGGAGCCGCCGCCGCCGGAGGCTCCCAGCGTCAACGCCAGGAACGCTCCGACAGCGAGCAGCACGGCGGCACTTACGAGGATCCGTCTCATGGTCCGGTTGGCACCTGGTTCGGGCTGCAGGGGTAACCCGATTCGGGGAACCATCCGGCGCTAGTGCCGGGGCTTTGGCCGCGCTCCATCGAGCCGGGGCAGCGATCGCCCTGACCCGTGGTGAGCACGCTTTGTGCAAAGGCCTGTCTCAGGCCCGGGTTGTTGAGCAAGCTCTGGTTGATGTTCAGCGCGCCGTTGGTGATCGAGCCGAGGCCGACGACCGCGGCGATCCGGCTGGCGCCACCGTTCGCGTCGTACACGCCCGGATGCGAGTAGCCCTCGAACCAGCCGGTGAGGTCCACCGCGTACGGGCGCGCGATCGCGAACTCCTGGGTCGCCCCGGGCTTGCCGTTCGTGCCCTGGAAGGCCTGCTTCGAGACGACGAACGCACCGAGCCGCGGCGCCCCGTCGGCGCGCACCTTCGGAACCCCGAACTCGCCGCCGACCGTCGCCTGGGCCAGCGGCGGCGCGAGCTGGTTGAGCTCGATCAGGTCGTTGTTGGATCCGGGCCGGCTGATGATGTTCGCGAGGTTGCGAATCGTCGGCACGGACTCTTGTGCGAGCGGCTTCAGCTGCTGGAGCAGGGCCTGCAGCCTGCCGTTCGGGTAACCCGGCCGTGGGAGCACGTTCTGCTTGGACGCGTTGATCAGCGAGTTGAGGTCCGTCAGCGCGTTGCGCAGGTTGACGAAGGTGGTGTTGGCCAGCCGCATGAACGGCGGGAGCTTCTGGATCGACTCGCCGAGCGCAACCTGCTGGCTGGCGAGGGCGCTGAACGTGGTCGACAGGTGGGAGACGAGGCCGCTGAGGTCGGACTGGCGCTCGGCGAGATCGGTGACCAGGTGGCTCGAGTTGACGATGAAGTGGGTGAACTTGCTCGTGTCGCGGTTGAGCTCGTGGAACAGGACGCTGCTCGTCGCGATCGCGGGGTTCAGGTACTCCCATGCGAGCTGGGTCTGCTTGCCGCGGCCCGCGTACTGCGAGGCCGATCCCTGGAACACGTCCTGAAGGCCCTTGCGCGTCGGCTGGTTCAGCGTGTTGAACAGCTCGTCGAGGTCGACCGCCGCAGTCGTCTCGGCAGTCGAGATGACCCCGTTGTTGGGGATCCGGGGAGCGCTACCGGGCCCGAGGTCGAGGTCGACGTAGCGGTTGGCGATGCCCGACAGCGAGGCCTGGCGGATGATCGCGTGCGTGCCCTCGTGCAGGGGTTGAAACGTCGAGTTGTTGATGCTCAGCGTCAGCACCGCCTGGCCGTTGGGGGTCAGGCTGATGTCGGACACGCTCCCGACCGAATTGCCCGAGACCTCGACCTGGTCGCCGGACACGATCTGGCTGGCGTTCGTGAAGATCGCCTTGACCTGGTACTTCTTGCCGCCGGACATCAGCAGCACGATCACGGCGACGATCACGACGCCGATAGCACCGAGCGCGGCGACCCTCGCGATCACCGATGAGTTGCGCACCGCCGCGACCTAGTCAATTGTCTCCTCCCTCGAGGGCCATTTGACTCCCCTGCACGAAGTCAAGAAGCCAAGCTACCAGGGGGTTGTTTGGACTGTCAATTTGGAACCGACGCCTGAAACAACGCGGTTCGAGGGGGCCAGCTTCCACCCGAAACGGGGCGTGCTCGATCGGCTTGGGCTCAACCTCGAGTTGAGGATCGGCGAAGGGCCGTGCGAGGAGTACCCGGGGCGGGATTCGAACCCGCAGAGCTCTTGCGAGCAACGCGTTTTAAGCGCGCTGACTTTGCCAAGTTTGTCTACCCGGGCGCGGGCCGAATGTTAGATCCAGCGGGGGCCGTCGGGCTCCGCCGGATTTGGGCCAAAGGTTCGTCAAATGTGGTCGCTAATCGACCGGATCTGGCGACGCTTTGCGCCGAGGGGCCCAAGCGACCCGGGGTTCCCCCACGGTCCCCCCCAACCCCTTAAGGCCCGCGT
>Ga0209577_10004087_pt1 | contig 13760 bp, 14 predicted proteins | sample GraSoiAngelo_109_FD_185874 | JGI IMG/M metagenome (GOLD analysis project Ga0209577, IMG submission 185874) | Grasslands soil microbial communities from the Angelo Coastal Reserve, California, USA - 14_0903_12_20cm (SPAdes) (version 2) | ecosystem: Environmental > Terrestrial > Soil > Grasslands... | reverse complement strand
TCCCGAGATACTTTCCCTCGTAGTCGAAGGCGCGCCCCGGATCGAGGCGGACCTCCGTCGCCGGCAGCGCGCGGGCGCCGCGCGGGCCATCGACGACGCCGACCGTCAGCTCGATGCCCTCGACGAACTCCTCGGCGAGATAACCCTCGCCCGAAGTCTCCACCGCTCGCGCGGCCGGCTCGAGGTCCTCGGGGCGGAAGATGAAATGGACGCCGAGCGTGCTCCCACCCGCGACCGGCTTGACCACGGTGCGGCCGGAGAGCGCGAGCATGTCGCGCAGCTCCTGGCGCATCAGGTCGGGCCGGCTGGAGAGGTGGACGGAGCGGGCGATGCGCAGCCCCGCCGCGTTCGCGACCTGCTTGGCCACCTCCTTGTCGAAAGCGCGCGCGGACGCCTCCGCCCCAGGGCCGGTGAAGGCGATGCGCCGCGCCTCCAGCATCCGCTGGATGGTGCCGTCCTCGCCCTCGCCGCCGTGCAAGGCGAGAAAATAGACGCGGCCGGGCGCGCTTTCCAGCGCCTCGACCAGCGTGGCGAACCGCGCCGGCCCGAGCGGCACGAAGTCGCGTTCGAAGGGGCGCTCGCACTTGCACAGGTCGGCCCGCTCCACCTCGAAGACGGCGCCGTTGGGGGCGAGGAACCAGGCTGCCGCCTCGTCGAGCACGGAGGCGACGTTTTGCGCCGAGGCCACCGAGACGCGCCGCTCGTTGGAGGTGCCGCCGAAGAGAATGGTCACCCAGGAACCGGCCATCGCAGGCGAACCTAACATTGCGGAGGCGGACGCGCAGCGTTCGTCGCGGATCTGGAGAGGGCGACTTGATTCGGGCGGACATCGACGTTCGGGCGGACATCGAACGCCGCAGCAGTCGGCTTAGCGACGGCTGCTTCCGACTGTTACAGTTACCGACCATGAAAATCCGCTCCACCACCGTGATCTGCGTCCGGCGGGAGGGAAAGGTCGCGATGGCGGCCGACGGTCAGGTCACCCTGGACAAGACCGTCCTCAAGCACAGCGCCAAGAAATTGCGCCGCCTGGGGGATGGAAAGGTGCTCGCCGGATTCGCCGGCGCGACCGCCGACGCCTTCACTCTCTTCGAGCGCTTCGAGGCCAAGCTCAAGGACTTCTCCCGGAACCTCTCGCGCGCCGCGGTGGAGCTGGCCAAGGACTGGCGCACCGACCGCTTCCTCCGCCGCCTCGAGGCGCTGCTGCTCGTCGCCGACGCGGAGCGGACGCTGCTTCTCTCCGGCACCGGCGATGTCGTCGAGCCCGACGAGGGCGTGGCCGCCATCGGGTCCGGCGGCCCCTATGCGCAGGCCGCGGCGAGCGCCCTGCTCAAGCATTCGCAATTGTCCGCCCGGCAGATCTGCGAGGAGTCGCTGCGCATCGCCGCGCGCATCTGCATCTACACCAACGAGAACATCTCCATCGAGGAGCTATGAAGGACCTCACTCCGCCCCAGATCGTCGCCGAGCTGGACCGTTACATCGTCGGCCAGCAGGCGGCCAAGCGCGCGGTGGCCATCGCGCTGCGCAACCGCTGGCGAAGGTTCCAGCTCGGCGCGGAGATGCGAGACGAGGTGATGCCCAAGAACATCATCCTGGTGGGGCCCACGGGCGTCGGCAAGACGGAGATCGCCCGCCGCCTGGCGCGGCTCGCCGGCGCGCCGTTCGTCAAGGTCGAGGCCTCGAAATTCACCGAGGTCGGCTACGTCGGCAAGGACGTCGACTCGATGATCCGCGACCTGGCCGAGGCCGGTGTCGCCCTGGTCCGCGAGGAGAAGCAGAAGAGCGTGCAGTCGCGCGCCGAGGAATTGGCCGAGGAGCGGCTGCTCGATCTGCTCTTGCCCGGCTCTCGGGAAGGCGCCAGTTCGCGGGAGACCTCCGGCTCGGCTGGCTTCCAGGCCGGGGGCCGCGGCATCGGAGGCACCACCCGCGAGAAAATGCGCGGCGTCCTCCGCGCGGGCGGGCTCGAGGATCGCAGCGTCGAGATGGAGGTGGCCGAGCGCACCACGCCCACCATGCAGATCTTCGGCACGCAGGGCATGGAGGAGATGGGCCTCAATCTCCAGGAGATGCTCGGCAGCCTTCCCTTCGGCAAGAAGGCCAAGAAGCGCAAGCTCTCCCTGCCCGAGGCGCGCAAGCTGCTCGTGCAGGAGGAGGCCGAGAAGCTGGTCGACAAGGAGTCGGTCGTCCGCGAGGCGCTCGATCGCGTGCAGTCCAACGGCATCGTCTTCATCGACGAGATTGACAAGGTCGCTTCGCCGCAGGGCGCGGTCTCGCACGGCCCCGACGTCTCCCGCGGCGGCGTGCAGCGCGATCTGCTCCCCCTGGTCGAAGGCAGCACCGTCAACACCAAGTACGGCCCGATCAAGACCGACCACGTGCTCTTCATCGCCGCGGGCGCCTTCCACGTCGCCAAGGTGAGCGACCTGCTCCCCGAGCTGCAGGGGCGCTTTCCCATCCGCGTCGAGCTGGAGGCGCTCTCGCAGGCGGACCTGGTGCGCATCCTCACCGAGCCGCGCAATGCGCTCACCAGGCAATATTCGGCGTTGCTCGGTGCGGAGGGTGTCGAGCTGGTCTTCGATCCGAGCGGCGTGGAAGAGGTGGCGAGCGTGGCTCAGGAGATGAACACGCGCGCGCAAAACATCGGCGCACGGCGGCTGCACACGGTTCTGGAGAAGGTGCTCGAGGAAGTGAGCTTCGACGCCTCGTCGCTCGAGCAGCGCACCCTGCGCATCGACGCGGCTTACGTGAAATCGCGGCTCGACCCGGTGCTCAAGGACGAAGATCTCTCGCGCTACATTCTTTAGCGCATCTGACAACTTCAAGCTGCAACCCCACAGGCGTAGGCGCTGAGCCGCCTTTCGGCGGCCGCGACTAACTGCGGTGCATCGCGCGCTTGGCGACTGCCTTCTCCTGCCCCTGCACCTGCACCACGCCTTCCTCGAGCAGCTGGCAGAGAATGCGCGCGGTATCGAGGCGCTTCAGTCCGCAGATGGCGTAGAGATCCTCGAAGGAGACCTCGCCGTCGATCTGCGCCAGCACGAACCCGGCCCGCGGATCGAGGTTGAGCCAGATCACCTCGTCGGGCGGAATGGCCACCCGCGGCCTCGACAACATCGAGCCGATCTTGCTCTCGTACATGAGAGTGAGATTGTGATCGCAGGACGCGTGCATCTGCATCGCGTCCTTGTCGTTGGGTTTGCGCGCGAGGATCTTGCCGAGCAACTCGAGCGCGCCGCTGAAGTCGTTGAGCCCCACCAGCTCGCGGGCGCCGCGCATCCACACTTCGGTCTCGTCGTCGGCAGCCACCGCCTCGATGGGCAACGGCTCGCGGTGGATCGACCACGCCCCGCTGGTCTCGTCGCCCGACTCGGCGCTCTCTTCCTGCAGCTGGGGAATGGCGAGCGACGGTCCCTCGTCCCAGGGCTGCACGAGCGGAGGCGGCGCGGTGTTGGGCCCCGGCGGCGGAAGCGGCGGCCGCTCCGAGGCCGGATCGGTGCGCGGCAGCGGAGGCGGCACTGCCATCGGAACCGTGTTGGGCGACGGCGCCGGAGGCAGCCAGGGATGCGGCTGGGCGCCGTCGCTCTGCACCCGCTGCGCCTCGCGCGCCAGCGTGTTCGGCGTCATGTGCGCATGGATGCGCTCCAGCGCCGAGCGCAAGAACTCCCGCGCGCGCAGGTTGGTCGGCTCGAGCAGGTACGCTTCCTCCCAGGCGCGCACCGCCTCCATCATCCGCCCCTTGCGGTAGTGATCGAGGCCCTCGAGGAGCAGCGCGGAGAATTTGCCGCCTTCGGCCAAGCTAGCGGCCCTCCTCTTTCAGGCCGCGCTCGAGCGCGCCCTTGAGCGCGCCGAGCATCCGCTCGAGGCGATCGATCGAGGCGGCCAGCCCCTCGCTCTCCTTCTGCGCCACCTGCAGCCGCGCCACCGAGAGCGCGGCCTGCGCGCGCTGCAGCGGCTCCTGGCCGAGGCCGTCCTGCGCAGCGCGGGTGAGCCGCGGCCAGATCGCCTCGAACTCCTTGAACAGCTCCTCGGCGCGCGCCTTCCGATCCTGGAACTTCGGGTCCTCTTTCTGACCCAGCATCCAGTCCTCGTTGGCCCGCGTCGCCTTCTTGATCTCGTCCTCGGTGAGGCCGGACGAGGCGGTGACGGTGATGCTCTGCCGCGCGCCGGTCTGCACGTCGAGCGCGCTCACCGAGACGATGCCGTCGGCGCTGATGTCGAAGATGACGTCGATGTCCACCGTGCCGCGCGCCGCCGGGCGCAGTCCGGTGAGCATGAATTCGCCGAGCAGCTCGTTGTCGGTGGCGATGTCGCTCTCGCCCTGCAGCACGGTGATCTTGGCCGAGGGCTGATCGTCCTTCACGGTGGTGAAGACGTGATGGGCGCTGGTCGGCACGGTCGTGTTCTTGGGGATGATCTTCTGGAAGAAGCCGCCGGCGATGGCGATGCCCAGGGAGTGCGGCGTGACGTCGAGGAGCAGCATCTCCTGCTCCTCGTGGAGCAGCATGGCGCCCTGGATGGCCGCGCCCAGCGCCACTGCCTCGTCGGGGTTGACCGCCTTGGAGGGATCGCGGCCGAAGAGGCTCTTCACCGCGGTCTGGATCCTGGGCATGCGGGTCTGCCCGCCGACGAGCAGGACTTCGCCGAGCGCCCCCGCATGCACCTTGGCTTCGCCCAGCACCTGCTCGCAGACCTTCAAGCAGCGTTGCACCAGGTCGTCGGTCAGCTTCTCCAGCTGCTCGCGCGTCAGCGTGGCCTGGAGGTGGAGCGGGCCGGTCTTCTGCGTCGCCGAGATGAAGGGCAGGTTGATCTCGACGGAGGTGACCGCGCTCAACTCGCACTTCGCCTTTTCGGCTGCGTCGCGCAGCCGCTGCAGCGCCATCTTGTCGGTTCGCAGATCGACGCCGTGCGCTTTGAGGAAGGGCTCGGCCAGCCAGTCGATGATGCGGCTGTCGAAGTCCTCGCCGCCCAGGAGCGAGTCGCCGCCCGTCGCCTCGACTTCGAAGACGCCCTTGAACATGTGCAGGACGGTGAAATCGAAGGTGCCGCCGCCCAGGTCGAAGACCGCGACCTGCTTCTCGCTCTGCGCCTTGCCGAAGCCGTACGCGAGCGCCGCGCTCGTCGGCTCGTTGATGATGCGGATGACGTCGAGGCCGGCGATGCGGCCCGCGTCCTTGGTGGCGTTGCGCTGGGAGTCGTTGAAGTAGGCGGGGCAGGTGATGACTGCCTTCGAGACCGGGGCGCCGAAGTACGCCTCGGCGTCGAGGCGCAGCTCGGTGAGCACCATCGCGCTGATCTCGGGCGGCGAGTACTGCTGCTCGCCGAGCACGATGCGCACGTCCTCGTGCGGCCCCTGCACGATCGTGTAAGGCATGCGCGCGACGGTGTCCCGCAGCGCCTTCGACGACCAGCGCCGGCCCATCAGCCGCTTCACCGCCACTACCGTTCGCTCGGCGTTGGTCACCGCCTGCCGCCGCGCCAGGGCGCCCACCAGCCGCTTGCCGTTGCGGGCCATCGCCACCACCGAGGGAGTGATGCGATAGCCGCTGCGGTTGGGGATGACGGTCGGCACGCCGCCCTGCACCGTCGCGACGACGGAGTTGGTGGTGCCCAGATCGATGCCGATGACCAGCTCGCCCACGTGTCACAAGCCCTTGAGCAGGGCCTTCGCCTCCGCCTGTTCGGGGTCCTTGCTGAGGATGTTGTTCAGCTCGGTGCGAGCGCGCGCTTTCATCTTGAGCGCGATGAAAGCCTCGGCGAGCACGAGCCGGCTGTCCAGGTCGGCCGGGTCGAGCTCCAGAGCGCGCGTCGCCCAGGTGCTGGCGGCCTGCGCATCGTCCTGCCAGAGGAAACAGCGCGCCGCGCCGGCCGCCGCGGCGCCGTTCTTCGGGTCGAGCTGGAAGGCGGCGTGGTAGGCCGTGATGGCCTGCGCCCACAGCTTCTTGTCCTCCCGCTCCTTGCCCGAGGCCAAAGCCGACTTGGCCCGCGCGCGCGCCTGCTCGCGCTCGAGCTCGACCAGCTTGCTCACGATCTCCTTCCGATTGGGATCGAGCTCGCGCGCCGCCTTGAGGCACTCGATCGCCTGGCTGCGCTCGTAGTTCTGGACGTGGGCCAGCGCCTCTTCGTAGAGCTTGCGCGCCGCGCCGATGCGGGCGAAGCCCTTGGTGTGCAAGAGCCGGTCGCGCCGCTCGCGCTGCCGCCGTTCCCCCTCGGCGCGCGAGAGCTCGCGCTTGTCCACCGCCGCGCGATCGCTGGCGGAGAGCTCGCCCTTGTGCTCGCGGTCGTAGACGAGCCGCGTCTCTTCGTCGGAGAGCACCTGGTAGGCCGCGGCCAGCCGCTGGAACCACTTGGTGAGAAGCGGGCCGAATTCGCCGACCTCCTTGCGGTACCAGGCGTCGGGATGGATGCGCTTGCTCCGCTCCAGATAGGCGCGGCGAATGGCGCCGCCGTCCGCGTCAGCGCCGACGGAGAGGAGCTCGTAATGCGTGATGCGATCGCCGCGAGACTCCAGCTCGCGCAGCTCCCGCTGGATGTCAGCAGGAAGGTCGATCGCTTCCTCCCCGTCGCGTGCGGCGAGCACCACTCTCCCTTTGCGGTCGGGCCTGAACCACGCCCCCCGGCGAAGGATATCCTAGCGCGAGCGCTCCGGAAAAGAACTCGCTCATGCCTGGGTGACCGACCCTAGGAGCAGGTCCGTGGCCTGGTCGATCTCCGCCTCGGTGGCGGTCAATGGAGGAGCAAGTCGTACCACCCGCTCGCCGATGGCGTTGACGAGAAGGCCCAGATCCCGCGCCTTGGCGACCACCTTCGGGGCCAGGTCCTCCGACAAGAGCAGCGCGCGCAAGAGACCCAGCCCGCGCTCGCCGGCGGCGCGCGGAGTCTTGCGCGAGAGCGCGGCGAGCCGCTGCGACAGGCGTCCCCCTGCCCGCTGCACCTGGTCGAGCAGACCGCCCTGCAGCAGATCCATCACCGCCGACGCTGCCGCCGTCGCCAGGGGATTGCCGCCGAAAGTGCTCGCGTGGGTGCCGGGCGTGAAGACCTTGGCGACGTCCTCGCGCGCGAGCAGCGCCCCGAGCGGGACCCCTCCGGCGATGCCCTTGGCGAGGCTCATCGCGTCGGGCTCGACGCCCTCGTGCTGATGGGCGAAGAGCCTGCCGGTGCGGCCCATGCCGGTCTGGACTTCGTCGAGGATCATCAGCGCGCCGTGCCTGGTGCACAGCTCGCGCACTCTCTTCAGATAGCCGGGCGGCGGCAGCAGCACGCCGGCCTCGCCCTGGAGCGGCTCGAGGAGGACCGCGCAGGTCTGCGGGCCGATGTTCTTCTCCAGCTGCGCTGCGTCGCCGTAGTCGAGGAAGCGGAACCCTGCCGGCAGAGGGCCGAAGCCCTCCTGGTACTTGGGCTGCCCCGTGGCCGCGAGCGATCCCATCGTCCGGCCGTGAAAGGAATTGTGGAAGCAGAGGATCTCGATGCGGTCGGGCGCGCCGTTGACGACATGGTAGTGGCGGGCGAGCTTGATCATCGCCTCGTTCGCTTCCGTTCCGCTGTTGCAGAAGAAGGCGCGCTTGAGGGTCCTGCTGGCCGCCGTCAGCTTCTCGGCCAGCCGGACCTGCGGCTCGGTCACGTAGAGGTTCGAGGCGTGCCAGAGCAGCTTCGACTGCTCGAGCAGCGCCTCGCGCACGCGCGGGTTGGCGTGTCCCACGCTGACGGTGGCGATGCCGCCGATGAAGTCGAGATAGCGCTTGCCGTCGGCGTCCCAGACGTAGCTCCCTTCACCGCGGACGATGGCGATGGGCTGCGTCCGGTAATTTTGAAAGAGCACGGTCTGCGCGCGCTGCACGAGATCCTGATTGCCCATGCGGCCAGTCTAACTTTCTTTCTTCTCGTACGCCTCGCGCATCCGGTGGCTGAGATTGTCTACGCCTCGAGCTGCTTGACCAGGCGTTCGACCTGCGCCTCGAGATCTGCCTCTGAACCGGAATTCTCCAGGACGAAGCGCGCGTGCTGGACCTTCTCGGCCGCGGGAAGCTGCGCGGCGATGCGCGCGCGCGCTTCTTCTTCGCTCATCCCGTCGCGCCGCCGGAGACGGTCGATCTGCACTTCCGGCGGGGCGAGGACGACGATGAGCCCGTCGAGCCCTTCGTGCAGGCCGTTCTCGACGATGAGCGCCGCCTCGTAGACGGCGGTGCGATGGCCGGCGCCGGCGAGGGCGCCGAGGCGGGCCGAGACCTCTTCGGCGATGCGGGGATGGACGATGCGATTGAGCGCCTCGCGCTCGCGCGCGTCGGCGAAGATGCGGTCGCCGAGCGCCTTGCGATCGAGCGTGCCGTCGGGCTGGAGGACGCCGGGAAAGCGCTGGGCGATCTCCTCCAGCGCCGGCCGGCCGGGCTGCACTACTTCGCGCGCGACTTGGTCCGCATCGATCACGGGCACGCCGCGCGCCTTCAGCATGCGGGCGACCGTGCTCTTCCCCGAGCCGATGTTGCCGGTCAGCCCATAGACACGCACTGAGAAAGTCTATGCTATTTTCCGCCACTTCTCATGAAGAGCCTGGCGATCGCGATGCTCCTCTCGGCGCCCGCCTTCGGGTCCGACCTGGTCGGACCCGTGGCCTGCCGCGCTTGCCACGCCGAGGCGTACCGGATCTGGTCGCAGAGCGCGCATGCCCGCGCCGCGCAGTCGCTCGGCGCCGATCGCCAGAAACCGCTCTGCCTGCAGTGCCATTCGCGCGACGAGCAGCGCTCGGGCCAGGCCGAAGTGGCCGGCGTCTCCTGCGAGACCTGCCACGGCGGCGGCCGCTACTACGAGCTGGCGGTGGTGATGAAAGACAAGGAGCTGGCGCGGCTCTTCGGGCTGATCGATCCGACGCCGCAGAGCTGCCTCGTCTGCCACGGCGGCGAGTCGCCCTCGCTCAAGCCTTTCGAGGTGAAGGAGGCGATGGCTCGCATCGACCACTGGACGGCGGAGCGAGAGGCGCGCAAGCCGCGCCACGCCTCTTTATACTCCGGGGCTCCCGTGCCCCATCCAAGCCCGATTCGCTCACGCGGGTCCGACCTCCTCGCCCGGTGGCTCAAGGCGAGGCCGTGACCGCCGCAGCAGAAGAGCTGGTTCCCGCCGGCCCGCCGGGCAGCGCGGTCAGCGAAGTCGCCCAGCTGCCGCCGCTGTCCGAAGAGGAGAGCCACTTCCTCGTCGAGCGTGTCTGGCGCTTCTTCTGCTCGCTCAAGCTGACGCTGGCGAATCTGCTCTTGCTCTTCCTCGCCATGATCGCCGGCACCTTCGTGAACCCGCAGAACGACTCGCTCGCCAACATCGAGCGGGCCTTCGCGGGCCGCGGCGCGCTGCTCGGCGCCTACCGGACTTTCGAGCTCTACGACCTCTTCCACTCCTGGTGGTTCACGCTGCTGCTCACCTCGCTCGCGCTGAACCTCATCGCCTGCTCCTTCGAGCGGCTGCCGCGCATCTACTATCTGGTCCGCTACCCCGAACGGCGGCTCGATCACGTGGTCGGCCTGCGCTTCCGGGTGGCGGCGACCGCGAGCGCGATCGATGCCGAGGAGCTCGGGGAAAGGCTGCGACAGCGCCGCTATCGCGTGCAGGCGCCGGAGGAAGGCGTGCTCTTCGCCGAGCGCGGCCGCTACGCGCGGTTCGGAGTCTGGGTGGTGCACATCTCCCTCCTGCTCATCCTCGGCGGCGGCGTCTACGGACGGCTCACTGCCTTCGAGGGCATCGCCAACGTCCGGCAGGATGGCGGCATCGCCGCGAGCTTCATCCAGCGCAATCCCGACGGCAGCATGTTCAAGCACCGGCTGGTCGACGAGCGGGGCAGACCGTTCGTCGTCCAGTGCACCGACTTCCGTCTCAAGGAATTCGAGCCCGGCCGCCCGAAGGCTTTCGAGTCGGACCTGATCGCTCTCGAGGACCTGGGCAATTCCGAGCCGGGCCGCGAGCTGGCTCGCGCGACCATCACCGTCAACCATCCCCTCCGCTACGGCGGGCTCACCTTCTACCAGGCCAGCTACCAGCAGCTCGAAGAGGGCACGCGCGCCAAGGTGACGATGTTCGACCGCGCCACCGGCAAGAGCCGCGACTTGCTCGTCGCGGCGGGCGAGCCGATCCGGGCCGCCGAGGGCCTCACCTACCAGCTGGTCGACCACAACCCCGACTTCGCCAGCCTGGGTCCGGCGGTCCGTGTCGTGCGCAGTGAAGATGGCCGCGAGTCGAGCTTCTGGGTCTTCACCCGCGACGCGCAGTTCGACCGACGCAACCGCGACGACCGCTTCTCCTTCTCTTTCGAGCGCCTCGCGCCGCTCTACGCAACCGGCCTGCAGATCGCCCGCGACCCGAGTACGCCCGTCGTCTACAGCGGCTGCTTCTTGCTTTTCCTCGGCATCGGCATCGCTTTTTACACTTCGCACAAGCGCATCTGGGCGCAGGTCCGCGACGGCAAGCTCGCCCTGGGCGGCGCCTCGCACCGCAACGCGGAGGCCTTCGGGCGCGAGTTCGACACGCTCTGCGTAGAGCTGGGTCTTCCGCGCAAGTGATCGTGCTCTCCGCAGAGTTCGTCACAAGCGCGAGCGGGCCGGAAGGATACCCGCCGGCGGGCCCGCCCGAGCTCGCCTTCTGCGGCCGCAGCAACGTCGGCAAGTCGAGCGCCCTCAATGCGCTGGCCGGCCGCCGGCAGCTCGCCCGCGTCTCGCGCACGCCTGGGCGCACGCGGCTGATCAATTTCTTCGATTTGAGGGTGCGAACAGAGGAGAGGTCCGAGCACGACGTTCGCTTCGCGGACCTGCCCGGATATGGCTTCGCCTCGGGCCCGCGCGCGGAGCGCGAGCAGTGGAAGGAGATGATCGAGCGCTACCTCTCCAGGCGCGATCCGCTGCGCGCCTTGGTCGTCCTGGTCGACGGCCAGATCGGCGCGCAGCCGAGCGACGTCGAGATGGCTCGCTGGGGCGAGTCGCTGGGTCGCAGAGTCCTGGTCGCCGTCACCAAGCTCGACAAGCTCTCGCGGTCGCGGCGCGGACGGCAGGTGGAGAAGATCCAAGCGCAGCTCGGACTGCAGCCGATCATCGCCTTCTCGGCCCGCGAGCCATTCGGGATCGAGGAGCTATGGCGCGCGCTGCTCTCTGCGCTGTCCTGAAAAATGAGACGGGGACCGGAGAGTCCGGTCCCCGATTCGTCAAATCGAACGACGCCGGACTTGCTAGGTGACCGGCATCTGCGAACGGTTCGCGTAGTCCTGCGCCACGCTGCCCAGCTCATCGGCCTTGCGCTTCATCCGCTCGCCCAGCTCGCTGCGGAATTCCTCGCCGCTCTTGGGCGCAAAGGCGAGGCCGATTCCGGCGCCCACCAGGCAGCCGAGCGCGAAGATGCCGATGGTGCCGAGCGCCGTCACCCAGGGGCTGCTCCGCTCCTCGAGACCCAGATAGTCGAGGACGTCATCCCTGTCGATGTCGTTGAGGTACTTCCAAGCTTTCAGGCCCTGCTTCTTGATGTCCTTCATCATTCTCGCCTCCAACAAAGGCGGCCCCACGCGGCCGCAGCCTCCGTGCTCATCCGCAGCGCAATCTGCGCACGACTGTTCGTCCCTGCTTCAGAAAGTCGAGCCGCCCGCACCCTCGCCCGGCTGGGCGGCTGCCCCTGCCATGGCCGAGAGCTGGCTCTTGACCAGCGGGATGACCGCCAGCCGGATGCCGATCTTGAGCAGCCGGGAAGTGAAGGGCGAGAAGAGACCGCCGCCCAGTACGTACCCGACGCCGAGCGCCGCGCAGACCATTCCGATGGGATGGCGCTGCACCCGGCCGCGCAGGTCGATCGAGCTGGAGAAGTTCGACACCGAGCTGCCCAACGCTTCCTTGAAAGCCCTCGCCTCGTCCACCGCCGCCTTGGCGTGGTGGAAGGGGCCCTTCTCTCCGGTTTCCACGCCTTGATACTCCGTGTTGATGGCCATGTTCGTTTACCTGGAAACGATCTTGCCGATCACATAGCCGACGGCGAGCGCACCGGCGAGGCAGACGATCGGACGCTCGCGGATGAATTCTGCCGCGGTCTCGAGAGCGCTGTCGACGGCGGCGCGCGTCTGCTCGATGACCTGCTGCGCTTCTTCGAGATTGACGTTGCTCAGGATTCCGCCTGCGATGCCCTGGCCGTTGGGGTTCTGTGACTCGATTGGCATTGGGGGGTCCTCCGGGGTTCAGCGCAAGCTAGGCACCGACCTTCTGCGCGGCTAGCGGCTGCATTGAATGACGCGGCTCGAGCTCCACCCAGAGCGGCAAGTGGTCGCTGGCCATCCGCGTGCGAGGATCGTTCACCACTCCACAGGCGAGGATCTCCACACCGTCGTCGACGTAGGCGCGGTCGAGGCGCAAGAGCGGCCAGAGGGACGGATACGTCGCTCGCCGGGCGCGCCTCTCGACGGCGGCGTCGCGCAGGTGCGATCGCAGAAGGCGCAGGATGGGCCCCGGCAGAGGCGACCAGAGGTTGAAATCGCCGCACACCACCATCGGCGCCGTCAGCGCCGTGTCGCGGAGCAGGTCGGCGGAGAGCAGCATCGCCGCCTGCCTGCGCCGCTCTCCGCCGGAGAGGCCGAGGTGGAGATCGAAGAGGTGCAGGCTGCGCCCGTCGGGCAGGTCGAGGTCGGCGCGCAGGCAGCCGCGAGGCTCGCGCCCGCGGACCGAGAGGTCGTAGTTCTGCGCGCGCTCGATGGGGTATCGGGAAAGGATTGCGTTGCCGTACGGCCGCCCCGACAGGACCAGGTTCGGCCCATAGGCGGCAAACCAGCCTAGCCTCCGGCCCAGCCAGGCGGCGTGGTCGGCCACTTCGCTCCCGCGGTCGGTCCGGTGCGGGTCGCCGACCTCCTGGAGGGCGGCGACATCGCAACGCATCTCCTCGAGGAGCGCGGCGATCCGCCCCAGATCGTAGCGGCCATCTCGGCCCAGGCCGCCGTGGATGTTCCAGGTCACGAGCCGCATGGCTGGTGCGCACCGGAGTCACCGGTCTGTCCGGAGTCTCCAGAGTCTCCGGAGTGCGCAGACTGTACAGTTTGTACATTTTGTACAAAACGCCCGCTCCGCTCCATGAAGAACCGGTGGAGGTCCTGTGGCCGGACCACCGAGGCGAACGCGTTCTCCCCCAGATCCTCGGGGTGGATCATGAAGGTGTCGAGCTGTTCGGGGGCGAGGCCGCCGTGGGAGCCGAACTCCCAGGGAAAGGCGACGACGCCGCCGGCTGCCGCGGCGGTCCCGAGCAGGACGACGTCCCCAGCGCTGCGCATGCGCAATAGATCGCGGGCATAGACGGCCGCGAGGGGATGGCCGACCTCGTGGGTGAATTCGAGCGCTTCCGCGGGGCGATCGAGCTCCAGGCGGCGGTCGCCGCGCAGCGCGATGGCCTCGCCTCGCGCCCCGCGAACCAGCGCAAAGCCGACCGCAGGCGAGCGCACCGCTCGCTCGAGCAGACCGGGGTGCGCCGCGCGGATGTGCGGCTCGAGCAGGGGTTCGGAGAATTCCGTCGAGTAGAGGTGGGCGATGTCGCCCGCTGGCACGATCAGGAGCGGCCCGTCCGCATGGGAGGGTTCGGCGGCATCGAGCGACTTCGCCGTCCGCCGCGCCAGCGCCTGGAGGGCGGTGCCGAGCAATCCGGGCAAGGCGCGCGAAAGGGTCCGCAGCCAGCGCGCCCGCGCCGCCGCGAGATAGGTCTCGCCGCCGCCCGACAGCGGTCCCTCGGCGAGCAGATGTTCGCCGAGCGTCTCGCCGAGAATCTGCTCG
>Ga0209577_10004086_pt1 | contig 13763 bp, 16 predicted proteins | sample GraSoiAngelo_109_FD_185874 | JGI IMG/M metagenome (GOLD analysis project Ga0209577, IMG submission 185874) | Grasslands soil microbial communities from the Angelo Coastal Reserve, California, USA - 14_0903_12_20cm (SPAdes) (version 2) | ecosystem: Environmental > Terrestrial > Soil > Grasslands... | reverse complement strand
ATCGATGGCCCAGTCCTGCAGCCGCGCGTGCACCTGCTCGGCGATCTCCGCCGCCATCGAGTTGGCGAGCTCGCGGATCTCGCGGTCATGCCGGCGCCGCCGCATGTAACTGCCACCTTCACCGCTCGCCGCGAGGTGCTCGTCATCCTCCGGCGCGACAGCGGCCCCCGCGCTGTCGAGCAGCCGCTCTCGGTCCACGATCACCTTGACGGACCATTCGACCCGGCCCTCCAGCGTCGCCAGGCTGTCGGTCAGCGCTCTGCGCTCGCGGGCGAGCATGTTGCGGACTCCCTCTGCGCTCTCGTAGAGGGTGCACATCCGCAACGGCACGATCGTGGCGGTCTCGAGCACCGCCTCGAGGACCGCCTCGTGCGCGCGCGCCACACGCTCGAGCCAATCGAGATCGTTGAGGTTGCGGCGCAACGGCTCCGCCCCGAACTCGGCCCGGGGCACGCGGCTCACGAGCGCCACCATCCCGGCCGCCTCCTCGCGCTCGACGGGCCCAGCCGGGTGAACCCCAGGCAGATCCGCCGGATGGGTTTCCGTCGCGTCCAGCACGCAATAGGCCCACAGCAGCTCGCCCTGTGCGGCCGGCTCGGCGCGGGAGGCCAGTCCCGAGGGCGACGGCTGCGCGCTCGCGTCCACCTCGCGCGCCCGGGTGACGGTCTCGACGAGCGCGTCGCGCAGTACGCATACCGCCTCACGCTCGGCTTGTGCCAACACCGCCGGCGCGCGCTCGCGCGCCCAGCGGAGCAGCTCGTCACCGTGACTTGGACCGCGATCCACCGGAGCGCTTCTCCTCATTCCCCGTGCCCAGGCGGCGCTCGAGCCGATCTAACCGCTCCCTGAGCTCTCGGTTCTCTTGCTCGAGCTGCCGGCCGTTCGAGCCGCCGTCGTCGATTCTCTGCAGCGACGTGTCGCTCTCCCACCAGTTGATTCCCATCTCGCGCGCCCGGTCGACCGAGGCGATCAGGAGGCGAAGCTTGATCGTGAGCAGCTCGATGTCGAGCAGATTGATCTGGATGTCGCCGGCGATCACGATCCCCTTGTCGAGCACCCGCTCGAGGATGTCCGCCAGGTTCGTCTCCTGCGCGGGGCGCCCCGGCAACGGGTTCATGCTCCGCGTAGGCAGGTTGCGCTGCTCCACCGCTAGTCCTCCTCGTCCCGAACTTGGCTGCGTTTGAAGCGCTTGACGCGTCTGTAGCCGCGTAGCGTTCCGTGGTCGTCGAGTCGCACCTCGTACGCGCCCAGCACGTCCATGCTGTCTGGAACGCGGGCCATCTCCAGCGCGTCGACGGTCACTCGCCAGGAGTCCCCATCCCACTCGAGCCCCGTGACCGCCTCCGATCGATAGCCCGTCAGCTCCTCGACCGTCGCGAGGGCCGCGCGCGCCAGCTCGGTGGCCGACAGCTTTCCATCATCCGAGGGGGCCATGGGTCTCCTGTCCGGTCAGGCCCCGGATGGCGATCAGCCGCTCCAGCAGGACGTTCTCGGCTTGCTCGAACTCCTCCTCGCTGAGCTCGCCCCGGGACCGGGCCTCCTCGAGCTCCTGAAGCCCGGCCAGGATCGGCGTCTCGTCGTAGGCCTCGCTCTCGGCCTGTTCGAGGACCACCTCGGCGATCCACATCGTCCCCCGCACGGGCGCGAGCGGGAGGGTGAGGAGCCCGGTGATCAGGCCCATGCTTCGCTCCTGAGCTCGGTGTCCGCGAAGCTGAACGGAGGCATGGGCCCCACGTAGCGGATCCGGACCCGCTCCCCGAGACGACTGCCGAGATCGGACACGGCCTCGCTGAACCGCCCCTCCCCAGCGCCTTCCACCAGGAACGCGAGGTCGAAGGCGACGGGATGCCTCGCCTCGTCCTGCCGCGCGGTTACGGCGAGCGGCTCCAGCCGGTCGCGGGCGATCGCGGTGTCCTCCGCGCGACGACGCTCGATCTCGGCCTCGACGAGCTGACCGAGGCGGAGCTGCTCGCTCGGCGCCGCCCCCGTGGGAACCCCCCGGAGCCGATCGCGAAGCGCCGCCACGTCCGGGGATGCTCGGACGATTTCGCGCAGCAGGACCTCCTCCTGATAGAGCCCCTTGACGTTCAGCTGCACCAGGCCCGTCATGTCGCGCAGCAGAGCGGACAGCCGCTCCGCGTTCGCGCCGAGCAGCCGCTCGCGTACCGCGTCGTCGCCCTCCATCACCGTGCCGAAGCGAAGGGGGAGAACTGTTCCATCCGCGAAAGCGCGCTCGAGTACGCGCCAGTGTGCCCGCACGTCCTTCGGCGACAGCGAGTCGCGCCCCAGCCGGCTGGTCAGAGCCGCCAGGCCGACATGCTCCACCGGCCGCACGGCGGCTCCGGCGATCCCCTCCTGGAGGTCAGTCCGCTCTCGGGATGCCGCCGAGATCCCGTAGACGTAGACGAGCTCGCCCTCTGCCACTAGCTGCTCTTCCGGCTTCGGGAGCGCGAGCCTGACGAGCCGGAGCGCGAGCCTGACGAGCCGGAGCGCGATCCGGAGGACGAGGAGCGCGAGCGCGATCCCGACGATGCGGAGCGCGAGCGCGATCCCGACGACGCGGAGCGCGAGCGCGACTGCGATCCCGACGAGCCCGACGAACGAGACCGCGACGACGAGCTCCCGCCGCTGCTCCTGCGGCTTGGCTGCTTCTGCTCCTCCTCGTCCTCGTCCTCGCCGGTCAGCTTGTCGATCAGGCCGGAAAGCGCGCCGCGATCCCGTCCTTCGTCCCCGTCACCCGTCAGCTTGTCCTTGACGCCCTCGAGCGCGCCCTTGGTCTTGGACTCGGCGCCTCCGGAGGTCATCTCCTCGATCAGCTGAGGGAGACCCTGTGCCTGGTCGTTCTCGGAGATGTCCAGCCGGTTGACAGCTTCGGCGAACCGCAGATAGGTATCCACGCTCGCGATGACGATGCGGGCGTCGATGGTCAGGAGCTCGATTCCGACCAGCGCCACGCGCACATACAGGTCGATGACCAGCCCCTTGTCGAGGATCACGTCGATCACGTCCGCGAGCCCGCTCGGACGAGGTCGCTCGATGTATCCCCCCCGGGGTGTTGTCGCTATCGCCATGGGGTTTCTCCTTACTCCCGATCCGTCTAGGTCTCGTCGGTTTGCTGAGCAGGCAGTTGCTCCTCCGGCTGGTGCATCAGACGGCGCCGGATGAACGAACGGTTCTGGGCCAGCGCCTTCGAGATCTCCGTCTTCCGGATCCCGTGCAGGTATCCGATCGTCCAATCGAGCTGCTGAAGGGCATCCTCCGCCGCTTGGCGGTAGCGGTCGGTCTCGTCCTGCTTGCTCTCGCTTGTCCGATCGTTGCGCGCCATCTACATCCTCCTGCCGGTCATCTGGCTCGTGCCTTCGACTTGGTCTTCGCGGGCTGTGGCTCGGGGGGCTGGGACGCGGGGTCGACTCCGCGGTTCCCGCTGCGCATCACCGGAGGCCTGCGGCGCGAAGCTCCCAGGGCCAGCAGGAGGTCGGGGGTCTCGCGCGGCCGGCCCCCGCCGGGGTTGACTCCGGTCGGCAGGCCGCGAGGCTCGTCCTCCTCGTCCTCCTGCACGTCGTCCGTGTCGTCCTCATCGACGTCGTCAGGCTCGAGGTCGTCGGACTTCTCGCCGCGGGGTTCGTCCTCGTCCGGTTCCGCTTCCCCGTCGTCCCCGTCCTCGGGCTCGCCCTCCTCCTCGTCGTAGGGTTCCTCGTCGTAGGGCTCCTCCTCGTCGTAGGGTTCCTCGTCGTAGGGCTCCTCGTGCTGGTCATCGCGGTCGGTCAGCCGATCTTTGAGCACCTCCCTGACCTCTCGAAGGTCACCCAACGTCCTCGCGCCGAGCTTCATCAGCTTGAGCGACCCGGAGGGCAGGCCCTTCTGTCCGACCCTCACGGCGGCAAGCAACACCGCTCCCGTGGCGAGAGTCTGGATCCGGGGTCGGCGATGACGCCGCCGGCGCTCGCCATTGAGCGTGGTCTCGATCGCCGTCGTCGCGACGCGGCCTAGGTCAATCCGAGCCTTCCCGCTCGCCACTCGCTCGCTCCTTACTTGTGTGACCCGCTCCTGCTGCGGGTCGACCCCGAGCGGCCTCGGCTCGCAGTGCGGCCTCCACCGTTGGAGGCGCCGCGCGTCCGCTTGGCGCCACCGCTTGAACCGGATCCGCTCTTCGAACCCGAACGGCTGCTCGACCCGGAGCGGCTGCTCGACCCGGAACGGCTGTTTGACCCAGAGCGGCTGCTCGACCCCGAGCGGTTGCTAGACGCAGAGCGGCTGCTCGACCGGGGCCGCCCGCTCGCACCGGAGCGGCTCGACTTCCCGGAGCGGCTCGACTTCGACGGCGAGCGATTGGACGACGCGGATGAGCGTTTCACTTCACCGTCCTCGATCCGCCCCCGCCATGCGCCGTCCTCCTCGTCCTGCATGAGGACGTACGCCTTGAACCTCGCGAGGTCGGCGCGAACGGCACGCTTCACGTGACGCATCCCTCGGGCCGCCTTCTCGATCGGCGAGCCAGGCTCCAGATCGAGGTTGATCTCGACGCGCGTCAGACGCGGGCCGAGCTCGTGGAACGTGACCACTCCGCTGTGTGTCGGACCATCGGTAACGCGCCACTTGATCCGCTGGTCCGGACGCTGCTCCTCGATCTCGGCCTTGAACTCCTTCGAGATGCCCCAGATCTTGGTCTTGAACGAGACGTGGGTCTCATCCTCCTGCGAGACCTGCTGCAGCCGATGCATGAAGTTCGGCCACTCTTCGAACTGGGTCCACTGGTTGTACACCGTCCTGATGGGCGCGCCGATGTCGATGTCCTGCTGCACGGGCATCCGCCGCCCCTTGCCGACCCCCGGCTGTCCCTTGGACTTCCCCTGTGCGAGTGCGCCGCCCAGCTTCTCGCCAGCGTCTTTGATTCCGCCGAGCCTTTCTCCGGCATCCTTGACTGCACCGAGCTTCTCCCCGGCATCCTTGATGCCACCGAGCTTCTCGCCGGCGTCCTTCAGAGGACTCGCGCCGTTGCCGACTACCTTGCCGGCGAGCTTTCCCAGGCCCTTGCCCGCCAGCGGGGCGATCGCCATGAGTCCTGCTCCTGCGGCGAGCTTTCCGGGGCTGGAAAAAAGGCTCGAGCGCTTGCGCATCCTCCGCGAGATGCCTTGGACCCCTTCACGCGCGGCCATACCGACCGCCTCGCCGATCAGATCGGAAACGTCCCGTTCCATGTGAACCGTCCTCCCTCTCTAATTCCGTTCATCGGGTGCTACCCCGGCAGGGTCGGCGCAAACGGAGTGCACGCGCAGCTTCATATGATCACCGCATGCCCGATCTCGGCCCCGCGGTCAGCACCGTCGTCAACCGGTGCCTCACGGTGCGCAGCGGAGAGGACGTGCTCGTGGTCGCCGACCCGGGGACGCGTACGATCGGCGAGGCGCTCACCGACGAAGCGCGGACGGCGGGCGCCGACGTCGTCCTGGCCCTGATGGACGAGCGGGAGGTGGACGGCACGGAGCCGCCGCGGGCGGTGGCCGGCGCGCTCGCCGACTGCGACGTGTTCATCGCGCCGACGACGCGCTCGATCAGTCACACCGTGGCGCGCAAGAAGGCCAACGAGGCCGGAGCGCGGGGGGCGACGATGCCGGGCGTGACCGAAGACATGCTGGCGCGGATGATGGCGGGCGACTTCGACCAGATGGCCAAGCGTTCGGCCGACGTCGCGAGGCTCCTCACCGGCGCCCGCGACGCGCGGATCACCTGTCCGCGCGGTACCGACTTCACGCTCGACCTCGCAGGCCGCGAGGGGATATCCGATGACGGGGTGCTCACCGAGCCGGGGATATTCGGAAACCTCCCGTGTGGCGAGGGGTTCATCGCGCCGCTGAGCGGGGAGGGCCGCATCGTCGTCGCCGGAACGCTCGCCTCCGTCGGTATCGCCGAGGACCCGGTCACGCTCACGGTCGGCCGGGGCCAGCTCACCGCGGCGGAGGGCGGCCTCGGTCCACGCTTCATCGAGCTCCTCCACGCCCACGGCGAAAAGGGCACGAACCTCGCCGAGCTCGGCGTCGGCACCAACGAGCGGGCGCAGCTGACCGGACAGGTGCTCGAGGACGAGAAGATCCTCGGGACCGTCCACGTCGCATTCGGCGCCAGCGCAGGGATCGGTGGCACCGTGACGGTCCCGATTCACCTCGATGTGGTCGTGCTCGACCCGACGCTCGATGTGGACGGCCGGCGCGTGCTCGAGGGCGGCCGGTACGTGCTCGACCGCTCGTGACAGAGAGGACGCTGCTCGCCGTCCCCAATGTCTCCGAGGGGCAGGACGCGGAGCTGATCGACGCGCTCGCCCGGGCGTTCGACGCCCGCCTGCTGGACGTCCACGCCGATCCCGACCATCACCGCAGCGTGTATACGCTCGCCGGTCGGCCCGGCGAGCTGGCCCCGGCGATCCTCGAGGGCGCCCGGGAGGCTGTTCGCCTGCTCGACATCACCCGTCATCAGGGCGAGCACCCGCGCGTGGGCGCGATCGACGTCGCCCCGATCGTCTATCTGAACGAGCGCGATCGCGGCGCCGCGTGCGCCGAGGCGCTCGTGCTCGGTGACATGCTCGGCGACCAGGTCGGGCTTCCCGTGTTCCTGTACGGCGAGCTGGCCGACGGGCGTACGCGGGCCGAGCTGCGTGCGGGTGGCCCGGGTGCGCTCGCGTCGCGGATCGAACAAGGTGAGCTCAGCCCCGACTTCGGCCCCCGGCGGCTCCATCCGACGGCAGGCGCAGTGCTCGTCGCGGCCAGACGGCCGCTGGTGGCGTTCAACGTCGAGCTCGCGCCGCCGGCGACGCTCAAGGACGCCAAGGCGATCGCCGCGGCGATCCGCGAGGGAGGATCAGGCGGGCTTCCGTCGGTTCGTGCGATCGGTGCCTGGCTCGCCCGCCGGGGCAGGGCCCAGGTCTCGACCAACGTGGAGGATCACCGCGCGACCCCGCTCCGCGCCGTCGTCGACGCGGTCGCCGGCCGCGCCAAGGTCGAGCAGGCCGAGCTCGTCGGACTCGCCCCGCGCGCCGCCTTCGACGGTTTCCCGGCAGCTGTCCCGGTGCGAGGGCGGCGGACCGTCGAGGACGCTCTCCGGGGGTCGGACTAACACACTAAGCTCCTAACCGACCATGGCCCAGACCAAGCGCAAGCGCCGCAGCAAGCACCGGGGAACGCCCGCCGGAACAATCGAAGCGCGCGGGCGCACGGGACGCCCGCCGACGCCGGAGGAGCGCAAGCGTCAGTCGCGCGCGGACGCGCGCGAGGCGCGGCTCAACAGGCCTCCGACCTGGAAGTCGTCGATCGTTCGGGCGCTGCTCGCGGCCGTGCTCGTGTTCGCGTTCCTGCTGCTGACGGCAAAGGGAAAGAACAAGATCCCGGTCGCGGTCGGCTTCACCGCGGTCGCGCTGCTCATCTACATCCCGGCGGGCTACTACCTCGAGCTCATGCTGTACCGCCGGCGGATGCGCAAGAAAGCGGCCGCAGCCGGCGGGAAAGTCCGCAAGTAGATGCTCGACGTCCGGATGTTCACCGTCGGCCCGGTGCAGGAGAACTGCTTCATCGTGCGCGAGAAGGGCGCCTCGAACGCGGTGGTGGTCGATCCCGGAGACGAGCCCGACCGGCTGCTCGCAGCGATCGACGGGCTGGGCATCGAGAAGGTCGACGCCGTGCTGATCACCCACACGCACTTCGACCACGTCGGGGCGGTGTCACCGGTGGCGGGCGCCACCGGCGCGCCCGTGTACTGCCCTGAGCTCGAGACACGGGTGCTGGCCAACATCATGGACTTCGTGCCGTTCGAGGGGTTCGGCCCGTTCGAGAGCTACGAGGCCGACGAAACCGTCAAAGGCGGCGAGACGCTCGAGCTGGCTGGGCTGACGATCGACGTCATGTTCACCCCCGGCCACAGCCCCGGCCACGTGACCTATGCCATCCCCGCGGAGGCCGCGGTGTTCTCGGGTGACGTCCTGTTCCAAGGCTCCGTCGGCCGGGTCGACCTCCCGGGGGGCGACTGGCCGACGCTGCTGCGCTCGATCGAGTCGCTGATGGAGGCGCACGGGCCCGACACGACGGTCTATCCCGGGCACATGGGGATCACGACGCTCGGACACGAGCGCGCCACCAACCCGTTCCTGCGCGAGCTCGCGGCCAACTGATGCGGATTCAGGCTCCGCGCGGCACGTTCGACGTGCTTCCGGAGGAAGCTGCGCGCCGCGAGGTGCTCGAATCCCACGCCAAGCGGATCCTCGAGGCTGCCGGCTACCGCCGGATCGAGACCCCGGCGTTCGAGGCGACCGAGCTGTTCGCGCGCGGCGTGGGCGAGGCCACCGACATCGTCCAGAAGGAGATGTACTCGTTCTCCGACGGCGCCGGGCGCTCGCTGACCCTGCGCCCCGAGGGGACCGCGCCGGTGTGCCGCGCGTACATCGAGCACGGGATGCACAAGCTGCCTCAGCCGGTGAAGCTGTGGTACCTGTCGAGCTTCTTCCGGGCGGAGGCGCCACAGAAAGGCCGCTACCGGGAGTTCTGGCAGGTCGGCGCCGAGGCGATCGGCTCATCGGAGCCCGAGACCGACGCCGAGCTGGTCGTGCTGCTGGCCGAGCTGCTCGACGCCCTCGGGGTCCGCGCGCGGCTGACGATCTCGAGCCTCGGCAAGCCCGAGACGCGGACCGAGTATCGCGAGGAGCTCCAGCGATATCTCCGGGCCAACTCCGAGCTCGTCTCCGAGGAGGTCCGCAGCCGGATCGATCTGAATCCGCTGCGCGCGTTCGACGCGCTCGATGCTGGGACGCGCGAGGTGATGAGCGAAGCGCCGAAGCTGCTCGATCGCCTCGACGCCGAGGATGCCGTGCACTTCGCCACGGTGAAGCGGCTCCTCGACCGGGCAGGGATCACCTACGAGGTCGAGCCGGCGCTGGTCCGCGGACTCGACTACTACACGCGCACGCTGTTCGAGTTCTCGAGCGACGCGCTCGGCGCCCAGTCGGGCGTCGCCGGCGGCGGTCGCTACGACCGGTTGATCGAGCAGCTGGACGGACCGTCGACGCCGGCGTGCGGGTTTGCCGCGGGCGTGGAACGGATGCTCCTTGCCGCCGGGGACCTGCCGACCAGCCCCGCCCTCACCGACCTGTACGTGGCGATCGCGGCTCCCGAGGGTGAGCCTCAAGCGTTCCAGCTCGCCCGTGAAGCGCGCCGTGCCGGATTGGCCGCCCAGCTCGAGCTTGCCGGCCGGTCGCTCAAGCGCCAGCTCGCACATGCGGATCGGGTCGGAGCCCGGTACGTGGCGATCGTGGGCGACGGCGCGACCACGAGCCTGAAGGAGATGGACTCCGGCGAGCAGCGTGAGCTCCCACCAGCCGACGTGATCCCCGCGATCCTCAGGGGAAGTCGCCTGGTGTGAAGCACGCGCCGCGCCCGAACTCCTATCGCGACACCTGGTGCGGCCAGGTGACGAGTGAGCGCGCCGGAACGCAGGCGCGGGTTGCCGGCTGGGTGCACCGTCGCCGCGACCACGGCGGCCTGATCTTCATCGACCTGCGGGACCGCTCGGGCATCGTGCAGCTCGTCTTCCACCCCGAAACCGCCCCGGAGGCCCACGGGGCGGCGCACGGGCTCCGCTCCGAAGACGTGATCTCCGCTGCCGGGTCCGTCTCGCGCCGCGATCCGGAGAACGTCAACCCGAACATCGCCACCGGGGAGGTCGAGGTGACCGTCGCAGAGGTGGAGATGCTAGGCGACGCCGAGACTCCGCCCTTCCCGCTGGACGAAGGCGACGCGGTCGACGAGAGCCTGCGGCTCAAGCACCGCTCGCTCGACCTGCGCCGCGCGGAGATGCAGGCCGCGCTCGCGCTCCGCCACCGGGTGATCACCACCATGAGGGAGACCCTCGACGACAGAGATTTCCTGGAAATAGAAACCCCCGATCTGACGCGCTCGACACCGGAGGGCGCCCGCGACTACCTGGTGCCTGCCCGGATCCAGCCGGGCACGTTCTACGCGCTGCCCCAGTCGCCGCAGCTGTTCAAGCAGCTCTTGATGGTCGCCGGCTTCGAACGCTACTACCAGATCGCCCGCTGCTTCCGCGACGAGGACACGCGCGCCGATCGCCAGCCGGAGTTCACCCAGCTCGACCTGGAGATGTCGTTCGTGACGGAGGACGACGTGATCGAGGTGATGGAGGCCGTGATGGGGGCGGTGTTCGAAAGCGAGGGCTTTGCGGTCCCGCCACCGCCATGGCCGCGAATGACCTTCGCCGAGGCGGTCTCCCGCTACGGGATCGACCGGCCCGACACGCGGTTCGGGGTGGAGCTCCACGACCTCGGCGAGCCCCTGTCGCGGACTGAGTTCAAGGTGTTCGCGAGCGCGCTTGAGAACGGCGGGGTCGTGCGCGGCATCAACGTGGGGCCCCGAGAGCTGCCGCGATCCGAGCTCGACGCGCTCACCGAGCTGGCCAAGCAGCACGGCGCCAAGGGCCTCGTGTGGGCGTTCGTCCAGGATGGGGAGGAGGCATGGCGATCTCCGGTCGCCAAGTTCCTGCAGACCGAGGAGATCGCCGCAATCGACGCACGGCTCGACGCCTCGCCGGGCGACCTGCTGCTGATCGTCGCCGACGAGGTGACGACTGCGGGCCAGGCGCTGAGCGCGCTGAGGATGGAGATCGGGCGGCGGTTCGACCTGATCGATCACAGCCGCCACCAGATCCTCTGGGTGGTGGAGTTCCCGGCGTTCTTCTGGAACGCGGAGGAGCAGCGGTGGGACTCGCCTCACCACCCGTTCACGGCGCCGACCGGCGATCTGGACGATCCCGGCAGCGTCGGCTCGCGCGCCTACGATTTAGTGCTAGACGGAAACGAAATCGGTGGTGGATCCTTGCGGATCCACGACAGGGTCACTCAGGAGCGGGTGTTCGAGCTGCTCGGTATCGAGCCCGACGAAGCCCGGGCCCGGTTCGGGTTCCTGCTCGACGCACTCAGGTACGGGGCGCCGCCGCACGGCGGGATCGCGATGGGGATCGACAGGATCGTCGCCGCGCTCGCCGGCCGCGACACGATCCGCGACGTGATCGCGTTTCCCAAGGCCGCGAGCGGCGCCGACCCCCTGACCGGCGCTCCCGCTCCGGTCGATCCGGGACAGCTCCGGGAGCTGGGCGTGCGGCTGCTGTAGCCGGGCGTCCGCGGGGCCTTACGTAATCTCAACCCGTGCTCGGGGGGCGCCGATAGGAGGGTGATGGCGCAAGTCTCGAGGCCGTTGATCGCGCTGCTGGTGGCGACCGTGGCGTTCTTTGCGCTGTGGGTGGTGGCGCTCAAGCCCCATGGCTCGAGCGGTGGCAGCGGCGGCGGGGCGAAGGCCGGTCTCGGTCAGTACCAGGCGGACATCAACGCCGCCCACCACGCGGTCCAGACGGCCAATGGCGCCAGCGCTAGGGCGGGCGCCGACCTGGCCACCCCGTCGCGAATCGTCACCCGGCCCGCCGTCCACATTCGGGCGGCGGTGATCCGATTCGGCGCGGTCCAGCACGCGCTTCGCTCGCACAAGGCCTTGGTGCTGCTGTTCTTCAACCCTGCCGCACCCGACGACCGGGCGGTCCGGCAGGAGCTCGGCACCGTCACGACCCACCACGGCCGGGTGTTCAAGCTCGCGATCCCGCTGAGTGAGATCCACCGCTACACGGCGATCACCGCCCAGGTGCCGGTAAACCTGTCGCCGACGCTGGTGCTCGTCGCGCCGGACGGCCGGGCGCAGGAGATCGTCGGCTACACCGACCCGTTCGAGGTGTCCCAGCGGGTCGACGACGCGCTGGTCGTCTCCCGCTAGCAGCCCCTCGAACCCTCTCTATCCTCGCCGGGATGGACACGCTCGCGTTCGAGCATCACCTGACCTCCCCGCAAGGCCGAGGCCGCCTCCCGGACGGCGGGTTCGCCGCCACCGCGGGCGGCTACGCGTGCTGCGATGAGGTCCGCCTGTCGGTCAGCGTCCACGGCGACCGCGTCGAGGACGCCGGCTTCGAGGCACGTGGGTGCGGCGCCGCCTCGGCCGCGGGAAGCGCAGCGGTGTCGCTCGTGCGGGGTCGCCGGCTGCTCGAGGCGGCTCGAGTCGGGCCCCACGCGATCTCGGCCGAGCTGGGCGGGCTGAGTCCGGCAAAGCACCACGCCGCCGAGCTCGCGGCCGACGCGCTGGCGCGCGCGCTGGGAGCGGCGGTACGGGAACGGGCGAAGGTGCCCCAGGCTGAACATGGCCGGGCGCTCGTGGCGATGAGCGGCGGCGTGGACAGCGCCGTGGCCGCGCTGCTGGAGAGCCGGGACCGGGAATCGGTGGCGGTGACGCTCGAGCTCTGGTCCGACGCCGAGAACGACGCCGAGCGGAGCTGCTGTTCGGCTTCCGCGGTGGCCCAGGCGCGGGCGCTCGCCCACTCGATGGGCCTGCCGCACTTCACGCTCGACCTGCGCCGGGAATTCCGGGGCGGCGTCGTCGAGCCCTTCCTCGCCGGGTACGCCGCGGGGGAGACGCCGAACCCCTGTGTGGGCTGCAACGGGCACGTCCGGCTCGACGCGATGCTCGCGCTCGCTGACCGGCTGGGGTGCGATTTCCTAGCCACCGGCCACTACGCCCGGGTCGTCGAGCACGACCACGACCACGGGCCGCTGCTGCGCGTCGCCGCCGACCCGGCCAAGGACCAGTCGTACATGCTCGCGGCGCTCGCGCCGAGCTCGCTCGCGCGCCTGCGGTTCCCGCTCGGCGAGCTGACCAAGCCGGAGGTGCGGCGGATCGCCGCGGACGCGGGGCTTCCGGTCGCCGCCAAGATCGACTCCCAGGACCTGTGCTTCCTCGCCGGCACCGACCGCGGGCGCTTCCTGGAGCGCCACGGGCGGCTCGCGACCCGGCCCGGTTCGCTCGTCGACCGCTCGGACAGGGTGCTCGGCCGACATCGCGGCCAGCACTTGTTCACGGTCGGCCAGCGTCGCGGTCTCGGGGTCGCGAGCGACCAGCCCCTGTACGTCCTCGACAAGGACGCCGTCACCAATCGAGTCACGATCGGCCCGCGGGCGGCGCTTGGCACGACCAGTGTCCCGGTCCGGGCCGCCCAACTCCGCCGCCCCGCCGCCCGTGTCGATCGAGTGAAGCTGCGCTACCGCTCGGAGCCCATCCCCGCGCGGATCCTGGGAACTCGCGGCCCCGGCCGCTACCCGCGACTGGAGCTCGCGCTCGAGCGCTCCGCGGAGGGGGTGGCCCCAGGCCAGCTCGCCTGCCTGATGGACGGCGAGCTGGTCCTCGGGTACGGGACGATCGTGCGGCCAGCGTGAGCAGGCGCGCTACCTGATGCTGAAGTTGGCGTTCTTCACGAGCATCAGCGCGTAAGCGGGCCAGTACTGACCGCCGGGCGGTGCGCCGGGAAGCTCGTACCCGGGCTGGTCCTGGCACTGACCTCCCGATTCGCCGGGGTTGGTGGTCCAGGCGAACATGTCGACGTGCGGATAGCCGGTGTGGGTGGTGGGGCGCGGGCCGAGGCCGCGTCCGACGGGGTTGCAGAGCACCTCGTTACCGATCCTCACGATGTCCTTGGGCCTGAGCGGTCCTCGGCCGCTGGTGCCGGTGTTGATCACGAAGTGCTTGCCGCCGAGCATCGCTGAGATCCACCGGCCGTATCGGAGCTCCTTCCAGGTCCAGTCGAAGTGGGTCGAATTGAGGAAGAACCCCTGGACCCTGTTGACCCCCGCCCGCCTCAGCAGCGTCGCGGTGGTCCAAGGGGACAGCGCGTCGGCCGCG
>Ga0209577_10004084_pt1 | contig 13766 bp, 10 predicted proteins | sample GraSoiAngelo_109_FD_185874 | JGI IMG/M metagenome (GOLD analysis project Ga0209577, IMG submission 185874) | Grasslands soil microbial communities from the Angelo Coastal Reserve, California, USA - 14_0903_12_20cm (SPAdes) (version 2) | ecosystem: Environmental > Terrestrial > Soil > Grasslands... | reverse complement strand
CGCTGGACTCCCTGCAGGGACGCCATCCACCTCGCCCCCAGCCTCCTCGCCGCCGATTTCAGCGAGCTCGCCGCCGCGGTCCGCGCGCTCGAGGGCAGCGGCGCCGAGCGGATCCACGTCGACGTCATGGACGGCAGGTTCGTCCCCAACTTCACCTTCGGCACCGACACGGTGCGCTCGATCCGCAGGCACACCGCGCTGCCGCTCGAGCTGCACCTGATGATCGTCGAGCCCGACCGCCACCTCGAGACCTTCGCCCGTGCGGGCGCGGACGCGATCACCGTCCACTACGAGGTCTGCCCGCACCTCCACCGCACCCTGACCGCCATCCGCGCCCTCGACTGCCGCAGCGGGGCGGCGATCAACCCGAGCACCCCCGCCGCGAACCTCGACGACGTCCTCGAGGTCTGCGATCTCGCCCTGGTGATGACCATCGACCCGGGCTTCGGCGGCCAGAAGCTCATCCCCCGCACCCTGCGCAAGGTCGAGCGGGTGCGCGCGGAGATCGACCGTCAGGGCCTCGACACCGAGGTCGAGGTCGACGGCGGCGTCGACGCCTCCAACGCGCGCGCCTGTGTCGAGGCGGGGGCGAACGTGCTCGTCGCCGGGACCGCGGTGTTCGGGCACGCGGACGGGCCCGCGGCCGGCGGCCAGGCGGTGCTGGCCGCGGCGACGGGGGCTACGGACGCGACGGGTCGGCGAGCGGCACGGTGATGCTCACCCGCGTGCCATTGCGCGGCTTGGAGTCGATGCGCAGCTCCGCACCGACCAGGTCGGCGCGGGCCCGCATCCCGGTGACCCCGTAGCGGGTCCCCCCGGTCGTGCCGGCGAGCGCCTCGGGGCCGAAGCCGACGCCGTCGTCGACGACGAGCACCTGGACGGCGTTGCGGAGCGAGCGCAGCTCGATGCGCACGTGGGAGGCGCCGGCGTGCTTGACGACGTTCTGGAGCGCCTCCTGGGCCATGCGGTAGATGGCGGTCTCGACGTGGGCGTCGAGGTCGCAGTCGTCGATCTCGACCTCGGCGCTGATCTGGGGCGGGAGGTCGCGCGCGAGCCCGCGCAGGCAGGCGCCGAGGCCGAGGTCGTCGAGCAGCGGGGGGCGCAGCCCGCCGATCGCGGAGCGCGCCTCGTCGAGGGCGGCGGCGGCGAGGTCGCGCGCCGCCAGCAGCTGGCCGGCGACCTGGGTGCTCCCCGGCTGGAGCGCGTCGGCGGCGGCGCAGAGGTGGTAGTGGAGGCTGACGATGCGCTGGCTGATGCCGTCGTGGATCTCGGCGGCGAGCCGCTGCCGCTCGGCCTCCTGGAGCTGCAGGGTGTGCTGGGCGAAGCGCTCGACCGCCTCCTCGCGCTCGGCGAGCCGGGTGTAGAGCCGGGCGTTCTCGACGGCGCCGGCCATCAGGTTGGCGACGTGGCCGACCAGGCTCACCTTGTCCGGCGAGAAGTGACGGCGGCTCTCGGAGTGGACGTTGAGGACCCCGACGAGGTGGCCGGGCCGGCTGACCATCGGCACCGAGAGCAGCGACGCGTAGTTCTCGCCGCGCAGCTCGGGGAAGTAGCGGTAGCGGGGATCGCTCCACTTGTCCTCGACCACCGCGGCCTCGCCGTGGAGCGCGACCCATCCCGCCACCCCCTCGCCGACGGCGAGCTCGATGGTGCCGGCGAGCTCGTCGAAGGGCGGCGTCCCTCCGGCGAGCACCAGCCGGCGGCCGGTCTCGTCGAGCACGTGGACGAAGCAGACGTCGGCGGCGGTCACCTCGATCATGAGCCGCGCCAGACGGCGCACGGTGCCGTCGAGGTCGAGCCCTGCGGAGAAGGTGGCGATGATCCGGCGGAGGAGCTCGTTCTCCTCCCTGGGCTCCGGGGAGGGGAGCTCGCGCGCCACCTCGGTGCTCAGTGGAAGAGGCCCTCACGCAGCGCGACGGCGACCGCCTGGGCGCGCTCGCCGACCTCGAGCTTGCGGTAGATGGAGCGGGTGTGGCTCTTCACCGTCTCCTCGCCGACGAAGAGCCGCTGGGCGATGGCGCGATTGCTCAGGCCGCCGACCATGAGCTGGAGGACCTCGCTCTCGCGCTGGCTGAGCCCGAGGTGCGCGCCTGGCCAGAACTCGCCGCTCTGCAGCCGGGCGGCGGCCAGCGCGACGCGCCCCGCCATCGACGGGTCGATCACGATCTCGCCGTCGCGGGCACGCTCGAGGTGGTCGACCAGCTCCCCGCCGGTGACCCGCTTGAGCAGGAACCCTGCCGCGCCGAGCCGCAGCGCCTGGAAGAGGTACTGCTCGTCGTCGTAGACGGTGAGGAAGACCACCCGCGTCTGGGGGCGGACCCGCACCACCTCGGAGCAGATGTCGAGGCCGCTCTGGCCGCGGAGCCGGACGTCGAGGAGGACGACGTCGGGGGGATCGCTGCGCAGCCGGGCCAGCACCGCCTCCAGGGTGCTGCAGTCGCCGACGACCTCGACCCGGGTCGGGTAGTTGGCGAGCATCGCCCGAAGCCCGTCGATGACCATCTGGTGGTCGTCGACGAGCAGCACCCTCAGCATCGGCCGCGGTCCCTGTGCCTGGGCCTCGACCACCGCCTCCAGCGGCGCCGGCTGCTCCGCCGCACCCGACATCAGCACTCCCCTGACGCGCCGCCAGGGTGGCGGCGCTTCTGCACTCTACGCCGCCCGAACTCGGGGCGGCACCCCATCCCCGCGCGATTCCCCCTCGGGGGGGAGGCCCCGAAGGGCGGGCTCCGGTAACGTCGTCGCATGCCCGAGAAGCTGATGGCCATGCGACGCGCCCATGGGGTGACGCCGGCGCGCGCCCGGCGGCCGGTGATGCTGGCGATCGCCGGGGACAGCGCCTCGGGGAAGACCACGCTCACCGCCGGCCTGGTCGAGGCGCTCCGCCACCTGCGGGTCACCGCGGTCTGCGCCGACGACTACCACCGCTACGACCGCGAGGAGCGGCGCCACCTTCCCTTCACCCCGCTGCACCCCGAGTGCAACCACATCGACATCATGGAGCAGCATCTGCAGCTGCTCGCCACCGGCCAGCCGATCCTCAAGCCGGTGTACAACCACCGCACCGGCACCTTTGGCAGGCCCGAGCTCATCGAGCCCAGCGACATCGTCATCGTCGAGGGTCTGCTGCCCCTGTACACCGGGCTGGCGCGGGCGTGCTTCGACGTCACCGTGTACATGGACCCGCCCGAGGACATCCGCCAGGGCTGGAAGATCGACCGCGACTGCCGCAAGCGCGGCTACAGCGTCGGACAGGTGCTCGCCGAGCTCACCCGCCGCGAGCCGGAGTCGGCGCAGTACATCCGCCCCCAGCGCGGTCACGCCGACGTGGTGGTGCAGTTCGCGCCCCTCTTCCACAACGCCAACGGCGCCAACGGCCACACCCATCCGGGCAGGCCCGCGACCGGCGGCAACGACCACCCGCTGAGCGCCACCCTGCTGCTCCGGCCGACGATCCGCCACCCCGACCTCAGCACCGTGCTCACCGACGACAACCGCCGCGCCATCCACCTCAAGCTGGTGCGCGACGAGGACGGCAAGCCGGTCGACGCCCTCCACGTCCACGGCCACGCCCCCAAGGAGCACAGCACCGAGATCGAGCACCACATCTGGGGCCTGCTCGGCGAGGACGAGCCGCTGCCGACCACCCTCGGCGTGCTCGACAACGGCCGCAGCGAGCCGCTGGCGCTCACCCAGCTCGTGCTCCTGTACCACCTGCTCCGCCTCGTCCAGGACGGCGACGGCTGACCCTCGCGGGCGTCCCGGCCACGCTCGCCACCGTCGGGCGGCTCAGCGCCTCGGTCTGCAGCTCCACCTGCCGGCGATAGCGGCCGCCCAGCGCCATCAGCTCCTCGTGGGTGCCGCGCTCGACGACGCGACCCTCCTCCATCACCAGGATCAGGTCGGCGTGGGCGACGGTGCTGAGCCGGTGCGCGACCGCGACGGTGGTGCAGCGCAGACCCGCCAGGTTGGCGTGGATCTCGCGCTCGGTCGCGGTGTCGAGCGCGCTGGTGGCCCCGTCGAGGAGCAGCACCGAGGGCCGCCGCACCAGCGCCCGCGCCAGGGCGACGCGCTGCCGCTGACCGCCGCTGAGTGAGGCGCCCCGGTCGGCGAGCGGGGTGTCGTAGCCCATCGGCATGGCGTCGATGTCGTCGTGGATGCAGGCGAGCCGGGCGGCGGCGATCACCTCGTCGAGGGTCGCGCTCGGCTTGGCGAGGGTGATGTTCTCGCGGATGGTGGTGCCGAAGAGGTACGCGTGCTGGGTCACGATCCCGACCTGCCCGCGCACCGAGCGCGGATCGAGCAGCGCCAGGTCGTCGCCGTCGAGCGTGACCCGGCCGCCGGTCGGCGTCGCCAGGCCGAGCAGCAGGTTGGCGAGCGTCGACTTCCCCGATCCCGACCGCCCGACGACGGCGACGTACCGGCCCGGCTCGGCGGCGACGCTGACGTCGTCGACCGCGGGAGCGGCCAGCGGGGTGTACCGGAAGCTGACGTGCGAGGCCTCGATGCGTCCCCGCAGCGCGCCGGCGGGCTTCAGCGTGCGTCCCTCCTGCTCCTGCGGGGTGTCGAGGACGTCGCTGATCCGCTCCATGTACGAGCCCACCGCCTGCAGCCGCAGACCGGTGCCCGCGAGCGAGCTGATCGGTCGCAGGAAGCCGTTGGCGAGGGCCACCACCCCGAGCATCGTGCCCAGGGAGAAGTGACCGTTCTCCACGCTGACCGCCCCGACCACAAGCACCAGCAGTGGCGAGCCCGCGTCGAGCGCGCCCATGACCGCACCGACAACGGCGCTGAGCCGGCCACGCTGCAGGGACACGTTGACCTGGTGGACGAAGAGGTCGGCCCAGTGCTCGACGGCGCGGTGCTCCGCCCCCGCCGCCTTGAGGCTCTCCATCCCCGCGAGCAGCTCGTACTGGTAGCCGCGCATCCGCGCGGTGGCCTCGAGGCTCTCCGACATGAGGCGGCGGCTCCGCCGCCAGGAGGCGACGACGACCGACGCCTCGAGCGCGGCGAGCACGACCACGAGCGCGGCGATCGGCGGGCTGAGCACCACGAGGATGGCGAGGTACCAGCGCAAGTCGCGAGATTGCCGAGCCGACTGCGTGGTGATTGTGGTTTCCGTGTCAATCGGACTGCAGTGAGAGGGAACCTCCCCGCGCGTCAGGCCTGAACGCGCAGCGACTCGTCGAGCAGCTCGGCGATGTCCCGGACGAGCAGCGCCCCCTCGTTGCCGGTGCTCTTCACCGCGTCCTCGAAGAGGGAGACCTCGAAGGGACAGCACACCGCGAGCCCCTCCGCGCCGGTGGCGACCGCCTCGCGGACCCTGACCTCCGCGAGCCGCTCCTCGGCGTGCTCCTTGACGAAGGAGCTGTTCCACATCCCCCCGCCGCCACCGCCGCAGCAGAAGCCGTTCGCCCGGCAGTGGGCCATCTCGGTGAGGTGGATGCCGGGGATCGCCTCCAGCAGCCGCCGGGGCGCCTCGAACTCGCCGTTGTGGCGTCCCAGGTAGCAGGGATCGTGGAAGGTGACCCGGCGCTCGGGGACCGGCTTCAGGTCGAGCGCGTCGATGCGCTCCGCCAGGAACTGGGTGTAGTGCTGCACCGGGGGGGTCTCCCCGAGCGACGGGTAGAGGTTGCGAAAGGCGTTGTAGGCATGCGGGTCCGGGGTGACGAGCAGGGAGAGCTCGTACTTCCCCAGGGTCTCGAGGTTGCGCTCCGCGGCCTCCTCGAAGATGCCGGTCTCGCCGGCCAGCCGCTGGGAGTCGGCGACGCATCGCTCCTCGGACCCGAGGATCGCGAAGTCGACGCCGAGCGTCGCGAGGATCCGCGCCGTCGCCTGCGCGGCGGTGTTGCCGCGGGGATGGTACGACCAGTAGCACTCGGCCCAGAGCAGCACGTCGACGGGACGCCCGAGCTTCGCCATCAGCGGCACCTCGACGCCCGCGCCCGCCGCCCAGTCGGCGCGGCGGCGGGCGGGAAGCCCGAGCGGATTGCCGTGACGGGTGGTGTTCTCGAAGGCGGTGGTGAGCTCCGGGGTGGTGCCACGCTCGAGGAGGTGGAGCTCGCGCGCGGCGCGGATGGTGCCGGGGATGTCGACGTCGCGCGGGCACAGCCGCGCGCAGTTGCCGCAGGTGGTGCACAGCCAGAGGTTGGGGCTGTTCAGCAGCTCGTCGCGCAGCCCCCACTGGGCGAGCACCATCTCCTGGCGGGGCAGCCCGGTGCCGGCGAAGCTGAAGGGGCAGACCACCGAGCAGGTGCCGCACTGGTAGCAGCGCATGAAGGAGTCGCCGGCGCGCTCGACGAGGTCGCGGAGGAAGACGCCGTCCGGCCGCAGCGCGATGGGGGTGTCGACGGTCGTCATGCTAGAAGCCCTTCATCGGGTTGGGGCCGAGGGCGCGGATCTCCTCGGCGAACGCCTCGAGCACCCCCGGCAGACGGCGGGCGTCGACGATCGAGGTCTCGAGGACCTGGACACGCTCGGGCTCGAGAGCGAGCCGGCCGAGGGTCTCGCGCACGTTCTCCATGCGGGTGCCGAGCAGCTGGCTGCCCTGGATGAAGTGGCACTGGTAGTCGTCACCGGAGCGGCAGCCGAGGAGCGCCACCCCGTCGAAGCCGCGCTGCACGGCGTCGTTGACGACCACGGAGTTGACCGAGCCGAGACAGCGCACCGGCACGACGCGCAGCGTCGCCGGGGTGCGCAGCCTGTTGATCCCCACCATGTCGAGCGCCGGGTAGGCGTCGTTCTCGCAGGCGAGGACGAGGATCCGCATCCGCTCCTCGTCGTCCTCGGGGAGGCTGACCACCTTCCCCATCGCCGAGAGCTGGTCGACCGAGTAGTCGGGGAAGGAGATCACCTGCACCGGGCAGGCGCCCATGCAGATCCCGCACCGCCGGCAGCGGTTGGGGTTGATCACCGGGTGGCGCTGGGAGTCGAGCTCGAGGGCGCCGAAGGGACACTCCTGGGTGCAGCGTCCGCAGGCGGTGCACTTCTGCATGAAGAACTGGGGGAAGCCCAGCTCGCCGACCCGGGGATGCACCGCCTCGCCGGCGGACGCCTTCTCCACCACCTGGATCGCCTTGAGCGCCGCGGCGGCGCCGTCGCGGCGGCTCTGGGCGATGTCCTGGCTGCGATGGACGCAGCCGGCGGCGTAGATCCCGGTCCGCCGGGTCTCGTAGGGGAAGCAGAGGAAGTTGGAGTCCGCGAAACCCGCCTTCCCGGTGGGCATGGCCGTGCCCTGGAGGTAGCGCAGCGGCATCGCCTCGCCGCTCTCGGGCAGGGCCGACCGCGGGACCATGCCCACGGTCACCACCACCAGGTCGACCTCGAGGCTGACGTCGCGGGCGAGCACCGAGTTCTCGGCGGTGACCACCAGCCCGCCGGCGCCGTTGCCCGCGATCACCGAGCGCACGTTGCCGCGGACGAAGAAGACCCCGTGGTCCTCCTGGACGTGGCGGTAGTAGAGCTCGTCCCGGCCGGGGGTCTGCATGTCCTCGTAGACGATGTAGACCTGGGACTCGGGGTCGCGCTCGCGCACCAGCATCGCCTGCTTGAGCGCGGTCATGCTCGTGACCGCACCGCTGTAGGGGAGGTTGGCGGAGTCGCGCGGACCGTCGCAGGCGAGGATCGCGACCCGGCGTACCGGCTCGCCGTCGGAGGGACGGCGCAGCGCCCCGGCGCGGCAGAGGTCCTCCATGTCGAGGCTGCTGACCACGTCGGGGAGCACCCCGAGCCCGTAGTCGGCGAAGTGGGTGGTGGCCACCGGCTCGAAGCCGGTCGCCATGATCACCGCGCCGGCCTCGACCCGGGACTCTCCGCCCGGGCCCTGCAGCGTGGCGGTGAAGCGGCCCGGCTGGCCCTCGACCGCGGTCACGTGGGTCGAGGTGAGCAGGGTCACCCCGGGATGGTCGACGGCCCGTCCCACCAGGCCGTCGACGTCGACGTCCCCGAGGTCGAACGGTCGCCGGGTGGGATAGGTCCGCGCCAACCGGCGCGGGAAGCCTCCCGCCTGCGCCTCGCGCTCGACCAGGGTGACCGCGAAGCCGCCCTCGGCGGCGCTCAGGGCGGCGCTGAGCCCGGCGGGCCCGGCGCCGACGACGAGGACGGAGCGCTCGCAGTCCTGGATGTTCGCGACCGGCGGGCGCATGTGCCGGGCGGCGGCGATGCCCATGCGGAGCAGGTCGGCGGCGAGCTCCTCGGTGGCCTCCTCCTGCGGAGCGTGGCTCCAGGCGACGTGCTCGCGGAGGTTGACCCTCCTCACCATCGTTGGCCGGTGGTCGAAGACCTGGCGGTTCACCCGCGGCGAGCAGGCGGCGACGACCACGGCGTCGAGGCTCTCCGCGCCGATGTCCTCGGCGATCCGTGCGGAGTCCTCGAGGCAGAACGCCTTCGAGGTGCGGGTGACCACGACCCCCGGCTCGCCGGCGGCGAGCTCCACGAGCGACGCGACGTTCACGCACTCGCCGATGCCACAGCCCTCGCAGACGTAGACCCCGGTGCGCTTCGACATGGTCAGGCCCCCACCGGTGTACGCCGCACCAGCGCGATGGCACGCATCGCCGCAGCGGTCGCGTCGACGGTGGTGGTGGCGACGTCGACAGGGGCGCGAGCGCACCCGGCGACGAGGATGCCCTCGGTGTCGGTGCCCTCGACGACGAAGCCCTCCTCGTCGATGTCGACGCCGGTGGGAGGCCCGTCGCCGAGGCTCGGCGCCATGCCGGTGGCGAGCACCACGAGGTCGACCGGGGTGCGGCTCATCGCTCCGCCGACCATGTCGTCGGCGACCACGACGAGCTGCCCCGAGCCGGGATCGGTGAGGATGTCGGCGACCTTGCCCTTGACCGCGCGGACCCTGCCGTCACTGAGCACCCGCTGGGCGAAGGCCTCGTAGGTGCCGGGGGTGCGCAGGTCGATGTAGAACACGTGGACCTGGGCCTCGGGGTTGCGCTCGAGCACCAGGCTCGCCTCCTTGAGCGACGCCAGGCAGCAGATGCTCGAGCAGTAGCCGAGGTGGAGCCGGTCGCGCGAGCCGGCGCACTGGATGAAGGCGACGCTGCGCACCGGCTCACCGTCGGAGGGGCGGACGATGCGCCCGCCGGTCGGGCCGGTCTCCGCCGCCATCCGCTCCATCATCACGTTGGTGATGACGTCGGGATGGTGGCCGAAGGCGAGGTTGGTGATCGCCCGGGCGTCGTAGGGGCGCCAGCCGGTGGCGACGATCACCGCGCCGGCGCGGAGCTCGACCGTCTGCGGCTGCATGTGGAGGTCGATGGCGCCGTACTGGCAGGCCTCCACGCACTTCGCGCACTCGTCGAAGAGGCAGGTCGCCGGGTCGATCGCGTACCGCGCGGGATAGGGGTTCTCGAGGGGCAGGTACGCCGTCCTGGTCGTTGTCATCCCGTAGTCGAAGGCGCTCGGCCGGTCGACCGGGCACACCTCGGCGCAGGCGTTGCACATCGTGCAGCGGTCGGTGACGTAGCGCGGCCCGACCCGCACCGTCGCGGTGTAGGCGCCCGGCCCACCGGTGATCGACTCCACCTCGCTGGTGGTGAACACCCGCACCGCCCGGTTGTCGCGCAGCCGCTGGTAGTTGATCTCCAGCCCGCAGCTCGGCGGGCAGAGCTTGGGGAAGTACCGCGCCAGCTGTGCCACCCGGCCGCCGAGGTTGGGGTTGCGCTCGACCAGGTAGACGGACATCCCGGCCTCGGCGGCCTCGAGAGCGGCGGTGATCCCGGCGATCCCGCCGCCGATGACGAGGATGGCGTCCTGCCCCGCCTCGGAGACAGTGCTCATGGGACCAGCGTGTGGCAGGGATGCGTGCTCATGTCCCACTCGCCGGTGGCGGCGTCGTAGCGGGAGTTGACAAACACCTTCCAGTTCTCGTCGTCGATCTTCGGGAAGTCGCCGCGGTAGTAGTAGCCCGGCCAGCGGGTCTCCTTGCGGTGGAGGATGTGGCGCATGTGCGCCTCGCCGCACCAGATCCGGTCGCGCAGCTCCCAGCAGCGGAGCAGCTCGTGGCGGTCGCGGGCCGCGACCTGGGCCATGTCCTCCTTGAAGACGTCCATGAGCTCGAGGCCGCGGTTGAGGGTCGGCTCGTTGGTCAGGTAGTTCGTCCCCGTCCCCGCGCAGTACTCGTCCATGATCTTCTGGAGGCGGTGCAGCCCCTGCTTCGGATAGAAGTAGTCGGGGTTGATGTCGGGACGGCTCGTCCTCCCCTGCGACTCCTCGAAGACGCGATAGGGGGTGAAGAGCTCATCCACGATCGCCTGGACCTGGTCGCCGTTCGCCGCGGGCACGTCGGGGTTGTCGTTGATGAAGCTCACCGCGCCCTTGGCGGCCAGCCGTCCCTCGGTGTAGGAGCCGGAGCTGAACTTGTGGGCCGAGGCGCCGACGCCGTCACCCGCGGCGAAGAGCCCGGGCACCGTGGTCATGCGGTTGTAGCCCCAGAAGTAGCCGTCGGCGGCGAGGTCCTCGGGCCCGCTGACCCAGGCGCCGGTCGCCGACGAGTGCGAGCCCATCAGGTAGGGCTCGGTGAGGTCGAGCTCGCTCGGGATCTTCGCGGGGTCGATGTTGTTCGACGCCCAGAGCAGCGCCTGGGACATCGTCATGTCGAGGAAGTCCTCCCAGGCGTCGCTCTCGATCTCGCGGATCGCCTTCGGATCGAGCCCCATGGTGAGAGCCTGGAGCGCCTCGTCGGTGCGCATGTAGTGCGGGCCCCGACCCTCGGCGCGGTCGGTGAGCATCTGGTGGTTGCGCAGCGGCGTGGGGATCGGCCGGACCTGGTCGTAGGGCGCGAACGGGGCGATCGCCTTCTGCTGGGTCTCCTCGTAGAGCTCGCCGTAGGCGTTCTTCACCTTGCCCTTGAAGAGCAGGAACCACATCCCCACCGGCCCGTAGCCGTCCTTGAAACGGGTGACCACCAGCCGGTGCTCCATCTGGGTCATCTTCGCGCCGGCGCGGATCGGCAGCGAGTAGGCGGTGCCGGTGTTCCACGGGGCGTACCAGATGCGCCCCAGCCCCTCACCCACCGCGTGGGGACGGAAGACGCCGGTGGCCCCGCCGGCGCTGCAGATCGCCGCCTTGCAGCGGAAGACGAAGACCTTGTGCTCGCGCACGCTGAAGGCGACGGCGCCGGTCACCCGGCCGCTCGACTCGTCCTTGAGGAGGTGGGAGATGAAGAGCCGCTCGTAGACGTTCTCGGGGCCGATCGCCTTCTTCGCCGCCTCGGCGACGATCGGCTTGTAGGACTCGCCGTGGATCATGATCTGCCAGCGGCCCTCGCGCTTGTAGCGCCCGTCCTCGGTCTTGAAGATCGGCAGGCCCCAGCTCTCGAACATGTGGACCGTCGAGTCGACGTGGCGGGCGATGTCGTAGACGAGGTCCTCACGGCAGAGACCCATCAGGTCCTTGCGCACGTAGCGCACGAAGTCCTCGGGCTGGTTCTCGCCGTGCTTCATCCCCATGTAGCAGTTGATCGCGCTCAGCCCCATGGCCACCGCGCCGCTGCGCTCCACCGCCGCCTTCTCGACGAGGGTGACCCTCAGCCCCTTCGAGCGTCCCCAGTAGCCGGCCTCGTAGGCGGCGCCGCAGCCCGCCATCCCCCCACCGAGGATGAGCAGGTCGGTGTCGACGGTCTCGACGGTGGGCGCCTCCATCAGTTGGTCCTCCCATCGGCGGCCAGTGAGCCCGCCGGGTCACGGTTCTCCGACTTCCCCTCGAGCACCATGCCCTCGGGGACCGGCAGGGTGTCGACCCCCAGCCACACGTCCTCACCGGCGAGGTGGGAGTCCTTCAGCTCCGCGGCGTCGGGCTCGCGCATCCCGTCGTAGGGCTCGATCGTCCCCCAGCCGGTCGTCCGGATCGGGAACTTGAAGCGCTTCACCCGCTTGTCGCGGAACTGCACCGTCCACATGATCGAGTCGGTGCCGCGCAGCGGCGTCAGGCTCGCGCCCAGGGGCATGACGTCGCTGTAGCCGCGCATCGCGATCGCCGACTGCGGGCAGGTCTTGACGCAGGCGTAGCACTCCCAGCACTGGTCGGGCTCCTGGTTCCAGGCCTTCCCCTGTGCCAGGTCGAGGATCATGAGGTCGTTGGGACAGATGTAGGCGCAGGCCGGCTTGTCGAGCGCCTTGCAACCGTCGCACTTGTCGGGGTTGACATAGGTGGGCACGTGTCCGTCCTCAGTGGGAGTGGGTCCCGGCCTCGACCCTGGCGTCGAGACCGGCGTAGTACTCGCGGAGGATCTCCAGCACCTCCGGCCGGCTGAAATGGGAGTCGATGGGCTCGCCCGAGGCGAGCATCTGGCGGACCTTCGTCCCGCTCACGAGCAGGCGCTGCTCGGGGCCGTGCGGGCAGGTGCGCGCCGACGCCATCCCGTCGCACGCCGAGCAGAAGAAGGTCCAGTCGATCTTCAGGGGTCGCAGCTCGAGTGCGCCGGCGGGGATCTGGTCGAACATCCGCTGAGCGTCGAGGGGGCCGTAGTAGTCGCCGACACCGGCGTGGTCGCGGCCGACCACGAGGTGGCTGCAGCCGTAGTTCTGACGGAAGACGCCGTGGAGCAGCGCCTCCCGCGGACCCGCGTACCGCATCTCCATCGGATAGCCCGCCTGCACGCAGGTGCCGGGGACGAAGTAGCGTCCGACGAGCACGTCGATGCACCGGACCCGGACCTCGGCGGGGATGTCCCCGGCCTTGAGCCTGCCGAGGAGCTGGTGGATGAGCACGCCGTCGCACACCTCGACCGCCACCTTGGCGAGGTACTCGTGGGCGCGGTGCATCGGATTGCGGGTCTGGAAGGCGGCCACCGTCGACCAGCCCTTGGACTCGAAGAGGGCCCGGGTCTCGGCGGGTCGCAGGTAGATGTCCGGGTAGGTCTCGGGGAAGTGCCCCTCGCTCAGCACCCGCACCGGCCCGCCGAGGTTGACCGGGCCCTGCTCGAGCACCTTGGCGACGCCGGGGTGGGCGGGGTCGGTGGTGCGGAAGACCGCGGCGCACTCGTGCTCCCGGTCGATCCCGTAGCGCTCCTCGACGACCATCGTGCCCATGAGCGCGCCGCTCTCGGCGTCGACGAGCGCGACCTCCTCGCCGGTGGCGATCGCCCCGGCGTCGTCCTCGGACGCCGAGAGCGTGATCGGGATCGGCCAGAAGGTCCCGTCGTCGAGGCGCATCTCGTCGCAGACCCCGCGCCAGTCGGCCTCGCCGATGAAGCCGCGCAGCGGGGTGAAGGCGCCGATGCCGAGCATGATGAGGTCGGAGGTCTCACGCGTGGTCATCGGCAGGCGCCGGAGCCGCCCGGCGCGGGCGGTCGCGGCATCGCGCTCGCCGGGATCGACGAGCCGCGGCTCCAGGCGATGGGCCGCGCCGTGCGGCCGGACGAGGCTCATCGCACTCCCTCCTCCGCGCGCTCACGCGCCCGACGGCGGGGGGGCTCCCCCCTGCCACTTCCCCCCTCACGCATCCGGTTCCGGAAGCTCGCTGTCTCGATGTAGTGGCGGACCACCTCGCGGCCGGGGACCTGCCGCTCCTCGAGCTCGGCGAGGGTCCGGGCGCGATCGTAGTCGACCCGGCGGAGCTCGACCCGCAGGTCGCCGTCGCCGCCCTCGAGCAGGGCGTAGCCGGGTCGGGGGTCGCCGTCGAGCGGCCAGGCGACGCTGCCGCCGTTGACGACGTGGCGCGCGCCCTCGCGCCGGTGCATCGCCTGATGGGTGTGGCCGCAGACCAGGACCGAGTCCCAGCGCGGGCTGTCGAACTCCTCGACCGGGGTGTGCGGC
>Ga0209577_10004083_pt1 | contig 13770 bp, 11 predicted proteins | sample GraSoiAngelo_109_FD_185874 | JGI IMG/M metagenome (GOLD analysis project Ga0209577, IMG submission 185874) | Grasslands soil microbial communities from the Angelo Coastal Reserve, California, USA - 14_0903_12_20cm (SPAdes) (version 2) | ecosystem: Environmental > Terrestrial > Soil > Grasslands... | reverse complement strand
TGGTGCAGCGCGCCGGCAAGACGGTAGCGACGCTCGATCTGTACGATTATCTGTTGCGGGGCGAGACGCGCAACGACATCCGGCTCGAGACGGGCGACGTGATCTTCGTGCCGGTGCACGGCACGCGGGTGGATCTCGCGGGCGCGGTGGTGCGGCCGGCGGTGTACGAGCTGAAGCGCGGGCAGAGCCTGGCCGATCTCATTCAGGCAGCGGGGGGCTTCCGGCCCGACGCGGCGTTGCGGCGGGTGTCGGTGTATCGCCTGTTGGGGGCGGCCGAGCGGGGGCCGGGGGCGCCGCCCAGGGCGGTGATCGACATTCCCCTCTCCCCCCGCCCCCTCGGGAAACGGGAAACGGGAAACATGCCTCCCGGTGATCCGCCGCTCTCCGTGAGCATGCCGACGCTCGCGCTCGAGGACGGCGACTCCGTGGTGGTGGACGCGGTGAAGCCGCTGGCGGGGCAGTATTACGTGTCGATCGTGGGGATGGTGAACAAGCCCGGGGCGTATCCGTGGCGCGAGGGGATGACGTTGCGCGACCTGGTGCTGTTGGCGCGCGGGCCGACGGTGGGGGCGTCGCTCAACGAGGCGGAGATCGCGCGGCTGCCGGGGGATCGGGCCGGTGGGCAGCTCGCCACCACGGAGCGGGTGCCGCTGGACTCGACGTACTTGTTCGAGCGCGACTCGCTGGGGCGTTACGTGGGTCCGCCGGGGGTGCCCTACCCCGCCAAGGGCGCGCCCGAGGTGCCGCTCAAGCCGTACGACAACGTGCTCATTTTGCGGCAGCCCGAGTTCGACTTTCAGCGCACGGTGACCGTGACCGGGCAGGTGCGGTTTCCGGGCACGTACTCGTTGCGCACCAAGACCGATCGGCTGGCGGACGTGATCGCCCGGGGCGGCGGGCTGACGCGGCAGGCGTATGCGGACGGGATCCGGTTCGTGCGCGCGGTGGACAACGTGGGCCGGATCAACGTGAACCTGGTCGGCGCGTTGCGCGACACGACCTCATCGTCGAACATCATTTTGCAGCCGGGCGACTCGATCGAGATCCCGGAGTACCAGCCGGCGGTGAAAGTGACCGGAGCGGTCAATTCACCCGGGAGCGTCCTCTGGAAGAAGGGGGAGGACCTGGAGTACTACCTCGAGGGCGCTGGTGGATTCAGCTATCGGGCCGAGAAGAGCAAGGTGAGCGTCAGGTACGCCAACGGCGACGTGCGCACCCGGCGGCGCACGATCTTTGGGGCGTCGGATCCAAAGCCGGGGCCGGGATCCGAAGTGTTCGTGCCGGTGAGGGACTCAACGGAGAGACCGAACTACGTGGCGCTCGTGGGGGCGGTTGCGCAGATCCTGGCGAGCACGGTGGCGATCATTGTGGTGCTAAGGCGGTGAGCGGTGGGGCTACGAACCTGGCTGGTCAGGCAGTCGCTCTCGGATCGCACGTCAGGAAGCCTCGCGTCGAGGCTGCGTCATCGCCGTTGGCAGCTTGTTCGCTCGGTCTTGCAGTTGAGCGGAACGGAAAGTGTCGTCGACGTCGGGGGAACTGACAAGTCATGGTGGTTCGCAGCTTGGAAGGGCGTGCTCGTGCGATGCAACCTTGATCGGGACGCCGCGAGCGCGGGGCTCCGGGTGGTCGCGGATGGTTGCGCTCTTCCATTCAGCGATGGGCGATTCGACATCGCCTTCTCCAATTCAGTCATTGAACATCTGAACTCACAAGCGGCACAGGTCCGCTTCGCGAATGAGTTCAGAAGGGTTGGACGGCGCTACTTTTTACAGACGCCGAACAAGTGGTTTCCTATCGAGCCGCACTACTTGTTTCCCTTGTTTCAGTTCTTACCCGTTGGATTGCAACGGTGGCTTCACACTCACTTTGATATCGGGACGTTCAAGAGGACAGACCCCTTTGGAACGATTCGCCTGATGAACAGAGCGGAGCTCCGCAGGCTGTTTCCTGAGGCGCGTATCGTGCCTGAGCGGCTAGGGCCATTCGTCAAGTCGTGGTATGTTGTCTATTCTTGACAAGTGGAGGCAAACAGCCGCGGGGCAAGCGGGCCAAGCGAGGCGATCTAGACGAAACGCATCCTCGGTGCTTCAGAGTAAGCGAGCACCGACGTGCGTTGTGCGTCTTGATGAGCACACACAGACTGCGGAGCCAGGGAGTCCGATTGGCGAGGAACGCCGATCGGACAGGGGCATCCCACATGATGGTTGGCTTGCGTTAACGGGGGCTTATAGGAACAGATCTCGCAGAGCCGTAACTCGTAATTCAACCGATGTCGACCGAACACAGCCCGTGTCCCCTTGCTATGAGTCATAACGCGCAGACCGAGCGTCCATGCAAGATCGTAGGCCAGAAAAGACAGTACCGGCGTTCGATGCTGCTCTGAGCTGGACGGGCAGCGCCCTCGCCGCCTTGTTGCGCGCCAAGAGGACAGCCGTCGCGTACGTACTGGCCGGAGCCGCACTCGGTACCGTGGCCTCCTTACTGGTTCCAGACCAGTATACCTCGAGCGCCACATTCATCGTGCAGGGAACTCCATCCTTCAGCTTGCCGGCAGCTCTCCAAGGGGCCGCTCAAAGCCTGGGGTTCGACCGCGGAAGCGATTACTCGCCAAAGTTCTACGCGGACCTCCTCACCAGCCGACCCATTCTACAGTCCGCCGTCCTGCATGAGTACACAGCAGGAGGCCGCGACAGCGACCGCACGATGAACTACGAGCAGATCGAGCGACTCGACGTAGAGCCAGCGGCTCGGGCCCTTGATGCAGCAATCGAGCATCTAGGGCGTCGCGTGAGCGCAACCGCAGACGTACGAACGAACATGATTACGCTGTCCGTTCAGGCCCGTCACCCAGAACTGTGTCGAGATATTGCGACTCACCTGTTGAAAACTTTGGACTCCCTCAACCTTGGCTTTCGACAGAACCAGTCGCGCGAGTCTCGGCAATTCTACGAGACGCGCGTGACGCAGACTCGTAGAGAACTGGATTCCGCTGAGGCGGCGGTCACGCGTTTCTTGCAGAGGAATAGATCGGTCACCTCGCCCCCGCTCCAGTTCGAACTTGCGCGCCTTCAGCGCGACGCAGCTCTGAAGCAAACCGTGTACGGCATTGTAGTACAACAGTACGAGCAGGCGCGGTTACAAGAGGCTCGAAATGTTCCGACACTCACAATCTTGGCTGAACCCTTCGTCCCCGTAAGGAAGTCGTTCCCGCCTCGACGTCTCATCGCGATCCTGGGTGCCATGATCGGACTACTGCTCGTGTGGCTCCAAATCACCCTTGGCGAAGCAGTAGGTCGGTTTCGCACAGAGGAGCCGGGCAACTGGAAGGTACTGCAAGAGCAAATCCGCGGAATTCGACACCTCGGAGGCAGAGGACCTTGACGAGGCGGCTTCACACTCGGGCGAAGGACTGAATCGTATCTCTCACATATGCGACGTCCGATCCGTTCGGGATGAGGAGGTCTGGCCAACGCGAGCCCGTAGTCCGAACAAACCAAAGGACCTTCAACCCCAACAGTCCAACATAGACCACACTTGTCACCACTGCCGCGCCAGCGGCACCGAACAATGGCACTGCAACGAGGTTAAGTGCGATCTTCGATACCAGAGCACCCGTCGCACCCCAGATCGTTACCGGCGGAAACCCATTACCAGCAAAGTATGAGTCCACCACCAAGTGAATACCCAACGCAGTCATGCCCGGGAGAAGCAGCGTAAACAGCACTCCAGCTTGCTCGTACGCAGGACCGTACATTAGATGAACCAGGTGGCGGCCACCGATGAGAAGAACAACCATAACGAAAGACAAGAGGCTTACAATCAGCCGCGAACTCCTTGTCACTTGAGCAACCGCCCGCTTTCCGCGATCTGCCGCCACAATAGCGAACAGAAGGTTTCCGAGAATCGATGGGACGTACCACATCCACTCAGCAAGATAGGTCGCCACGGACATCTGCCCCACTGTCGCGATACCAAGCATCGGGGCTAGCATCCACGTATCCGCGCGTACAAGAATCAGCGTAAGCCCAACAGTGACAAACGCGCGCATTCCTTGGCCCAGTCGGGCGGTCCACCCTTTCCAGATGCTTCGAAGAGAGAATGGCTCCGACTGCGAGCGCCACCAAATCCACCCCCCGCTAACCAACACGCTCAGAAGGGTAGCCGTGGCCCAGCACATTATGATGGACTCCAGTTGAAGTCCCGTCGTGAGAGCGAGCAACCCGACTGCGCAGAAGTAGCCCAGGCGCTGGCTCAGGCTTGCGACGTTCCAGCCCGTCACATGGTGTTGACCCAGATTGATGCCTCGGACCATCTCTGCTACAGCCTCGAGAGAAAGCACGAGCGCAAAAAGGAGTCCCAAGGTAATGGTGTGGTCGCTTCCGAATATGTGCGCACCTACCAGTATTGCGAGAGAGGCGGCCGCCAAGACCAGAGACCCGTGCAACGCCGCCCGTGCTAGTAGCACCCGAGGTGGTACACGAATGTGCGCCGCAGCCAGGACATTACCATGAAATTGCCCGAGTGACGCGAGCAGCGCTCCGATGGCAACTCCCGCCGCGAATGTGGCGTACCTCCCCTGACCCGCCGGTCCGAGCCCGCGCGCAATGATGGCGCCGGTAGTGATGGAGGCTAACGACTGCAGGACTTGGATCGCGAACGTCTGAAGAAACGCCGCGCCGACTCTCATGCCTGACGCCCTCTAGTCAGGCAGACCCCGGCAGGCGTCGGGCAGCAAAGAGAGCGAGGAGGAGAATGGGGTAACAGGAACTAGTAATCGTGGACGTAAGCATGTTCCATTGCCCTACCTGCGCATACAGGATGGCAACTGCGATTACCGCCAGCACGACGCCGCCAACCACACGCCCGTCACTCAACGCCAGGAATCGACGGTCAAGGTAGCCCACCACCATGCCGTATAGCAGCGCACCGACAAAGGAACCAATCCAGCCAAAGTTCATGAACAGTTCCCCATAAATGCCGATCCGTTGGGCCGCAAACTGTCCCATTTCCTGCGCGAGCACGGCGGCGTTGCTGTGCGCAAAGACAGCTGCCTTGTCGACGCCGAACACGGACCAGACAGCACTTGGCAGAAGCGGAACGAAGAGGCCACCCAAGGTACTCCCGTGGAGAAGGGGGTGCGGACCAGAATAGAAATCGAGAGTCCATCCGACGTCCCGAAATTCGCTCAACGTACCGTACAGAACCAACGCGATCGGGCCGAGCAGGCTGACTCCGGTGTCTTGTTGGCGCCAGAATCCGAACAAGGCGAAAACAGGCACTCCCGCCATGAAGCTGATGGCAACGGTGCGGGCCGAAATGCGCGATCGGACTTGATTCCAGAGCAGCACACACGCCCCTGCCGGCAAGGCGACGAAGAAGCGATTTCCATACAGGCTTGCACACACCAATCCTAAGACGCCCATCCCCCATAGGGTCCAAGTAGCGCGCCGGCCGCAGACCTGGGCGCCAGCGATCAGCCCCACAACAATGCCGAGCATGGATAGGCGATACCAAATGCCAGCGATTGCGGGGAACTCGACGCGGAGCGATTCTGGGTCGCCCTGTACCGCTGGGACATAGCCGATCCGGCGAATGCTGACGAATGTCCCAACCACGCAAGCCAGGAACAGCACGTACGTGACCAGCCTGAGCCGATTCCAATCCCAAACGTAGACCCAGCTCTTAGTAGCCGTGCCGGCCCAGCAGGTTTCGCTCACGATGCAGCCGATCAGACTGAATAGAGTGCATGAAGCGATAAACACCGCTGCTCGCTCGATAAACACGTGGTAGGTGGGGAAAAGCTGAGTGGTGGCCCAGTAGCTCGCCGAACCAAAGACGGTCATCAGAAGGGCAAACGTTACGGAGAGCATCGGAATGCGGCTGAGCGTGAAGGGCGGGCCTATGCAATAGTATAGGAGCAGAAGATTGACACCCCAGAGCGACATCGCCGAGAGCCCCGTCCTCCACGCGGGCCATTCTTGATCCAGTTGCACCCCCCACCCAGCCGCGACGAACAGGACGGCGACCCAAGAAGCCACCACTCCGTAGACGACCGCCGATGAAGGATAGCGCCCTATCACGTGCTATTGTCTGCCTTCCGCCCTTCAGCAACTGGTCCCTCCGCCGAACAGAGACCGCCTAGGATCGTTCTCATTTCCTTCCAGCGCTCTGACCAAGTTTGGCGCAACCCGAATGAGGCAAGCTCCCGCCGGCGCTCAGGCGTGTCCTCCCGAATCGCTTGCCGGACAAGGTCGACGTACGTCCGGCGGTCTCGAGCTACAACAACGAGCCCACGACGCTCCAATACATCCAGGTTGGGGGAGAACGCCGTACACACGGGCACGATACCCGCAGCTAAGGCCTCGAATACCTTCGCCGGGACAATCCTTGCGGTCAGGTCGGTGCACACAAACGGGACCAGACTGGCGGAGAGTCGACGCAGGATTCCAGGAACCAGACTGCGATGTCGCGTGCCAAGAAAGTGAACGTTGGGCAACGCCCGTAGAGGCGACACATCTGAAAGGGTGGGTCCCACAATCACGAAGTTGACGTCAGCCAAGACTGTGGCTGTGCTCTCGATGAGCGTCAAGTCAACCCAGTTGTCGAGGACACCGATGAAGCCTACCCGGGGTACGGGTAGGCGCTCGACATCCGCGAAGTCCGCCGACGATCTCTCGGCTAGGAAAGCCGACGGATCGATGGCGTTCCAAATGGCGAACGTGCGTCGATTCTTTTTGACCCGAGCCCGTGCGAGCTCGTCAGCGGCCGCGAAGACCACCGACGTCTTCTGGAGAACCCGCTCCTCAAGCTTCATAATGGTGGGTCGGTGCGACGTCCGGAATTCTCCGGCCTCGTCGCCCACGTGGTAAACCGAAAGCGATTCGCCCATTCGACCGATGGCGCACTCAAAGAGTGGATTGTCCAACCACAATACGCGGGTGCGTGCGCGACGTGTTCTTGCCCACAGCAGGATCCAACGCCGCTGGACCTCGAACTCAACCCTAAAGAGCCTCGGAAAACGGTGACCAAGATGAAACAGCGGGAGAGGGGCGAGGACGCGCAAGTGTTGCGCAATGTTGCGGGCACCACGCAACCAGACAAACAATCGTCGCCATAACTGCGGATAGCGGGCTATCGTAAAGACTGACACTGGTCGCTCCACAAGAAGCACCGGCTCTTCCCTCTGAATCTCGTTGCATATCGGCTGCTGGATAATCCACAGGCCGTCCCACATCACGCTGGACAGATACACGTGTTCGCGATCGGGAAGTGTCGTACTCGCGTGCCCTGAGAGCATCCCACGCTCATCGTCGCGAGCCTGGGAGGCAGTTGATCGATCGCTCGCCATACTAGGTCTTCACACCCTGTCGCCACTGGAGCTCGGCGACATCTGGCACTCGATAACCGGTAACAATCCGTAAGACTGTACGCGAAACGTTCGTCACTAGGTATTCCCGGGGAGGCTGCCACGTCGGGCTGCGCTCGAGTACGAACGCTACGGCGCGACGGATTGCTTCGGGATCAGTGCCTGTCAAGATATTCGACCCACATTCGATGGTTTCGGGCCGCTCAGTGACATCACGAATCGTGACATTTGGAACGCCGAACAGGCATGTTTCCTCTTGAACTGTGCCACTGTCCGACAAGACGCAGGCTGCAGCCTTTTCCAACCGTACAAACTCGAAAAACCCGAGCGGGGGAAGAAACTGGACGCCAGCTCGACTGAGGTCGATACCAAACTCCTCACTCTTGGACTTCGTGCGGGGGTGAAGCGAGCATATTACTGGCATGCGGAACTCCCGGTGCAACAGAGCTAGGACGTCCACGAGCGCTCGCAGTCTATCCTCCCGATCGACGTTCTCGGATCGATGCATCGTGACGAGAAAGAATTGTCTCTCCGAAAGTCCGAGGTCGCTCAGAACCCGACTTGCGGAGATGGCTTGCTCGTGATGCTCGAGAACCTCCAGAATGGGATTCCCTGTGACGAAAACGCGATCAGACGCGAAACCTTCTCGAAGGAGGTTTTGCCGACTTCGCTCGGTATACGGCATGAGAACGCTGCTCGAATGGTCGATGATACGCCGGTTCACCTCTTCGGGCACGCGATCGTCATAACACCGATTGCCAGCCTCCATGTGGTACACTGGCACCCCCAGACGGCGCGCGACAATTGCGACTAACCCACTGTTAGTGTCTCCCAATACGAGCAAACGGTCCGGGCGCCGCTCGAGAAGAACACGCTCCATCCTCTCTAGGATCTCAGCTATCTGCGCCCCGAAACTCGATTGGTGCACATTAAGGCTAATATCCGGATCGCGGACGCCGAGTTCTCGGAAGAAAATAGCATTCAGGCGGTCGTCATAGTTCTGTCCGGTGTGCACGAGCAGGTGCTCTGCATAAGCGTCGAGCAACCCGATGACGAGGCTCAGACGGATGATTTCCGGCCTCGTCCCGAGAACGGTCATTATCCTCATCGGAGAAGTTCAGCGCCCTCTCCAACAACGTCCTCCAGCATGAGGTGGCGTTCTTCGAGAAGGGCCTTGGTTTGCTCGAAGGACGCTGGGCTATCCGCCGAGCTATACTCCTTTGCCAGGCCGGCGGCTGCCTCGTCCGTATGGCGAACCTCTGGCAAAAGAGGCAGGATCGCGAAATACTGGCGGCGCTTCACGGTGCGATACACCTCCTCCTCGCTGACCAGAATCTCGTGCACCTTCTCCCCGGGTCGGATACCTGTGACGACTCGCTCCACCTTCCGGTCTCCTATCAACGCGGCAGCGATGTCTACAACGCGCGCCGAGGCAACCTGAGGCACATACGTCTCTCCTGGAAGGGCCTCATGGATTGCCGTCAACACCGCATCAGCAGCGTCCTCCAGACTCAGCAGAAATCGTGTCATGTCCTCGGTAGTTATCGTGACGGGTCCGCCTTGCCGAATCTGCTGGTGAAACAGTGGAATCACGGACCCCCGCGACGCTAGCACATTGCCGTAACGGACGCAGACAAACCGCGTGTTGGGGCACCGCATGTTCGCCTGCACGAAAATTCGCTCCTGAAGAGCTTTTGTCATTCCCATAGCATTTACAGGTTTGCACGCCTTGTCCGTAGAGACTCCAACGACGACCTCTACGGGTAGGCGCAACTCCTGAATAGCACGAACTAGGTTCTCTGGACCGCACACGTTGGTTTGCACGGCCTCGAACGGGAAATACTCACATGTCGGAACCTGCTTCAAGGCGGCCGTGTTCACAACGACATCAACGTCCTGAAGGGCGGCGGCCACGCTATGAAAGTCGCGCACATCCCCGATCCGGAACTGAAGCATACGCTGGAAGTTGCGGTAAATGATTTCGTCTGTCGCTGCCACTGCGTGCTCGTATTCCACGCGCATGTAGTGCTGTTTGGCCTCGTCGCGAGAGAAGACGATGACTCGCTCGGGGTGACCTGCAGACCCGCTGAGCAGACGACGGACCAGAACTTGACCGAGCGAGCCCGTTCCGCCCGTAACCAAGATGCGCTTGTTATCAAGACGCTCCATGCTTGATCACCCATGTTTCGTAAGGGGTCGGATCCTGAGCCAACTCTCTGATGAGAGCATCCCAGGAAGGGCACCGATAGCCTGTAGCCTCTTCGAAACGCTGACCGCTCAAACTACGGTCACACTCCAGGGTGTCGTCAGGCTCGATGTCGACGTCGAGATTCAAGCCATCGCGCAACTTGAGCAGCAACTCATACTTTGAGATGCGTCCGCTGGAGACGTTGTAGAGCCCCGAAACAGTATTATGTCTCCGAATCAACTCGCCCACCAACTCCGCCACGTGATTGGACGTTAGCCCTGACCACCAGGCACGTCGAAATCCTCGTATCTTGCGATGGCGTTGAGCTAACAACCACTCCAAGAGGGACTGATGATGCTGTAATTCCCGGCCGATGAACGACGTCCTAAGAGTTACAACATCGCCCACGGCCGCCTCGCCTAAGTGCTTGCTCCTCCCGTAAAGGTCCGTGGCGTCAGGCTCATCTGTCTCGGTGTACCAGCCTTTCCTACCACTGAACACGCAGTCCGTGCTGAAATGGATGAGGCGACCTCCCCACTCCCTGGCAACTCGAACTATCCTGTGAGGAAGCACAGAATTTAGGGTAATGCTAGTTTCCGCGTCCGCTGCTGCCGCGCGTTGCTTGATTGCTCCGATGCAATTCACTATGACTGACGGCCGAAGGTCCTGCAATAGCGCATCAACGGCGTTGAGCCTAAGGGCGTCGACGTTGTTCACGATTCGACCGGACATGAACAGTGGGATTCGGTTCCAGGGCGGATCCTCACGCGACGCCCGCAGCGTGCACCAAACGTCTGAAAATTGTCGCGATAGCGTCTGGAACACCTTATGACCCAACATTCCACCGCCGCCGAGGACAAGGATTCTCCCACGCCCCTCTTCCGTTCTAACCACAATCGACCTCTTCGGTAGGGCTCACATCCCACGCGGTTCCGGGTAGCCAGGTCGCGCGACCAGATCCTGACTCGTCAGCTAGTCCTAGTGTGGCGTCCCAGCGATTTCTTTCACAAGTCCGAGGCGCCGGTCCAAGCCGCCTCGACGCCAAAGCGCTCAGGTGACGCGCCGCGCCGCGACATTGCTCGAGGGGCGGTTGGGACTGCGCCTGCCGAAAGGAGCGGCGCGCAAAGGTCAAGGAACTTCTGGGACGCCACACCAGAAGTCACCAGTGTGGCACAATTCAGCGGCCGCCCTAGCGCCCAATGATTCACGCCCGCGCACGCCACTCAGGGAAGAGACCATCGCTGTAGAAGTCTACAATATGGCCGACCGCACGCTAGAGATCGACATACTTGAAGCAGTTCACGACCCGGGTGTCCGCCAAGGAGGAATCGCCGAGCGTAGCCGCCGCCTTGAGCAAGGCAGCCGGCGCACGATACGTGGCGAGATCAAGCCGGCCTAGCGCATACATGCAAGCTGGGACGTCCATACCGGAAAGCTAGGGCCAGCGTGGCACGGTGGCCCGGGGGCATGCTCCTTGACTCACTGGCCGGCCCGACGCAGCTCAAACCCGCAGCCGTCATCCACAAGAAAGGGACGCGGGTCATAATCATGCGTGTGCGCCTCGGTATACTCGTAACGCCTCCTCGTATACAGCGACAAGCGCCATCGACGCCTTGGCGAGATCGAAACGCTCAGGTAGCAGCGGGCGGCGCTCGGTTCGAGGTCCCGTGAGGGCCCGCTCCAACACGTCCGCGAGCGTAGCAGGATCCGATTGAGATCTAAGCATTCCGTCCGGAGCGTCGTCGAACATCTCAAGGTCCCCGACGGAAACGGAGACAACGGGCACGCCACATGCGAGCGCCTCCTTGACGCTGCTCGGCCCTCCTTCTAGAGCAGATGTCACGAGCATGACATCTGCCGCTGCATATTGCCACGGCATTTCGTCCGCCGGGCGTCCGTTGACCACCCGAAGTGTACACCGAGGAAGTCGTTGCTGAAGCTCACGGACCGCCGCTTCCGCGAGCCAAATCCGTTTGGTTGCCTGAGTCGCATCATGGGGGAACAAGACGATGATGTCGTTCATGGCGAGACCCAGGCGCGAGCGCGCTTCGCCTTGCGGCAAAGGGCGAAACAGGCGGAAGTCCACAGCATCCCTGATCACACTGGTCTTACGCCGTAGCCCAGCCGTCAGAAGCCGTCGACGCAGGGTCTCAGACACAGTCACGCACCGCACGCTACGCCAAGCGACCCAGTGAGAAGCCGCTACGCCGATGCGAGACCTCAACGTGATTCCTCCCGAGGCGTGCCACGTGCCGTTGAGGTCGTCGCCGTAGAAGGTCGTGACCAAGGGCACGGTCAGCCTTGGCGCAGCGAGGCCGCTGTAACCAAAGTGCACGTGCACAACGGCAGGCCTAAACTCTTTGACTGCGGCCGACACTCGCCGTCGTGCAGCCAGGTATCGAAATGCAGAACCGGTCCCCAATGGCATCACTTGAACCTCGTGACCGGCCGCTCGAAGGGCCTCGGCCATTCGAGTGACCGCAACACCGCGCAGCGGCCATTGAGCCGTGGAGTGCATACTGGTAACGAAGAGAACCCTCACTACCTTGCTGCGCGACAGATGGGAACAAGGCCGGAGCGGTAGGATGAATGGTCAGTCAATGGTTTCGTGCGCTCTCATCCAAACGTCAGGGCCTTGGTAGGTGTTCTTTAGCTTTTCGCGTCACCACGAATATGTGAACGTTCGGTCACACAGCATTGTCGTCGACTAACCGCCAACCATCTGCACCGGATCCCTGTTCAAGGCGTCCGCAGTGTAGCCATAGCGAGGACCCCACGTCCATCAGCTCCTTTTCGGACCGTGATCACAAGGTCGCCGACCATGGCTGAATAGTACAGATCGACACCCTGTCCTCCAAGAACCTCCCCTTCAACTTGCCAATGAGTGCGATCGGTGCTCACTGCGCTCCAGATCGCGCTGCGACTGCCTGGCGTCCCGCGCCCATCGGCTGTGAACAACATGCGCCATAAGCCCGGCCTAAATTCGCGAATGGTTGGACTGTAAACCGACCCCTGCCACCCCTCTGGCATGTCGCGGGTTGTCAAAACCGGACCGACATAAGTCCACTGAAGCTGGTCGGGCGAGCGCCACTCCGTGATCTGCCACTTCGTTGTCTCTGGCGGACTAATGTGCTCGAAGGTTCCCGCTATCATCCGCCACTCACCGTCAGGGAGTTGATCCACGCTCATGCCCTCGCCGGCAGGCCACGGTGGTTGACCCAGAACAGCGGTGCCTCCATTGGACAACCTCACACCAGGTTCCTTGGTCCATGTCCGCCCATCACCGGAAACGGCTGAAAAGACCTGCCAGCCGTAGCATCGGTTGCTCCCGGCCGCATAGAGCATACGCAAGCCAGGAGCCTCGGACCGAGGCATGATCACCATGTTCTCGATCCCCTGTCCCTGCGGGCTGCAGATGTCGTCATCATGCGGCACTACGAGTGTATCATACCGAAACTGGTTGCCGCCCAGCCATATGAGCCGCTGCAGGTCACCCCGCGTATATCCGCTCGAGTCTCGAACGGCAGACCATCCCGTATAGTAGACCTCAAGTTGGCCCTGTTCATTCAGACGGGCTGACGGCGCCCACGGACCCGCCGGTCCCGGCAGCGTATCCGCTGCAATGGTAGAACCCAATGACGCACTTGCTGAAGGCGCTGCCGCGATTACGGCGGGGACTCTCACAACTGCGGACCCAAGCGCGAAGGTCAGCGTGTCGCTCCCCGACTGTTGCACACGAAGGCTGCTGCACGCCGTGCCCACCACTGTACCAGAGACGGACCCTATGAGAGTGGGATCGCCCGAAACCACGTACCCATTGCGATCGAACGCTTGGCAGGCCAGCGGAACCGATGAGCCCACAGGCAGTGTGACAATGGGCTTACCAAACGTGACCGCAGCGTTGATGCTGGTCGCGACCTGGTTCACTGTTATGACAACTTGAACGGGAAGGCCCGCGACGCTGAAGTACGCCTGCGTTGGGCCATTGGCGCGCGAACGCACAGTGGTGCTGTCTAACGGTTGCGCGAAGGTAGTGTCCGCAATGCGAAGCCCTTGTACCTCGCTGCTTACGGTATTTCCGAGCGAATCGAGAGCCACCGCCTGTACGACCTGCGTCTCACCCAGTGCAACGAACCGTAGCGTGTCGCTCGACATTACCACGCGCGTTGCTCGCTGGACGACCCGTACAAGAACGGAAGCAGTGTCGTTGCCGTAC
>Ga0209577_10004077_pt1 | contig 13781 bp, 9 predicted proteins | sample GraSoiAngelo_109_FD_185874 | JGI IMG/M metagenome (GOLD analysis project Ga0209577, IMG submission 185874) | Grasslands soil microbial communities from the Angelo Coastal Reserve, California, USA - 14_0903_12_20cm (SPAdes) (version 2) | ecosystem: Environmental > Terrestrial > Soil > Grasslands ... | reverse complement strand
CGATCGAGTTGCGGGGGCATATTATTGATTCTCTCATTTTGCCCAAGGTTTTGGATCAAATTTTGACACATGACGCAAACTTCAAGATCGGCGAGATCAAAATTGGGGAAAGACGCGCAGATCAGAGCTTCGCGCGGATTGAAGTGTCCGCAGAAACCAGCGAAGCCCTTGACGAACTGGTTCTGCGCCTTCGCCAGCACGGAGCGGAAGTGGTTGAGCGTGCAAATGTGCAACTTGCCAGCGCGCCTGCGGACGGAGTCTTCCCGCAGGATTTTTACGTGACGACCAATCAGCAGACGTTTGTTCGCTTCGACGGCAAGGAAATCGAAGTGCGGCCTGCAATGATCAACAGCGCGATTGCGCTTGATCAAAACAAGGAATCCGCCCGGGCGGTCAAGTTTTTCGACGTCACCAAGGGAGACCAAATTGTGGTCGGCCATCAAGGAGTACGAGTTGTCCCGATACAGCGTTCAACCACGCACACCGATCTCTTTCAATTCATCAATACGATTGTTGATGCTGACGAACCAAAATCGGCCATCATTCGCGAACTAGGTGAGGAGTTGCGGCGCGCGCACACAGCGAAGGGTAAAACCGCGATTGTCGCCGGGCCTGCAATTGTGCGGACCGGCGCCGGCCACTATTTGGTGCGCCTTATTGAAGCGGGTTATGTGAATCTCCTTTTCGCCGGAAATTCATTTGCCGCGTACGATGTGGAACGCGCTTTGTACGGAACTTCGTTGGGAACGAATCCGGATCTTGCGTTCGCACCGGGTGGACACGAGAACCATCTGCGCGCCATCAATACTATTCGCGAGGCCGGCGGAATTTCCGATGCGGTCCGGAACAAAATCCTCACGCGCGGCGTCATGCATGCCTGCATCTGTCACGATGTGGATATCGTGCTGACCGGAGCGATTCGCGACGAGGGACCGATTCCCGGGGTCACGACGGATGTAATTGAAGCTCAAAAAGTCATGCGAGAAAAGCTTGCCGATGTAACTCACGTCATGCTGCTGGCGACCGTTCAGCACTCGCTTGCCGTGGCCAGTATGCTGGCGCCTTCGGCGAAAACAGTGTGCGTCGACATTGATCTAGCTGCCGTGCAACGCGCAGTTGAACATCAGCCCTTGCAATCGATCGGTCTGGTTACAGATGTGGAACCGTTTCTGCAGGCGCTGGCCCATTATCTTACTGAGTCTCGCGTTCGCGAGTAGATTGGAAGTGCTATGCGCGAGTTGCTTCTCTGTCCGCCCAACTACTACGGAATCGAGTACGAGATCAATCCCTGGATGAGCCGAGCGCGCGGCGCCGAGGTGGCGGTCGCGCAAAAGCAGTGGGAACAGCTACACGCAACTCTCTCGAACCTGCATTGTGAGGTTCATCTAATTCCCCCCCAGCCCGGACTTCCCGATATGGTTTTCACGGCCAACGCCGGACTAACGGTGGGCCACCGATTCATCCCCAGCAATTTCCGTCACAAAGAGCGTGCCGGCGAGCAGGCGTTCTTCGCGAAATCGATGAAGCAACGGGGTTATGAAGTCAGTTGGTTGCCGGAAAATCTTTATTTCGAGGGAGAGGGCGACGCTCTCTTTGGCGGGGATGCGCTTTTTTGCGGTTACAAATTTCGTTCCGACATTCAATCTCATCGCGCCCTGGCCGATATCCTTGGCTGCCTCGTAATCTCGGTGGAGTTGGTTGATCCGCGGTTTTATCATCTCGACACCTGCTTTTGCCCGCTGCCGGATGGCGCGGCGTTTTGGTTTCCCTCCGCCTTCGACGATTATGGCCAACGGGCGATTCGCGAACAGGTCACTGGCTTGATCGACGTTTTGCCAGAGGAAGCAACACACTTTTCATGCAACGCGGTCGTCATCGAACGCGACATTGTCCTGCCGGAAGGCGCACCGAAACTTGTAAGGACTTTGCAAGATCGCGGCTATCGCTGCCACGAATTGTCGATGAGCGAATTCATAAAGGCCGGTGGGGCCTGCAAATGTCTCACCATGTTTATGCCGCAAAGAGAAAAGTGTTAAGTGGTAAGTGATAGGGCGGGGCCGCCGGACCATCCGTTAAGTTCGGCGCGCTCAACGATCGCGTGCTCCCGACTCCCGCTTCGCTAGCAGTGCGTTCTCGATCTTCGCGAGCGGCAAGCAATTCATCACATCTGCTTTGGTCAGCCAGCCTTTGCGCGCGATCCCGATTCCAAACCACAAATCTTGCAAGCGCTCCGTACGATGCGCATCCGGGTTAATCACACATTTCACACCCTTTTGTTTCGCCAGCGGCCACCATCGCCAGTCGAGATCGAGGCGTTTCGGTGCCGCATTGAGTTCGATCCACGTCCCGGTGCGCGCTGCGGCATCAAGGATTTTCGGAATATCAATTTGATAGGGATCTCGTTTCAGGAGCAAACGGCCAGTTGGATGCGCCAGCATCGTCACATAGGGATTCTCGATCGCCCGGATCACGCGGCGAGTCATGTCCGATTCACTAAGATTGAAAACAGAATGAACAGACACAACAACGTAATCGAGCTCTGAGAGGATCTCGTTTGGAAAATCAAGCGAACCATCACGAAGAATGTCGCATTCCACACCTGCAAAGAGGCGAAAGTCGCGGAGCTTCTTATTTAATGTCCGAATGCTGGCGATTTGGAAGCGCAGCTTTGCTTCGTCGATTCCATGTGCCTGAGTGGAGCTGCGGCTATGGTCTGCAATTCCGAGGTATTCGAGTCCCAGCTCTTGTGCCGCTTCCGCGATCTCTTCGATGGAATTGTGTCCGTCGCTCGCAGCCGTGTGACAATGAAATGCGCCACGCAGGTTTTCTTTCTCAATTAATTTTGGCAGTGAATGACTCTCGGCAGCTTCGAATTCGCCCCAGTTCTCCCGTAATTCCGGGGGAATAAAATCGAGATCGACCGCGCGATAGACGTCCGCTTCGTCGTGCACCTTTGGGATTTTTTTTATCGGTCTTTTCTTTTTCGCTTTCGGATCGACCGGGAGTGCCGCGAGCCTGTATTCGTTAAGCGTCCAGCCGCGCTGAAGCGCTCGGCTGCGTAATTCGATGTTGTGTTCCTTGTTTCCGGTGAAATAAGCGAGCGCGAAAGGATATTCCGTCGTACTCACCACTCGGAGATCGCACTGCACTCCCGATCGCAGTCGAACACTGGTTTTGGTGGGACCTTGCGCGATAATCGATTCCACGAGCGGGTGGGAAGCGAAGAATTTCGTAACGCTTTCGGGTTTCTTTGTCGCTACCAAAAGATCCAGATCGTGCACAATTTCTTTTCTTCGCCGATAACTTCCAGCCAGATCAACCTTCACAGCGCTGTGATGTGCGGCCAAATCAGATCGCAATGTTTCCGCTTCCGCTGCGATCTGCCCAAACTGAAATGAACCGGCGTGCGCTGCACGTTTTGCGATGATGTCACAAAGCTTTTGCTGGGTTGTTTCGCCAAAACCAGGTAATCCGGCGACACGCCCGGTTTCGCACGCCTTTCGCAGCTGCTCGATGGAACTGATCTGAAGCTTGTCGTGAAGAGCCTTGATCTTCTTGGCACCAAGCCCGGGCAGTGAGAACAATTCGAGAATTCCCGACGGGAACTCTGCACTCAATTCTTTCAGATATCCCAGCGACCCAGTGGCCGCGAGTTCCTTAATTTTTAAAGCGATACTCTTCCCGATTCCTGGAATTTTCGAGAGCGCCTCTTCATCCTGAAAATTTGCGACATTCCCGCCAAAAGTTTCAATCGCGCGCGCCGCATTCGTGTATGCCCGGATCTTGAAAGGATTTTCGTTCTTTAATTCAAGCAGCGTCGCGATTTGCTCGAGCACGCCAGCGATTTCCTCTTTGGTCATTAACAAAACGGTTAACCCAGATTACCGCCGCGTCGATAGTTGAGTGGTTTGCCCCCTTATCGCGTACGGCTGAGAATAGCGCATGCTGCTCGCCAGGCATGAACTGTTAACGCCTCAAAACTGATGCGCAGCGCGTCTCAGGGCGCGCCCAGGCTCCAGCCAACGGGAAGAGTTGGACCGTACGCGCCGCTGACAAAAACGTTGTTGTTCAGATACCAGATTCCTGTTTGACGCGTTGCGTTCTTGTAAAGCACATAATCCGGTTTGCCGTCAGCGTTAAAGTCCGCCGTGGCTACCAGCGTCCAGCCACTGGGAAGGGTCGGCCCCCAAGCGGCACCCACAAGGGTTGCCCCCGATAAATAAAAGATAGCTGTGTAGCCGGTATCGGGACGGAACAAGAGATAATCCGCGTGACCATCGCCATCAAAATCCGCTAATCCCACCAGTGTCCATCCGCTTGGAAGACCTGGGCCGGCGTCACCACCAATTAAAGCGTTATTATTTAGATACCAAATCGCCGTTTGACGAGTGCTGGCGTTGTAAAGCACGTAATCCGGATTGGTATCGGCGTTAAAATCAGCTGCACGCACCAGTTCCCATCCATTGGGAAGAGTCGGCCCATAAGCACCACTGATAAGCGTCGGTCCGGACAAGTACCAAATTGCCGTCTGATGCGTGGTGGGGGCGAACAAGGCATAATCTGAATGGCTGTCGACATCAAAATCTGCCACGCCTCTCAGCGCCCAGCCGACAGCAAGCGTTGGACCGTACGCGGAGCCAACGTAAACATTGTTGTTCAGATACCAAATCGCGGTCTGACGCGTGCTTGCTTTCTGGATCACATAGTCCGGGTGGCCATCGCCATTAAAGTCAATTACTGCAGCCCGGGCTGCAGGCGTTGGTGTTGGTGTGGATGGTGGCCCACTCACTAAATCGTAACCAATGACATCGAGATTGATTCCTTCCGGCGATGTCCCCGTGACGTCGGAAGATTGGCCAGCACAGGAAAACGCATTCTGAACGTACGGATGCGTTTGCGGGCACGCGGTGCTTAACCAATCACCGAAGTCGCCATTCGAATTCTGATTGAAATTGACGATGTTTGTCACGCCGCCGTTGATCGAAAAATAGCGGGTGCCAGAAGAAGCGACATTTCTGTGACCGGCAGATGACCAACTGAACAGGTCCTGCGGCCAGAGATCACTGGTATGGCCAATATGCGAGGAAAACCCGATGACCTCGTCAATTTCATGTTCGGTCGAACGCTGGGCGTCGGAATGACTGCCGTTGACAGGCCGTGTGAACTGCCAAGCCACTGCGGAATTGAGCGTCACGATTCCGTCGTATGGGCCGCCAAGCTGTCCGGTCGCAGACATATTTGGTGGCGTGTTCAATCCAACAGCGCGTCCATTCGCACTCTGCGTGTTGATATTCGCGGATAGCGCAGTTCCTGGCAGGCTTGCATTCGCGAGATTGTCGTTGCCAGTTCTCGCGTCCGCTCTCAGGACATTAAGAAACGTGCTCCAGGGAATCATGTAGTAGACATAATTACTCTGCGAAATACGACCGGCCGGCAAGGGGTTGCCGTCCGGCGCGGTAGTTGAGTAGCGGAAAAGAATCTCGATCGTGAACGGATCATTGAACCGCGCTTCGTAAATCGAAATGGCTCGGTTAATCATGGCCTCGATGGCCGCCGCGTTAGGGTTGCCGGTGATCGAGCTGTGGAATGTTGGGTGAATCACTAATCCCGTGGTAGCGACGGTTGTAACGGTCATGACCTCGGAGTACGGCCCGGGACCGGTCGCATTATAAGCGCGAACCCGATAATAGTACGTGGTTCCCCGGCTCAATCCGGTCACGGCCCGCCCCGTTACACCGCCCACGTCAAGGTCGTGATGACCCTCTACATAACTGCTGAACGAATTACTGGTCGAAACATCGAGCAGATAGCCTGTCGCCCCGGTTACGCTCTCCCATCGCGCCATAAAAGTGCTGCGCGTTGGCGCAGGCATTTCAAATTCAGCTTGTGCCGGGGTCTCTGCGATTTCTGGAAACCCAGGCACCGTTTGGGTCTCCGTCTGCGACTCATGCGTTCGGACACCGGCCCGGAACAAGGGCGAGTCCCTCAGAGAATGATTTTGTCCCGGCAAACTTGTGATCGAGGCGACGAGTGCCAACCCAACGCCAACAGCAAGAATAACTACACCCCTTATGAAAGAGCCCGACCGTCGCATTGTCTCGCTGTGGAAGACGCGAGTGTAGATGTTCGATTACTACTGCACAAGCCGAAAAATTGTGTGACTGCGAGCCTTTGGGAGTCCCACCGGTCCGTGCGCGCTCGGCTTCGTCACATTCGCCCGCGCCGCTGGTAAAACTGATAGCGCTCGATAATTGAGTCGACGTATTTCCGTGTTGCGGGAAAGTCGATGGTCTGCATGAACTTCTTTACAGGGATGTCGGTGACTCCGTTTCCACCGCTCCACCGCTCCACGCGGCTGGCGCCCGCGTTGTATTCGGCAAGCGCAAAAGGCGTGGGATCCGACTGCGCTGCCCAGCGTTCAAAGGCACGATGCAAGTACCATGTGCCGGCCTCCAAATTGGTTTTCGGATCGAAAAGTTGGTCCACTTTGAAATTGGCGACCTTATTTTCACGTGCCCATTCGCTGGCCGCTTTCTCGCTCACTTGCATGAGTCCCCGTTCTCCGTGGCTTCCATGTTTTCTAGGGTCGAAGCGGCTCTCACGCCAAACCACTGCTTTTACAAGCATCGGATCAAGATGGTGTTCGGTGGCAACGGAGAGAATCACCCGATCGTACTGATGAAACCGTGCTGGACTCATCCATTCATAAAACGTGTAAATCGGATCGCCTGATCGGGCAGCGAGATAAGCGAAACCCGCGGCCAGCGCGAGCATTACGCAAAAGAGCAGTTTGAACAGGAATCGTATCACTTTGGCATCAAATCTCGTGCTCCTGCTGTCCCGAGCAATTAAATTAACGCGGTATCGATCATGACAAAACCTGGTTACGTTCGCGTTATCATTGATCGCGCCATTCACCGCGAGCTCGATTATGCCGTTCCCGAGGGGCTGATGGACCGAGTGGGAGTCGGCTCCCGAGTGCGCGTGCCGTTTCGAGATAAATCTGCTCTTGCGACGGTCGTGGCGGTCACAGAACGGAGCGAAGCGAAAGGGATCCGGATAATTGAAGCGCTCGTAGGTGAAGCGCCAATCTTGAGCGAACAATTGCTCGAGCTCGCGAGATGGATTGGCGCCTATTATTGCTGCCCGATCGAAACCGTGATGCGCAGCTTGTTGCCGCAAGTGATCCGGCGCGCAGAAGTCGGATGGAAAAAACAATTGTTCGTTCAGCCTGGACGCAAGATCGCCAACGAAGAGATTGAGAAGTTGCGAAAACGCGCGCCACGGCAGGCAGAGCTTCTGGAGGCGATCTCACGGTTGGAAGCTCCGATCCGCGCGTCTCAGCTTCTGCGGCAGACCTCTCTCGATAACCAGACGCTTCGTGCGTTGGTGAAACGCGGTCTCGCGGAGTTGCGCGAGGAGGCAGTGGTTCGCGACCCACATGGCGATGAGCAATTCATTGCGACGTCGAATCTCATTCTAAACCAGGAGCAATCGAGTGCGCTAAGCGAGATCACGCAAGCGCTCGACTCGCCTGAAAATGCGCGTCCGATTTTGCTTCACGGTGTAACCGGCTCCGGCAAGACCGAAATTTATCTACAGTCGATTCGCGCCGCGCTTGGTCGCGGACGGACCGCGATCGTTCTCGTGCCTGAAATCTCGCTCACGCCGCAGACGGTGGAGCGATTCAAAGGGCGCTTCGCCGACATGCAGGACGCGGTCGCGGTGCTGCACAGCCATCTATCCGAAGGCGAACGGCACGATGAATGGTACAAGATTCATTCTGGCCACGCACGCATCGCAATCGGGGCGCGCAGCGCGATCTTCGCGCCGTTGAAAAACCTCGGACTCATTGTTGTCGATGAAGAACACGAGACGACATACAAACAAGAAGAAGGTCCGCGATATCATGCGCGAGACGTCGCAATCGTTCGCGCCAAGATCCAAAAGTGTGTGGCGTTGCTAGGCAGCGCCACGCCGTCACTGGAGAGTTATCATAACGCCGCAATTGGAAAATATCGGCTGGTTACACTTACTCAGCGGATAGACGAAAAACAGATGCCCCTCATGCGAATCGTTGATCTTCGTCAGGAGCGAAGAAAACAAAAAGCAGCAGCGATCTTGTCTGAAAAATTGCGAGCCGCGATTGCCGATCGCCTGGAAAAGCGCGAGCAGACCATTTTGTTCCTGAATCGGCGCGGTTTTTCAACGTCGCTTCTGTGCAGCAATTGTGGCGAAGCGCGCAACTGTCCGAATTGCAGTGTCGCTCTTACCTTTCATCGGCATCCCACAGTCGCGGGGCGGTTGAGCTGTCATTTGTGTGGACACACCGCCGCGGTGCCAAAGAAATGTCCTGCCTGCGGACAAGACACACTGATTTACGCGGGCTTTGGCACGGAGAGAGTCGAATCAACCGTGTCGCAAATTTTCCCCAAAGCTGTGGTGCGCCGCATGGATGCAGACTCCATGACGCGTAAGGAAGCGTATCGCGAAACATTGAGAAACTTTCGTACGGGCAAAATCGACATCCTAGTCGGTACACAAATGATCGCGAAGGGTCTCCATTTTCCGAATGTGACCCTGGTCGGAATCATCAATGCCGATCTGGCGCTGCATCTGCCGGATTTTCGCGCGGGAGAACGCACTTTTCAGCTTCTCACACAAGTAGCAGGACGCGCGGGGCGCGGAGAAACCTCCGGCGAAGTATTCGTGCAAACTTACACTCCGTTTTCGCCATCGATCCAGTTCGCGAGGCACCACGATTTTGCCGGTTATTTCCAACAGGAACTCGAGTTCCGCGAGCGCTGCGACTTCCCTCCATTTAAACACGCGATCTTGACCACGGTGCGCTCCGCACATGAAGGTCGCGCAAAACTGTCAGCCGAAACGTTACAACGCCGCTTGAAGGAAGCGCTGCCAAAAGAATTCATCCTGGGTGACGCAACACCTGCGCCACTGGAAAAACTACAAGGCCAATTCCGCTTCCACATCCTGATGCGCGGCGAAGCTGTCATGCGCCTGAGCCGCCTCGTCCGCGAAACCGTCGACAAACTGCCGTTCCCCGAAGACGTCACGGTCACGGTGGACGTCGATCCTTATCAGTTGTTGTAGCCACGGTCCCTGAGACGGAGGCCGTTGCGTGGCAGCTTCGACGACGAAAGTTCTCCCAATCGCGGTTTCGTAATAGATCCGCGGCTACGAGTACCTGCGGATAAGCTCTGGTAATTCCTGCAAACTGTTTAGGACGTAATCCGCGTTTTTCTCGTAATCGCGCGGATCGACAAAGCGTTTGTCCGGGATGGCGGCGACGCGCATCTTCGCCGCCTTAGCTGCGGTGACGCCGGGGAGCGCGTCCTCGACCACAAGACATGCGTCGGCGAGGATTCCGAGCTTGTGCGCTGCATACAGGTAGATGTCGGGAGCGGGCTTGCCATGATCGACTTGTTCGCCGGTCACAACGACCTCGAAAAATCCGGTCAGTTGATGTCGATCCAAGAATGGTCGCGCGCACGCGCTGACTGAGCTCGTGGCAACGGCGAGATGCAGTTTCATCTGCCGCAATTCTTCGAGCACTTCCTTGACGTTGGGAAACAAGCCGATCCGATTGGCAAAGAACCCCGTCGCGATCTCACCGCGACGCCGCATCATTTCTTCAGTGGGTACGGAGAGGGCAAATGCTTTCTTGTAAAACTCGACCGCGAGCCGGTAGCTCACCCCGACCACGTTCTGGTGGTGTTCGCCGTGATACGTGACGCCGTATTCGGCGAGTAATTTCGCATCGATTTCACTCCACCACGTCTCGGAATCGGCGAGCACTCCGTCGAGATCGAAGATTGTGGCAGATGGCGTCACAGAAGTTTAGGTGTTGAGAGGTTGAAAGTTATATAGGCAGGGGCGGTTGACCTCAACCACCTGAGCTTGCCACGTGACGAACGTTTGCGGGCGATTCGGTGAATCGCCCCTATCTGAGCGGTGAGGAGAACGCGCGTTGCGAATTTTGCAACAGCAGAAGAGAGTGGCGCCTTATGCGATCGGTTCGAAATGTCATTGTAATCGGTTTCGCAATTGTTTTGGGAATCGGGCAGGTGCGCGGGGGAGAGTTCGATTCGATTCTGCGCTGGCGGAATATTGGACCTTACCGCGGCGGGCGGACCCGCGCCATCTGTGGTGTCCCGTCGCAGCCGAACGTTTTCTACATGGCGCCGGTGAACGGCGGCGTTTTCAAATCGATCGATTACGGCCGCACCTGGGAGCCAATTTTCGATGATCAATCGACAGCATCGATCGGCGCGATCATGGTCGCGCCATCGAATCCGAATGTCGTTTACGTTGGCAGCGGCGAAGGATTGCATCGGCCTGATCTTTCAGTTGGCGACGGTGTTTATAAATCGACCGATGCCGGCAAGTCGTGGACGTATCTCGGATTGCGCAACGGTCAACAGATCCCACAGTTGGCTGTCGATCCAAAAAATCCCGAGAGAGTTTTTGTCGCCATTGCCGGTCATCCGTACGGGCCTAATGAAGAACGCGGCGTTTATCGATCGCTCGATGGCGGCAAAACGTTCGAAAAAGTTCTTTATCGCGATGAGAACGTCGGTGCGAGCGATGTGCAGATCGATCCGAGCAATCCACAGGTAGTTTACGCTGCGTTATGGGAATCGCGCGAGGGACCGTGGGAAAATGGAGTGTTCAATGGAGATGGCGGCGGCATTTTTAAATCCACTGATGCAGGCAAACATCGCGATCGCGCCGAGCGCGCCGGAAACATTGTTTGCCGCGGTCCGGACAAAAACGATCGCCAAACTTTATCGCTCCGACGATGGCGGCGAAACCTGGCGCGGAACAACCGACGATCCGCGGCCGGGGCTCGGAATCGGTGGTGGCGATCTCCCCGTCCTGCGCTTCGATCCGAAAAATCCGGAGAGCGTGTACTCGGCGAGCATCGTTTGTTGGAAATCCACGGACGGTGGCAAAACCTGGGACGGCTGGCGCGGCGCGCCGGGCGGCGACGATTATCAAAACATTTGGATCAATCCGAATAATCCCGACATCATTCTTCTCGGGTCAGACCAGGGCGCGATCGTCACCGTGAATGCCGGCAAAAGCTGGAGCTCGTGGTATAACCAACCGACAGCGCAGATGTATCACGTTAGCGCGGACGACTCGTTTCCGTATCGGCTTTACAGCGGCCAACAGGAAAGCGGTTCGGTCGGAATAAAAAGTCGCGGCGATGAGGGCGAGATCACGTTCCGCGATTGGCAGCCGGTCGCGGCCGAGGAATATGGTTACGTGGTTGCCGATCCGCTCGATCCAGACATTATCATCGGCGGCAAGCTGACGCGGTTCGATCGCCGCACAGGTCAGGCACAAAACATACTTCCGGTGCCCGTGCAAACAGACGAATTCCGGATGCTGCGGACCGAGCCGGTTGTCTTTTCGCCGCTCGATACACGTTTGCTTTTCTTCGCCGGAAACACGCTTTGGCAGACGCGCGATCGTGGCGATCGCTGGGAAAAAATCAGTCCGGATTTGTCGCGACCGGATTACGATCTGCCGGCGAGCATCGGAAAATACAAAGATGACGCAACGAAGCAGGCTCATCGACGCGGCGTGATTTACACCGTTGCGCCGTCGCCGCTCGACGCGACCCGGATCTGGTGCGGGACCGACGACGGTTTGATTCACCTCACAACCGACGGCGGAAAAAACTGGACCAACGTGACGCCGCCAAACATTTCGGCCTGGCAAAAGATTTCACTGATCGAAGCCGGACATTTCGATTCGAACACCGCTTACGCCGCGGTCAACACTTTGCGAATCGACGATCTACGGCCGCACATCCTTGCAACGCACGACAGTGGCAAGACATGGACCGAGATTACGAACGGGATACCAGCCGACCAGAACGTGAACGCTGTTCGCGAAGATCTGAAACGGAAAGGCTTGCTGTTCGCCGGAACCGAAAAAGGCGTTTACGTCTCGTTCGATGACGGCGCGAACTGGGAATCGTTGCGGTTAAATCTGCCGGCGAGTTCCGTGCGCGATCTCATTGTCAAGAATGACGATCTCGTTGTGGCAACGCATGGTCGCGGTTTCTGGATCCTCGACAACATCACGCCGCTGCGACAACTCAACGGGAACCAGCGCGAGGATCTGCTGTTTGAACCGCAGACTGCGTTGCGCGTTCGCGCGAACTTGAACACCGACACTCCGTTGCCGCCTGACGAACCGGCGGGCGAAAATCCACCAGACGGCGCGATGATCGATTATTTACTTTCGAAAGACACAAACGGTTCCGTTACGGTCGAGATCAAAGACAGCAAGGGCCAGTCGGTCAGGAAATATTCAAGCGCTGATGCGCCGGTCCAAGCGAACCCCAAGCGGCTCAGAATTCCGAGCTACTGGATTCGGCCAGCGCAATCAGTCTCCACGAAAGCGGGCATGCATCGGTTCCTGTGGGACATGCATTACACACCGGTCCCGGATGTGGAACCGGAGTTCCCGATCGCCGCGACATACCGCAACACGGCGCCGACGGCGACATCCCCATTATCCGTGCCGGGTGATTACACAGTCGCGTTGACAGTTAACGGGAAAAGGTTCAGCCAACCGTTGACGATCGCAATGGATCCACGCGTCAAAGCGTCGGGCGCCGACCTTCAGGAGCAGTTCGATCTGTCGTGGAAGTTGTATCAATTGCGGATGAAGCTGGCGCCGGTCGGCAGGAAGTTCGACGAAATCGCCGAGCAACTAACGAAACTTAAAGCAAAGGCCGCGGAGCGACCTGACGTCGCCCAAAAATTGGAGACCTTTGGACAGACGCTGATGAAGTTCGGACCACCGCGTCCGCGGCCAGGCACTCCCCCCTCACTTTTCGTTTTGGAATCGACGACGCGATTGTTCAACGAGATCGAAAATGCAGATGCTGCTCCGACAGCGGCCGTCAAGGCAGCGGTTGCAGATCTCGATACAAAAATCGGACCGATGATGGGTGCGTGGCAGAAACTACTCGAATCCGATCTTCCATCGTTGAATCAGCAATTGAAGCAAGCGGGATTTCAGGAAATCAAAACAGAGTGATAGCTCACAGAGCCGCGGCTACAGAGTCTGCATGATTTACGGCGTGACGACCTTTTTATCGAAAAGTGGCGCGTACGCTTTGTAACCTCTGTCTTTCAATTCTTCGACCGGGACGAAATGGAAGGCGGCCGAGTAGACGACGTAACGTTGTCCCGTGGGCGATTTCGGGTCGGGAAACACATAGCCAAGGTGGGCGTTACTTCGCTTGGCGTGCACCTCGGTCCGCTGCATGTCGTGCGAAGTATCCAGGCTCTCGACAAGGAGATCCTTTGAGATCGGCTTGGAAAACGTGGGGAAGCCTACACCGGCGTCGAATTTGTCGAGTGAGACGAAGAGCGGTTCACCGGTAATGACGTCGACGTAGATGCCGGTCTTCTCATTATTCCAGAACTGATTTTGGAAAGCCCTTTGGCTGCCTCCTTCGCGCACGACGGAATATTCCTCGGCCTTCAGCCGTTGTTTCAAGACGGTGTCACTGGGCACCGGACGGTTCGGATCGAAAGTTGTGGTCTCCTTTTTCTCTTTCTGCGCGAGAAGGAAAAAATAGAGCCCACCGGCGATCAACAGAATTGCGAAGCCGACACCAACGTACGTGCTGATGGCGGATTTTTCCTCGCTGGTGATTCGGCCCCCGTACATCGGATCACAATCAACGTGATTGAATCAGAGATTAGTCAGGTGCGTCAAGACGGAACCGGGAC
>Ga0209577_10004075_pt1 | contig 13783 bp, 12 predicted proteins | sample GraSoiAngelo_109_FD_185874 | JGI IMG/M metagenome (GOLD analysis project Ga0209577, IMG submission 185874) | Grasslands soil microbial communities from the Angelo Coastal Reserve, California, USA - 14_0903_12_20cm (SPAdes) (version 2) | ecosystem: Environmental > Terrestrial > Soil > Grasslands... | reverse complement strand
ACAGCCGTAGATTCGGGTCCACTACCGAAACCTCAGGTTTCAAACCCATCCGCAACGTGCCCGTCGGATGATAAACATCGTAAAGCGATTCGATAGACTCGAGATTCCTAGCGGATGTCGGCCTCAACTCCGCCACATGTTGGAGCGACGCAGACCGCCATGCCTTCCCCAGCAACTGGCCAACCTTGGACACCACTCGCACATCGTCCGGCCGAATCCGCCAGTCGATTACTAAGAGTTTCCGTCCCAGTGCATCTCGTTTTTCTCCTAGAAATACCCGGCTGCCCCAATTCGGTGTTTGTTCAACATCCACTTGCAACAGCAGATCAGCTCTTCGGGAGATCCACAATTGGCGGTGATACCACCGCCAATACGCTAAAGCACCAAAGTCCTTGATTACGCGCCCCATCAACTTATAACGCTTGGCTAATCTCTCATCTTTGCCCTGGCGCTTTCTCAGCCACGCCCGCGCCACATCGAAACCGGTGTCGCCATGTGTCACGAATGTAAAGTGCCCGAACGCGCTGGGTAGTTGGTATCGCTCCTGCGCAGCTCTTGTCAATTCGAGCCGAGGAGTCCTCATCGCACCTCGCGCAAAAACCGGTGCCGTTGCCCTGTTGTATCGATTCCAGTCAAGGCACCGGAACGTGCCGCCGGTCGTCGAGAGATGATCGGCGAAATAACGGCCCAGCGGCGCACCATCCCGGGTGATTGTTCCCCTGGAGGCCTCGTCATATTCCAGGAGGAGGCGCGTCGACTCCAGCGCTCCCGCGCAGATAACTACAAAACTAGCTTCGACCACGAGCGTCCTGCCCGTCGCACTCCTTGCCACCACCTGCCTGATTGTGCGCGAATCACCGTCTGACTGGAGCGCCACCACTGACGCGTTCACCCAAACCTCCAACCCTGATTTTCCTTCCATTTCACGCCGGAACAACTGCGCGAAGTTCCGAGCGCCGAACGGGAGCCACTCGGATAGCCGCAGCGTGAAATCGGAGCTCAGCCCCTGTAATTCATGATACTGTTCTCGGCAGATTTCAGACTCTGTCCGGTTCGCGCTCCCGGGCAGTCTCAGCTCTCTTCTTACCCGCTCGTAAAACCCATCCAGTTCTGCTGACCTAATCGGCCAACTAGCGCCATGCACCTCCGACCGCTCCTCCGTGTCCGATTGCGATGGCCGGATGAGTTGCCCTCCCCAGGTCGCCGAAGTTCCACCCAATCCGAAGTTCCGCCCGGCCTCTGCTCCCCGGTAAGTCGTCCCGACTTGCAAGCATTCGACGCCGTAATCACGGACAGGCAAACTCGCCATGCCTCCTGCTTCCAAAACGGCCACCTGCAGCCCATATTCTCGCAATAGGTGAGCGAGAAATAATCCGGCCACGCCCGCACCAACGACGCATATCTGGGCTCTCCGCTCTACCTGCGCCAGGTTGGTTTCCGCCAAATCGTGAATCATTGAGCGGTATCCTTCTTGGCCGCGATCTCCGCTAGGGCTCGCAACCGGCTTGCCTTTTTGCTGGAAACTAATATCATCCCCTCCTCAGTGCGCTCCAGCGCTTTTCCTATCACCTCCCGAATATCAGCAACCTCCCGGGCCGCCCTGGTCGCCGCACGAAGGTAGCCATAGGTGATTTGCAGTCTTTTCTCCGCTACTACCAGGCAATCCGCTTCCCGATTCTCCAATGAATCTCGGACTTGGAGCACCTCGAACACTCCCCCAGCCCATCGCGCAAACGCCAAGCACTCGCTCGCCTCACCCGCCAAGCCCAAATAGCGAATCCTTCCTCCACGTTTCTGTCGCTCCAGATACGCCACTGTATCCTCCATCCGCCCATCCGCTTCGCACGGGTCATGAAGGAAGAAGATGTCGAGATAGTCCGTTCGCAACGCGCGGAGCGACTGCTCCAAGCTCTCCATCACCCCGGCGCGTGTCACACACCGTTTTCTCTTTCCCCATGTATGCATGACTCTGCTGCCAATGCGGCCGACTGCGCGGTGCGCATACAGAATTGCGGGGAACTTTTCAAACACGCTGACTGCCGGAAGTCCGAACTTGGTGCCGATCGTCACCCGTTGCCGGCCCCCAGCGAGAAACCGCCCCAGTTCCCTTTCCGCCAGTCCCTCACCGTACATTCTCGCAGTGTCAAAGTGGCTAATTCCGCAGTCCAGCGCCGTCTTCAACAACTGCATTCGCTCGCTGCGCCACAACAGATGGTGAAGCGACGCCGTGCCGAGGCCCAGTCTCGAGACGCGCAACGTTGTTCCTGCCAGGATTGTGGTTTTCATTAATGGTCCGTGCGCACACCGATGATGTGAGACATGTCAGTCCACAGAACGCGGAGACTCTGTGCCTCCATCTCCTGTTGGATCTCGCGCGGCCGCCTGTCACGGAGGAGGCCCCTGATTCCGTCAAGCACAGTCCCTTCATGCCTTCCACTTCGACCTTGATCACATTCGGGAACACACTTGGATGCTCCGCGACGAAAGATTCGGCCGACCGGACTTCCACCATCCGGCACCCAGCGTCGGCTCCTTCAAGCACCTGTCCTGAGGCGATCGGTCGTCGACAGGGGATCGTCTACTAGCTGCATCAGCGCCATCCCATCTTCCGCTCCCAATGCCGCTTTTACCGGGGTCACTCGGCTCCAACTCCTGCATTGCTGGACCCAACGCCTCATACGTAAAGGCTAAATACAGCGGCCTACCCTTTCTATCGACTCAGCGGCTACAGGAGACTGTTCGTAACGGGGGTTCCTGCTTGAGCGATTTCCAAGATTCGCGTGACATGTTTGTCCCACCTGAATATTGTGCGCACGCGCCGTTGACCCTCCAGGCCCAACCTTCGTTGAAGTGGTGGGTCTGTTGCCACAAGGTGAATCGCCTGAGCCAGCTCGTCTGGTTCGAGCGGGCTAAAATAGATCGCAGCGTCCCCGCACATTTCCCGGTTGACGGGAGTGTCCGCAGCGACAACGGGAAGGCCGTACGCCATTGCTTCTGCCATGGGGTGGCCGAAAGACTCGGTGATAGAGGGAAACACAAAAATATCTGCGTTCCGATACTGCGCTTCGATTTCCTTTTGTCCAAGAGGACCAACGAATTTTACCCATGGAGCGACATCTTGACTTCCCGCCAAGTCGATGTCGTCCTTTTGGGTGAGCATCCGACTCGCTGCTTCCCAATTTGGGTTGACGGTTGTCTTCAGTAAGAACTTCTGGTTCTGATCTCTGTTGAGCAAGGGCATCGCCTTCAGTAGCGTGGTCAGATTCTTATGCTCGGCGTAAAGCGAAACATAAAGCAGGCAAACGCGAGAGGGGTCTCTCTTCAACGGCGTTTGTGCCACGTCTCCGTTCCCAAGCTCTGCCACTCCATAGTGGTTCACCAGAGCCTTGGGCCGGGGGCACTCAACATACGCGCGCAATTCTTGCAGCATCGCGTGCGTGGGCGTCATAACAACGTCGGCCCAGCGGACACTCTGGCAACACAACCACCGGCGCAAAGCAAGAGATAGTTGAAACTTCAGCGAATGTCGCGGTCGAAACATATCGATATAGGTCCTCGAAAAATAGAGCGGCATCCGCACGAGGAGGAGCTGACGGACAGGGCAGCGCCACATGCCGAAGTTCGCCGTCGAAAACAGCACAGTCGCACGGAGATTGTGCAGTTGACGACGCAGCTCGACCTGATCCCACAACAATCGCCTCCACGACGGCGCGTGTGCTATGTCTGTGGGAATGAGCTTGATATTGTCGGTTAGCCCTTTCATCTTTTGGGCTGTTTCAGAAGGCAAGAAAATATAGAATTCGTTTCCGCTTTCTGGCGAAGGAAGACGGCGCACAACGTTTGTCAGATACGTAACGGCGCCACCTATCTTCGCCGAAGCAGCATTGATGACTATCTTCATTTCAATCTCCTATTGTTGCTGCGGATTCACTCCTTGAGCGCGAACAGAACGGATGGCCTCGACAGTATCAGTCGCAGACATTGCGGTGCGTTAGAGGCACACCCATGCACCGTTGATTCTATAGGCGAACGTGCCTCTTCCGGACCCTGAGCATGGGTTGCTACCCTTCATGCAGTCAGGGCAGTAAACGAACGCTCCGTTTCCGGGTGTTCCCAGGGATTTAAAGGTGAGCGTGGGCAGTATGACATCGGTGATTGTGGTCCAGTTCGTTCCGTCCCAACGCCAGTTTCCTACAGTGAACCAATTAATTCTTCCCGATCCCATAAACGGATTAGTTACTGAGCTGTAAATCGAATTACCCTCTGCGCGTCCGCGGCATTCGGACACGCTACACACGATCGCAAATTGGAGGTTTTTGACATCGCCCGCAAACGCGTTCTGATATAAGGCGAGAACCCCGCGATGGGTGTAGTACACGGCCTTCCCGTCGGCATTGAGACCGTTCGTGTGCCACTTATTGCCCAGGAGGGTGACTGGCCAGGAATTTGACGAACTTCCCGCTGTGAGAACAAAACGGCTAGAACCTTCCCAGTAACTGTTAATGATATTTATTGCCTCGTTCGGCGAGCCCAAGTAAAAGTCAGCTCCGCTCTCGCCGCCGCCTCCTCCCCCGATCCAGCTAAAGCTGCCTCCCTGTGCTCTCGGTCCCAGGGCGGTTGTTACGCAATATTGTCCTTTCCCGTTGCCCGAGCATCCGCAGGAATACATCTCATGAATCTTGCTTTGACTGTGCTCGAAGCTCCATCCGGCGATAGTAAAGTTTGATACTCTTACGCGAGTAAAGATGTTGGCGTCGTCGTTGACATCGCCATTTCCACCAGTCGTGAATAGAAAGCCTTTTCCAATTCCGCCGTTGGTTCCATCTATATTCATATCGGAAAAGTGGTTGCCTGTGGTCAGCGTCCGGCCGAAACCACTGTCACTCAGAATGGCTGTTGCCACCGGTTTGGTATTATTGGCTTTGATGGTAAAAAAGCGGAAATCGGAATTGCGGACTCCTGTCAGCCTGAACATCGGAGCCGTGGCATCTCCGTCCCAGGTGAACACAGTCATGCGGTTCGAAGTAAGTTGCGTCCCTACTCCAACAAGCGACGGACCGTCCACATTCTGCCATGTCACGGTTCCGGTGACGGAGTAGTTGCCCGCACCTATCAGGAGGCTGACCGGCTTGGTTATGGTGAACGAAGAAATAGTCTGGTTCCCCGTCAGTCCACGAGCGTCGCATACGCCTCCCCCGGATGGCAGCGCCGCGATGCATGCGGCAATCTTTGCGCCTGCGTCGTTGCCGGGAAAATCATTGACAAGCAAGGCAGGCTGCTGCGCGTCGGCTGCATATATTAATAGAAATAATATAACTATATATCTGTTTATATAACGTAAAATGCTGATGCCATTGAGGATTGCAACGCTCAGACACATATTCGGCCACGAGTCCCAGCTTGTCCTTGAATGCCCTGGCGATAAACGGCCCTTATTGTAAGTGCTTATTCAAAATGTCTCCCACGTAAATACAAATCTTGACGTTGGTCTCGGGACATGAGGGCGCGTATACCACGCAATGCATGCATCAAATCGGTCGATTGGCGCCCCTGTTCCAGCAAATCCCCTGATCCGTGACAACGCCGCCCTTACTAACGGCGAACTGCACGAGGAGATCATACCGAGTTCGTGCGCCACGCGGAGTTAGGCAAGAATTTTCCGGCCCGCCCTATCACTGGCTTCTTTTCGGGCGAAAAGATAGCCCGAGGAACTTTTCAACGTGCTGACCGCTCGTTGTCGGGCGTCGGTCAACCAGACCCTGAAACCTGCCTCTCGCAAAGTCGTGCTCAGTGACGATACGCTTCCAAAATTGGTATGCACTTCCATTGCAATCCTGTTCACCATCTCAAGCCAGCGCAGGTCCCCGCTGAAAACGTCAAATTCGGATCCTTCGATATCCACCTTTAAGAAATCGACGCGACCAATGCCGAGCCGGGCAAAAAGGTCGGGGAGCGATATGAGGGGTGGCTCGTCACGCCAGTGAGAGGCCATCTGTCTTTCTGAGACTTTGCTGAATAACCCACGTTTGGCGCCGACGAGCCCCAGCACCACGATTGTCTTATTTGTGCAATTGTTCCGCTGCAGATTTGACGAGATTGCCGGAAGGAATTCACTCTGCGCCTCGATGGCAATCACCTTTTTGCCGCAAACAGCTGCAACTAACGTGAAAATGCCGACGTTAGCTCCCACATCTACGCAAACGTCTTCTTCTCCTATATCAAACCCGGGAAGTGCGAAGTAGACCCTTCGACAATAAATTTCTCTTGCACCTGCAAAGTGGTCCCCCTCAATTTCGACCGCTTTCCCCGGAGAAACGATAAATCTATAAGTCCGCCCCCCCATTGCTCTGTCAACGGGCTGCAGCGTTCGGCTTCGAAGGACGTTCGGCAGATTTCTCGTGGCTCTGATGAGGTACACGCAGCACGTCTGCCAGCCAGCGCGCTTCCATAAGCCATAGACCTCGCGTGCAAACTCCCGCACGATGTTCATGAATTAGAATGGTCCTGACCGAGTCGAATCCTTTACCCAATGCGAATCCAAAATTGCATCTTTCATTCAATCTGACCGTTGCCACTTGAGATGACATTCTGGAAGAACTCAGCTGCTATGCGGTCCCTTGCCGTAGAGACCGTCGCGAATGCTCACTTTATTGAGGAGGGTGCCCAATAACCTCCTCTAGCATTGCGAATCAGCTTGGAGTCGCGTATTGCTGCCTCCTGAGACGTTGCCTCGCTCTCAACCACCATGATCACACTCCGAGAGCAGGGCGGTGAATCGTTCACAATATACTCAAATGTCCTGCGCACCGCCGCGAGCAAATCGTTCGTTGCCCTAGATGACGGGCCAAATCCGTGGGTCGGTAGTCGACATCGATTAACAGAAACGATGACAGAACCGAATGACCGCGCTGCGCGAGGGAAACAGCCAAATTGAGCGAGTTGCGTGTCTGCCCTTCTCTTGGATGAGGGCTTGTTGTGAGCAATGCTTTGACTGAGCAGAACCAGATCGGAATCATCTGAGGAAACGGAGCGGCCTCTGAAGCTGAAACCGGAGAGCTGCTTCACGTCATTGGGGATAAGTCCAAGAGACGGACCGGCGAGTAGTCCTTCTATTTCGTCCCGTTCTGCGATTGAGTTTGACAATAAAAGGCTCAGTAATGCCAGGCAAATCCCAAACACGGTCCCATAGCGCTGCCAACCGCAACATTGAAGATGATTCTAGGCCGAATCGGCCGGACCGGAATAGTAGCTCGATCCACGATATGAGCATTCGCCGCCCCAAAAGGATGTGGCTGTTTCCGAAGGTCTTCGCGTTATGGACCCGACTTTCCAAGCGTAAGAGACTGAACGGAGTGTGATCTGTTCCCGCCAGACGCGTTTCTATCCACCGATGTTTTCGTCAGGGACAGGACAAATGTTAATGTTCGCGGGAAGGTCCGTCAACCCCATGGCTGTTTCACCAGGTAGGTATAGAAAGAACTGGTACTCACTCTGCTGTGGCGGAAGGTTCCGGAGGAAGTTTGTCAAGTAGCTGATTGCCCCACCCATTTTGGCACAGGCTGCATTAAGAACGATCTTCAATTCAGACCTCGATATTTCGACGAATCCATTGCTTCAGTGCAAAGAGCGCCCAAGGGCGCGACCAATTTGTTCTGCCAGCCAAGTAGGCCTTCCAAACGTCCGCCATCGCCCGCTGTTCAAGCGGGACCTCTGCATCTAACGGGTCTTTCAGAAGCTCCCGCTCGAGTTTGGAGCGCAGGCCATCCGCCAGCCAGCGCTGAAACGGCAAGGTAAAACCCATTTTCCGCCGCGTGTAGATTTCGCTGGGTAACCGCTTGCCCATTGCGCGGAGGAGGAGCGGCTTGGGCAGTTTCGAATCAAGCTTCAGACTACCGGCCAGAGGAAGAACATATTCCCAAAGTCTGTGATCCAAAAGCGGACAGCGGACCTCGAGCGAAACTGCCATGCTCATGCAGTCAGTATCCCGAAGGAGCGTATTGGCCATGTAAGATGCCGCCTCGAAGACCGAGACTTGGTTAACCGTGTCCAATCCGCGAACTTGCTCAACCCAATCTGGATGATCCCAAGCCGTCATGAGATTGCCGTTCGCGGTGCATTGGTTGCGCAGCAGTGCATGGACGGTTCTAGGAAGGAAAAGTGCTCGCGACAAGAAGTAAGGTTGATTAGCATAGGAGTCAGCGCCGGCCAACGCCAAGACCTTCGAAAGTCTGTTTGTGGCGTACGAACCAACCAGGGAGTTAAACCGTTTCCCCAAAGGGGAAAGCCATCCTGCGTAGCGCTGAAAGTTCATCATACTCGGGACAGACAGGAAGCTTGAGTATCCGGCGAAAATCTCATCGCCACCCAGTCCGCTGAGCGCCACGGTCACTCCGGCCTCTTTCGTGGCTCGAGAAATGATGTAGGTATTGACGCCGTCAACGGTCGGCTGATCCAACGAGCCCAAGGCGTCAGGGATTTCTTCCAGGAGCTCGGTTTCGGTCAACTCGATCCGATGGTGATGGCAACCAAACGCGCGCGCTACTTGGTCTGAATACGTGGCCTCACAGAACTCGTTATCTCCGAACACAACAGAAAACGTCTCAATCGGCCTCGGGGACGCCTCGCTAGCAATAGCCACAACGGAACTTGAGTCTACACCGCCACTCAGAAAGGCACCGATGGGAACATCACTGATCAACCTCTGGGAAACGGCCTGCCGGATGAGGTCTCCAACTGCCTCAGCAGCTTCGCTCAGATTATCCGTGCTCATTGGGCGCGAGGCCACTTCCGCCAAGCACCAGTACCTTCGGGTTTCGGAGTGATTGTTCTCCCAAACGAGAGTATGCCCCGGCTGAAGTGAACGCACGCCTTCGATAATGGTAAAGGGATCCTGCACGGCCCCGAAAGCCAGATAGGAGGCAAGGCCCGTCATATCAAGGTGGCGCGGGATAAGCCCGGTGGCGAGCAAGGCGCGAATTTCCGACCCGAAAAGGAACAAGTCGGGCGACGCGTAATAATAGAGCGGTTTGACACCCAGCCGGTCGCGTGCCAGAAAAAGCCTTTCCTTCTGCGCATTCCACAGCGCGAAAGCGAACATCCCGGCGAAACGGTCAAGGCAAGTCTCGCCCCACTGGGCACAGGCTTTGAGGAGCACCTCGGTATCACCATGGGAGCAAAACCGATGTCCGAGTTTTTCAAGTTCGGTGCGGAGGATTTGGAAGTTGTAGATTTCTCCGTTGAAGACAATCCAATTCCCCGTGGAGGGATCTTTCATCGGCATGTGCCCGGCAGGGGATAAATCCTGAATTGACAGTCGCCGACTACCTAACCCGACGCAAAACTCCGCATTAGCTGCCAAAGGAAGAAGTTCAATACCCTCTTCGTCAGGCCCGCGATGAGCAAGCGCCCGCGTGCCCGCCGCCATCAGCCGAGCGAAATCCAACGTCCGTCGGGTTATTAATCCGAATATTCCGCACATCGCCGTAGCGTTAAGCTATCGGGTCTCTAATGGTAGTTACGTCAGTCAGAAGCAGATCCTAGATCTCCCCCCGTCCACCCACTCCAAGGGCCGTGGTGATGCAATGCTGGCCTCTCCCGTTGCGCGAGCAGCTGCAGGAGTACATCTGGAGATGGTTCCGGAGGACGGAGAGAGTTCTGTTTTTCCTTGTTCAGTGAATTGATCAACCTTTATAGGGAGACAGCAGTTCGGCGAGGGTCTTCCTCAATGAGGCGACCGTAAAGTTCGCTTGCGCCCAGCAACGTCCCTCCGCTCCCATTTTCGCCGCGAGGGCAGGATTTTGCAGCAGCACAAGCAGGGCGCCTGAAACCTCGCTAACCGACGAGGGATCAACCAGGAGACCTGTCTTGCCGTCCAGAACCGCTTCCGCCGCGCCGCCGCTACGACTACCGACAACAGCCTTCCCGGCCAAGGCCGCCTCAACGTAGACTCGGCCAAATCCTTCTCCTTCCCAATGCGTCTTATTACGCTGCGATGTTTTGCTGGGAAGCACAAAAATGTCACAGGAGCGGTAGTGAGCTGCCAGTTCTGGATCGGAGATTTCCCCGGTAAAGTTGACTTTGTGTGCGACCCCCACCTGGTCCGCCAGTTTTTTCAGATGCTCCTTATGCTCCCCTTCGCCCACAATCTCGTAACGAAGGTTGGGGATAGCTTTCAAAAGTTCGGGCAGGGCCCGGATCACAACGTCAAATCCCTTATATGAATGACAGCTAGAAAGCGAGCCCACAGAAAGCAACAACTTGTTACTTCCGTTACGGTCAGCGCGCACAGTACTAGCGTCCTGGGGTGAAGCCAACATCCGAGTGAATCCCTCGGGGATGGCGTTGTAGAGAACTCGAATAATGGATTGTGGAATTCTGCTTACCTTGTGGAGCATCGAGGCTGTAAAGCGGCTGATGGGAAGGACCAGATCCGCGCACCTTAGTGCTAGAAGCTCAGTGGGTCCCATGCGCCGCCATGCCTCGGTTCCGTGACACACGACCCAGTAGGGCGATCCGTAGACAAGCCGTATGGCTCCGGCAATCGGTGCTAAGGCTAAGTGAGTACATACTACCAAGTCATACCTGTGGCGAGCCTGCGCGAGGGCTTTCCCCGCGAACCGGATCTTCGCAATTAGGGTCAAGCGCTCAGTAACGACATCCAGAATCCGGAAGTCTTCCGGAATCGCTCCTCCCTTGCCCACTAGCGCCAATACGTGCACGTTCCGCGCGCCAATGAGACCGCCCAAGGCCGACGCCAACGTCCATGTGTACCGGGCAATGCCGCCCTTGGTTTGAATGTCGGTGGCCACGATTAGGATTCGCATGAGTGGGTAGCCAGCCTCGCCACATCGCCGGGGACAATTGAGTTCCGATGCAGCGGGCCGTAAAAGAACCACGCTAAGATGCTCAAGCACACAAATGTCCTCATAAGAGCAACCCAATAACTGAAGTAGTCTATTTCCATGTTGATTAAGGATATTATAATATTACAATAGATAAAGATGTGGGACTCATCAGACGGGCCGCGTACACGGTTCGTGAGCCATTGGGCGACCATGCCCAATGTCAACATCCCGAGTAAGATTCCTGGCACGCCGGCCTCCAAGTATAAAGAACCCGGGTAACTTATCGCAGTGGATGTGTGTACGTCGGCCCCGAGAGCCTTGCTGAGGCGCCCGCCCATTGTCAATACGGGTTTGGAAGGCCACAAAAAGCGTGGGACAAAAGGATAATAGGGAAGCATCCACCATCGCTCCTCACCCTTCAGGTAACTTGTTTTGGACTCTAGATTAATGGACAGCGCCATCGCTTGAAGTAGATCCATGCGAAGCTCACTCTCTTGCCATCCGGTCGCCAACCACTCACTCGGGCTTTGGTTGATGTACGTCGCCTGGCGGATTGCGTCTTTGCCTGCTTCCAAAGCCCCGCCGAGGCTGGTGACGCTGGCCCCCGATTCTTGCAAAAAATGCTTGTAAGAATTCGAAAACGGATACACGACGATCAGGACTGCGATCGGGACTGCCAGCCATCGCGTCGGCAACTTCTTGTTGACCACCGACAAAACAATCGCCACGTTTATGAATGGCGTGAGCAAATCCTGCTTCATTCCGGAGATTAGCCCCCAGGTGCACTCCGACGCGAAAACCAGCCTAAAAACGAAATGACAGACTCTGTCCTTTGGGTGGGTGTATTTTTCGATTGCCGCTCCGACAAAAGCGTAGGTCCCTAATGTCCCAAGTACCATTAGTACCTGGGCCGAGGCAACGTTGGACCAGTACACTTCCTCTTTTCCAGCGTACGAGTACATGCCAACTCGAAGAAGGTAAATGCGGGCAGCGACGGCCACTATATAAACGATGCCTAGCCGAACCAGCACGGGAAGGGGGGAGGCGACACGCGCCTCATTGGTCCTTCCTGCGTCCCGTCTGGACCATGCCAGCCGCCTGAAGCACGCGAGTTTGCAACCGATCCAAAAGGCGACCATGCCGATGGCGAAGAGTTGAAGCGTCTTTACTAGCGAGTATCCATAATCGCCGCGAAAGTACACGCTCACCAAGCCCGGATCGATAAGGCCGACCATGGGCACCAAGCCAAACCTCAAGAAGCAAAGAAGGGTTATAAGGACAGGCGCCTGAAATATGGAATCCGACCCCGCCCTGAGTCTGGGGAAAAGAAAGGAAGACGAAGCAAGGCCGTACAATGCCAAGAGAAGAAGGTAGAGTTCCAGGTTCTGTTGCCGGCTTCCTGCAATCATCGTGGCGCCCCAGGCGACAACAATAACTGACAGAATCAGCAGAAACGTGAGCTGGGCCGGTCGAACAGCATCAGGCATGCGCTGTTGTGTTGAGCTAGCGGTAAGGTGGGTCATACGCACCCATACTCGCACCGTGGGCGCCCACTGGGGTTGCAAGGGCACGGCGCATTGATGCCTGATATTGAATGGGATGAGAGCTGAGGACGAGCAGGCGGTAAAGTGATATCCGCATGCGAACTCATGCGCGATTCGCGCGGTCCGTAAATCCACATATAGTAACAGCGAGCACGCTATAGCGTAAGGAACCTACTCCAGTTGGCAAGGGTTTTGAGCCAAGAATTCTGACGAATACGCACTTGATTTGTAACCTTCATTCAACTTCTGCGGGGGAGATGCGGAACGATCCCCACGCCACTCGACACGTGCTCTACCTGATAGGACCTATTGGATGCAGCAGTTGCACATGGATCTTCTCTCCAAAGGATCACATTGCGCATTCGAAAATAATCGAGACCCTCCACATATTTCGGGTAGTAGATAAAACCGAACGGACTCGTAGCTAGCAACACATAACGAAGATCGTTTACAAATTCAAATAGATCTTTTGGGCGACGACCCTCTCGGAGCCATGTCACGTTGTATTCCACCTGGACAGTACCGACGGATAGGGAACGAAAAAGCTTCTCCGCGCCCAGTAATGCTAAGATTTCAGAACCTTCAACATCGACTTTGATGATGTCAAGGCTAGAGATGCGATCCCGTTCACAGATATCGGCTACCGTGGTCATTCTAATTGGGAGTCCGGCGTGCGAATTCGTTTGGCTGACGTAGCCCGCCCCTGATCCATATCCCTTGCCTGGTACAAAGGAGCAGGTCCCCTCGCGACTTCCCAACGCACTTCGTGGACCGAAACATTGGAGTATCCTTCGAAACGTGCGCGTAATACTGCTGCATTCCAGGGATCAGGCTCCTCGCATACAATCTTCACAGTGGAACCTGCATCACTCAATACACGAGTGCCCCACGCGCCTGGATGTGCGCTTCCGTCCAAGGCGACCGCTATCACATTCCGAAGCTTTCGGATCAGGCGATACTCTCCATTCCGCTTGGGATTGTCAAATGCAATTCCCTGCATACGAGAGGAAAAGACTTCCCCCAGATAAGCCCAATTCAGTAGTTCCGTCCTCATTCCCTCATTCAAACCCATGAACCCGATCTTTAACTCAACTGAGGTGTTGCATAGCTAGATATTTGCTACGTGCTTGTGCAGATTAGAAAAGCAGCCGTGTCATTGGCCAGTTTTTGATCATCAAGAATATGGCTCTGTAGCAGAATCTATGGGTAAAAGGGCCGTGGAAAAAGACGCTGCGTGGAAAAGTCCAAAGGCGGGACTTTCCCACTCAGCTTGGAAATCCCGCAAAGGCGGCGGGATTCCCACTTTTCCCACCGCCCCAGCCGCAACTATTGATTTTCTGATTTTCTGAATTCGACCCGGCAAAAAAAGAATAAAAGAATAGCTGAACTCCAGCG
>Ga0209577_10004074_pt1 | contig 13785 bp, 8 predicted proteins | sample GraSoiAngelo_109_FD_185874 | JGI IMG/M metagenome (GOLD analysis project Ga0209577, IMG submission 185874) | Grasslands soil microbial communities from the Angelo Coastal Reserve, California, USA - 14_0903_12_20cm (SPAdes) (version 2) | ecosystem: Environmental > Terrestrial > Soil > Grasslands ... | reverse complement strand
AGCTGGCCGACATCATTGCAATGCCAGGCGATCCTACGACCGACATTACGGCGACCGAGCGTGTTTCGTTCGTGATGAAAGAGGGAAAAATCATCAGGAACGGACCGCCGACTGCGCAAACGGCCGGCGCATCAGCGGACGACCCAAACAGCGCGGCCCCGGTTGACTAAAAGACCTTCCGGTCTTGTCGGACTGAAGTTCGTTTTGACAAGGGATAGATACCCGCTAATTTCCACGTCCCGCCGCTTATTAAGCGGCCTGACTTTAAAGCAGGAGCCCGCCATTTCTAGCAAATCGCGCGGCATTTGAACTGCACCAAACCATGCAAAGAAATCGAAGTAAACGTTATCGCACCGCCGTCGGTCAGGTTGATCGCACCAAGGCTTACAATCTTCCCGATGCTGTTTCGGCATTAAAGAAAATGCCCGCGACGAAGTTCGATCAAACGGTGACGGTTTCGTTCCGACTCGGCGTTGACCCGAAACAATCCGACCAGATGGTACGCGGGACCTGTCCGCTCCCGCATGGCAGCGGCAAGCAGGTGCGCGTGCTCGTTTTTGCCCAAGGCGCAGCCGCGAACGCGGCAAAGGAAGCTGGCGCAGAGTATGTGGGCTTTGAGGATTTGGTCAAAAAATGTCAGGAAGGTTTTCAAGATTTTGATGTTGCAATTGCTACGCCCGCAGCAATGGCGGAAGTTCGAAAACTGGGAAAGGTACTGGGGCCGCGTGGATTGATGCCAAATCCCAAGGCCGGGACGGTTACCGACGACACGGCAAAGGCGGTGCAGGAGGTGAAGGCCGGCCGTGTGGAATTTAAGCTCGACAAAAACGGCAATGTCGCGGTGCCCGTGGGAAAATTTTCGTTTGAAGAAAAAGCGCTCGTGGAAAATGGGAACGCAGTGATCGAGGCGGTTGTGGGGGCGCGTCCTGCCACGGCGAAAGGACATTATCTGGAAGGTGTGACAATCAGTGCGACGATGTCTCCCGGCGTACACGTCGATCCGGCGCCGTATTTGAGAGTGTAAGCCGAAGGAGCGACAACTTAGATCGAGATTATGAGGCCAGAAAAAACCAGTATCGTTTCCGATCTTTCGGAGAAATTGAAACGCTCGCCATTTGTGCTCGTAACCGATTACCAGCGCATGAAGGTCGGCGATTTCGGCGAGTTGCGGAACCGGCTCGCGCCAGCGGGCGCGGAAGTGCACGTCGTGAAGAATAATTTCCTCAAACGCGCGATGACCGATTCCGGCTTTCCAGATGTAGCCGACAAGCTGGTTGGCCAGACGGCAGTGGTGACGGGCGAAAAAGATATGGCGCCGGTTGCGAAAATTTTTAAGATGTTCGCAGCGGAGTTTAAAATTGCCGCGCTTAAGATTGGTTTTGTCGATCGAACCGTTCTTTCCACGGCGGAATTGGAAACACTGGCTGACCTGCCACCGCGCGAAGTTTTGCAGGCGCAATTACTGGGGCACCTCTTGTCTCCAGCAACGTGTCTTGTCCGTTTGTTGAGTGAACCAGGCTCCACGCTCGCGCGCCTGTTGAAGGCGAAATCAGAGAAGGAGGGTGCGTCCGCACAGGCGGCGATGTAAGAAAAATTTCCTCCCGTAGTGGCGGGAGGGGAAGTGAACCGAAACTGTCCGGGCCGATGGCTATCGGCCTTAATTCCCCGAAAGCTTTCGGAGGCGGCGAACCGAGGAAAAGAAAATGGCAGATACAGATAAATTGGTGGAGCAACTCAGCGGCCTGACCGTTCTCGAGATTGCTGGATTGGTGAAACAGCTCGAAGAAAAATGGGGCGTGAGCGCGGCTGCTCCCGTGGCAGCAGCAGCTAGTCCTGCAGCAGGCGGGCCCGGCGGAGGCGCAGCAGCGGCGCCAGCCGAAGAAAAAAGCACATTCGAAGTTGTCCTAACAGAAATGGGTTCGAATAAGATTGCCGTAATTAAAGAAGTCCGGGGTGCCGTGCCCGGACTTGGATTGGCGGAGGCCAAGGCGCTGGTCGAAGGAGCTCCCAAAACAATTAAGGAAGGCGTGACCAAGCAGGAAGCCGACGAGATGAAGAAAAAGATCGAGGCGGCTGGGGCGAAGGTCGAAATCAAATAATTGGTTTTTCCCGGCCGCCGTCGCATAAATGTCTTGCGCGGCGGCCGTTTTCGCTTAACTTCAAATTTCGTTAGAGATAGGCAGACTTATTTTTAACCCGGCACTCGACGGCAAGATACAAAACTGGCAACGGAACGGTGGAGGTCGATTTGACAAGCCGCTGTTTTGGGGTCATTGTTGCGCCCCTCGCCCGTCGCTGATCCCGTAAAATCTTGCCCGTGTCGGCCACTATTTGGGGTGGCCGCTGCGAGGTTAACCCTTGGTCTAGTCATTATGTCGGAACGCATTTACTTCGGAAGCATTAAAGAAGGTATCGAGCCACCGAATCTGATTGAGGTTCAGCTCAATTCATACGTCGATTTCCTGCAAAAAGACGTCCCATTTTCCAAACGGAAAAATCATGGGCTGCAGGCGGTTTTCAAAGAGGTCTTTCCGATCGAAAGCTACGATGAAAAGGCGGTGCTCGATTTTAGTCATTACGAGATCGGCGAGCCAAAATTGAGCGCGCTGGAGGCGCAACGCGAAGGCCAAACTTACAGCGCGCCGCTGCACGTCACTTTCCAATTACGCGAGGAAAAGGGGACGAAGGAAGAGAAAGTTTACATGGGCGAAATTCCGCTCATGACGCCGCAAGGCACTTTCGTGATCAACGGTGCGGAGCGTGTCGTAGTCAGCCAACTGCATCGTTCTCCAGGGATCGCTTTTGAATCCACAATCCACCTCAACGGGAAAGTGCTCTACAGCTTCCGCATCATTCCGGACCGGGGTTCCTGGATTGAGGTCCAATTTGATACGGCCGATCTACTTTATATCTATCTCGACCGACGCAAGCGCCGCCGCAAATTTCTCGCCACCACTTTCCTGCGCGCGCTTGGCTACGGCTCCGACGAAGAAGTCATTAAACTCTTTTACAACATCGAGAATCTTAAGCTGAGCGACAAGCTCGACGAGGAGAAGCTGGCCACCAAAGTGCTCACCGCGGAGATCCGCGATGGCGAGGTGACGGTCGCGCGCGCCTTCGAACCCCTCACTCTAGCGACAGTCCGCCAGATAATGGCACTCAAGGTTCACGATGTGAAAGTGATCGATATTTCGCACGATGACACGGTCGTGAAGGCGCTTAGGAAAGATCCGGCGCACGACCAGGAAGAAGCGCTCAAGGACATTTACCGGCGTCTTCGCCCGGGCGATCCGCCGACTGTGGCCAATGCTCGCGCTTTGCTCAAGAGGCTCTTTTTCGATCCAAAGAAATATGATCTTGGACGCGTCGGCCGTTACAAAATCAATCAGAAACTTGGGATTAATGTCGATTCGAGTGAGCGTATTTTGACCGACAAAGATTTTATCGCGGCAATCAAGTATTTGATCAGTCTGCGCCGGGGCGAAGGCACGCTTGACGACATCGATCATCTGGGGAGTCGTCGCGTGCGCACGGTGGGTGAATTGCTGGCCAATCAATGTCGCGTCGGTCTTGCTCGCACCGAACGTCTGGTCAAGGAGCGTATGACGCTATTCGACATCAACGTGGACGGAATGACGCCGCAGAAGCTGATCAATCCAAAAGCGCTGAGCGCGGTCATCCGCGATTTCTTTGGCCGATCGCAGCTTTCCCAGTTCATGGATCAGACGAATCCGCTGGCGGAATTGACGCACAAACGTCGCTTGTCCGCGCTCGGACCCGGGGGTCTAAGCCGTGAACGCGCGGGGTTCGAGGTGCGCGACGTTCATCCGTCTCACTACGGCCGCATTTGTCCGATCGAGACACCGGAGGGTCCGAACATCGGTTTGATCAGTTCGATGAGCACCTTCGCGCGCATCAACGAATTCGGTTTTATCGAAACGCCTTATCGCAAGGTAGAAAAGGGTCGCGTGACGGATCAAGTTGATTATCTCACGGGTGATCGCGAAGAGAGTTTTCTCGTCGCGCAGGCGAATGCGCCGATAGACGGGCGAGGGCATTTTACCGGGGAAAAAGTCTCGGTGCGCTATCGTGGGGACTTCCTCGAAGTCGACCCGTCGAAGGTGCATTACATGGATGTATCTCCGAAGCAACTTGTATCGGTGGCAGCGGGTTTGATCCCATTCCTCGAGCACGACGATGCAAACCGTGCGCTCATGGGCTCCAACATGCAGCGTCAGGGTGTGCCGCTCATTGTTTCGGAGTCGCCACTAGTCGGGACCGGCTTGGAGGGGAAAGTAGCGCGCGATTCGCATGCCGTTGTTCTTGCAACCGACGGCGGCAAGGTCGCCTCCGTTACGGCAGACCAAATAGTCGTCACCAAGGATGGACATCTGCCGGAGAGCAAAAAGAAATTAAAAACGAACGCGGAAGCGGGAATTCACGTTTACGAGCTGCGAAAATTCATGCGCTCAAATGCCGGCACGTGCGTGAACCAGAAGCCGATCGTCCGCAAAGGCCAGCATGTGAAGCGCGGGCAAGTTATCGCCGATGGTCCGAACACCGATCAGGGCGAGCTCGCGCTGGGCCGAAACGTGCTTGTCGCGTTCATGCCCTGGAACGGGTACAACTTCGAAGACGCCATCATGATTTCAGAGAAGGTGGTGAAGGAGGATATTTATACTTCCATCCACATTGACGAATTCGAGATCGGGGCGCGCGATACGAAGTTGGGACCGGAAGAAATTACACGCGACATTCCAAATGTTAGTGAGGAGGCCTTGCGTAATCTCGGCCCCGATGGTGTAGTGCGGGTCGGCGCCGAAGTGAAGCCAGGCGACATTCTCGTCGGTAAAATTACGCCGAAGAGCGAAACCGAGTTGGCGCCGGAGGAACGTCTCCTCCGAGCGATTTTTGGCGAAAAAGCCGCCGACGTAAAAGATACGTCGCTCACCGTTCCGTCTGGAACCTACGGCATTGTGATGGATGTAAAGGTTTCATCGCGTCGCGAAGTTTCCCGCGAAAAGCTCACGCCGACCGAAACAAAGCGGCAGCTCAAGACGATCAATGAAGAACATAAGCGCAAAAAAGACGAGCTGACCGAGCAACTGACAGATTCGCTTTCAAATATTCTGCTCGGTGAAAAAATCCCGCTTGATGTCGTTAATGCCGAGACCGGCGAAATCATTATTCCGGCTAATCGCAAGATTACCAAGACATTATTGCGGAAGCTCGCGATAGTTCACGATCACATCGAGATCGATCCGAGTCCGATCCGTAACAAGATCCGTGAAATCATCGGCTCGTATGAGAACAAGTTCGCGGAGCTGGAGCTCGAACGCGAGCGTGCGATGGATCGGGTGGAGAGCGGCGACGATATCGATCCCGGCATCATCAAGCAGGTCAAAGTTTATATCGCGAGCAAGCGCAAGCTAAGCGTCGGAGATAAGATGGCTGGTCGTCACGGAAATAAAGGCGTCGTTGCGCGGATCGTTCCGGAAGAAGATATGCCTTTCCTGGCGGATGGAACCCCGGTGGAGATAGTGCTGAATCCGCTTGGTGTCCCAAGCCGCATGAATGTCGGTCAGGTCTTGGAAACGCACCTCGGAGTTGCGGCGAAGGCACTTGGATTCAGAGTGGCGACTCCAGTTTTTGACGGAATCGCGGAGAAAAAGATTCGCGAATATCTGCACGACGCCAAGAAGAAGGAAGGGTTCTCCTGGGTGCAGGAAACCGGTAAAGCGCGGCTTTTTGATGGCCGTACGGGAGACGCCTTCGATCAAGAAGTTGTTGTTGGTTACATCTACATGATGAAGCTTGGCCATTTGGTCGCGGACAAAATCCATGCTCGGGCAGTCGGCCCATACTCACTCGTCACGCAGCAGCCGCTTGGCGGTAAGGCGCAGTACGGCGGTCAGCGTTTCGGCGAAATGGAAGTCTGGGCTCTGGAAGCTTATGGCGCCGCTTACACCTTGCAGGAATTGCTCACGGTCAAATCTGATGACGTGCAAGGCCGGACCCGCATCTACGAATCAATCGTCAAGGGCGATAACTCGCTCGAGGCAGGCACCCCCGAATCTTTCAACGTGCTCATCAAAGAAATGCAAAGCCTCGGCCTCGACATCAAAGTCGGCGGGCAGGCGCCGAGCAGTTTCCTTGAGAACGTCGCATAATTTTCAAATCGATAATTACCTTAGATAATCATGAACGAACATTCCTGGCGTGAGTTAGTGGGCGAAGAGCGTCCCGTGGGTTTTGATCAAGTCGCGATCGGCGTCGCGTCGAGTGACACGATGCGCTCGTGGAGCAAAGGCGAAGTCAAAAATCCGGAGACAATCAATTACCGCACGTTTAAACCGGAGAAGGGCGGGCTTTTCTGTGAGCGAATTTTTGGTCCAACGCGCGATTGGGAATGTTCGTGCGGAAAATACAAGCGCATCAAACATAAAGGCGTGATTTGCGACCGCTGTGGTGTCGAAGTCACGCTTGCCCGCGTTCGCCGTGAACGCATGGGCCATATCGAACTGGCGGTGCCCGTTTCGCACATTTGGTTTTACAAATGCATGCCTTCCCGACTGGGACTCATGCTGGATATGAGTGCGCGGCAGCTCGAGCGGGTGATTTATTACGAGGATTACATCGTCATCGATCCCGGCAAGACTCCGCTGCAGAAAACACAACTGCTTAACGAAGTCGAATATCGTGAAGCACAGGAACAATACGGCGATGATTTCGTTGCCGGCATGGGCGCCGAAGCGGTGAAGAAACTTCTCGCGGAGATTGACCTAAACAAACTCAACAAAGAGCTCGAGAAAGCGATGGGCGCCACGAAGAGCAAACAGATTCGCAAGAAGCTGGCGAAACGACTCAAGCTCGTCCAAGGATTCCAAAACTCGCACGCACGTCCCGAGTGGATGGTTCTCGATGTGTTGCCGGTAATCCCGCCGGATTTGCGTCCGCTTGTTCCATTGGAAGGCGGGCGTTTTGCGACTTCGGACCTAAACGATCTTTATCGTCGGGTTATTAATCGCAATAACCGCCTCAAAAACCTGCTCCTGCTCAAGACTCCGGATGTCATCATTCGCAACGAAAAACGGATGTTGCAGGAAGCTGTTGACGCTTTGTTCGACAACGGCCGCCACGGTCGCGCGGTCACTGGCGCGGGGAATCGACCACTCAAATCGTTGAGCGACATGCTAAAGGGCAAAGGCGGACGGTTCCGTCAAAACTTGCTCGGAAAGCGTGTCGATTACTCCGGCCGATCCGTTATTGTCATTGGTCCCGAACTGAAACTTCACCAGTGCGGTCTGCCGAAGAAAATGGCGCTCGTTCTGTTCGAGCCATTCATTATTCGTCGTCTCAAGGATCTCGGTTATGTCCATACGGTGCGCAGCGCGAAAAAAATGATCGAGCGCCAGACGCCGGAAGTTTGGGACATTCTCGAGGAAGTCACTAAGGGTCATCCGGTGTTGCTCAATCGCGCGCCGACCCTGCATCGGCTGTCGATCCAGGCTTTTGAGCCGCAATTGATCGAAGGCGAAGCCATCCGCATCCATCCGCTGGTCTGCACCGCGTACAATGCGGATTTCGACGGCGATCAGATGGCCGTGCACGTGCCGCTCTCGGTCGAAGCGCAAATGGAAGCACGCATGCTCATGCTCGCCCCGAATAATATTTTCTCTCCCTCAAGTGGTAAGCCAATTACGACGCCGTCCCAGGACATCACACTCGGTTGCTATTATCTCACGCAAAATCCACGGCGAGCGGCTGGAAGTGATGCCGACGGACGTCTTCCGCTTTTTTCTGATGCAACCGAAGTGGAATTTGCCATGGCCGAAGGAAGCATTCGGACGCACGATCGCATTCGGATCAAGAATCCCGATCATGGCCAGCAAACGACCTTTGGAAATGCCGAGGTAAAGATCATTGAGACCACGGCAGGCCGCGTCATCTTCAACCAGATTTGGCCAAAACAGTTAGGATTTTTCAACAAGGCCGCGGGCAAGAAACAACTGAGCGACATTATTTGGCGCTGTTATCAAGTCGCGGGGCCAACCGAAACGGTCGCGACGTTGGATAAATTGAAAGAACTCGGTTTTGCCGAAGCAACCAAAGCCGGCATCTCGATTGGGATTTCGGACATGATCATTCCGAAAGAGAAACAGACCGAGCTCGAAAATGCTTACAAACAAATCCGGCAGGTTGAGCAGCAATATCGCAAAGGCATTATTACTGATGGCGAGCGTTACAACAAGATCATCGACATCTGGACACACGCCGGCGATGAAATTTCCAGCGTAATGTTTCGCACTCTTGAACACAACGAGGGACGGAAGGAACTCAATCCTGTTTACTTGATGGTCGATTCCGGTTCGCGCGGCAACCGGCAACAGGTGCGGCAACTTGCCGGCATGCGCGGCTTGATGGCGAAACCTTCGGGAGAAATTATCGAGCGCCCAATTACGTCGAACTTCCGCGAGGGTCTCACCGTGCTCGAGTATTTCATCTCCACCCACGGCGCGCGCAAGGGTCTCGCCGATACGGCGCTCAAAACAGCAGATTCCGGCTACCTTACGCGCAAGCTGGTAGATGCGTCGCAGGATGTGATCATTAATGAAGCGGATTGCGGCACTGTAAATGGGATCGTGGTGCGCTCAATTTATGAAGGCGACGAGGAGGTTGTCGATCTTGCCCAGCGGATCATCGGTCGCGTGAGCTGCGAAACCATCGCAGATCCAGTGGAGAAGAAGAAAAAAATCGTCAAGGCGAACCAGTTGATTGATGAAAAGGTCGCCGCAGAACTTCAGCGCGTCGGTGTGGAAAGCTTGAAGATTCGCTCAGTGCTTACTTGCGAATGCGGCCGCGGCGTCTGTGCAATGTGTTATGGGCGCAATCTTGCAACGGGCCAGTTTGTCAAACTTGGCGAAGCAGTTGGGATTATTGCAGCGCAATCAATCGGCGAGCCTGGAACACAATTGACGATGCGGACATTCCACATCGGCGGCACGGCCAGCCAAACTTTCAAGCAACCGATCATCAAAGCGAAAAACGATGGCAGCGTTCGCTTTAATGACCTGCGAACTGTGCAGGCACTCGACGGTAGCTGGATCGTTTTGAATAAGAACGGCTCCATCACCGTTCACAACGCGGAGGGCCGCGAACTCGAGAGTTATAATGTGGTTATCGGCTCAATGATCTCCAAAGATGACGGCGCCTCAGTTAAAAAAGGCGAGACGTTCGTTCAGTGGGATCCGTACAACGTGCCGATTCTCACCGACAAGGGCGGCAAGATCGAATTCCGCGATATGATCGCTGGTGTAACGATCAAGCGTGATGTCGATGAAGCAACCGGCCTCATGGGCACGGTAATTATCGAACATAAGGAAGATTTACATCCGCAGATTGTTATCATGGGTGAAAAGAAGGAAGTGCTCGCGAGTTATTCCATCCCTGCGGGCGCGCACGTGATCGTCGAGGAAGGACAGAAAGTGCGCGCAGGCGCGTTGCTCGCAAAAACGCCTCGGAAAGTTGCGAAGACGAAGGACATCACCGGTGGTCTGCCGCGCGTGGCCGAATTGTTCGAAGCGCGTCGACCGAAGGACGCGGCGGAGATTGCCAAGATCGATGGGGTGGTCGAGATGGGCGGAACGGTTCGCGGGAAGCGACGGCTTATTTTGAAGGACCCTGACACTGGGTCCGAAGAAGAGCATCTCATCCCGCTCACGAAACACATCATCGTTTTCAAAGGAGACTTCGTGAAGAAAGGTCAGCAGCTCACTGAAGGACCGGTTGTTCCTCATGAAATCCTCGAAGTCTGCGGACCGCAGGACCTGCAGGAACATTTAGTCAATGAAGTGCAGGAGGTCTATCGCCTACAAGGCGTGGAGATCAACGACAAACATATCGAGATCATCGTGCGTCAGATGTTGCGCAAAGTGAAGATCACTGATCCCGGCGATACTTCGTTGCTTTGGGGCGATCAGGTCGATCGGCTCGATTTTGAAGCAGAGAATCAGCGCGTGGTTGAGCAAGGCGGAAAACCGGCCGAAGCCACGCCCGTGCTGCTCGGGATCACGAAAGCTTCGCTCGAAACTGATAGCTTTATCTCGGCTGCGTCTTTCCAGGATACAACCCGCGTCCTTACCGAGGCCGCGACACTTGGCAAAGTCGATCGTCTTCGCGGATTCAAAGAAAATGTCATCATGGGTCACTTGATTCCTGCAGGCACGGGATTCCCTCAGCACCGCGAGATCAAACTTGTCGAACTTGGCGAACAGATTGATGCGCCTGTCATGGAAGAAGCCGAGGCGCAACCGGCCATCGGGTAAGTGCTACTTGTCATTCCGGGCGAAGTCGAGGAACCTCTTCTCTCTTTCGGCCGGGAGAGACTCTGTAGAGCCTATCGGTAATCGCGTCTGCGATTTTCGTCGGCTCCCGTGAGCCTCGCCCTACCGAAGGGCTTATGTCGATCGTGACCAAAACCGGTGATAAAGGCGAAACGTCGCTCATGTACGGTCGGCGCGTTTCTAAAAGCGATCCGCGTGTGAATGCCTACGGTTGCGTTGACGAACTGAACGCTGCGCTAGGCCTCGCGCGCGCGTTTTCTGAAAACGCATTCATTTCCGAGCAGATTCTGTTGGTCCAAAAAGATTTGATCGTCGTGATGGGCGAACTCGCGACCGCGCGTGAAGACATCGATCGTTACGTGAAGGATGAGTTCAAGCTTACGAGCGCCGAAATGATCGATCGCATCAGTGGGGTGATTGTCGATCTTGAAAAAGACAAATCGCTTTATCCGAAAGATTGGGTAATCCCCGGTGGAACGGTCGTTTCCGCGGCACTCGATTTCGCACGCACAACGGCGCGACATGCGGAGCGTCGCGTCGCCGCCTTGAAGAATTTGAGTCCTGAAATTCTCCGCTACTTGAATCGCCTGTCCGATTTCTGTTGGGTTCTCGCGCGCTACAGCGAAAAGAAATCCTGATCGATTTGCGGCTGCAATTTGCCGCTAAAAATTGGCAGTCGTCCGGTAGTACGACCGCGACCGGCTACGGACTTTATTACGTGGGCTCGAGCGCCTCCCCGCGTGGACGAATTAGATCCATCTCGGCGGGAAGATGCTACAACGCCTGCCGAAGTGCAACCGCAAATTCGACGTCTAGAAGACGGCGAATTTGCGGTTGCACTTCGGCAGGCGTTGTAGCATCTTCCCCGTCCGCTGTGCTGCTCGGCCGGCGCGATTTGTTTATGGCTGATACACCAGAATTAGTGCCTGAGCTCCTTGAGGCCGGGGTCCACTTTGGGCACCAGACCAAGCGCTGGAATCCGAAGATGAAGCCCTTTATCTTTGAGAAGCGGAACCAAATTTATATCATCAATCTCGATGAGACCGTGCAGCAATTGCATCGTGCGACCGAATTTTTGCAGGAGGTGACCCGTCGCCGCGGGAAGATCTTGTTTGTGGGCTGCAAGAAGCAGGCGCAGGAAGCGGTGAAAGAAGCGGCCATGGCTTGCGGACAATTTTACGTCAATCAGCGCTGGCTTGGCGGGACGCTGACCAATCTCTCGACTATCCGCAAGAGCATCGGTCGGTTGAAATACATCGAACAGATCGAGCAATCGCCGGAATACAAAAAAATGGGAAAACAGGAATTGGCGGCATTGAATCGAGAGGCCGCGAAACTCCGTCGCAATCTCGATGGAATAATCGAGATGTCGCAGTTGCCCGATGCGTTGGTCGTGATCGACACCACACGCGAGCAAAACGCGGTCAATGAGGCGCGACGTCTTGGGATTCCAGTCGTCGCGATCGTCGATACCAATGCGGATCCCGAGATGGTCGATTATCCAATCGCCGGAAACGACGATGCAATTCGTGCCATTCGCGTGATTCTACAAAAGCTGGTGGACGCCATTGTTTCGGCAAGCGGCGAAACTCGAATCCGCGAGCAGGTCGAAATGGCGGGCGTGTCTGCCTAGGACAATGTGGAGAATCGTTGGTTGAGAGTTGAGAGATTCAACTCGGCGCTGTGCGCCAACGCCCCAACGGTTTAACCGTTCAACGATTCAATGCTTCGTTTTATGGAAATCAACCCTCAGCTCGTGAAACAACTGCGCGAAAAAACCAACGCCGGCTTTATGGATTGCAAGCGGGCCCTGGCCGAGAGTGGCGGAGACCTCGAAAAAGCGGAGGCAATTTTGCGAACGAAAGGGATCGCTGGCGCCGGGAAAAAAGCCTCGCGCGCGACGAAGGAGGGTATTGTGGCTTCTTACATTCATTTACAAGGGAAAGTCGGCGTGCTCGTGGAAGTGAATTGCGAGACCGACTTTGTGGCCAGGAACGAGAATTTTCGCGATTTCGTAAAAGACATCACATTACACATTGCCGCGGCGCATCCGCTTTACGTAAGCCGGGAACAGGTGCCGTCGAAGACGATCGAGGCCGAGCGCGCCATTTACGAAGCGCAGATGAAAGACAAAGCCGCGGACGTGATCAGTAAGATTGTTGAAGGCAAGCTCGACAAGTTTTACAGCACCGTCTGTTTGCTCGAACAGGGTTTTATCAAAAATCCCGATCAAACGATCAAGGAACTCCTGAACGCAAAGATCGCGGAGCTTGGCGAGAACATTTTGATTCGACGTTTTACTCGCTACCTGGTTGGAGAGCCGATTCCTGCGGAAGTTTAACAAGCTTCGAAGTTGAAATTGTAGCGGCAGTCAATGACCGTCGCTTGGCAGATTGAGGTCGATGCTCGCGAAGCGCCGCTACCAAGAATTTAATGGGTCTAAGAACTTACAAAACGAAGCGCGATTTTGCGCGCACGTCCGAGCCGAAAGGAAGCAAGCCGAAACCCAAAGGGGTGAAAGGCGCATCGCGCTTCGTCATTCAAAAACACGATGCCAGCCGCTTGCATTATGACTTCCGTCTACAGATGGAAGGCGTTTTGAAATCCTGGGCCGTACCGAAAGGACTTCCCTGGATCCAAGGTGAAAAACATCTCGCCGTGGAAGTCGAAGATCATCCTATCGAATACGAAAACTTCGAGGGCGTGATTCCAGAGGGAAATTATGGCGGTGGTACGGTCATGGTCTGGGACCACGGGACATATTATATTTACGGAGAACAGCCTTCTAAATCGCTGAGCGATGGTAAGTTACATCTGGTGCTCGACGGAAAGAAAGCGAAAGGGGAATGGACGCTCATTCGGATTCGCAGCGATTCGCAGAAGAACCAATGGCTTCTTCTGAAAACCGGCGCAAGCGCGCGTTCGCCTTCCAAAAAGCTTGAAAATCAATCGGCAAAAACCGGTCGCACAATGAAACAGATCGCAGAAGATCGCGATGTTGAATGGGAATCTGACCGCGACAAGCCTGCGAAGGAATCTACATCTGGCGCAAAATCGATACTGCGCACGCGCATCAAAGCCGCACTTAAAAAAAAAGACGTAGGGGGTGATCCTGCCACCGCGGGACATCTCCTACTTGACGAACCAACTTCAGATTACGCAGGAAAGCTCAGCGATTTACCGAGTGCTAAACCACGCTTCATTCAACCAATGAAGCCGCGATTGGTGGAGAAGCCCCCATCAGGCGGCGATTGGAGTTACGAGTTGAAGTTCGATGGCATCCGCGCATGCGCCGTCAAAGACGACGGCAAGGTCAATCTCACTTCGCGTAACGGAAATGAACTGCGAAGCCGCTTTCGCGAAATTGCCAATGCAATCAAGGAATTGTCGATCGACGAATGCGTGATCGATGGCGAAGTGGTCGCACTCGACGAGGAAGGCC
>Ga0209577_10004072_pt1 | contig 13786 bp, 10 predicted proteins | sample GraSoiAngelo_109_FD_185874 | JGI IMG/M metagenome (GOLD analysis project Ga0209577, IMG submission 185874) | Grasslands soil microbial communities from the Angelo Coastal Reserve, California, USA - 14_0903_12_20cm (SPAdes) (version 2) | ecosystem: Environmental > Terrestrial > Soil > Grasslands... | reverse complement strand
GTTCGCTGGACGACGGGCGCTGCCGTCGGCGAAACCAGCACCGAATCGCGGGACGTGAGCTCCCGCGGTGTCTACTTCTATCTTTCCAAGGACGTCAAAGAAGGCTCGCCCGTCGAGATTCTGCTGACGCTGCCCAACGAAATTACCATGGCCGGTCCGGTGCGCGTGCGCTGCCTTGGCCGCGTGCAACGCACCGAACCGCGCGAGGAAGGCGCCGTGGGTGTGGTTGCCGCGATCGAGCGGTACGAATTCCTTCGCGGCGACGATGATCGATAATTCTCCGCTGCGCAGGCAGACCACAGTCCTCGGGTTTTTAACAAACTGGCAAAAGTTCGCAGGATCCAGTCCCCAAAGGTAGGCCAGCCTGCGGCAAAAGAGTTTCTTCCGGGTTTCTTGCTCGCACACTGCGGAGGCGGGCAGGATCAGCCGGGGTGCCTTGGCCCCTCAGCGAAGCGCCCCGGCTCCAGTTTTTTGGGGCGGAGCACTGGTGGCGGATTCCCTGCGATTTTCGCCGATAAACTCAGGAAGGAATCTTCCGCTGCAGTCTTCAGAGCTTTAATCCGCGCTAATCCACTCTAATCCGCGGCTCCTCTCTTGCTTTTCTCTCCCACATTCTTTTATTGACCCCACCGTTACCTCTGGCGCAACCTGTACCTTCGGTCAGGCGATTTCCACACCGCTGGTGAGAGAGGATTGGAAGACCCAGCGTCACTTCCTTGTGGACTCGAAAGTGGGGGGATGGCATTTGCGCGGATTCAAAACGGAATCCGCGGCCAGGCGCGCGTATGGGCGAAGATAATCCGTCGGGGGAAAGTGTGCAAATGGCTCCGGACATTCAGTCAATCAAAGAAGTGGAAGAACTCAAAACCGAAATCACGATCGAACCCAAAGCGAAAGAGAAATCTTCGCTCGCTGCCGAAGCTTCTGGCGGTGAAGGCACTGTCGGAATTTCTCTGATCGATCTCGCCGAAATTCTGGATCAGCACAAACAGTGGGTCGAATCCGGGGGAGAAACGGGCGCGAGAGCCGACCTCACCGGCGTCAATTTGGCGAAAGCGGATTTGACCGGCGTCAATTTGCAGTCCGCTGTGCTCCATCGAGTTAATTTGGCGGGAGCGGACCTTTCGATGGCGAACCTGAGGGGAGCCAGTCTAGTTCGCGCCAATTTACAGAATGCCAATTTATTGGGGACGGAATTGAGGGGCGCGAATTTGATGGGTGCCAATGTGTATGGCGCGGACGGACTCTGGTTTGGACGCCTCGGAGGAACCAACCTTTTCGACGCCGTGCTTCCCGAATCGATTTCCGCGGTGGACAGTTCGAAGGCCATCGGCGACGCGACGAAAGTGGCGCGGTGGTTTTATTTTTTGACGGTTGGGCTGAGCCTTCTCTGCTGCCTGCTGATGATCTACACCACCGACGTGCGGCTGCTGCTGAATTCGTCGGCGCTGCCCTTCCCCAAGCTGGGAAACCTGCTGCCGACGACCGGACTTTTTCTCGGGGGGCCCATCGTGCTTCTGGTTTTGTCGCTGCGTTTCCATTTTTTGCTTCTGCGTTTGTGGGGCAGCATGGCGGCATTGCCTGCAGTGTTTCCCGATGGACAAACGCTTGAAAAAGACGGGCCGTGGTATCTGATGGGCCTGGTGCGGCGGCATTTTCGCTGGCAGGGGGAATCTCGCGCGGCCATGACTGCGTTCGAATCGGCTCTTTCGACGCTGCTTGCGTACTGGATTGTTCCGGTCACGCTATTTTTCTTCTGGCTGCGCTACCTGACATGCCAGGATTTTCGCGGAACGCTGCTTCACGTTTTTCTGACCACTGCCGCGGTTGGCACGGCTACCAGCGTTCCTTTCATCGTGTCACGCGTCCTTCGGCCGGGTGATATTCGCGTGCCAAAATCGAGAAATGTTTTGCGCATGATCCTGGGAACAACGCGCTCGGCGCTCGCGGCAGGAGTCGTTCTTTTCGTCATCTCGCTGGGCGTGAATCGCGGCCTGCCCTCTGACAAAACGGGGGTCGCTGCCGCGTCTGCCGCCGATCCACGCCGCTGGGCCGCCACGGTTTTTCAGTCCGTGGGCTACCGGCCCTACGCGGACTTGACGGAAGCCTCGCTTTCGACGCCGCTTCCCAAAGGCACACCGTGGACGGACGAAAATGTTGCGAAAATTTCCGGCGCGCACCTGAACGAAATGAATCTGCGTTACGCGCGCGCCTACCACGCGTTTTTGGTGAACGCGAAATTGTGGCGCGCCAACCTCGAAGGCATTTATTTGTCCGAAGGGGACTTGAGGGGCGCGAATTTGCGAGAAACTTTGCTGCGATCGGGAATTTTTGATCGCACGCTGCTTTCGCACGCGGTGCTGGTCTCCGCCAACGCGACGGGGGCGAATTTTTCCGCTGCGGACATGCGTTTTTCGGATTTGTCCTACGGGACCTTTGAAAACTCGGTGCTATCGAACGCCCGCATTTCCGGCGCTTCGCTGTATGCCATCAATTTGACCAACGGGCAGCTTTTGCGCACGGACCTTTCGCGCAGCGACATGAGGGACGCCCGGCTCGAACACGCGGTGCTTTCCTTCGCCAATTTGGAGCAAACTGACCTTTCCTCGGCCCGGCTCGCAAACGCTAGCTTGACTGGCGCGCTGTGCAAGGGAACGATTTTTTTGGATGCGGATTTAAAGGACGCGGACTTAAGAGGAGCGAACCTGACGGGCGCGGTTCTCCGGGGAGCTGAGACGGACGGAGCGAATCTGACGGGCGCGGACTTGCGGGGCACTTTGGGCGTCACTTCGCAGCAAGTTTGCTCGGCGCTGAACGGCCGGACCGCGCTCATGGATCCCGATCTCGCGTCGGAAGTGCAAGTGCGGTGCGGATCGCACTAGCATCCGACTTTCCGCCAAAACGAATCGATCAAGGGCCTGCGGACCACCAGGTAGCGGCCTTTACTGCGGGTTACGAAGGTCAGGCTGGTCTCACCGACTTCGCCTGTGACCTCCCAGCACCCCTCGGTTGGGAAGATGACCTCCGGCTGACTGCGGCAAGGCCTTCGTTGCAATTGGCACTGATACGGACAACTTGACCTGGTCAGGCAAGTCGGTTTTCGTCTTCCAACTTCGGAGTCCCCATTTGAGGAGATGGCCGTGGTGGAGCAAGCGGTCGAGCATGACAGTGACCGCGGCGCTGTGGCCAAGCACTTCCCCCCCGTCTTCCATCGTCTTCCACGGGGCGGTTGGAAGTTAGCAGCGTGCTGCCGCGTTCGCAGCGGCGCATGACGATCTCCAGCAGCTCTTCTTCCGCTGTAGGGCCTTTTCCTGGCCTTATCGCATCAGTTTTCAGAATTTTCAATAGAAGGCAGCAGAACTTTGCGTTTGCCCTGGCGCGGATGAGAGTGCCAGCATGAAGGAACCAGTGACGAGCGGCGAGAAAAAGCAGAACAGCCAGCCCGAGGCGGTAAACCAGTGGCGAGTGACGAGTGGCTAGTGGCCAGTGAAACGACGGTTCCCGCAAACAGCGTAGAAAGCCATAAGGCGTCGGTGGGAGGCGACGGGCTGCGCATCCTGGAACAACTTCCGCAAATCATCGAACGCGGCGCGGAATCTCTCACTCCCGCGGAAAAAGAATTGTTGAAATGGGTCGGAGTTTTCTACCGCCGGCCGACACCGGGCAAATTCATGATGCGCATCCGGATGCCCAACGGGTTCACGCGAGCAGAGCAACTCCGAGCCATTGCGGAGCTTTCGCGGAGGCTGGGCAATGGCGTCGTGGACATCACGACACGACAGCAGATGGAGCTGCGCGGATTCACGCTGAAGGGCGTGCCAGAAATTTGGGAGAAGTTAGAAGGTGTGGACCTGCGCTCACTGCAAACCGGCATTGACAACGTTCGAAACATCAACGGCTGTCCTCTTGCCGGCCTGAACCCGCACGAATTGCTGGATGCGTCCCCGGTCGTGCAGGACTTGGACCGCATTATCGTGGGCCGCGATGGTAACCCGGAGTTCACCAACCTGCCGCGCAAGTTCAACATCACGGTTTCCGGCTGCCTGGACAATTGCACGCATGCCGAGTCGCAGGACATCGCGCTGATTCCTGCAAAGAAAGCGGGCCGCATTGGTTTCAACGTGCTTGTCGGCGGAAAGATGGGCTCGGGAGGCTTTACCGTTGCTTCGCCGCTGAATGTTTTTGTGGAAGCTTTTCAGGCGGCACCCGTGGTGCTGGAACTGATCAAAATTTATCGAGATCACGGCCCCCGCGAGGCGCGCTCGAAGTGCCGATTTGCTTTTCTCATCGAACAATGGGGCCTGTCGCGTTTGCGCACGGAGCTCATCGAACGGCTGGGTCACGAATTGGCGTTTCAAGGGAGGGACATGCGAAGCTCGGCGCATGCCGACCACCTTGGCCGAACCAGGCAAAAGCAAGACGGGCTTTGCGCGGTAGGGCTGTGCATTCCCACTGGCCGAGTCCATCCTGAACAACTGGACGAACTCGCGCGGCTGGCAGAAATTTATGGAAATGGCGAAATTCGCCTCACGACCGCGCAAAACGCCATCATTCCCAATGTTCCCGCGGACTCCGCCGGCGGGCTGCTTGCAGAACCCTTGCTGAAGGAGTTTTCGCCGCGTCCGTCGCCTTTCCTGCGCAATATGGTGGCTTGCGTAGGAACGGACTATTGCAATCTGGCGCTTATCGAAACGAAGAGCCGCGCGGTTGCGCTTTCTGAGGCTTTGGAACAGCGGCTTGGGGCCAGCGGAAATCCCCTAAAGATTCATTGGTCGGGCTGTCCTGCCGGTTGCGGGAACCATCAAGCGGCAGACATCGGATTTCGGGGATTCAAAACCAGACTGGGGGGAAAGCTCACCGATGCCGTGGCGATTTACGCGGGCGGCCTGACCGGGCCGCAGGCCGTGGCAGGCGAGGAAATTCTGGAAAACGTGCCGTGCGATGAAAATTTGCCGGAAGTTGTCGCCAAGGTCATCGAGTCTTACCGCTTCGAGAAGGAGGCGAGAGAGCACGCGGCGTTGAGCGATCCTTTGTTTGCGGCGGCGGGAACCGCAGGGCTGGCTTCGCGGCATTCGCCGAGGAGGGTGGTCTCCCCAGTGGTCTCCCCGGTTCGTGCGAACTGAACCAGAAAACCAAGGATTAAGACGCAGATCCCTCCGTCCTCAGCTCATGTGGAAGACCGCCTCGGTGAGGGCCGGGATGACAGGCTTGGGGTTGCCCCGCCGCTACGCTCGGACGGATCAGGTGGTCCTACGGGCTATGGAGGAGGGGCGGCGTCCGATTCGGTAAGCAACAGAGTCAACCAATCGTCGTGCCGGGCGTCCGGGCCTGACGGATGTGCTTGGACCCATTCCTGGGCTTGCGCTTCGATACGAGCCGCCTCCTCCGATGACAGCCCAGCATGCAGGTTGGCTGCAAAGGAGGCTGGCAACGGCGGGGAGTGAAGCGGAGGGTAGTGCAGGGCCAAAAGGGCCCAGAAGTACGCGGAAGCCAGGTCGGGTTTTGCATTGTGAGGGTCGGCGTAGTTATGAGCGAGATTGGCGGCGGCGGTGCCATCGCCCTGTTCGGCGGCTAAGCGGTACCACTTCCTGGCCTGCTCGTTGTCCGCGGGAACGCCGGCGCCTTTATCGTACAGAACTCCAAGATTGTCTTGAGCAGGCGCGTATCCTTGCTGCGCAGCCCTGCGGTACCAATAAGCGGCCTGTGCCGGATTCTTCTCCGTTCCCGACATGGGGGAGGTCTCATACCATGAGCCCAGCAGGAACTCGGCGGGGGCAAAATGGCGTTTGGCGGCTTTGCGCAGCCGGCGCATGCCCTCCGCCGGGTCGACAGGAACTCCGTATCCATGGAAATAAAGGATGGCAAGATTAATTTCGGCTTGCGGAAGCCCCTGTTGAGCAGCCTTCATCAACCAGTGAGCCGCTTGCGGGAGATCCCGGGAAACACCCCAACCCTGAAGCAGAAGCATGGCGAGGTCAAACTGAGCTGGGGCATAGTCTTCCAGCGCCGCGCGCTGAAACCACTGGAAGGCCTCGTGATCATCCTGTTGCACTCCGGAACCAATCCTATACAGAAAACCGAGCTGAAACTGGGCCTGTGGATTTCCTTGATCCGCCGCTCTGCGAAACCAGCGCGCGGCTTCAGCGGGATCGCGATCCACGCCCAATCCAAGTTGAAACGCGCGCGCGACCTCGAGTTGCTCTTGAAGATATCCGGCTTCGGCGCGTTTCAGTAAATGGTTGGTCAGTGACTTGTCTTGAGCAAAGGCAGCAGCGCTCGAGAGGCATACGGCGACAGATATTACGGCCACGCGTGCGCTTAGGACGATTCGCGTGAAGATCGCTTGCCGGAAACAGTTGCGAGGCGACATGAGACGTCTCCAGACGCAAGAAGGCCGCCCTGTGCGGGAAGCACATGGCGGCCTCCGATTTGTACGGTCAGCCGAAAGCTGATTTCCTTCGGTTCTTGCTTAGCTCAGGACCAGCGAATTTTCTTTCTGACTACCTCCGCAGAAACGGGCAGGCCATCTTGGATCTTGAGGCATTCAATTTCGCCATGGCCCATATCGTGGCAGAAGCGAATCAGAGATTGCCAAGCAGGGTGAAGACTGGGCGGCCGGGTGTGGGAACCAGCGCCCGTATTGCCGTTATCGGGCTCCGTTTGTCTGATCGTGCTGCCTGCGGTTTCCACCGTATCAGACTCCACTGTCCTTAGACGTCAAGGATGGACAAAGGTTCCATTGGCACGTTTTGTCAGGGGCGCTCTAACCTTCGTCTCTCAGCAGGAAAATGGCAAAACCCGCAAAGAAAGCCAGTATACCCAGGGCCGTGACTCCCAGGACTATCATCCAGGCGCTCGCACCGGATGCCGCCGCCCACAGTTCTTCCAGTTGAGAAAGGCCGGAACTCGAAAGGCCTTGAAAAAGGCTCAGAAAATCAGCGGACTGGCTCCCTTGCCATACCATGACGCAAAAAGCCGCAAACAAGCCGAGCAGGCCGATTTTTTCCGCGAGGGCCAGGGGTTCGGTGACGCTTTGGATGGCTTCCTTCCGGCGACGCAGTTGGGCGCGCCACCACAGCAAGCCGGGAGATGGCAGCCGGGCCAGTCGCTCCCCGTTCGATTTCGCCCTTTGCAAAGTTTGCATGGCCAAAACAAGTTCCTGGCAACGGCGGCAGCCTTCCACATGAACGCGCAGATCCGGATCGCCAGCTTGCGGCCAGCGGCCTTGGCGGAGCGCTGTTTCCAGTTCCTTTTCCGAGGCGCAGAAGAACAAATTCATGATCCTTTCTCCGGCGTCGCCGGGCGTTGTTGGAGAAGGTGGGCCAGCTTCCGCCTGGCACGATACAACAGAATGCGAATTCCCGCCGTTCGCAGTCCGGTAATCTCCGCGATTTCGGCATGTGTTGCCCCTTCCGCATAAGCGAGCCAGAGCAATTGTCGCTCCCGGGGGCGCAGGCGATGGAAAGCGCGAGCAAGCATTTTTTGAGAGTCGAGTTGAGCAATGTCGGGGCCCTGGACCGTACCGAAGGCTTCTTCCGGGAGCCCCTCGAGCGAAGCGGGAGCGCGCTTGCGCCAATGATCACGGAGAAGGTTCGTGGCAATGCGAAACAGATAGCGCCGGCAAGCCCCTTCACCATCGCTCCAGCGCGCGGCACACAAGAAACGCAGATAGCTTTCCTGCAACAAATCGTCCGCCAGAGCAGGATTGCCGGAAACATGGACGAGGTAGCTCCAGACGGGGCGCGCGGTACGTTGGTAAAAGCTGGCAAACGCCTCATCATTCATGGACAGACCACGGCTATCTGCTGAATCGGCGACGTCCAGTTGCGGAATCGCGCCTTGCCACGTGACGGAGGTGGTTTTCATCTCATTGGCCTTGCTAGCGGAAGCGATCAATCGCTTGCACTCGTCTCACGCGCCTTACCTGACTGGGGCAACAATCCTAAATGGCGGGCCAGCAAGTAAGAAGCTGCTGCTGAGATGATAAAGCCTATGCCGAGCGAAAAAGCCAAAGTTCCAAGAATCAGGAAATGCCGGGCATCATCCTCGGGGAGGCTAGGGCGCAAAAAGAGGAAGCTCCCTCCTGCCAAGGCCAGCACAATACCGAACTGCAGCGGCAGAAAGACTCTGGTCAGGGGGTTTGCCGAGCGGGGCTCGATGGTGGCCAGGTCGAAAAACGGCTTTCCGGCGCTGCTGTGGAACCAGGCAAGCAGCTCTTCGTTTGTACTGCACTTGTCCAGCAGTTTGTTATGGAGCTCGTTCTGCATCTTGAAGAGCTTGTTCCACTTGCTGTTCTCGAGCACGATACGAAAAACCCAGAGCAACGCCGCGAGAATCAAGACGAACACAAGAAAAGGGAGTACCTGCCGCATTCCGGACATGACTGGCGGCTCGCCAAAGCCTTGGAGTTCAGGCCAGGCCATAGCCTGCAACCTCTGCCGCCTCCCTTTGCCAAGGGAATTAGGAGGAAAGAACAGGTAAAACTCTGGATTGCGAGCAACTTCGGAGTGGCTGCGGAGAAAGTCAGCAAGCTCGGGGTTGTTGCGGCTCACGTAAGCTTCATCTGCGAGCAGAGTCGGGTCAGCTGCAATGACCTCAGTGAGCTTCGGGCTCAACCGCAACAATTCCAATAGCTCGGAGCGCACGGCTTCGGGGTCCTTGCTTCCCTGCGTGGCCGCCGCGGGCGAAGGTTTCTTCTGGGCTGGCGCGGATTGTGCAACAGGGGCCGTCGAGCTCGCTGAAAAAATCGCCAGCAGGAACGCCCAACGCGCCACTTTGGACCAGGGGCGTTGACTTCTCCACACCATCCGCCTCCCTCAACGGGTAAATCCCGCGCTAGCTTGTCTGTAGATAGATACGAACGAGAGACCGGCGGGGTTAACAGGAATTTGTGACCGGGGGCGCAGGGACCGCAAAAGACCCGCAGCAAGGCACGGGTCTCTAGACCCGCCACTACAACTTCCGTGAGCATCGGGCAGGTGCCGCTCACGAGAAGCAAACGAGAGGAACGCGCCTCGGAAAAGAGTTATCATGTGCTGGATAAGTTTGCTGGGGCACAATCAAACCAGTGCGAACGTTGGGAAAGAAAAGAACAAGGGGCCGGGCATGAATCATGGGGGCAAGGATAGGCTGAAAACGCCGTTGATTCGCGAGCATGGCAAGCACCGGCCGGCGACCTGGGACGAGGCGCTGGAGGGCGTCGCGGCGGGCTTCCGCGCGCAAGTGGAAAAGCACGGGCCGCGCAGCTTCGGGATGTTCAGTTGTTCAAAAACCACCAACGAGCTGAACTACCTGGCGCAAAAGTTCGTTCGCTCGGTAATCGGCACGAACAACATCGATAGCTGCAACCGGACTTGACACGCGCCGAGCGTCGTCGGTCTGGCGACGGTTTTCGGAGCGGGCGGCGGGACGAGTTCGTACCGCGAGGTGGAAGAGGCGAACGTGATCCTGCTTTGGGGCTCGAACGCGCGGGAAACGCATCCGATCTTTTTTCATCATGTGCTGAAAGGGATTCGCAACGGAGGGAAGCTCTTCGTGATCGATCCGCGCCGGACGAGCTCCGCGCAATGGGCCGACACGTGGCTGGGCCCCGACGTTGGCGGCGATATTTCGCTGGCCAATGCGATGGCGCGCGAGATCATTCATTCGGGTCTGGCAAACGAGAAATTCATTCAACATGCCACGAGCGGATTCGACGCTTACCGCGCCGGCGTCGAGAAATACACGCTGGAGCGCGCCGAACGCGAGACCGGCGTCCCGGCGGAAGTGATTCGCCAAACCGCGCACGCTTACGCCAGGGCCGAGCGCGCGCAGATTTGCTGGACGCTGGGTATCACCGAACATCACAACGCCGTCGACAATGTGCTGGCGCTGATCAATCTCGGCCTGCTCACGGGACACGTCGGGCGCTACGGCAGCGGGCTCAATCCTCTGCGCGGGCAAAACAACGTGCAGGGCGGCGGTGACATGGGCGCGATACCGGACCGCTTGCCGGGCTTCCAGCACGTGGAGAACGCCGAGTTGCGCGCGAAATTCGAACGCGCCTATGGAGCAAGGCTCGACCCGAAGCGCGGCTGGCACTTAAGCGCGATGTTTGAAGCGATGAAGCGCGGTGAACTCACCGCGCTTTACGTTTTGGGTGAAAATCCAATCGACTCCGAAGCGGACCGTCACCGCGCCGTGAAGCTCATGAGCGGGCTGGAATTTCTGGTGGTGCAGGACCTCTTTTACACAAAGACCGCCGAACTTGCCCACGTCATCCTCCCGGGCTCGGCGGGATGGTGCGAAACGGAAGGCACGGTGACGAGCAGCGAGCGCCGCGTTCAGCGCGTGCGCGCGGCGGTGCCGCTGCCCGAAGGCGCGCGCGACGACATGGAAATCATCTACGAACTCGCCAGGCGGTTTGGCCGCGACTGGGGCAAGCCGGATGCGGAAACGATTTGGAATGAGCTGCGTTCGTTGAGCCCGATGCATGCGGGCATGAGTTACAAGCGGCTTGAGGAACTCGGCGGGATTCAGTGGCCTTGCTACGATGAGTCGCACCCCGGCGAAATGTATTTGCACAGCCGGTTGTGGCGCGAACCGCTCGTTGGCCCGCGCGCGCCTTTTTCGGTCGTAGAGTTCGAGCCGCCGGTCGACGAACTAAGCGACGAATATCCGATTCGGCTGACCACCGGACGACATTTGGATTCCTACAACACCGGCGAGCAGAGCCGCCGATTCCCTTCTCCGTTGCGCCGCGAGGCGACGCTCGACCTCTCGCCGGAAGATGGGAAGCGTTACCACGTTAGCGAAGGGGAGCCAGTGCGCGTCAGTTCTCGCCGCGGATCGGTGCTTGCGCCGGTGCGCTTTGATCCGGGCTTGCGGCCCGGGCTTGCTTTCCTCTGTGTCCACTTTCACGAGCAAGTCTCGACGAACGACCTCACGATTGACGCGGTGGACCCAAAGTCCGGAACGTCGGAATTCAAAGCCACCGCGATTCGCATTGAGAAGTGCGCGGAGCACTGAGTGGACCTTCACCTGAATGCGGCTAAGCCGAGCGCAGAGGAACGAGCCGCCATCGATGCTGCCTTGGAAAAGCGGGAAGCTCCGGGACACCATGCGCCTTCACACGTTGAGCGCGCACCGGCAGCAAGTTCCAACGGCTTGCCACTGCGTTCGAAACGCCATCTGCTTCTTCCCGTGCTGCATGCGATCGAACAACGCATGGGATGGATCAGCCCAGGGGCATTGAATTACGCTTCGCTAAAGCTGGGCGTGCCGCCGGCCGAAGCCCACGGCGTTGCGTCGTTTTATGAAATGTTTTCGTTAACGCCGCGCCCTCCCGTGGTGGCGCACGTATGCGACGACATTGCGTGTATGACGCGCGGAGCCGGAGCACTGTGCGCGGAGCTTGAGCGCAAACTTGGACCAGCCGGAAAACCGTGCGTTGGCGGCAAGGCCATTTGGCAGCGAAGTTCGTGCCTGGGCCTTTGCGAGCGCGCGCCGGGTGCGTTGATTACCGCGGCGGGAGAAACGCCTCGCGAGCGCGTGATAGCGCCGGCCAAAGCGGAGGGCATTTCATCGACCCTTACCGAAGCAGCGAGCGGAAAGCTGCTTGAACAAATTGATTCGATCGATGCAAAGGTTTCGGTCCCGCAAGCCGGGCAACCGCAATTGCGGCTCTTGCGCGGTGTGGGGCAAGTGGATCCGGCCAGCCTCGATGACTACCGGCGTCTGGGCGGTTATGAGGCGTTGCGGAGAGCACTCCAATGGGGCCCGGAGCGCGTCATTCGCGAGGTCATGGATTCGAAACTTCTCGGCCGGGGAGGCGCGGCGTTCCCTGCGGGCAAAAAATGGGAGGCCGTGCATCTCCAGCGCAATTCGAATCGTCCGCACTATGTGATTTGCAACGCCGACGAATCCGAGCCGGGCACCTTCAAGGACCGCATCCTGATGGAAGGCCATCCGTTCGCCGTTTTGGAAGGCATGACGATTGCGGCGTTCGCGGCCGGCGCGAACAAGGGCTACATCTATATTCGCGGAGAATATCCCCTAGCGACGGAGCGGCTGGGACACGCGATTCGGACGGCGCGCGCGCAGAACTTGCTGGGTGAAAGCATTTTGGGCAGCGGATTTTCGTTGGACGTCGAAATTCGCCGCGGCGCGGGCGCGTACATCTGCGGTGAAGAAACAGCGTTGTTCAATTCCATTGAGGGCTACCGTGGAGAGCCGCGCAACAAGCCGCCGTTTCCCACGCAAAGCGGGTTGTTTCATCAGCCCACGGTCGTCAACAACGTCGAAACGCTGGTCAACGTTCCGGAAGTTATTTTGAGCGGCGGCGCGGCATACGCACGCGTGGGCACCGCCAATTCTTCGGGATACCGATTGTTTTGTGTTTCCGGGCATGTCGTTTGTCCGGGCGTATACGAAGTTTCCCTTGGGCCCACGATCCGCAACGTCATCGAAATGGCCGGTGGAGTCGGCGGAACCGGCCGGCTGCAAGCCGTTCTGCTCGGCGGCGCGGCGGGAAGCTTTGTCTCCCCAAAGGAACTCGATACCGCGCTCACCTTCGAAGGCACACGTGCCATCGGCGCGACGCTTGGCTCAGGGGTCGTGATGCTGTTCGACGATTCCGTGGACTTGAAGCAAATTCTTCTGCGCATCGCCGCATTTTTCCGCAGCGAGACGTGCGGGCAGTGCGTGCCGTGTCGCGTCGGGACGATACGGCAGGAAGAATTGCTCGAACGGCTGGTGCAACGCAAGCCGCTCGGTTCGAACGAACAGGAAACCGCGCTGCTGAAGGAGATGGCGCAGGCGATGCGCGATGCTTCGATTTGCGGGCTGGGGCAAACCGCTTCCGGCGCAATCCTTTCGGCGATGGATCGCTGGAGTCTTTTTTCATGAGCGAACAAGCGCAAGCGCCGTCGCCTTTGACTCCGATCCCGCCGGCGCCCGCGCCGGAAATTCCTCCGGGGGTCGCGCGTCGTCAATTCGAAATTATCATTGATGGAAATCGCGTGGCAGTTGCCGAAGGCGCAACGATTCTGGAGGCTGCGAAAAAACTGCGAATCGAGACGCCGACGCTTTGTTTTCTTGAAACACTGACTCCAGTCAATGTTTGCCGCGTGTGCGTCGTCGAGTTAGAAGGCTCGCGCGCGCTGGTGCCGGCGTGCTCGCGAAAAGTGGAAGCTGGCATGGTGATTCACACCGATTCGGAACGAGTCCGGCTGAGCCGGCGCGTGGTGCTGGAATTTCTCGCCTCGTCCGTGGAGGTACGAACGGCACCGCAACTGCAGGAGTACATGAAACGCTACGCAGCGCGGAGGGAGAAATTCGGGCCGCGAGCCGCCACGGTGGCGCAGCCGGAGAAAATTGACAACGAACTGTACGTGCGCGACTACTCGAAGTGCATCCTCTGCTACAAATGCGTGGAAGCTTGCGGCGTGGACGCCCAAAACACGTTCGCGATTAGCGTTGCCGGGCGCGGGTTCCACGCGCACATTGCCACGGAATTTGAAATTCCACTGACGGATTCGGCGTGCGTGTATTGCGGGAATTGCATTGGCGTCTGCCCGACCGGCGCGCTGATGGGCAAAACCGAATACGACATGCGCAAGGCGGGAACGTGGGACGAATCGAGGCAGACGCACACGGAAACGATTTGCCCGTATTGCGGCGTGGGCTGCGAGCTTACCGTCGACGCTCAGGCTGGGCAGATCGTGAAAGTGAGTTCGCCGCTCGACCACTCCGTCACCCAAGGAAACCTGTGCATCAAGGGGCGCTTCGGATGGCAATTCACGCAGCC
>Ga0209577_10004070_pt1 | contig 13787 bp, 10 predicted proteins | sample GraSoiAngelo_109_FD_185874 | JGI IMG/M metagenome (GOLD analysis project Ga0209577, IMG submission 185874) | Grasslands soil microbial communities from the Angelo Coastal Reserve, California, USA - 14_0903_12_20cm (SPAdes) (version 2) | ecosystem: Environmental > Terrestrial > Soil > Grasslands... | reverse complement strand
CGGCGCCCCCGCGTACTTCGCCAGGTCGCCGAGCCCGTGCGCGATCTTCATGCCGGACGGCGTGACGAGGTGGTTGAACACCCTCGAGGCCTCGTCGCGCTCCGACGGCGCAAGCGTCGCCATCGCACGCTCCAGGTGCTCGGCGACGATCCGCTCGGCGCCGCCGAGGCGCGTGAGCGTCGCGAGCCGAAGCGTGGTCGAGCCGGCCGCCCGCTCCTCCTCCCAGAGGCGCTGCATGACGAGCTGGAGGTAGGGCGTCTCGATCCGGCCGGCGTCACCGGTGCCCGCGACCGCGCCGCGGCCGTGCACGCCGTGGTCGACCCGGCCGCTCTGCACCTGGTCGAGGACGGCCTCGACGAGCGCGGGCTCGATGCTCGTCCTCTCGCCGCCGAGCTCGCCGTAGCGCTCGAGGGGGCGGACGATCGCCTCGCGCCCACCCGACCGGTCGAGATGGTCGAGCCGCAGGTAGTTGCCGAAGAGGTTCGGGATCCGGGTCTTGAACGCGTCGAGCTTCGCGAGCGCGTCCTCCCGCAGGCCGAGCAGGAAGTTCGCCCGCAGGCCGGGCTCGCGGATCGCCGCCGCGAGCTCCCCCGCGAAGCCGGGGCCGGCGCCGTTTCGCTCGTAGAGGAAGTACTCCTCGAACTGGTCGAGGATCACGTAGACCTCCCCTCCGACGGCCTCCGAAGCGGCCTCGAGGATCTCGACGAGCGTCCCGCCGCCCTCGAAGCCGACCGCGTCCTCGATTCCCTCCCGGAGGCCGCGGCCGGGGTCGCCGGCCCACGACGAGAAGACGACGACCGCCGAGTCCGGAACGTCGCGGAGCGAGTGGGCGACCGCGGCCCGGAGCAGCGAGGTCTTGCCCACGCCGCTCGCTCCGTACAGGACGGTCAGGCGCGAGGCCATCAGGTTCGCGAGCACGATCTCGCGCTCCCGCTCGCGGCCGAAGAAGAGCAGCGCGTCGAGCTCCGTGTCCTGGAACGGCGCCAGTCCCTTGAACGGGCCCGCCAGCGTCTGCGCCCCCGCGCTCATCGCGGCGCCCGCGCCGGCTGCGCGGCCAGGTAGCGACCGAGCGTCTCGATGTACTCGGCGAACGAGAGCTCGACGACGTCGACGTCGCGCCGCCGCCAGAACTCGCACTCGAGCGGCTTCGGCTCCGGCTGCACGGCCCAGGAGCGGTAGCTCAGCGGCTCGTTGCCCCAGAGCCGGTGCAGGATCACGCGCAGGTTCCAATCCGCCATCGTGTAGCCGAGGAAGAGGAAGTGGCTCCGGCGCAGCGTCGCGGCCAGCGCGACGGGCACCGCGCCGGCGATGTCCGTCTGGGCCAGGTAGTCGATGTAGTCGTCCTCGGTGACGACGAAGCTCTCCCACTCCCGCGTGGGGGTGCGTTCGACCTGGCCGTGCAGCTTGAGGATGACCGTCCGCCGCTCGAGCGAGAGCTCGGTCGCGTACGTGTTCGGCTGGTCGATCAGCGCGCCGACCCCGCCGGGCGCGATGTGGCAGAACCGGCCTCGATTGCGGCCAGCCGCGAGGTACGAGACGACCTCGAACTCCTCGCCGGCATCGTGGAACGCAAGCTCGAGCGCGTTGTCGTAGCTCGTCGTGACGAGCAGCTGGTGCGGGCGGCCGTGGTCGCGGAGAAGCGGCGGCAGGGAGGCGAAGAAGCGGTGCACCGCCGTCGGAGGCAGATCGACGGCGAGGAGCTCGTGCAGCTCGTCGTAGAGCGGCCCCGAGCCCTTCATGATCGCCACGTACTGGGCGACGCGCGGGAGCGTCACGGCCCCGTCGTCGCGGGGGTAGCCGAAGCGCTGAGCGAGCCGTAGCGTCAGGTCGGCCACGTCCGCCCCGAGCACGGGCACGACGCGCCCCGAGAGGATCGTCGCGGCCACGTCCTCGAAGTGGTCCTGCGCCGGCGCCGCCCGCGCGGGCTCGAGGCGGGTCTCCTGGCGCAGGATCGCGCGGTGGAGCTCCTGGAGTCGCGGGCTCGGGTCGATCCCGAGCTCGTCGACGAGCACGTGCCGGGCCTGCTGGAACGCCTCGAGCGCCTCTGCCTGGCGCCCCGACCGGTAGAGGGCGAGCATCAGCTGCTCGCGAAAGCGCTCGCGGAGCGGGTGCTCCTCGACGAGCGCCTCGAGCTCGCCCACCACCTCGGCCTGCCGGCCGGTCTCGAGGTCGGCGTCGAGGCGGTCCTCGAGCACCGCCAGCCGGAGCTCTTCCAGCCGGGCGATCTCGGGCTGGGCGAACGGCTCGAACGCAAACTCGCCGAGCGGCGGCCCGCGCCAGAGCGCAAGCGCCTCGCGAAGCTTCGCGGCCCGGTCCTCCGGCGCCGCCGCCCGCGCCGCGTCGACCAGCTCGCGGACGCGGTCGACGTCGAGCCGGTCGGGCCGGGCGCGGAGCAGGTAGCCCGGCGGCTTCGTCACGAGCACGTCCGGCCCGAGCAGCTTGCGCAGCTGCGAGACGAAGTTCTGGAGCGACGTCTGCGCGGTCCTCGGCGGGTGCTCTCCCCAGAGCGCGTCGACGAGCCGGTCGGTCGAGACCGCGCGATCGGCCTCGACGAGGAGGAGCGCCAGGAGGGCGCGCTGCTTCGGGCCGCCGAGCTGGAGCGGCTGCCCGTCGGCCCGCACCTCGACCGGACCGAGGATGCGGAACTCGAGGTCGCTCGTGCTCACGCTCACGAGCTTGTTCTAGCACCGTTCCCCGACGTTGACCATGGGCCGTTAGCGGCCCGTTGGCGGGGCGTGAGAGCCCGGTTTGGGCTCCGGCTGACGGTGGGCGCATGGCTACCACAGCGCACCACCTCAACCGCCGCGGCGCCGCACGCCGCCTGCTCCTCGCCCTCCTCTCCGCCTCGCTCCTCGGCCTGCCGGGCATGCGGGCGATGCCGCACGTGGATCCGGAGCTCCTCGAGGGCCGTGTCCCGACGAAGGCCGAGCTCAGCCCGTCGGTCGAGGCGGCCTTCCTCCGCGAGAGCTACCGCCCCGGAAACGTCGCCACGCTACGGATCTTCAACAGCGCACGCGGGATCACGATGCGGCTCTTCCACGCCGGCCCCGAGACCGTGTCGACGCACGGGCGGAACGAGATGCAGGGCGTGCCCGTCACCGGCTCGCGCTCGATCGGCGCCTCCCGCGGGCACCGGCTCGTGCAGGTGCCGGTCGGCGACTGGCCCTCCGGCCTCTACTTCGCACGCCTCGCCGCCGCCGACGGGCGCGTCGGGTTCGCGCCGTTCGTCGTCCGCCCGCGCAGGCTCGGCGAGCACCGCGTCGCGATCGTCCTCCCGACGCTGACCTGGCAGGCCTACAACCTCCGGGACGACAACGGCGACGGCCAGGGCGACAGCTGGTACGCGAGCTGGAACATCCACACCGTGCGGCTCGGCCGACCTTTCCTGAACCGCGGCGTCCCGTACAACTTCCGCAACTACGACCTCCCGTTCCTCGAGTGGCTCGCCCGGACGGGGAAGGACGTCGACGTCCTCTCCGACTCCGACCTCGAGGCCGCACGCAGCGGGCGCGCGCTCGCCCGCGCGTATGAGCTGGTCGTCTTCCCGGGCCACCACGAGTACGTGACCACCCGCGAGTACGACGTCGTCACGGGCTACCGCAACCTCGGCGGGCACCTGATGTTCCTGTCCGCGAACAACTTCTTCTGGCAGGTCGTCAGGCACGGCCGCACGATCGAGCGGACGAAGCAGTGGCGCGACCTGGGTCGGCCCGAGGCGGCGCTGATCGGCGTCCAGTACCGCGGCAACGACAACGGCACGCACCGCGGCGCGTGGATCGTCCGGCGGAGCAAGGCGGACTCGTGGGTGTTCGCCAATACGAAGCTCGGGCCGGGCAGCGACCTCTCGAACGCCGGCATCGAGATCGACAAGACCTCGCCCGCCTCCCCGAAGGGCACTCAGGTGCTCGCGGAGATCCCGAACCTCTTCGGGCCGGGCTTCACCGCGCAGATGACCTACTACGAGACGCCGGCCGGCGCGAAGGTCTTCGCTGCCGGCGCGTTCACGCTGGCCGGCAGCGTCCGCGAGCCGACGGTCGCCACCGTCCTCCAGAACGTCTGGGACCGGATGACCGCCGACGGCAAGCGCACGCTGGCCGCGCGGCCGGCAGCCGCCCCCGTGGAGGCGTTCTTCGCCCGGCGGAGCTACGCCCCCGGCGCAGCCGCCCGGCTCGTCGTGCTCGGCCGGGCGAGCGACCTCACCGTCCAGCTCTACCGGGCAGGCCACGGCGGCGAGGGCCCGATGGAGGGACGGCAGGTCGGCGGCACGCTGCACGCGGCGGCGCCGTCGCGCCTCACCCTTCCGCTCGGCGACTGGCCGAGCGGTCTCTACTACGCGCGCCTCTCCGCGTCCGGGCGGAGCGGCTACGCCCCCTTCGTGCTGCGGCCGCGCCGACTCGGCGAGCACCGCGTCGCGATCGTGCTGCCGACCAACACCTGGCAGGCGTACAACTTCCGGGACGACAACGGCGACGGCTCCGCCGACACCTGGTACGCGAGCCCGGCGAAGACGAGCGTCCTCCTCGCGCGGCCGTTCGAGGGCGACGGAACGCCGCCGCACTACCACGGCTACGACCGGGGCTTCATGCGCTGGCTCGCGCTCCACGGCAAGCAGGCGGACTTCCTCTCCGACGACGACCTCGACGCCGTCGCCCGCGGCGACCGCCTCGCGCGCGCGTACGACCTGGTCGTCTTCTCCGGCCACCACGAGTACGTGACGACGCACGAGTACGACCTGGTCGAGCGCTACCGCGACCTCGGCGGCAACCTCGCGTTCCTCTCCGCGGACAACTTCTTCTACCGCGTCGTCCGCCACGGCGACCGGATCTTCCGCGAGGGCCGCTGGCGCGACCTCGGCCGGCCCGAAGCGAGCCTCGTCGGCATCCAGTACGTGGACTGGAACCACGACACGTACAAGAACAAGCCGTACACCGTCGTCGGCACCCGTCGCGCGCCCTGGCTCTTCCGCGGCACGGGCTTCGCGGACGGCGACTCGTTCGGCGGCTACGGAATCGAGATCGACGCGCGCACGGCCGCCTCGCCGCGCGGTACCCGCGTGCTGTGCCGGATCCCGGACGCGTTCGGGCCGGGCAAGTCGGCGGAGATGACGTACTACGGGACTCCGCGCGGCGCGAAGGTGTTCGCCGCCGGCGTGATGAACTTCGGTGGGTCGGCCCTGTGGCCCGGGGTCTCGGAGATGATCGCGAACATCTGGAACGAGCTCAGCCGCCCGTGAGCCGCCGCCGCGCGATCGTCGGCGCCGCGCTCGTCCTCGTCCTCGGCGGCGGTGCGGTCGCCGCTTGGCAGGTCTACGAGCGCCGGCACCCGCCGGACGTGCACGGCTCGGCCTCGGTCGAGTTCGTCCCCGGCGACGTGCCGCAGCCTCGCCCGCGACGCGCGCGCTTGGCAGCGCTGACGTGGCCGACATACGGCTTCGACGACCGCCGGCTCCGCTACGCGCCCGGCGTCCGCCTCCGGCCGCCCTTCCGCCGGATCTGGATGTTCCGCGGCCGCGTGCTGCTCGAGTTCCCGCCCGCGGTCGCGGACGGCCGCCTCTACCTGCCGACCTTCGACGGGCGCTTCTACGCCCTCGACGGCGCTACCGGCAAGCCGATCTGGCGCCACGACTCGGGCCGCTGCGCGTGGGCGTCGCCCGCCCTCGCGCGGGGGGTGCTGTACCAGACGTTCCTCAACCGCTCGCGGAACTGCGACGCGCGCACGAGCTCGCTCGGCGGCGAGCTCGACGCGTTCGACGCCGCGAGCGGCCGCGTCCGCTGGCGCGCGCCGCTCGGGCCGTCCGAGTCCTCCCCGCTCGTCGCGGACGGGCTCGTCTTCGTCGGCGACTGGACCGGCGCCGTGCGCGCGATCGACGCGCGAACCGGCGGCCGGCGCTGGGCCTTCCGCACCGGCGGGCCCGTGAAGGGCTCGCTCGCCCTCGGCGGCGGCCGCGTTTTCGTCGGCTCCTACGACGGGCACGTCTACGCCCTCGACGCCCGCACCGGCCGGCTCGCCTGGCGCGCCTCGGGGCAGGTCCGGCTCGGCGGCGCGGGCAGCTTCTACTCGACGCCGGCGGTCGCGTACGGCCGCGTCTACATCGGCTCGACGGACGGGAAGGTGTACTCGTTCGGCGCGCTGAGCGGGAAGCTGCGCTGGTCGTACGGAACCGGCGGCTACGTCTACTCGTCGCCCGCGGTCTGGCGCCGCCTCGTCCTCGCCGGCTCCTACGACCACTCCTTCTACGCCCTCGACGCGGCGACGGGCGCGCTCCGCTGGCGCTTCCAGGCGAACGGGCCGATCTCGGGCTCGGCGACCGTCCTCGACGGGATCGTCTACTTCTCGACGCTCGCCGAGCGCACGTACGCGCTCGACGCCCGCACCGGCCGCCTCCTCTGGACGTTCCCCGACGGGAAGTACTCACCGGTCGTCTCCGACGGCCGCCGCCTCTACCTCGTCGGCTACACGCGCCTCTACGGGCTCGAACCCGCCCGTTAGCATCGCCCCGTGTCGAAGCCGCCGTTCAAGTTCTCGGCGCGGACGCGGGTCGGCTTCTCGGACACCGACGCGCAGGGGATCGTCTACTACGGCCGCTATCTGCCCTACTTCGACCTCGCGCGCGTCGAGTACCTGCGCCAGCTCGACCTGTTGCGTCCGCCCGAGTTGCGGGACGACGAGTTCGTCATGCGCGCCTGCGCGATCGAGTACCTCGCCCCCGCCGTCTTCGACGACGTGATCGACATCTACATCCGGCTCGCGCGGCTCGGCCGGACGAGCGCGACCTTCGAGTGCGCCGCCTACCGCGTGCCCGACGACGTGCTCATGGTCACGGCGACGCAGACGCTCGTCCTCGTCGACCTCGAGGAGCGGCGCGCCGTCCCGATCCCCGACGGATACCGCGAGCGCGTCCGCGCCTTCGAGGGCGACGACCTCGAGGCATGAGCGCCGTCGTCGAGGCCCTCGACCGGATCCTGGACCAAGGAGGCGACGCGGACGACGTCCTGCGCTCGGTCGTGCGAGCGCTCGTCGAGCGCGGCGGCTGCTCCTGGGCCGGGATCTCGTTCGTCGAAGGCGACGAGCTCGTCCCCGGCCCGGCGGCGGGCGAGCCGGACGAGACGCGCCGAATCACGGTGCCGGTCTCCTACCGCGGCGAGCGCGTGGGCGAGCTCGCCGCCGACGGGCCCCTCGACCAGGCGCTGCTCGAGCGGATCGCGACGCTCGTCTCCGCGCACGTCCTCCTCGGCTGGGACACCGGCGGCGAGGGCTGGGCACCGTGAGGAGCCGCGCCGTCACCGTCGTCCAGGCGATCCTCGTCGTGAACGCCTTTCCCGCATTCGTGAACCTCATGTCGATCCCGGACCGGACCGACCACTGGTTCGTCTGGACGGTGAAGCCCGCCGCGAACGCGCGCGCGCTCGGCGTGATGTACGGCAGCGCCTGCCTGCTCGGCCTCCTCGGCTACGCGGCCCGGACATGGCCTCGGCAGCGCGTCACCTTCGTGGTCGTCGCGCCGTTCGCGGTGGCCGCGACGATCGTGACCCTCGTCACGCTGAAGCCGTTCCGCGCCCACCCCTGGTACGAGCTCGCGTACTGGCTGCTCATGTACTCGATCCTCTTCGTGCTCGTGCCGGCCACCTTCGTGGTCGAGGAGCGCAGGCACGGTGGCCGCCTGCCTGTGGAGACGCCGTTCACCCTCGGCGGGCGCGCCGCCGTCGCCGTCCTCGCGGCGCTCCTCCTCGCCGCCGGCATCGGCCTCCTCTTCGAGCTCTCCTACGCGACGCGCCTGTGGCCCTTCGCGATCACGCCGCTCGTCGCGCGCATCCTCGGCGTGTGGCTCGGCTGCCTCGGCCTCGGGCACGTGTGGACAGTCTGGGACGGCGACCGCCTGCGCGCCCGCGCGCTCCTGCTCTCGATCCCGCCCACGGGCGTGCTGCTCGCGCTCGTCCCGCTGCTCCATCGCGACGACCTCCGGGACGGAGCGACCGGCGCCCGCGTCGCCTACCTGCTCCTCGCGGGCGCGATGGCGGTGCTGCCGCTCACGGCGCTCCGCTCGCGCTGAAGGACGCGTAGGCAGCCGCGTGCCCGCCCGGGTCCTCGCCGGGCGGGCGACGCGGCCGCTGCATCCCCTCCCCCCGCTCTCGTTGTAGTCGGATTGCCGCCGAGCGCCATCCCTCGTCCGAGCTAACCCACCCTTTCGAGGGATGATCCCTCGTTCGAGGGACGTGCTCCGGAAAGCCGCGTCGGAAGCGGCTGAACCCGTCGTTATCGGCCCGGGACCGGCATCCCGCTATCCCTCGAACGAGGGACTACGACGGAGTGACTCTGTACGCGTCGAAGACGGCGTCGATGTTGCGGAGCGCGTTGAGCAGGGAGCGCAGCGCGTTCACGTCGCCGACCTCGGCCGTGTACCAGTTCTTCGCGAGCTGGTCGTCGACCACGCCGCCGTAGGAGACGATGTTCGCCCCGTGCTCGGCGAATGTTCGGGCGACGTCCTCGAGCAGGCGCGGGCGGTCCCACGAGTCGACGGCGATCTGGACGCGGAAGCTCTTCGTCGCGCCGCCGTCCCACTCGACCGGCGTGAAGCGCTCCGGGGTCCGCATCAGCGTGCGCACGTTCGGGCAGTCCTTGCGGTGGACGGTGATCCCCTTGCCGAGCGAGATGTAGCCGACGATCGCGTCGCCAGGCACCGGCGTGCAGCACTTCGCGACGCGGACCAGGACGCCGTCGGCGCCGACGACGTTGATGCCGACGCTCTCGCTCGTGACCGTGCTCCGCTCCTTCGGCTTGAGCGGGACGGCTTCCTCCTGCGCGACCTGGTCGGTCTTCAGCCGCTGGAGGACCTTCTTCACGATCCCGTTCGCGGTCAGTTTCCCGGAGCCGAGCGCGAGGTAGAAGTCCTCGGCCTTCTTGAAGCCGGTCTCGCGGATCACCTGCGCGAGCACGGCCGAGCCGGCGAGCTTCTTGTACGGGAGCTTCTGCGCCTTCAGCGCCTGCTCGAGCGCGTCGCGGCCTTTGTGCTCGGTCTCCTCGCGCGTCTCGCGGGAGAACCACTGGCGGATCTTGTTGCGCGCCCGCGACGACGCGGCGAGCGAGAGCCAGTCGCGCGACGGTCCCCGGCCCGACTTCGAGGTCAGGATCTCGACGATGTCGCCGCTCCGGATGCGGTAGTGGAGCGGCACGATGCGGCCGTTCACCTTGGCGCCGACGGTGCGGTGGCCGACGTCGGTGTGCACCGCGTAGGCGAAGTCGATCGGCGTCGCCCCGGCCGGGAGCGACTTCACCTCGCCCTTCGGCGTGAAGACGTAGACCTCCTCGCCGAAGACGTCCATCCGGAAGGACTTCATGAACTCGCGCGGGTCGGCCTCGTCCGCCTGCGCGGTGGTGTCCATCAGCTGCTTCACCCACGCCGCCCAGTCGGGGTCACGGCGTCGGCCGCCGCCGCCCTTGTAGAGCCAGTGCGCCGCGATCCCGAGCTCGGCGATCTCGTGCATCGCGCGCGTCCGGACCTGGATCTCGAGCGGCCGCCCCTCCGGCCCGATCACGGTCGTGTGCAGCGAGCGGTAGCCGTTGAACTTCGGCATCGCGATGTAGTCCTTGAACCGCCCCGGCATCGGCTTCCAGAGCGAGTGGATGAGCCCGAGCGCGCCGTAGCAGTCGCGTGTCCCCTCCTCGCCCGAGCGCTCGATCACGACCCGCATCGCGGTCAGGTCGTAGATCTCGTTGAACTCGCGGCCGCGCTTGGCCATCTTGTCGTAGATGGAGTAGAAGTGCTTCGCGCGACCCGAGATGTCGACCGGGATGTCGACCTTGTCGAGCTCGGCCTGCAGGACGGCGCCGGCCTCGCGCACGTGCTCCTGGCGGTCGGCGCGCCGCTCCGCGACCATCGTCTTGATCTCCTCGTACTTGCGCGGGTGCAGCGTCGCGAAGGCGAGGTCCTCGAGCTCCCACTTGAGGGCGTGGATGCCGAGGCGGTGGGCGAGCGGCGCGTAGACCTCGAGCGTCTCGCGCGCCTTCTGGAGCTGCTTCTGCTTGCCGAGGTACTCGATCTGGCGCAGGTTGTGGAGCCGGTCGGCGAGCTTGATCAGGATGACCCGCTCGTCCTCGGCCATCGCCACGATCATCTTGCGGTAGTTCTCGGCCTCGGCCTGCTCGCGGCTCTGGAACTGGACGCGCGTCAGCTTCGTGACGCCGTCGACGAGCCGCGTGATCTCGTCACCGAACTCCGAGCGCACCTCGTCGAGCTCGGTCTCGGTGTCCTCGACGACGTCGTGCAGGAGCGCGGCGGCGAGGGTCTGCTCGTCGAGGCGGAGCTGCGCGCAGATCTTCGCCACCCCCCAGGGGTGGTGGATGAACGCCTCGCCGGAGCGCCGCTGCTGCCCTTCGTGCGCCGTGGCGGCGAAGCGAAACGCGCGGCTCAGGAGCTCGCGGTCGACCTCCGGGTTGTACGCCGCGACCTCCTCGAGCAGCTCGTCGACGAGGTTCTGATGCGCTCCGTGAGCCTCGAGAACGGCCATGAATCAAGTGTACTCCGGGGTTTCGGGCACGAATCCTCCCCCTTTTCGTGGATCGCGAGCAGGAGGCGGCGGGCCGATACAGAACCCGTGACGACCTTGCTCCGGAATCGCCGCCAAGAGCGCAAGGCCGCCCAGCTCGCGCGTCTGCTCCTCGCGCTCGACTCGATGGCGGGCTCGGAGCGCCCCTGGCGCCAGCGCCGGGTGGTGCGCCTCTCGGTCGGCGCTTCGCGCTAGCGAAGAAGCCGACGAATCCGCCGGCCCAACCTGACCCTGACGGGCTCCGGCCGAGGACCGGCCCGGCGGCCGCTCCAAGCGTCTGGCTTGCTCATGTCAGGCCACGTCGGGCGCGGGAGCGGCATGTCCGAGACCTCTCTCTTCACAGCTCTCCTCTCGCGAGAACGCTGAGCCAAAATCCCACCTCTCCAATCAGGCACACGATAGCCAGCCGGAAGCAGGCGACGAGCATACGGATCTGCCCGGCATTCGACTCGTACATCGACTCGTACTGGAGCGCGACCTCACGAAGCGCTTCGGCCGGTGTGACACGATCGTCCTCCGCATCACCGTCGACGAACTTCAAGATCGCTGCCGCGCTCAGGCTGAACCGCAGCGTGAACGGAAGCAGCATCGTCAAGGTGAGCGAGGAGACAGCGACGAACGAGCCGATCGCGCACGTCGTGTACGAGAGGAGGTGCACCGGCGATCTTCCGGCGTGCGAGAGGGCCTGGCCACCGAAGAACGACGTCACGAGCGCCGTCGCCGCAAAGATCGTACCGGCGCGAGAGCGCAGGCTTTCGACGACGGCCGCCTGGTCCTCGATCGCGCGGATCGCGGCCTCGTAGGCGAGCTCGTACGGCTTCTCGGAGACGACGCGCGTCGCCATCGCGCTCTGACTGTTACGCAGCGGCGGCCAGGGGCGGCTCCACGAGAAGGTTTCGGAACGCTTCCGATTCCAAGAGGTGACGTTTCGGCCCGTCGGCACCGTCGCCGAAGCCCAGCTCCTCCAGGACGCGGGCCAGCTCGGGCGGCGGCGCGCGCCAGGAGCGCTCGAACCGCGCGAGGAGCTCCGGATACGCCTCCGGTGTCTCGAACAGCCGCTGGACGACGAGCTGCGGCGCGACAGTGCCGTTCCAGTGGTTCTCCTCAAGCCGGAAGACGACGTCGTAGCGGCCGACGCGCCGGTAGCGATCGAGCTGCGGCCCGAGCCGGAAGGCGATCGCGCTCCCTGCGTCCTGACCCGTCTCCTGCCTCACGCGGAAGCGGAGGTGCTTGCCCTCGCCGACCGCGGCGAGCTCGACGAGCTCGGACCCCGGTGCCAGCAAGGTCACCGGTGGATTCCCGAGCCCGAACGGCGCCAGCCGGCGCAGCTCGGCGCAGAGCTCGAGGGTGAGCCGCCGGCTGCGTGGCACCACCGCGTCGACGTGCACCACGGGGCTTAAGGCCTCCTCCGGCAGGACGGTGTCGGCGTGGGCGGCGAACGCCTCCGCAAAGGCGTCCACCCGCTCCGGCTCGATCGAGAGCCCGGCCGCCGCGCGGTGGCCGCCGAAGCGCTCGAGCTCCGCAGCGCACTCAGCGAGGCCCCCGTGGAGGTCGAACGCGGAGACAGACCGGCCCGACCCCTTCCAGAGGTCGTCGCCGCCGGCCACCAGCACGACCGGCCGGTGGAACCGCTCCACGAGCCGCGACGCGACGATCCCGATCACACCCTCGTGCCAGCCCTCGTCCGCCAGCACGTAGCCGCGGCGGGCCCGCCGCGCCTCCGGCCAGGACTCGACCTGTGCGAGCGCCTCGCGCAGGATCCGTTCCTCGACGGCCTGCCGCTCCCGGTTCAGCGTCTCGAGCTCCGCCGCGAGGCGTCCCGCCCGCTCCGCGTCCTCGGTCAGCAGGAGCTCGAGCGCAGTCGCCGGGTGGCCGAGGCGGCCGGCGGCGTTGATCCGGGGGGCGAGCCGGAACCCGATCGACGCCTCGTCGAGCGCGGCCGGGTCGACGCGCGCCGTCTTCATCAGCGCCCGCAGCCCAGGCTTTCGCGTGCGCGCGAGTGCCCGCAGGCCCGCGATCGCGAGGGAACGGTTCTCGCCGACGAGCGGCACGACGTCCGCCACCGTCGCCAGCGCCACGAGGTCGAGGTGCCGGCGCAGCACCTCCGACTCCGGCCCGAGCAACGCCTGCGCGAGCTTGAAGACGACGCCGGTCCCGCACAGCTCCGGGAACGGGTACTCCGAGGGCCGCGTGACGACGAGCGGACAGTCGGGCAGCCGCTCGCCCGGCTGGTGGTGGTCGGTCACGACGACGTCGAGGCCGACCGCCCGCGCCTGAGCCACCTCGTCCACCGCGGTGATCCCGCAGTCCACCGTCACCACGAGGCCACAGCCTTCTCCGGCGAGCCGCGTCAGCGTCTCGCCGGAGACGCCGTAGCCCTCGTCGAAGCGGCTCGGCAGGTGCCAGGACACGTCCGCGCCGAGCTCGCGCAGGGTCAGGACGGCAAGCGCGGTCGCGCAGATCCCGTCCGCGTCGTAGTCCCCGTGGACGCAGATCGCCTTCCCGGCCGCGATCGCCCCCCGAATCGCCTCGCATGCGGCGGCCATGTCCCCGAGGCCGAACGGATCGTGCAGCGGCTGCTCGCCGGCCAGGAAAGCCCGCGCCTCCTCGGGGTCGCCGTATCCGCGCCGGACGAGAACGCTTGCCGTGATCTCGCTGAGACCGAGCTCGCGGGCGAGCAAGCTCGTCTCCCGGTGCGGGCACGGACGGATCGTCCACGCGCCCTGTTCCATCGCCTTCGACCGTACGGAGGGCGTCGGACGGAGCTTCGCCACGCGCGTAACGCGTATGCGCGGAAGCGTGGCTATTCGCGCGGGAGCTTCACACCGAGCAGCGTGAGCACCAGCCCGACGACCACGATCGCCGCGGCCGCACCCAGGATCACGCGCGGGTGCCGGCTCTCGCGGAAATGCGCCCAGCCGACCCGTCCCCACAGGACGAGGAGGCCCGCCGCGGCGGCCACACCCACGACGAGCACGGGCGCCAGCAGCGCCGCCCGCTCGAACGAGAGATTCGTGAGCCAGACTACGAGCAGGACGACCGCTCCGACGGCGAAGGACGCGGCGGCGACTCGGACGCTCACGGGCGGCACCATATCCGGGCGTTATCCTCAGAAAGCGGATGATCCCGGAGACGAACTACTCCTCGGGCGAGGACTACGAGATCGAGTTCCTCGGCTACCGGTTCGCCTTCAACGCCTTCGACTTCGAGCAGCGCGTCACCGCCGCGGCCGTGAAGCTCGGC
>Ga0209577_10004069_pt1 | contig 13789 bp, 6 predicted proteins | sample GraSoiAngelo_109_FD_185874 | JGI IMG/M metagenome (GOLD analysis project Ga0209577, IMG submission 185874) | Grasslands soil microbial communities from the Angelo Coastal Reserve, California, USA - 14_0903_12_20cm (SPAdes) (version 2) | ecosystem: Environmental > Terrestrial > Soil > Grasslands ... | reverse complement strand
GGCGTGTCGAAAGCAGCCTCGGCGAGTAGCCGACCGCCGATGGTCACGGCACTGGCCTGGCTCTGCCTGATGCCTAAGCTAAGGCCGATGCAATTCATTTCGTCCGTGAACTCGAGGCCGGTGCCCGGCCTGCCCATGCGGGCTTCTCCCGCGGCGGCAGGCATCTCCGTCTCCCGCAGCAAGCCTTCGGCCAGCAGCGGCCTGACCAAGTCCGTCACGGTGCTGCGGTGGACGCCGAACCGGCGGGCTATGTCGGCGCGTGAGACGGGCTGCGCGGCGCGCACGAGCCTCAGCAGGGCGAGGGCCATCTCGCCCGCCGCGGTGCCGGGCCGTCCGTTCGTCCAATCGCGGGCGCGCTGTCCTGCCGGTGACATCCGAAGACCCGCCGGCCACTCCGAGGCCGCCCCGCCGCTCTGAGCTTTCGTGCGCCGGGCCGGCGCACGACCGGCCCGTTTCGGACGGAACCTGAGTTTGAGGATGGCCCGCTCGACCCGCCGCCGCGTGCCGGGCGAGACGGGGCGTGAATCATTAATCACGTTGCAAACGGTCGCGGCGGAAACTCCGGCGAGGTCGGCTACGTCACTGATGGTCGTCATGGCCTACCCTGTTCGGACGGCGGCGCGAACTTGTCCCTCAAGTTCGCGGATTCACGCCAATGCAGTTCTGGCGCGCGGGAGGACCGGAATCCTCCCGCGCGCCAGAAGTCTCGGCCCTCTGCAATGCAAAGGGTTGAAGGTTAGAAGTAAAACTTCAACGCCAACTCGATTCGACGGTGGCCGTGCTTGCTGCGGACGAGGCCGAAGCTATCAAGAGTCCGCTGCGTGAAGGTGTAACCCTTGGTCGGGTCGCACACCTGGTTCGTCGTGCCGACGCCGTTGGGGACGTTGAGAACCTGGAAGCACGTGCCCGTCGCCGGGTTGATGGCGTTCTGGGTCTCCAGGGTCAGGTCAATGTCGCCGAGGTCGGGATTCGCGAACGCCTGGTTGAAGGCGTTGAAGAGGCCGAAGCGGAACTGGAGCTTCTTACTCTCGGAGAAGTTGAAGTTTTTGAAGAACGTCATGTCGAAGTTGCTGCGGGCGGGGCTGCGGATGTAGAAGGGCGACTGGTACGGCCCCGACGTGCCGAAGCCGGGAATCCCGACGGCGCTGAGGTCGAGGTAGCGACCGTTAACGTCACTGTTTCCCGTCTGCGGGTTCCGCAGCAGGACGGGGGCGATGCCGCCGGCGTTACCGCTCGACTGCGTGAAGGCGTTTGTGCCGAAGAAGGCGACGAGCGCAGGCGAGCCGGAGAGCGCGCCGGTGAACTTCAAACGAATCGGCCTGCCGCTCTCGAAGCTGGTGATGCCGGACATCTGCCAGCCGTTGAGCACGCCCTTCGTGAACGAGTTGCGGAAACCTCCGCGCGCGAGGTCGGGGATGTTGTAGTTGTACGACAGGTTGAAGAGGTGCGTGCGGTCGAAGGGCAGGATGCCGTAGCTGCGCCCGCGCGTGTCAATCGGGTCCACCTGATCGGAGCCGCTGCTCTCCTGCACGGAGGTCGTGCCCAAAGCCTTCGAGAAGGTGTAGGTCAGGAAGTACTGTAGGTTCTTGCCCAACTGCCGGTTCAGCGTCACCTGCATCGAATGATAGTTGGAAGTGCCGGTGTACTCGTTGAGTTGCACTTGGCTGTAGTCCGGGAACGGCACGGGGTTGATCGAGATGGGCAGGTTCGCCAGGTTGTTGCCGACCGAGGCCCGCTGCACCGGGTCGGCCAGGTTCGCGTTGCCGAGCGTCCCCGACAGGAGCGGCCTGGGAATGAAATTGTAATTGCGCGTCTGCGGCAGGTGCCTGCCGAAGGTGCCGACGTAAGAGACCTCCAGCACGTTCTGGAACGGCAGACGCCGGGCCACCGAGAGGCTCAGGGTGGTGATGCGCGGAACGTCGTTAGAGGTCAGGTTCTGAGAAGCGACAGCGCTGCCGGCGAGTTGCGTCAGCCCGTTGAACGTCCCCAGGTTGCTCAGCGTCAGGTCGTTGTTGGGCACGCCCCAGGCATTGATGGCCGTGCTGAGCGTGTTCGGGGGCGACGACAGCACGCCGTACTGGTAGTTGCCCTGCACGCGGTTGTAGAATTCGCCCGCGCCGCCGCGGATGACGGTCTTACCCTTGCCGCCAATGTCCCAGGCGACGTTCAGGCGCGGCGCGAACTTCGGCGAGGGCGTCGGCACGACCCCCTTGCCGACTTGGCCCAGCGAGGCCAGGAGGTAGCCGTTCGGCTTGTTCGGGTCGCCGTTGATGAACGCGCCACCCCCGCGCACGTACTTCGACGGGTCGAAGATCACGCCCAGCCCCTGGCGCTCGTAAACATTCGGGAAGTAAGAGAAGCGCATCCCGTATTCGACCGTCAGGTTGGGGCGCAGCTTCCAACTGTCCTGGCCGTAGAGTTCCAGGTTGGTGCCGCGGAAGTCGCCCGTCGGCACCGGCGTGCTCTGCTGGAACTGGTTGATGCGGCCCGTGTAGAGGTTGGCCCAGATGTTGCCGGTCGTCTTGGCTTGGCCGCCCGGCGTGTCGTTGACCTCGATCAGCCCCTCGGGCGAACTGGAGTTGTTCTGCAGCTTGTTGAACTGCTCGATCAGCCCCCCGAACTTCAGGGTGTGGTTGCCGGTGACTTTCGACAGCGTGTCGGTCGCCGAGTAGCTGTCGTTGTGGGCGAAGAGCGGGAGGTTTCCCGGCTCCCACAACTGGGAGACGTTGGGCTGCCAGTTGCCGATGATGGCGACCGGCGCGTAAGGGCTGCCGGTTTTGAACGGCAGGGCCAAGTTCTGTAGGCCGAGCGCGGAGCGGCTGACCTTCGACGGGTCGGCGTAGTCATTATCGAGTAGGAGCTTGCTGGCGCTGAAGACGACCTCGTTGGTCATCGTCGGGTTGATCACGCTGGTGACGTTGAGCGCTGCTGAGCGGCCCAGATTCTTCCCGATGACGTGACTGGGGAGTTCATAATTGGAAGGCCCCCACCACAGCCCATACGGGTAGTCCGCCGTCTCCGACTCGCGGGCCAGGCGCAGGTAGGCCCTCGTATTCCTCGTGACGTTGTAATCGAACCGCATCTTCAGGTCTGTGCGGTTCTGCGGCGAGACCACGTTCGACGCGTAGTTGATCCCCTGCGCCGCGAGGCCGCTGCCTGGGGCCGCCGTGAAGTTCGACGACGGGAACAGGTTGACCAGCTTCACCCCGAACGGGTCGGCGAACTGCGTAAGAATCCTGCTCGGCACCGCCGTGCAGGAGAAGTCGAACGAGTTGGGGGTGCAGATTTGGCCGTTCGCCGTGCGCGACTGCGTGAAGTTCCCCGCCCGCTCCAGCGCCGTCGGGACGTTGCCGAAGCGCGTGCCGGCGTCAATCTTCTGGCGCTGCACCTCGAAGGCCCCGAAGAAGAAGAGCTTGTCGTGCTCGCGGTTGAACTTCGTGAAGGGCAGGATGACGGGGCCGCCGATCTGGCCGCCGGGGAACTGGAACTGGCTCTTCGGGCGCGGCGTGCCGGCTATCGAGTTGGAGCGGTCGTTGGCGGCCAGTTGGCGCGGGCGGAAATAGTCGTAGAGTTCGCCGTGAAACTCTTTGCCCCCGCCCTTCGTCGTCGCGGTGATCTGCACGCCGCTCGACCCGTACTCCGCGGCGTAGTTGCTGGTCTTGACCGTGACCTCCTGCACCATGTCGTTGTTCGGCGTGATGATCGTCCCGTTGTTCGAGCCGACATCAATGACGCGCGAGCCGTCAATGTTGATCTGGTTGTTGACGCCGCGAATGCCGTTGACGGTGTAGTTGGCGCTGGCGTTGCCGCCCTGGTTGAAGCCGACCACGTCGAGGTCGTTCTGCTCGGGCGCGACGACGCCCGGCAGGATGCGCAAAAGTTCGAGGCTGCTGCGGCCAATGATGGAGAGGTTGTCAATCTGTTTGGAGGTGATCGTCTCAGACCGCTCGCCCGTCTCCGTCTTGATCTGCGAAGCGGCCTCCGCGCTCACCGTCACGGTCTCGGTCGCGCCGCCGACTTCCAGCGCCACGTCCAGGCCGCGCGTCTCGCTGGGCGCGAGCGTCAGGTCGGGCTGCTCGTAAGTCTTGAACCCGCCGGCCTCGACCTTGAGGCTGTAGGCGCCGGGGTCAACGGAAGTGATGACGTATGTGCCGTCGTCGCTCGTCTTCACCTGGCGCGGTGTCCCGCGCTGCGTGCTCGTGAGCGTCACCGTGGCACCCCGCACGACCGCGCCAGTCGGGTCTTTGACGACCCCGCGCAGCGTCGCGCTGCTGGTAACCTGGGCGGAGGCGAGCGGCGCGGCGAGCAGCAGCAAAAAGAGGCCGGCCAGCGCGGTGATGACGAAAGCGCCGGCACGCCCCGAGACGGAGGTCGGGCACCGATGGTCGCCCGCGGGTGCGAACCTAGTAAACTCAACCGATGGCATGAGAAGTAGCCTCCCGAAAAGCCGCCGTGGCGGTGAAACTTTCAGCAACCGAGATTCGCCTGGACTCCGCGGCTCACCGAACAAGCCTAATGCGGGGCCGGTACGACAGCACCCCGGTAAAGATAGCCAACGGCCACTCGATCAGGAGTGTGGGCCGCCACCTAACCCGCGATGTCTGTCAGCCACCCTGGTCTCGCCGCGCGGTCAATCGAATCTCCGACGGCTAAAGCATACGGGGCTAGAGCCGTTGAACGGGGGCGAGATGATTTTCTTGATACTATCAACAGAGACTTTGTTGCAAGGCCTAGCATAAGCTTTTAGTTCTTATGACCCGTCTTGTCAAGAACTTTTTTAGAGAAATTACTCGAAACTTTGTTGCATGGCTGAACAAAAGTCGTGCTGCGCCGCTTTTGCCGGCGCTCGTTCAGGCGGTCGTGACGGAAGCGAATTTACTGGCGAGTACTAGGCTGAGCGCGCCCATCAGTTGCGGCTGCTCGCCGAGGCTGGAAACGTTTATGCGCGGCGGCGGCAGCCCGCGACAGATGCTGCTTTTCGCGACCGCCTTCTTCAAGTCGTTGGCGATCAGGGGCCACGCGCGCGCTATCCGCCCGCCCACGATGACCGCCTCCGGGCTGAGACCCTTTATCAGGTTGGCGATGCCGACGCCGAGGTAGTGCGCCGTCCTGAGCAGCGCGGTCTGGGCGGCGCGCTCCCCTCCGAAAGCGCGGTCGATCAACTGCGGGAAGCTGACCTTCTGCCGGGGGCCTACGCCGCGCGACAGTTTCTCGTAGCGTGCAAGGGCGGTTCTCTCGCAGGCGAAGGCCTCCCAGCAGTCGCGGCTCCCGGAGGCGCAAGCGACCGGCGCAGCGGAACCGATTGTCATGTGGCCGAACTCGCCCGCGGCGCCCGCCTCCCCGCGGTAGATTTGGCCGTCGAAGACTATCCCGGTGCCCAAGCCTTCCTCGACCAGGACGAGGATGAAGTCGCGCACCTCACGAATCTCCGGGCGACCGAACCACAGTTCGGCGAGCGCCGCCGCGTTGGCGTCGTTGTCAACCACGACCGGCAGCCCCGTGGCATCTTCGACGGCGCGCTTCACGTCCCAGTCGCGCCATTTAAAGTAGGGGATGAAAAGTGCGCTGCCGGTCTCGTAATCTACGAGGCCGGGGAGGCTGACGCCGATGCCTTCGATGCTCCCGCGAATCTTCCCCTTCATCAGCTTGCGTATGCGTTCGATGACGCGCCCCAGCATCTCCTCGGAGTTTCGGGCGGTGGGGAATTCTTCCTGTTCGAGCACGCGCCCGCCCAAGTCGGAAGTCGCGACGATTGTTTGTGTCGTGCCCACGGCCATGCCCACGGCCACCGGCCCCGCGGCGCGCAGGCGCAGGAGGGTCGGCGGCCTGCCCCCCGTGGACTCGCCCTCGATCTCCTCGACCAGCCCGTCTTCCATCAACTCGCCGACGATCAGCGAGACGGTCGAGCGTTGCAGGGCGGTTTCGTGCGCGATCTCGGCCCGCGAGATCGGTGCCCTCTCGCGCACGTAGTTGAGGACGATCTGACGGTTAATACTGCGGATTGTGTCGGAGCGGGCGACGTTGGCCCGCTTCAGATCGATTCGTCGCACGGTTCCGCCTCAGGGTCGAAAGGAGAGTTCGCCGCCTCGCGGGAAACTGTTACCGGTCACAAAGAGAAGCCTGTTCCGTCTCAATAAGTAGAACAGGTGCGGCTGCGCGGTCAACTCTTTTTTAAATCACCCGTGCGGCGCACGGCAGTTTTCCGCGGGCGCACGGGCGACGACGGACGCGGGTTAAACCTCTACCGGCTTGGCAGGCTTCAAGCGAAGGGCAGGCGCGCACAGGCCCGGCAGAGGGCCGGTAATGCCGCGTAAATCGGCGCCGATTGGGTTGGGTAATACGAGAGGATGACCTACCTACCTGACGCCGAGCAGGACGTCCATTGTCAGTTGGTCGAGCCGCTCGTAGCGCAGCCCCTTCGCGGCCAGCGCCGCGCGGTCGAACTCGTGCGCCAGCAGTCTCGACGCGTCTTCTTTTCGGTAAGAGCCGACTGGCGGCGCTTGATGCCCCGTCTCCGCCATCTCCGCCAGTAATGCCCTGATCTCCACATCGGCGTTCCACTGCGCGGCCTTGTCTTTCAGCACCAGGTAGGTCCGCATGCACCCGCGGGCGAAGTCTTTGACGCCCTCGTAGTCCTCCGTCCGGTAGGCGTGCGCGTCGAAGTGGCGCGCACCCTGGTAGCCGACATCCTCCAGGAACTTCACCAGCCAGAAGGCCGCCTTCGGGTTGGCCGAGCCGAACCTCAAGTCCTGGTCGTAGCGCCCCGGTATCTGATCGTTAAGATCAATGTGGAAGAGCTTCCCGGCCTCCCACGCCTGCGCCACCGAGTGCGTCATGTTCAAGCCCGGCATGTGCTCGTGCGCCACCTCCGGGTTGACGCCGACGAGTTCGGGATGGTCGAGCGTCGTGATGAAGTGGAGATAAGCGCCGGTGGTCGGCATGTAGATGTCGGCCCGCGGCTCGTTCGGCTTGGCTTCGAGAGCGAAGTTGTATCCGTAACCTTGATCAATCGAATACTCGCACAGGTAGTTGAGCGCCTCGCGCAAACGCTTGATCGCCTCGTCGGGGCGGCGGCAGGCGTCGGTCTCCACGCCCTCGCGCCCGCCCCACAGGACGAAAACGCCAGCGCTGAACTCCGCGCCCAAGTCCATCGCGCGCATTGTCTTCTGCACTGAGTAGGCGCGCACCGCCGGGTCGTTCGAGGTGAACGCGCCGTCGCGGAAGACGGCGTCGTAAAAAAGATTGACCGTCGCCATCGGCACAACCACGCCGGTCTCATCCAAGACCTGACGGAACTCCCTTACGATGCGTTCGCGCTCTTGTGCGCCGGCGTCAATCGGCACGAGGTCGTTGTCGTGGAAGTTGACGCCCCACGCGCCCACCCCCGCCAACAGGCGCACGGCCTCGACGGGCGGCAGCGTGGGCCGGACGGCGTCGCCGAAAGGGTCGCGCCCGCGGTTGCCCACCGTCCACAAACCGAAGCTGAACTTATCCTCCGCACGCGGCGTGTACTTATCGCTTGGCATAACTGAAAGCCCCATTCTCAAGAATATTCGCGCGGGACTCTTGTCGTGCGTTGGCTCACTGAGGCGCAGACAAACAAGTCATCACGCACGGCTTGATTCCTAACACGGAAGGCGCGAGATTAAGCCTTGACGGCCTCCGCGTCAAGACATTTACCCGACGACGCGCTCCGCGACTCAAAGATGACGGACGCCCGGTTGCGGTTAACTTCGACGGCTCTTGACTGACATGATACTACTTTACTGCTCTCTCATCCCAACTCGGCGGGGCCGGCCCTGCGGTCAAACCCGACCCGTTCGACGACCGTCGGCACACACCGTCCGGGCCGCCTGAACGGACTTACGGCCCGGCGTAAACGGACGCACGAAGGAAACGCGGAATGAACTTTCTCGGCATTGACGTTGGCACGGGCGGCTCGCGCGCCGTCCTGACAGACGCTTCGGGCCAGGTCGTCTCGTCGGCGACCATCGAGCACGAGCCGTTCGCCTCGCCGCGCGCGGGCTGGGCCGAGCAAGACGCGCGCGACTGGTGGCGCGCGAGCGCGGCAGCCGTGCGCGAAGTGCTGTCGGGCGGTGCGGCCAACGCCGAAGAGGTCGGGTGCGTCGGCCTGTCGGGACAGATGCACGGCTCTGTGCTCCTCGACGAGCGCGGCGAGGTCTTGCGGCCTGCGCTCATCTGGTGCGACCAGCGCACCGACGCGCAGTGCCGCTCGATCACGGAGCGCGTCGGCGCGGCGCGCATCATCGAGCTGACCTCGAACCCTGCGCTCACGGGCTTCACGCTCCCGAAGCTTCTGTGGGTGCGCGAGCAAGAGCCGGACGTGTGGGCGAGAGTCCGCTCGGTGCTGCTGCCGAAGGACTACGTGCGGCTGCGTCTGACCGGAGAGCGAGCGACGGACGTGGCCGACGCTTCGGGGACGCTCCTCTTCGACGTGGCCGGGCGGCGCTGGTCGCGCGAGATGCTCGACGCGGCGGGGATTGACGAGAGGTTGCTGCCGCGCGTCTTCGAGTCGCCGGAAGTGACCGGCCACGTCACAGCCGAGGGCGCGGCGGCGACGGGCTTGCGCGAAGGCACGCCCGTCGTGGCGGGCGCGGGCGACCAGGCGGCGGGCGCGGTCGGGATGGGCATCGTGCGACCCGGCGCGGTCAGCGCCACCATCGGCACGTCCGGCGTCGTCTTCGCGGCGACCGACAAGCCTTCGCTCGACGCGGGCGGGCGCGTGCACACCTTCTGCCACGCCGTCCCCGGTCGCTGGCACGTGATGGGCGTGACGCAGGGCGCGGGACTCTCCTTGCGCTGGTTCCGCGAACGCTTCGGAGTAAGAGGCGGCACGGCGCAAGGAGTGAGCGACGGCACAGCGCTCAGAGAGAGCGGCGACCCATACGATCTTTTATGCGATGAGGCTGCGGGCGCGCCGCCCGGCTCGGACGGCGTGTTGTGGGCACCCTACCTGATGGGCGAAAGGACTCCGCACCTCGACCCGCACGCGCGCGCCGCGCTCACGGGACTGACGGCGAGCCACACGCGCGCGCACGTCGTCCGCGCCATCCTCGAAGGCGTCGCCTTCTCCCTGCGCGACACGTTTGAAATCTTCGCCGAGATGGGCGTGCCGGTCGAGACGATCCGGCTCGGCGGCGGCGGCGCGCGCTCCGCGCTGTGGCGACAGATTCAGGCGGACGTGTACGGGCGCGCGGTCGAGACCGTCGAGGCGGAGGAGGGCGCGGCCTACGGCGCGGCGCTGCTGGCCGGGGTAGGCGCGGGCGCATGGCCGAGCGTGGACGCGGCCTGCGAGGCTGTGGTGCGCGTCGCTTCCGCAACCGAGCCGGACGCCGACGTGTCCCGTCTGCTCGCGCGGCAGTACGGACGTTTCCGCGCGCTCTACCCGGCTCTGCGCGCAATCGCCGAAAGCCCGGCCCAATGAACGCGGCACAACGACGGGTGTGTTTGCGCCGCGGCAACTACTTGCTTTAACGTCTCCGCATGAGTCCGGCCCTGAGCTTTTCACTCCTCCTCGCGCTGGGCTTCTCGCAGGCCGCCGCGACGCGACCGTCCGCGCCTCCTTCACAACCGGCGCAGTTGGCTCAGGCCGCGCAGAAGAACGCGCCGCCGGTCGAGTTCGTTGACGTGACTAGGTCAGCGGGCATCAAGTGGGGCTTCCACACGCTCGCGCCCGGCGCGCGCTACATCATCGAGACGATGGGCGGCGGCGGCGGCTTCGTTGACTACAACAACGACGGCCTCTTAGACATCTACCTCGTCTGCTACACGCAGACGCCGCAACCGGATTCCACGGCGAAGCCCCGCGACGCGCTCTACCGCAACAACGGCGACGGCACCTTCACCGACGTGACCGACAAGGCGGGCATCTCGAACAGCATGTGGGGCATGGGACTCGCCGTCGGCGACTACGACAACGACGGCTTTGCAGACCTCTACGTCACAGGCTACGGCGCGAGCAAGCTCTATCACAACAACCGCGACGGCACGTTCACCGATGTGACCGACAAGGCCGGCGTCAACAACCGACAGTGGGGCGCGAGCGCCGCCTTCTTCGACTACGACAACGACGGCTACCTAGACCTCTACGTCTCGAACTACCTCAAGTTCGACCCCGACGCCAAAGTGCCCTGCGAGTTCTTCGAGGGCCGCCCCTACTGCCACATCGCGCAGTTCAAAGGCTCGACGCCCGTGCTCTTCCACAACAACCGCGACGGCACGTTCACCGACGTGAGCGAGCGTTCGGGCGTCGGCAAGAACGTCGGCAAAGGTCTCGGCGTCGTCGCGCTCGACTACAACAACGACGGGCGCATGGACATCTACCAGGCGAACGACAACGACCCGAACTTCCTCTTCCGCAACAACGGCGACGGCACGTTCACAGAGGTCGCGCTCGAAGCGGACGCCGCGCTCGACCCCGAAGGCAATGCGCGCGGCGGCATGGGCGTGGACGCCTCGGACGTGGACGGCGACGGCCTGCTCGACATCTTCGTCACCAACTTTTCGGGCCAGACCAACGCGCTCTTCCGCAACGCCGCCGACGGCACGTTCACCGAAGAGACCTACCCGATGGGCTTAGGCCGCGTGAGCATCCCCTTGAGCGGCTTCGGCGCGAAGTTCTTCGACTACGACGACGACGGACGCGTTGACCTCTTCGTCCTCAACGGCCACCCGTTCGAGCCGATCAACAAGGTCTTCCCCGACGTGACCTACGCCGAGCCGCCGTTCCTCTTCGAGCGCGCGGGCCGGGCGTTCCGCGACGTGGCCGCCGAGCACGGCGCGGCGCTGAAGAGATTTTACCTGGGGCGCGGCCTCGCCGTCGGCGACTACGACAACGACGGCGACCCGGACTTGCTCCTGCTGAACGCGGGCGAGCCGCCCGTGCTCCTGCGTAACGACGGCGGCAACCGCAACCACTGGCTCGGCGTCCGGCTCGTCGGCACGAAGAGCAACCGCGACGGCGTCGGCGCGCGCGTCACCGTCAGCGCGGGCGGCGCGCGCCGGAGCAAATACCTGCTCGGCGGGACGAGCTACCTCTCGGCCTCCGACGCGCGCCTGCTCTTCGGCCTCGGCGCGAGTCAGAAGGCGGACGAGTTGGAAGTGAAATGGCCGAGCGGACAGTTGAGCACGCTGAAGAACGTGAGCGCCGATCAGTACGTCACGGTCAGAGAAGGCGCGCCGCCGAGCGGCAAGCCTTAAACACTGTAGTGGGTCAGCTTGAATATGAGGTTTAGAGTTCAGCCTTTAGGCTGCGGATGGCGGGGGCACAAGCTAAAGCTTGAACTCTAAACTAGCTCTCACTTTAAACGCGCCCCGTTGATCTTGAAGCCGCCTGTGTTACATTCTCCCGCATCCCGACCTGCTTCTTTGCCGCGGCTTGCATTGCCTACACCGAACCGCCGACGGAGGAAATATATGTTGAGAGCTTGCGTTGCCATTCTCGTCCTTCTCGCGCTCACTTCGGCAGCGTTGCCGTCGCTCGCGCAGACCGTCCAGAACAAAGATCAGCAGGAGGAGGTCGTGCGCGTCGGCTCAAGCGAGGTCGTGCTCGACGCGGTGGTGAGAGACAAGAAGGGGCGCGTCGTCAAAGACCTCGGCCCTTCGGACTTCGAGGTCTTTGAGGACGGCGTGCGCCAGGACGTAACGTCCTTCCGTCTCGTCTCGCGCGGCGCGAACGCGGCTGCGACCGAGGGCGGTAACAAGGAAGGCGTGGCGGCAACCGCGTCGAAGTCCGGGGCGGCGGGGCGCGGCGTCGAGCGCGTCGGCGCGGTCGCGCTCGTCTTCGACCGGCTCTCGGCGGAGTCGCGCGTGCGCGCGCGGCAGGCGGCGCTCGCCTACCTCGGCGGCGGCCTCACCGCGGAAGACTTCGTCGGCGTCTTCGGCATAGACCTCTCCCTCTACGTCTACCAGCCCTTCACGAACAATGAGCAGTTGGTGCGCCGCGCGGTCGAGCGCGCGGGGTCGCAGAACTCCGCGCCCAACGTCTCGCGCGCCGAGCAGATCGCCGACGCTTCGCAGAACACGGCGCAGCTCCAGGACGCTGCCGGACAGGCGCAGGCCGGCGCGGGCCAGGGCACGTCTGACCCGCAGAGCATGAGCGGGGCGGGGACGACCATGATGGACCTGGCGGCGGCCGAGATGACGCAACGCTCGCTCGAAACCTTCGACATACTGGAGCGCAACCAGCAGGGCTACGCCACGACCAATGCCCTGCTCGCCATCATCAGTTCGCTCGCCCGGCTGCCCGGCCGCAAGACCCTCGTCCTCTTCTCCGAAGGGCTTGCGATCCCGACGGCGGTCGAGTCGCCGTTCCGCACCGTCATCAGCAATGCCAACCGCGCAAACGTGAGCATCTACTCGGTGGACGCGGCGGGCCTGCGCGCGCTCAGTCCAGACCAGGCGGCGGGCCGCTCCCTCTCGGCCCTCGGCCAGCAGCGCATCCGACAGGCCGGGAGTCCCAACGAGCCTGGCTCGCCGATGATGCGCGACATGGAGCGCAACGAAGACCTCATGCGCTCTAACCCCGACGCCGGCCTCGGCCAGCTCGCCGAGCAGACGGGCGGCTTCCTCGTCAGCAACACGAACGAGCCGGGCGCGCGCCTGCGCGCGGCGGGCGAAGACCTGCACACCTACTACACGCTCTCCTACACGCCGAAGAATCAAACTTACGACGGTCGCTTCCGGCAGGTCAGCGTCAAACTAAGCCGCCCCGGACTGGAAGTGCAGACGCGCAAGGGCTACTTCGCCATCAACGCCGACTACGCCTCGCCCGTGCTCGACTACGAAGCGCCCGCGCTCGCGCTCCTCAGCGGCGGACGCGCCGCCGACTCCTTCCCCGTCCGCGCCGCGGCCTTCAGCTTCCCCGAAGCCGCGAGGCCCGGCCTCGTACCCGTCGTCGTCGAAGTCCCCGCCGGCTCGGTCAGCTTCAACGTGGACGCCGAGAAGAAGACCTACCGCACGGACTTCTCGGTCGTCGCGCTCGTCAAGGACGAGTCGCAGCGCGTCGTGAGGAAGCTGAGCAACCACTACCTTCTGTCGGGGCCGCTCGACAAGCTCACGGCGGCGAAGCGCGGCGCAATCCTCTTCTACCGCGAGGCGGAACTCGCGCCCGGACGCTACACGGTCGCGGCTGCCGTGTACGACGCGCCGACCGCGCGCGCGGGCGTCGGCGCGGGGCTGCCCGTGCTCGTGCCGGGCGCGGACGCTGCGGGGCCGCGGCTCGCCAGCGTCGTCATCATAGACCGCGCCGAGCGCGTGAGCGCGCTCGACAAGGAGTCGAACACGCCCTTCCGCTTCGGCGAGATGCTCGTCTATCCGAACCTCGGCCAGCCGCTCAGGAAGTCCGCTGCGAAGGAGTTGACGCTGCTTCTGACCGTCTATGCGCCGCGCGGCGAGCGTGCCGCGCCGAAGCTCACGCTCGAAATCGCGCAGGGCAGCCGCACGCTCGGCAAGGGCACGCTCTCGCTGCCCGCGCCCGACGACGCGGGGCGCATCCAGTACGCCAGCACCATCCCCGTCGAAAAGCTCCCGCCCGGCGACTACCAGTTGGTCGTGACCGCCAGCGACGCGCACGGCACGGCGACGCGCGTCGAGCACTTCACGATTCAACCGTAAGAAGAAATGATGAATGCGGAATGATGAGTGATGAATGAAAGGCAATCCGCTTTTCATTCATCACTCATCATTCCGCATTCATCATTTTCTTAGTTCGGGAACGGCTCGCCCGGTTGGGCGATGCGTATGCGGTGGTCTGTGAACTTGAAGTGCG
>Ga0209577_10004068_pt1 | contig 13789 bp, 13 predicted proteins | sample GraSoiAngelo_109_FD_185874 | JGI IMG/M metagenome (GOLD analysis project Ga0209577, IMG submission 185874) | Grasslands soil microbial communities from the Angelo Coastal Reserve, California, USA - 14_0903_12_20cm (SPAdes) (version 2) | ecosystem: Environmental > Terrestrial > Soil > Grasslands... | reverse complement strand
CGCGTCAAAAGGCGTGGCGGGACAGATAGTAATCATGCCTGGCACACTGGTGAACCATTGCTCGCCGGCGTTAGAGTGACCAAATGCGCCGCCGCCAGCGCCGCCGCTTGAGATGGGGCCGCCGCCGCCACTGCCCGACTTGGTGCGGATGAGCACTGGAACCGTCCAGTCACCACTGGACTGATAGGAGGTGCGCGCCGCCATGCGGATGGTTTGCGCGGCAGATTGATGATAGTCTACAAATTGAATCTCCGCGCAGCGCGCTCTGCCGTCCACCATACCGGCGCCCGCGGCGATGCCGACGATAACCTGTTCGTTTAAGGGGCTGCTGATGGCGCGGCCCGGAAATTGCGTCACGAGATTGGCGGTTGCGCCGAAGACACCGCCCCTGGGGCTGCCGACATCCTGGCCATAGACAAAGAACCCATCGTCGCGCTTCGCCAGTTCCACCAGGGCCTCATTGATAGCGCCCAGCATGGGCAACTGCCGCTTTGCTCCTCGCGGCGTGTTCTCCTGCCACGTGGGTACATTCAGCACGTGCTGCATCACCCGTTCCGCCGTTGGTTCCGGCTCCTGTAGCACCTGGGCTTCGGCGCGCTCAAGCTCGGCGCGCACCTCCTTGCGGATACGCTCGATATCGCCCTCATGAAGATAGCCATTCTCGATGAGCCAGCGTCCAAAATTTTTCACCGGGTCTTTCGTTGCAGTTGTGGCTTCGATCTCTTCTTTCGTGCGATAGGCCTTGATATCGGTGCTGCTGGAATGTGGATCGAGCAGACCCAGGCGCAAGTGCATCAAAACGGGTCCCTTGCCTGAACGAATATGCTCGACCAGGCGTGTGCTGGCCTGATAGGTCGCCATAGTATCCGTGCCGTCGACCTCTTCGGCATAGACGCCGCCGCCCCTGGCCCATTCAACGAGCGACCCTGCCCACTGAATAGGCGAAGCGGCTGTAATCGCCCACCCGTTATCCTCGACCACCATCAAAATAGGCAGTTGATGAACAGCCGCCTGCCTGAAGAGCGCGTTGAAGTCATTGGTAGCCGCGCCGCCATCACCTGTGGTAAACATAATGATTTCACTGCGCTTCTCCCTTTTCAGGGCGAAACTAACGCCGCCCGCGAATGGTGCCAGCGCGCCTACTTCGCTGAAGGTGGGCAGGATGCGCTTGCGCCGATTGCTGTAGTGAGAGGGCATGTTACGGCCCGCGCCCATCGGTCCGGTGGTACGCGAATAGGCTTCACGCAGCGGTCCATAAATATCGCCCGTGCGCTGCAGCCATGCCCCCAGGTCGCGGTAGTAGAGGGACATCCAGTCATCGGGCTTGAGCGTGGCCGCGACGGCTGCCATACTTTCATGCCCGGCGCATCCAATATAAAAGGGAAATTTCCCCTGCGTTTTACGCGTTTTCAAGAGATCGTTGGTCACGCGTGCCGTGACCATTGTGCGGTACAGTGCAAGGATATCCAGCGGCTCTGCTGTAGTAGTAGCTTCCGTAGCTCTAGTATTTACTGTCATTCTGCCTCCCTGGGTCTGCATTGACTTTTCTGGCTTGTATAGTGGATGATACTTTCTGCCTTACTTCGAAATAATTATAGTATCCTCTCTTGTGAAAAGCAATGTGAGGATGCCACAGATGAAATCTGGTAGAAGCGTGTTATAATGCAGCAAAACAGGTGTATAGCCAAAACTAAGAGGAGGCTAAACAATGGGAAACCTTATCTTGAACTCGCTAGAAATTCGCAATTTTCGTGGATTTCAAGATCTCAAGATCGAGCGTTTAGGTAGGGTAAATTTGATTGTGGGGAAAAATAATGTTGGGAAGTCGAGTTTGTTGGAGGCGTTGCAGATTTATGCACGGCGGGGATCTCCTGAGATTATCTGGGAGATTTTAAAGACACGCGATGAAAACAGACAACCTGTTAGCCGTATTACTAGACGTGTAGTAAAAATTGAAGATTTACTTGCTTCGCTGAGATACTTATTCTATGGTCGTAAAGAGATTAAAGGGTTTCTTGATCCCATTACGATTGGCCCTATTAATTCTCCGGAGGAAGAGCTTTCTATTACTGTAGGATGGTATCCATCGCGATCCGATGATGCGGGAAATCGGACCGCGATGCAACTGCAGCTGTTACAACCTGAAGAGTACACGGTAATTGATAATCCTACTCCTCGTTTCGTTATTCAGATAGATAATCAGCCAAAGATTAACTATCCTCTACGTGTTGATCCATCTAGCTTACTTAGTTCAGAATTTGAAGAGATCGGTTGTGTTTTCGTATCAGCCGATGGTTTGAATAGAGATGGAGAACGGGGGATTGATTTAGTTGATTTATGGGACGGTGTAGCACTGACACCTTTAGAGAACGAGGTTCTCAATTCTCTACGTATTATCGCTCCAGGGGTAGAGGGGCTGAATTTTTTAGGAGATACACAATCTGTACGACTTGAGACGAGAAGAGATGTGGTTTCTTATCTAAGGCGTATCCCAACAGTGAGAGTAGTAGGGATTGATGAACCTATACCACTTCGTAGCTTAGGAGATGGAATGCAACGTATGCTAGGCATCATTTTAGCCTTAGTAAATGCTAAGGATGGAATGCTACTGATCGATGAGATTGAGAATGGCATTCATTATTCCATCCAACAAGAACTGTGGCAACTCATCTTTCAATTGGCTCATCGCCTCAATGTTCAGGTTTTTGCTACTACCCATAGTTGGGACTGTATAGAAGGATTCCAAAAAGCTGCCCAAGAAGATGTACAGGAAGAAGGGATGGTGATTCGGCTGTCGCTTAAAGGTGATGAAGTAATTGCTACTTTGTTTGATGAACGGAAGCTTGCTATTGCTACCCGTGAGCAAATAGAGGTGCGTTAAAGATGATTAGAAGAGAAGTTAAGGGGGAAGCATCTCGAAACTACTTACTGCTGGTTGAGGGTAAAAACGACCAACATGTAATTTGGAGTTTGCTGGAACATTACAATGTTCCGGCACTGTTCGAAGTCAAATCCATAGATGGAATTAGTAAACTCTCAGGAGTTTTTCAAGATAAGGTAATAAGGCTTTTAGAAGCGTTTGAGGTTGAACTTACTACTATTGTCGAGGGGCGATTGGGCATGATAGTCGATGCGGATACGGATCTTTCTGCTCGTTGGCAATCCCTGAGCGATATTCTGACTAGTTTTGGCTATAATTCAGTACCTAAAAATCCAATTCCTGGTGGTACTATTATTGAACAAGACGAGAAACCTATCGTCGGTATTCGGATCATGCCAGATAACAAAATCCCTGGTATGCTTGAGGATTTTGTTAGTTTTTTAAGACCTCGAAATGATCTGCTCTGGCCTATGGTGGAAGAGGCCGTGCAGAAAGTCAAGACTATAGAAGAGACTCGCCGTTTTCATAATGCTTATGAAAGTAAGGCACTTATTCATACCTGGCTTGCTTGGCAAAAGGAGCCAGGCAAACCAATGGGTCAGGCTATTACTGCTCGCTATCTGGATGCCAATGCTCCTCATGCTCAGCAACTAATCGCCTGGATTCGCAAACTATTCGCTCTTAAGTCGGCATAGAAGAGGCTATTTATGCAACTTCCATTTCCCACTCACATCCTCTACGGAGCCGACTACAACCCCGAACAATGGTCCGAATCAGTCTGGCTCGACGATATGCGCCTCATGAAGCTGTCGCACGTCAACATGGTCTCCATCAACATCTTCTCCTGGGCATTGCTTGAACTCAGGGCAGATCGAGGTAGCGGCCAGAGATGTACCGGTATTGCTTGAGAAATGAGGGCACGAACCATATGAAAGAATTTGTATGGAAAGATTTTTACAAATATACCAGAGATAGACCCCCCTGGCCTCTATTGGTACAAGCTGTATCCCTGCTCGCTCATAAAGAACGCGCCCTCGATCTTGGCAGTGGTGCTGGGCGAGATACACGCTACCTGTTGGAACAGGGATTTCAGGTAACAGCGGTGGATAGTGATGCGCACGCGATAACAATCCTGGCAACGTTTCCCCAGGAGCGCCTGCGGATCGTGCAATCCTCGTTTGTGGATTTTGCATTCGGGACCTACGATCTCATCAATGCCCATTATGCGCTCCCTTTTGTGGCAAAAAGCCGTTTCTATGAAGTGGTTGTCAGGGTGAAGCAGGCGCTCCAACCGGGGGGTATCTTTGTAGGCCAATTCTTTGGCATTCATGACGAATGGAATACTCCAGGACGCGAAATGACCTTTTTGACCAGGGAAGAGGCCGAAGAAGCATTGCAGGGGCTGGAAATCGTCGAGTTCAGGGAAGAAGATGTGGATAGTCACGTGGCAGATGGGTCGCCGAAACACTGGCACGCGTTCCATATCATTGCGCGCAAACCATTCGTCTGACCATTGATAAGGGCACGGGAGCAATGCGAACTCAGTTTTCCGGCAGCGATTGATCTTCCTCGGTGCTGGTGCGCTGCGTTCGTATCACCGCGGAGGGCAAGTTGAGCAGAGCGTCTTCGATACGTTCTCGATGCTTGGGAAGAGTATTGCGCGGTAGAGCACCGGGCGCAAAATAACGGCAAGCGCGGCTCTCTTGAGTGGCCTGCAGCTTTCCACCGATCACGCGGCAGCGAAGTAAAAGTACCACCTCCTGTTTCAATGGCTTGGAATAGACGCCCACCAATTGATCTACCTCCACCTCCAGACCCGTCTCTTCGCGCACTTCGCGGCAAATCGCCTCATCGACTGTTTCACCCGCCTCCATGCCGCCGCCGGGCAGATTCCACCAATCGATATCGCGGCGGTGCGCCAGCAGCACGCCCTCGTCATTGAAAATTACGGCATAGACGCCAACGCGAAAAGGGGCAGAGCTACTGGATGGGTCAAAGCTAGTTGTCATAGTGTATTCTCTCTAAGCGCTGCAAACCGGTAGGAAACGGACTCACAATTCATAAACAGTATACGCCGTGTCGCGTAAAATAAACTGCGCCAGGTTATAGCCCTGCTCTTCATCGATCTCGTCGGCCTCGATCATCTCACCAAGCACCTGTCCAATCACGCTACGCCCGCGTAGGGCAGCGGCCCAGTGGAATTCGGGTAAACTGGTGCCATCAGAACTGTACATGAGTTTGCTGGCCGGTGCGACGCTCAGAGCTTGACGAGTAAAAGCCACCATATCCAGCCGATCCACAAAGGGTATAGCATAGGACAGATCAAAGTACACATGCGGGTAGATGGCCGCCAGGTAGGCACCAAGCTGGGTGTAAGGGTAACTCTCGTGCAGCAGCACTACCTTCATCGAGTGGAAGTCGCTGCGTTCCAGCACATCACGCAAATGCAGCGGATTGCCCAATCGCATATCGGTATCGCTGTCGCCATACCCTGTATGGAATTGTATGGGAAGCTGTTGCTCCGCAGCGTGGCGAAAAGCAATGTAGAGCAGATAATCGATCAACGGCTTATGCGCGATACGCAGTTTTCCACTTCTTATAGCCGATTGCGCCTCGATGAATGATACGACTGCTTCGTCTTTCGTGCGTTCGGTGACATCTAATCCGCCGCGGTAGGCGACGATGCTTTTCAGCCCGCAGTAGCCATGAGCGCGCACATCGCTCAATGCCAGTTCGTAGCGTTCAACCACCTCGTCGAAATCGCGGTATTCCACAACCAGTTGCTGCATCAGCGTTTCCAGGCGCAAAAGCTTCACGGTACGGCAGTGTCCGAGTTGGCCTAACTTGTCAGGAGGATAGCAGTGGTCGGGCGATGGAAATGCCGGGTCGAGTACCAGCGTGTCGATGTTCGCGGCGCGGAAGAGGCGTTCGATCAGGCTATCGCTGTCCAGCTTGTTGCGCGCTGCCACAATAGCCGCTTCATTATTATCGCAGCCATAGAACAGCGCCATCTGGCGCAGCATCCAGAGGTAGTAAACAGTGTTCTCGATGTGCTGCTGCGCTAAAATCGGATCGCTTCCTTCGCTAAAATAACCGCGGAAGCGCAGCGCATCCATCGATTGCGCTGATAACACCGGGTGGCAATGATTGTCTACGACGGGGATAGATGATAGGTCAAGCATATTTGCACCTCACCGGTAATAATAGAGTCGCTCAGGAACGACGCACCTGAAAATATCTCTTAATCTATTTCAGATGCTGTTTTATTCTAACACATGAACATTTGGGTCTCCTCTAATACAAAGCAAAGGATGCAAGATAAGGTAAGACTGGTGAATAGAGACAGTTATGCTTTATAATTTGGATCGAGCGCCGTACCTGGTTGCAGGTGGCGATAATTGGCGTACTGCTGGGGTCATGGATGCCCGTTGTCGGTCTTGCCTCCTGGCTCTTACTTGGGCGTTGAAGGGAAGAATCTATGCTCGTTGCCTATGGTCCTGATGGGCACCCGGTTATTGCTGAGGAGACGCCGCTTGACCAGTTGCAGCGCTGGTCAGCAGAACACTTGCTGCGCTGTCCCAATTGCCGGGGAGTCGTCCACGTGCGCGGTGGACCTGAGAAACGCACGCAGCTGCATTTCGCGCATCAAAAGGGTGAATGCGCGTGGAGTACCGAAGCCGAATCGGTACGGCATATGCGAGGCAAACTGACGCTTGCGCAGTGGATGCGCGAGCAATATCCCCAGGCGCGTGTCACCCTGGAAGAACGGCTTCCCGGACCCAACCGTATCGCGGATATCTTCGTTGCTCATCCCAATGGAAAGCTCCAGGCGATAGAATTCCAGTGCGCCCCGCTTGAACTGGACGAATGGCGTCATCGCCACGAAGCCTATCGCACCGCCAATATTGTGGATACCTGGATTATTGGGGATAACCGCCGTGAGAAGCAGGAAGCGTTTATCGAAGCAATTCTCGCTACAGCACACGAGCTTTTATTTCTTGATCCCTTGCTAACCCCACCGCGCACCTGGCTGCGTTGGCCCGTGACACGCGAGATCATGCGAGCCTGGCAGGCTGAACCCACGTTGAAACCATCGTTTGAGGGGTGGGTTGGGCGCCTGGGCTATGGCGCAACTCTTGTTGGTTGCCTGCAAGAGACCCAACTGGATGGAGAGGGCGCGTTATTGCATCCTGCTCGTTCTGCGTTGGAAGCCCGTACACAGCTTTTCAATCGCATGCAGAACGCCCAATCTGTTGACGAGGTTACGTTGAGAGCCTATCTCCACCCTGCCACTGGCGAAGCCGCTTTACACGATGTACTTATTCCTCTTATGCGCGCTTATGTCCGAGACCCTGATTTATTGCGCCGCTATAACTATGGACGTGGGTCCTGGAATCAGCCGTTGACTGATGAAGATAGACAACGTGTGCAACAAGCGCGTCTCTGGCTTGAAAAACTGGTGCGGCAGGGCTATCCATCGGCGCGACTGCAAGAGTTGGCAAAAGAGATCCCACTGGTGGGTCCATATGCAGCTTTTGCGGGATATATGGAGATGTTGGTGTTACTTCGCTGAAACTTATAGTCGGGGCTGTTCGTGTCTATTAAAAGTGTGCATTGGTTTTCGGTACAGGCGACGTGGACATGCCTTAGGCGCACGTTCGCTCCAATAGAAAGGACATTCGAGGATGAAAGGTTTTATGAGAGGCATGCTTGTCGGCGTTGGTGTTGGCCTGTTAGTTGCGCCAATGAGAGGCGACCAGATGCGCGCTCTGTTGAGCGAGCGTTTTGCGGAATTGCGCGGCTATCTGCCTGAGAACTCGCAGCTCAATGACTACGTGCAGCAGGTTTCTACCCGCGTTACACAGACAGGGAGCAATTTGAAAGATTACGCGCAGCAGGCCGTATCAAAGGTCAAAGATACCGGGAGCAGTCTGGGTGATCTCGCGCAAAGAGCCTCCACTGATGTGAAACAAACCAGCAAGGATGTTGCTGATACAACCAAACAGACGGTAAAATCCACGAAGCAAGGTTAGTAGACGGGTACGATAAGACATTCTAGCAAAAGCAAAGGTGGCGATCAAATGGCCGCCACCTTTTTTGTTAGCACCTTATTACTAATATTTGTAGAAATGCTGGCGTGTCTCTTCCTCTGGCGTTTTGTCCTTGAAGAAAGCCAATTCGTTGCGCTTGACCGCGATATATGAACTTGCCAGCAAGGGACCAAGTGCCTCTTTCAAAACATCGTCGCGTTCCAGTTCGTCCAATGCTTCATCCAGTGACGTGGGCAGACGGCGTATGCCGCGCTGTTCGCGTTCCTCGTCGCTGTAATTGCCTGGATCAATCTCCTGGGGATCGCCCGGATCGATACGCTGCTGAATGCCATCCAGACCTGCTGCGAGCAGCGCGCCCAGCGCAAGATAGGGATTGCCGCTGTGGTCGGCGGGCTTGAGTTCAAGATTGATTGAAGCTGCTTCACGGCCCCAGAATGCCGATGGAACGCGAATTGCGCCTTCGCGATTATCGAAGCCATAGGCGCCATAGGCGGAACTCCAGAAATGCGGGAGCAGACGGCGATAGGAGTTTGGACTTCCGCATGTGATCGCTACAAGCGCGCGGATGTGGCGTAGCACGCCCCCAATAAAGTATTTTCCCGTCAAGCTCAAGTTGCCGCGTTGACTGGCGTCGAAGAATAGATTCTTCCCGCTCTGTCCCTGGCCGTCACTTCCCCACAGGCTCAGGTGGATATGCGCTCCACTTCCGGCCTGGTCGAGGAAAGGCTTGGGAGCGAATGTGGCAAGTAGATCGAAGGTGCGTGCCACCCCGCGCACTGTTTCGCGCACAAGGCACACATTGTCGGCGGCTCTCAACACATCCGCGTGGTGAACCGAGAGCTCCTGCTGTGAAGGACCAAGTTCTGTGTGGAAGAGTTCGATAGAAATGCCCTGTTCCTCTAATGTTTCCAGGATGGAGTCGATGACCTCCGACTGGTCGTCCAGGCCGATGCTGCTATAACAGAGGCTGTGATCGGCGGGAACGAAGCTACCATTCACTTCACGCGCGAGATAAAATTCGTGTTCGATAGCAGCTTCGGCGCGCATACCGTGTTCCGCAAGGCGCGCGATCATGCGTTTGAGGAAGGTGCGCGGGCAGGCTTCCCATGGCTGGCCGTTGGTCAAAATCATGTCGCACATCATGCTGGCGCTGCTGGGAACATAGGGCAAAATAGTAAATGTGCCGGGGTCGGGAATGAGGCGAAATTCTCCTACAGGCCCCATGCCTTCGACCGGAGCGAGTGACTCGACTCCTGTAAACGCCTGCATAGCCAGAGTCTGGCCTATACCCTCTTTCATGCGTGTTTCGAGCTTGCTGGCATGGGTGGCCTTGCCACGAATGATGCCTCCATTGTCGCAATACAGGAAGCGTACCAAGCGAAGTTTAGCCTCACGCGCCTTGCGCACAACATCTTGAGCATTCATTGCTTCAACTCTCCTATCTACTTCTTGCTGGGGTTTTGATAAGGGGATTCCGAGTACTTGAGGTAGTATATCAAAGTATGACGCTAACGACAAGGAAGAAGCGACTTTACAGGAATCCTGGCAATCATTCACAGACCCTGGAGATTAAAAGCGGAAAACATGGAATAGATCAGAGAGATATGGTATCATCCAGAGGAACAGATGATCTATGGATAATTCGGAAAGGAATAAACATATGTCCACACAATCGCCACCCCAGGAACTGGTTGAACAATTTGTCATCTCCGCGCATTTTAACCTTGCCAGGGTAAAGGAACTGTACGGGCAACATCCAGAACTGCTCAACGTCAAATGGGAAAAGTTTGACGAATCCGCCCTGGCTGCTGCCTCGCACACGGGACAGAGAGCGATAGCCAAGTACCTGTTAGCCAAGGGTGCCCCGATGGTTGTCTGCACCGCCGCCATGCTTGGTGATGCTGGGGCGGTGACTTCTTTCTTACAAGATGATCCCAGCCTTGCCAATGCCAGGGGCGCACACGACATTCCCATCATGTTTCACGCGGCCATGAGCGGTCAGACTGATGTCACCGAATTGCTATTAGAGCATGGCGGCGGAGAGGGTATTGATTCCGCACTGCACGGAGCAATCATGTATGGTCATACTGCAATGGTGAAGTGGCTGCTGGCACACGGCGCTACAAATGTGGACGTGCCGAATTACGAGGGTAAGACTCCCTTGAAAGTAGCAGTGGAGAGGGATAATCAGGAAATTGCCGAAGTGCTGCGGGAACATGGTGGGAAGGAATAAGGGGCATACTGGGATTGTCAGCATGCCCCTGGATCGCTTACTTCCCCATACATTCCCTGGCAAACATCCTGACAGACTCTAAATCCTTCGCGTCGGGCATATACAGAATGATCTCCTGCGCTCCGGCTTGCTCGATCTCGGTCAGGCGTTTTCGTACGACATCAGGAGTGCCAACCAGCGCCTGTTCGCGAATGCGACCCGAGGGGATATTGCGCTGGAAAGGCGAGCTTTTTGCCCAGGCTTCCTCATCGGTTTCGGCAATGGCGCAGTTGAAAAGCACCGTCCGCCAGATGGTGTTGTAGTCGCGCCCGACGCTCTCGCAGTGTTTCTTGATAATCGAAAACTTGCGTTCAAGTCCCTCGTTGTCGAGATGCCCCACGTTACAGGCATCGGCATATTGCGCCACCAGTTTGAGCGTGACCTTTTCTCCAGCACCGCCAATGAGCAAAGGAATGTGTGGTTTCTGAACGCCTTTTGGTTGGTTGATGGCTCCATGCACAGAGTGGTACTGGCCCTCAAATTCTGCTTTCTCATCCGTCCACATTTTCAGGATGATCTGCACTGCTTCGCGTAACTGCCGCAGGCGTGTGGGTCCATCGGGGAAATCATAACCATAGGCCAGAAATTCCTGTTCATACCAGCCGGCGCCGATGCCAAAATCCAATCGTCCATGGCTCATGGTATCGACTGTGCTTGCCATCTTTGCCAGCAGCGCGGGATTGCGATAGCCGTTGCACGTGACCATTTGCCCGATACGTACGCGCTTTGTATCACGAGCAAGCGCGGCAGTGCTTGTCCAGCATTCAAAGGTCACTTCCTGCGTGGGCGTCGGTACTGTATGAAAATGGTCATAAAGCCAGATCGAATCAAAGCCCAGCGCCTCAGCCTCCTGCGCTACACGGGTCATTGTCTCATATGCCTCGACGGGATCGGGGATGCCAACCAGGTCCATGCGCCAGCCCTGTGGCACAATCAAGCCAAATTTCATTGCCATACGTGCACTTCCTTCTAACAAGCAAATAGGGGAGAATCTAACGTGGTTCTATTATATTACGTTGTGTGGCAGAATGTGGCGTCAAGAGAAAAAGATAGCATGCTTGCAAAACTCAGATAACACGCGTACGCGGTATAATATGCAAAGAAATACATGACGTTAGATAGGTAGATAACAATCAGTGCTGAAACGATTTTTGTACCGGGTATTGAGATTGCTCGTTCCGGTCTCCTTTAACATCCTCAATGGAATACTCGCCGGCAATTTACCTCCGCTGGGTTCTAGCTGTGTAATCGTGGAAGACCAGGAGCGTTTCTTGCTCGTGAAAATGCCAGGACGTCGGCTGGTCTTTCCCGGTGGTTTTATGCGCTGGCGTGAACAGCCCGCTGAAACTGCGCAGCGGGAATGTCGAGAGGAGACTGGCTTAGAGGTGCAAATGCTTGATACGATCGGTACATATGCGACAACCAGTACCCGCATCGACCGCATAAGTTCCCTGATGATTGTATTCGCTGGTGAAGTCATTGGTGGAGCGTTGCGCGGCAGTATAGAAGGCCACCCATGCTGGCTAAACGAGGCAGATATGCGTAAAGGGCTGGACAAGTACTTCACAAGAATTCTTGAGGATTATTTTGCATATCGCCAGCAGCTCCAGGCGCAGGCTTCATTAGATACAGTGGCGCCAGACTTGAGCAATGAGTGATGAGAGAAGGCGATGCGGTATGCCGTCAGCGCCTAACTCGAAAACCGGCTGAAGAAACTCCAGATGACCACATTAGCGTCGATGGTATGGGTCGTGTAGCCCAGTTCTGGAATAGGGCTTGAGCCAGGCCAGGTATGCCCGCCGTCGCTGATGCGGTAATGCTCCACGACCGTTCCTGCCGCGCAGTCGGGCCATTGGATGCCGGTGACATCGGCCTTCTGGTAAATGACTTTATTTGTGCCCTGGCAATGGTCGTGTGCAAGCCAGACATTCAAGTAGACTTGCACAGCTGCCATACCCATAGAGGGATTGCCGCCATAGGGGGCGAGTTGATCGGCTTGCCCGTGAATTTCCAGCACAGGAAGGGGCCGTGATGGATTACAACCGCCTGGGAAGTGGTAGAAGGCGCCTTCAACAGTGGCAAGGGCGGCGATTTGATCGCTGAGTGTACAGGCTATGCGATAGGCCATCCCACCGCCCAATGAGTAACCGGCGACATAGATGCGGTGTGTGTCAACGCAATAGTTATGTTCAAGATAGCTAATGAGATCGCGCGTAAATTGCACGTCGTCGGCATCACCCGTCGGTCCCAGATGCCCTATGCCAGCATTCCACGAGGGTGGGCTATCGACGCCCTGTGGGAAAACCAGGATGAACCCCGCTTTGTCTGCCTCCGCCCCCATATTGGTATGTTGAGCCGTGCGCTGTGCCGTGTTATCATAGCCATGATAGTTAATCACCACCGGCTGCGGCTGTGTGCCATAAGTGGGAGCAAGATGTACGATGAATGTGCGAGCTAGCCCGGCAGAATGGATGGAGAGATTGCTATCTCCAGGTTGATGCGAAGGTGTGTTACAGGCGCTGGCCTTTGTGGTTATGAAACCTGATGAAGTTGGCCTGGAGGCGCCTGGAATACTTGAAATAATGCCTGCACGTGTACTAAATGCGCCAACGCCCAGGATGATGAGCAGTGAGAGAAGGATACCTAGAATGCCAACAACGCGGCGTATGTTAAGTGACTTAATTGAACGTTTATGGTGAAAATCAGAATTGTGCATCTATCCGCTCTTCTATGACCAGGAATTGGAATGTACCGAGTATAGCATGCAAACGCGCCAGGTAGCAAACGTGAACCGCATGGTCCACACTTTCAAACGTTTATGCATGCATTACTGACACGTGGCAAGCGTCGGAAAGTAGTACTTTTTTATGCAGTCCTCACAACAACATATACATACAGAAATTATAAAGGTTCATCCAACGCAACCCGAGCCCTCGATTATTGAACAAGCCGCCGGGCTGTTGCGCGCGGGTGAACTCGTCGTATTCCCGACCGAAACGGTGTATGGCCTGGGCGCGGATACATTGCAAACAGCGGCGTTAGAACGTATCTTTGTCGCGAAAGGTCGTCCATTCAGCGACCCATTGATTGTGCATATCGCTGACGAGGCATCTCTAGAGCAGTTAACGACCTTCATACCGGTGCAGGCGAGGAGATTGGCGAGCGTGTTCTGGCCCGGCCCGCTTACCTTGATTCTCCCACGCGGCCCACGTGTCCCCCATCTAGCGACGGCGGGACTGGAGACGGTGGCTATTCGCATGCCTCGTCACCCTGTCGCGCTCGCCCTTATTCGCGCCCTCGGTTCGCCAATAGCCGCGCCCAGCGCCAACCGCTTCATGCATATCAGCCCGACGACCGCGCAGCATGCCTATAGCGATCTTGCCGGTAGAATCCCGCTCATTCTCGATAGCGGTCCCTGTGAGGTAGGAGTCGAATCAACCGTGCTGAATCTCTGTACTGAGCCGCCAATCATTCTACGGCCCGGGGGCGTCAACCTTGAGGCGTTGCGCACCGTTTTGCCGGACGTGCAACCGCCGCGCCAACAAATTGCCAACCATGCCAATCAAACGGCCCACAGCGAAACCA
>Ga0209577_10004067_pt1 | contig 13792 bp, 7 predicted proteins | sample GraSoiAngelo_109_FD_185874 | JGI IMG/M metagenome (GOLD analysis project Ga0209577, IMG submission 185874) | Grasslands soil microbial communities from the Angelo Coastal Reserve, California, USA - 14_0903_12_20cm (SPAdes) (version 2) | ecosystem: Environmental > Terrestrial > Soil > Grasslands ... | reverse complement strand
GCGCGGTGCCCTCGCCCACGAAGTCGATCGACTGGTCATAACAGAAGGACAGCGACGGCAGGGCGACGGGCCAGTTGGGCATGTAGGCGCCCCCGGCATGACCGTTGCCGTCGGCCCAGACCCCGTGCAGCCAAGCCTTGGCCGCCGGGGTGCTGCCCGCCGGGGTCAGGCCCAGCGCCGTGTCCTGGGTCGACGTGCTTCTGCCCGAGCATTCGAAGCTCGAGACGAACACCTGCGGCTTGCCCGTCCCCAGCACGTCGGCGACGCCCACCGAGTACATGAGCTTGGGGTCGCGCATGTACGTGCTGGGGCTCACCCCGTCCCGCGCGAAGTCCGCCTGGGGCAGCTTGATGTCGACGGGCCAGCCGGCCAGGCGGCTGCCGTCGGCGCGCCAGGCGTAGAGCTTGCCGTCCCAGCCCGGGACGAGGATGTCGAGCTTCCCGCCGCCCTCGAGCGGCGCCAGCGTCGGCGCCGCCCACGCGCCGCGCTGCGGGTCCCGGCTGTGCGGGGTGGGCGAGCGGGGCGTGGGCACGGCGTGCTGGTCGGAGGGCGTGTCCATCATCTGCGGGAATCCGGCCAGCGGCTTGCCCAGGCGGTCCCAGGCGTAGACGCGCCCATTCATGCCCGTGGCCACGACGTCGAGCTGCCCGTCGTGGTTGAGGTCGCCCACGGCGATGCCGCCGAGCGGATCGCGCAGGTCGTGGAAGGCCGGGACGCTCGTGTAGGCGCGCGCGTTGACGTTCTCCGGCGCGAACGGGTCGAAGTCGCGGATGCGGCTCGAGTGCACCGGGAAGCCGGGCACCTCGGCCCCGCTGGGTCGCAGCGCGTGCACGTCGCCGTCGTAGGTCGAGAAGATCAGGTCGAGCTCATGCCGGCCCTCGAGGTCGGCGTAGGTGGGCGCGCCACTGATCTCCGCGCCGAAGTGGCGGGGAGCGCCCCCGACCAGGTTGGGGTCGTGGCGCAGGCCGATCGAGCGGCGGTCCTCGGCCTTGAGCCCGTTCGCGTCGACGACCCGCAGGCGGATGGACATCGTGTACTGCTCGGCCCCGTCGGGCTGGAGCGTCGTCTGCGGCGCGTGCTCGTAGAACGAGGGCGGGACCTTGGAGAGGTCGATCGTGCCCAGAGCACCGTTCGCGGACCCGGTGCCGGTGGCGACGGTGTGGAAGGCGGCGTCGGCCGGGTCGGCCCCGAGGGCGTACTCGAGCGTCCAGTGCGCGGTGCCGCCCGAGTTCACCCGCGAGGGCGCCAGCTTTCCGGCCACGCGTAGGGAGGGGGCCGAGACCGGGTCCACGTAGGAGTACCAGGAGGGCGAGCTGATCTCCGCGGTCGGAGGGATCCTGCCCTGCATGACCAGCTGGGTGGCCGCGCCCATGTCCGGGCGGCCGTAGCCGTACTGCGTGGACCAGGTCGTGTGGCTGGCGTCGGTGGCCGAGCTCGGGTTCCCCGGCCACTGGCGCGCGGTCTGCGGCGACTGCGTCTGCGGGATCACCGCCGACGCCGTGTTCATCATCACCTGCTTGACCTCGTTCGCGGTCAGCGCCGAGGGGATGATCCCGCGGTCGCGCGCATTCAGACCGGCGGATTGCACCATTCCGAGCATCGAGGCCATGAACGGGGTCGCGCCCGAAGTGCTCGTCCCGTAGCCGCTGAAGATGTTGTGGGTCCCGTAGCTGGTCGTGCTCGAGCGCGCCCGGAACCAGGTCGTGGCGCTGGGCTGGAGGCCGGTTCCGTTCTGGTCGTAGGCGAGCGAGTTGCCCGGCATGACGTGGTTCATCAGCATCCCGTCGGTGTGATCCATCGAGTCGAAGTCGTTGGAGTCCAGCGCCAGGGCGACGTTGTGGTTGTAGGCGTAGTCGATCGCCTGCTGGTTGAAGGAGCTGTAGGCATAGGACACGACGACCGAGCTGATTGTGGTCGCGCCGAGGTCGGTGGCATAGAGGATCGCCGCTCCCCACCGATCCGGGCGCCCGAGGCACTCGGACCCCTGCTTGATCGGGACCACCGTGCAGTTCCGGCACACGCCCACGCCGGCGTAACCGTTGTTGGCCACGCCGGCGATGTCGGAGATCAGCCCCGGGGCGTGGCCGTAGGAGGTGTCCTCGGTCTGGGGATCGTTGGTGTTGCGGTCGAAGTTCCAGCCCGAGATGTCGTTCGGGTAGCCATTGCCGTCATTGTCGAAGCGACCGCCCGGGGGGCAGGTCTGGATCACGCCGCCGACGATCTGGCAGTGGCCGAAGACGGCGATCAGGTCCTCCGGCGAGAGGTAGGGCGTCTCCTGGCCGGCGATGTGCACCGAGTTGAGGTACTGGTGCTGTCCCCCGGCGACACACGAGCGCGCCGTCCCCTCCTCGAACTTGACGAATGGCGCCACGCCGGCCGGACACGGCGGGTTCACGCGCGGGTCCTGCGCGTAGTCCGAGATGCTCACGCGGCCGTCGCCGTTTAGGTCATAGCGATCTCCGCTGGCCAGAGTCGTGCCGTCGGCCCGTTCGGGGTAGGGCAGCTCGCCGCGGTTGAGGTAGATGTGGTCCAGACCGTCCTTGATCCCATCGGAGTCGTAGTTCACGCCCCCCTCGATGTAGGCGACGAGAATGTCGGGACGTCCGACGTTGCCCTGGGCCCAGGCGCCGGTCATGTTCACACCGGATGCGTGCTGGGGGTCGTGGGCGAGCGGTGCCCAGCAGGGCAGGCCGCCGTCGGGCCGGGGTTGCATGTCCGGGCAGGGCGCGGTCAGCGGCCCGAAGAGGTTCCACTGCTCGTTGTTCTTGCACCCCGTGACCGGGCTCTGGTTCTCGCACGGGGCGAAGCCCGGATCGTTGGGCATCGTCGCGTCGTCGGCGTGAGCTCCGGTGCCGAGGGTCAGCGCGAGGATGGCGGCGACCATGACGACCAGCCCCAGGAGGCGCATCTTCATACCACCTCCCAAACGTTTGCCGCGGCGCGAACTTGCGCCGCGGTCCTACCGCGCACCCCGCGGCGGCTGCCCCGGATCGCCGCGCTCCCGGCCGGCGGGCTTCCAGCCGGCCGCGGTCGCGCCACGCGTCGTTGACGCCGGCGCCGGGGCTGTGCTATCCCGCCGGGGGCCGGCTGTGACGACGACACCCGCGGCGGCGGCGTGGCAAGACAAGGAGGAGAGGCGATGCGCTACCGGACCTTCAGGCTGATCGCGATTTCGGCTGTGGCTGCGGGGCTTTGCCTGGCCCTGGGGCTGACCACCGCGGCCGCCACCCGCACGCTGACGATCACCTCCCACATAAGCATCCAGGGCAAGGGGCTGAAGTTCAGCGGCAAGGTCACGGCGAGCAAGGCGCCGTGCAAGGCGAGCCGGCGCGTGACCCTCTACCGCAAGCTCTCGAACGGATCGGGCAAGGCCCTGCTGTCGACGACGACCGCCGCGTCGGGGAGCTGGAAGATCAATCCCCCGGGCTCGGCCGGGATCACGATGTCTCACTTCTACGCGGCGGTGAAGAAGCGAAGTGAGGGCACCGCGGGGACTATCTACGTGTGTGCCGCCGCGACCTCGAAGACGATCGCCTATAAGCCCTAGCGTCCCCCGGGGCCCCCGCAGGGCAACGGCGCCGCGTCGTTCACGAAACGACCGGAAGGAGGGCGCGCCTGCGGGTTCGCTCCCCAGCGTCGATCCGGGTGTGAGGCCACGGCGTAGACCAGGTGTCCGCCGCCCGCCAGCCATGCATAGCGCAGCCACGGCTGGTCCACGCATCGTCCGTTGAGCGTCAGCGCGTGCACGAATGGCGCTGCGCGGGAGGCGCCGGGAGCGTCGATCACCAGCTCGCCCCCAGCCAGGTGGAGAACGACGTGTGGAAACAGCGGGCTGCCCAGGGCCAGGACGTCGGTGCCCGGGGCCTCCGGATACATCCCCAGGGCGCCGAACAGGTACCAGGAGGACATCGCTCCGAGATCGTCGTTGCCGGGATAGCCGCTGGGGGACGGGTTGTAGAGCGCGAGCAGCGCGCTTCGAACCAGCTGCTGGGTGCGATAGGGCGCAGACAGCCAGTCGTATTCCCAGGGCGTCTCCAGGGTCGGCTCGTTGCCGAGGAAGGCGTGCACCGACCGGGGCCCGGCGTTGAGCAGGGCCAGGAAGTCGTCCAGTCGCCGGCGCGCGCGGTGCGGGCCGATCGCGGCGAACAGGCCCGCGGGGTCATGGGGAACCGCCCACGAGTACTGCGCGCCCGACCCCTCCACGAACCCGAGCCCGCTCGCCGGACGGTCGGGGCGAAAGCGCCCGGACGCCGACCGCTGCTGAATGTGGCCGGTGGCGGGATGGAACAGGTGCCGCCAGGTGCGCGAGCGCCGCAGGAAGGTCCGCGCCGCCGCGCCCTCGCCGAGCCGGGCGGCGAACTGGGCGATCGCGAAGTCGTCGGTGGCGTACTCGAGGGTGGTGGCCGCCGACCCCCACACGGCGGCTGGGTTCAGGGCGGTGGCCAGGTTGCCGCGCTGGGTGTTCTCCTCGGCCGGCACGTAGCCGAGCTTGAGGTAGGGGGCCAGGCCCGGGCGCTCGACGTATGGGCCGCCGGCGTTGGTCTGACAGGCCTGGGTGCCCCCGAGCACCATGCGCCGCAGCGCCTCCCGGCGATCGAACCGCCTCGCGCCGAAGGCATCGGCGCCCGCCAGCATCGCGTCGGCCGGGTCGCCGACCATGACATTTGTCTGCCCGCTGGCCAGCGGCCACCGCGGCAGGCATCCGCTCTGCTGAGCGTCGGCCACCAGCGATTGCATCATGTCGCTGGCCCGCTCGGGCGCGAGCAGCGCGATCAACGGGATTTCGCTGCGGTAGACGTCCCAGCCCGAGTAGTCGGCGTACTGCGTGTATCCGGTTGCGGTGTGCACCAGGCCGTCCATGCCGGTGTAGCCGCCGTTCGCGTCGCTGAACACGTGCGGCTCCAGCAGCGCGTGGTACAGGGCGGTGTAGAACATCGAGCGATCGGCGTCGCTGCCCCCGCTCACCTGAGCGCGTTCGAGCTGGGCGCTCCAGGCCTGGGCGGCGGCGCTGCGCACGGCCTCGAAGTCCCAGTTCGGATTCTCGGCGTCGAGGTTCCTGCGCGCCTCGGCCACGCTCACGTAGGAAAGACCGACCTTGGCCCGCACGGTCGGCTCGGACTCACCGCCGGTGTCGAAGCTGACGTAGGCGCCGGCCTGAGCGGTGCCGGTGGCGGCCGCGGGCTCGGTGCCCGAAGCCGGCAGCGAAGCCGGGAGGGTGACCTGGTCGTGGCTCGCGGTGGCACCGGGATTGAGCGCCTGACCCCGCCAGGTTCCGTATGCGCCGAACGGCCGGTCGAAGTGGGCGGCGAAGTACACGCGGTAGCGGTTTTGCTGATGGCAGAACTGGCCGCTGGCCGCGAAGCCCGTCACCTCCTGATGGTCCGCGTCGACCTGCACGCCGGCGTCGCTGTCGGCCCTGGCGCTCGAGCCGGCATTGATCAGCATCGTGGGCGAGGCGTTTGCGGGATAGGTGAAGCGGCCGAATCCGGTGCGGGTGGTCGCGGTGAGCTCGCTGGCGATGGCCGCGGACGTCCCCGGGTTGAGGATGACCTGGTAGTAGCCGGGCTGCGCAGCTTCCTGGGCGTGTGAGAACGACGGCACGAGCGCCGGATTCCAGTCCGCCGATCCCGGGAGCACCGGCGACTGGGTCGGCGTTTCCGTACTCGGCAGGAAGCGCACGTCCTGGTAGGCCGGGCACCCCGCGCCGGACACGTGGGTCAGGCTGAAGCCCCGCAGTTGGCGGTCGCGGTAGGCGTAGCCGCCCTCCTGATTTACGCTCGAGGGCAGCGAATCGGGCCCCCACTGCGCCATCCCGAAGGGCACGACCGCCGCGGGCGAGGTGTTGGCGGCCCCGCCGCCGGTGCCGAAGTCGGGTGCGCCGCTGTCGGTTCCGCTCAACGGATTGACGTAGGCGGTGAGGCCGGGACTCGCGCCCGGCGAATGCGAGCCCTCAGGGGCCGAGCTGGCGCTCGCCTGCGCCGCCGCGCCGGTCGCAAGCCCGAAGCTCAACCAGCAGCCCAGCAGCCCGCGTCCCGCCCCCCGCATCAGCAGCGTCCCGGCTGGGCTAGGCCGCGCACTCCTTGAACCCGAGCGCTTGAGCCTTGGCCCTGGCCTGGCTGCTGACCGACGGCGCCTGCTGCTGGAGCAGAGTGACCGCCGCCCTCGTGTTCCCGCTCTTGGCGGTGGTCTCGGCTCGCTGGATGACGGCCAGCTCCTGGCCGAGCGCGGTGAGCCAGCTCTGGTAGGCGGCGCTCTTGGTGCCGGGCGGCTTGAGCGCTCTCAGCTTAGCCGTACCCTGGGCCAGGAGCGCGGCCCCCCGGTCGAGATATGTGATCAAGGTGGACGCGGTTGGCCGTGGCAGCGCGTTGAACTTCGCGTTGTAGGTCTTGCAGATCGAGTCGGCCTGCGAGGCGAAGCTGCTCCCACCCCCGCAGCCGGCGAGGGCGACGATCCCGGCGCACAGCGCCGCGGGGAGCACTCGATGACGCGCTGACGGCCGGCGGTGCTGGGATGCCACGGCACGCTCCTCCCTGGGGTCGGGGCATAGTATCGGCGGGCCCCGGGCCCAGCCGAGCCGCGGCTGCGCGCAAGCGGCTGTCGGGGACGGGTGCGAGGCCGAGCCGGCTGGCGGCCCGGGCGCTCCGTTAGGTCACCGGTTCCAGCGCCGGGTTGGGTTGGTAGGCGCGGCCAGCCTTGGCGCACGGGCGCCCTTCGAGCAGCACGACGTCGGCGGTGAAGTCGTTGTGGCCGCGGAGCAGCGACGAGCCGACGCCGTAGGCGTCCACGGGTGTTTCGGAGGACTCGAACTCGGCGATCTTGCGCTCGTCGAAGCCGCCCGAGCAGACGATGCGCACGTGCTCGTGCCCGGCCGCGTCCAGCGCGTCGCGCACCCTGCGCACCAGCTCGGGGGTGACGCCGGTGGGCGAGAACGTCCCCATGTGCTCGATCAGCGCGCGGTCGACGAGCTTCTCGGAGGTGTCGAGCCGCACGCCCCACAGGCACTCGCCCAGCGCATCGGCCACGGCGAGCGCGGTCCCGACCGAGTCGTTGTCGAAGTCGACCAGCACGGTCACGTTGGTCGTCTCCCCATAGCGCTCGGCGAAGGCCCGGGCGGCGGCCACCGTGTCCCCCCCGTAGGCGGCGATCAGCCCGTGCGGGACGGTACCCACGCCGCGACCGCCCCACCACGAGGCCTGGGCGTCGGTGGACACGCCGATGGCACCCGCCACGTGGGCCGCCCAACCGTCGCCGGTCTGGACGAGCCAGTGATCGTGGCGGGCGGGGAAGAACAGGATCGGCTTGCCGGCCGCGGCGCGCACTACGGCGCGCACGTTGCGCATGACCTTCGTGCGCCGGGCCATGCATCCGAGGTACACCGTCTCCAGGTGCGCGAACAGGGAGTAATCGCCGCTGATGGTCATGACCGTCTCGTAGGGCTCGATCTCGTCCCCCTCGTAGAGGGCGTGGACCTCGAGCTGCTTCCAGCCGCCGTGCCAGCGCTCACCCCGGCGCCGGCCGCAGCAAAGCTTGAGGACGGCGACCGCCTCGTCGATCCCGCCCAGCACCGAGTGCTCCTTCTGGAACACCTGCATCGTGACGTGCGGATGCCGGCCCTGGGCCTCGAGCAGCTCCTTGGTCAGGTTGAAGTAGACGTCGCTGTAGTAGCCCGACCGGATCTTCTCGGTCGGCAACCGGAAGGTCGAGGGAGGCAGCCTGGTGCGTCCCCCGGGGGCCGCAACCGCGCCGGACAGGTCAGCCGCCCGCCACCGCCGGCAGGATCGTGACCTCGGCTCCGTCGTCGACCGGCGTGTCGAGCCCGTCCAGGAATCGGATGTCCTCACCGCCCACGTACACGTTGACGAATCGCCTCAGGGTCCCACCGTCCTCGGAGATCCGCTCCCGCAGCTCCTCGAACTGGTCGAACAGTCCGTCCAGGACCTCTCCCACGGTCCTCCCCTCGACCTCGGCCTCCGCCGCTCCCCCGGCCGCGGCGAAGGCCTCCAGCGACGGCTCGATCTCATAGCTGGTGAATGTTCCGCGCACGGCATCGAGCGTCTTCAGGCCCTCGCCGGTGATGAACAGCACCACGCGCTCGGCCCGGTCGATGTCGCCGCGCTCGGCGAGCTTGGTCAGCACCGCCGTCGTCACGCCCCCCGCGGTCTCGGTGAAGATCCCGGTCGTCTGGGCCAGGAGGGCAATGCCGGCCCGGATCTCGTCGTCCGAGACGGCGTCGATGGCGCCGCCGCTGCGCCGCGCCAGGTCCAGAGCGTAGGGACCATCGGCCGGGTTGCCGATGGCCAGGGACTTGGCGATCGTGTCGGGGCGAACCGGACGGCAGACATCGCGCCCCTCGGCGAACGCCGTCGCCACCGGCGAGCAGCCCTGAGCCTGGGCTCCGTTCATGGTCGGCAGGTCGCCCCCGACCAATCCGAGCTCCAGCCATTCCTCGAATCCCTTGGCCACCTTGGTGTACAGGGAGCCCGAGGCCACCGGGACCACGCAGCGGTCGGGAAGCTCCCATCCGAGCTGCTCGGCGATCTCGAAGGCCAGCGTCTTTGAGCCCTCGGCGTAGTAGGGCCGGAGGTTGACGTTCACGAACGCCCAGTCCCTCTCCGCGCAGAGCTCCGTGCACAGGCGGTTGACGTCGTCATAGGTTCCGCGCACGGCCACGAGGCGGGTTCCGTAGACGCCCGTGGCCAACACCTTGGGCTCCTCGAGATCGGCCGGGATGAACACGTATGACTCCATCCCCAGCGCGGCGCCGTGAGCGGCCACCGAGTTGGCCAGGTTCCCGGTAGAGGCACAGGCGATGACCTCGTAGCCCAGCTCGCGGGCCCGGGCGGCCGCCACCGAGACGACCCGGTCCTTGAAGGAATGGGTCGGGTTGGCGGCGTCGTTCTTGACCCACACCTCGCCCAGGCCCAGCCTCTTGGCCAGCCGGTCGGCGCGGATCAGCGGCGTGCAGCCCGCCGGCAGGCCGCTGCGCGAGGTCAGACGGCTCGAGGGGCCGGGGGGGCCGCCGGCCAGGGGCAGGAAGTCCGAGTAGCGCCAGATGTTCTGGGGCCCACCCTGGATGCGCCGCTTGAGCCCGGCCAGGTCAGCGCTGGGCTCGTGCCGGTATGCCACCTCCAGGGGGCCGAAGCAGCGTTCGCACACGTAGAGGGCCTCCAGCGGGTACTCGGCCCCACACTCCCTGCATTCGAGCTTCTCTGCTGCCGTCAAATGAAAAACCTCCGCCGGGCTGTGGCGAAGGTTTCAGGAGTGACAGTCACCTCGGCCACATCTCCCAGGCCTTGAGTTGGAGCCTGATGGAATTGGCACCGTTCCCGTCCGAGGACGGAATGGTTGCCGGGGTTTCACAGGGCCAGTCCCTCCACCCCTCTTGATGCAGTCCAGCTATGTGGGCGGGGAGTATAGCCAGCCATCCCGCTAGCGCAACTGGTCGTCGCGCCCGCGAACCGTAACGGCGCTCACGCGACGGTGTACCGCCGGGGTGGCCCTGCCCGCCGAGCCCGCCTCTCTGGCTGCGCCCGCCTCCCCCGCCGAGCCAGCCTCCCTGGCCGAGCCCGCCTCCCCCGCCCAGCCCGCCTCGCGCGCCCTCGCGCCCGCCGAAGCGGCCCCGCCCGCCGGGCCCGTCGAGCGCGTGGCCGAGCCGCCCGAGCTATCGGAAGCCACTCCCAGCAAGCGCATGCTGGTGATCGTCAACCCTTACGCCGCCACCGTCTCTGACCGGCTGCGCAACCTCGTGCTCTACGCGCTGCAAGCGCGCTACCGGGTGGAGGCCGTCGACACCCAGTCGCCCGGGCACGCGAGCGAGATCTGCCGCGAGGCGGCCCACGAGGGCTACGACGTCGTGGTCGCCTTCGGCGGCGACGGGACCGTCAACGAGGCGGTCAACGGCCTGGCGGGGTCGGCGACTCCGCTGACCTGCCTCCCCGGGGGGTCCACCAACGTCTACTGCCGCATGCTGGGCATACCGCGCGAGATCGTCGATGCGACCGAGCACCTCCTGCGCATGGCCGACAGGTGGGATCCGCGCCGGGTGGACGTGGGGCGCGTGAACGGCCGCGCCTTTGCGTTCTCCGCCGGGCTCGGGCTGGACGCCAGCGTGGTGTGCCGGGTCGACGCCCACCCGTGGCGGAAGGCTCGCTTCGGAGCCTGGTACTTCACCGGGGTCGCCGTCGATACCTTCACGCGCCGCTACCTGCTGCGCCCCCCGCGACTGGTTGTCCGGCTCCCGGGAGCGGACGGAGAGGTGGAGGAGCTGCGAGGCGTCACCGCGATCGTGCAGAACGCCGCGCCCTTCACCTACTTCCTGGGGCGGCGCATAGACATCGCCGAGGGCGCCGAGCTCCGGGGCGGCACGCTCGCCGGCGCGGTGCTCGAGCGCGCCAGTGTGATCGACATGCCCACCATGATCTGGCGCATCTTCTCGCGGCGCGCCCGACTGGCCCGGCACCGGCGCGTGTCCTCCTTTGCCGAGGTAACCGAGCTTCAGGCCGACAGCGAGGACGCCCGCCCGATCCCGCTGCAGGTCGACGGCGACTACATCGGCGAGGTGACTCAGGCGCGCTTTGCGCTCGACCCGCTCGCGCTCACCGTCATCTCCTAGCGCGGACGGACGGGCCTACCCGGCCCCGGGGGTGATGCGGTAGGCGTCGAACACCGACTCGATGTTGCGCAGCCGGGTGATGGTCCCCTTGAGCGCGGTGGTGTCCGGGACCTCGACCACGAAGCGGTTCTTGACCATCGGCGGAGTGGCCAGGCAGCGCGCCTCGATGATGTTGATGCCGCTCTCGGAGAACGTCCGGGACAGGTCCTCGAGCAGGCGGTGGCGATCCCAGGCGTCGACCTGGAGCTCGACCTTGAACGCGGTCTTGTGATCGCCCTCCCAGGACACCGACGTGAAGCGCTCGGGGTCCTTGCCCAGCAGGAGCGCGTTGGGGCAGTCCTCGCGGTGGATCGTGATCCCGCGCCCGAGCGAGATGTAGCCGACGATCGGATCCCCGGGAACGGGGCGGCAGCACTTGGCCAGCCGGAGCATGACGTCGTCGACGCCCTCGACCCGGATGCCGTACTGGCTCGATGAGGTGGTGGGGCGGCGGCGCACCCGGCCCGTGGTCAGCAGGTCCTCGGCGACGGTGCTCGGCTCGTTGGCGGCCTCGCCCTGCTTGAGACGCTGCATCACCTTGTTGACCACGACCTTGGCCGAGATCTTGGCCCCGCCCAGGGCGATGTAGAAGTCGTCGGCCTTGCGGAACCCCATCTCCCGGATCACGTCGGCCAGCAGCGGCGAGCCGGTGAGGCGCTGGGCCGGGAGACCCTGCTTGCGCAGGTGCTCCTGCAGGAGCTCGCGGCCGGAGTGCTCGGTGTCCTGACGCGACTCGGCCTTGAACCACTGCTTGATCTTGTTGCGGGCACGCGTGGTCTTCACCACCGCGAGCCAGTCCCGCGAGGGCCCCCGCTCGCGCTTGGAGGTCAGCACCTCGACGATGTCTCCGGAGCGCAGCTCGTAGTGCAGGGGCACGATCTTGCCGTTGACGCGGGCGCCGACGCAGCGGTGCCCGACGTCGGTGTGGACCTCGTAGGCGAAGTCCAGCGGGGTGGCTCCCGCGGCCAGCGCTTTGACCTCGCCCTTGGGGGTGAAGACATAGACCTCGTCCTCGAAGAACACGTCGACCTTCAGGCGCTGCATGAACTCCTTGGGATCCGACAGCTCGCGCTGCCAGTCGACCATCGAGCGAAGCCAGCGAAGCTTGGAGTCCTCGCCCGCCTCGGCGCTGCGCACGCTGTCCTTCGTGCGCCCGCCGACCTGCTTGTACATCCAGTGCGCCGCGACGCCGAACTCGGCCATCTCGTGCATCTCGCGCGTGCGGATCTGGATCTCGAGCGGGCGTCCCTCGGGACCGAGCACGGTGGTGTGGAGTGACTGGTACATGTTGAACTTGGGCATCGCGATGAAGTCCTTGAAGCGGCCTGGGAGCGGCTTCCAGAGCGAGTGGATAACTCCCACCGCGCCGTAGCAGTCCTTCACCGACTCGACGATCACGCGCATCGCGGTGAGGTCGTAGATCTCGTTGAACTCGCGGCCCTTGCGGGTCATCTTCGAGTGGATCGAGTAGAAGTGCTTGGCCCGGCCGGAGATCTCGGAGCCGATGCCCAGCTGCTCGAGCTCGTGCTGCAGGTACTCGCCCGACTCGGCCACGTAGCTCTCGCGCTCATCGCGCTGCTGAGCCACCAGGCCCTTGACCTCCTGGTACTTGCGCGGATGCAGCGCCGCGAAGGCGAGGTCCTCGAGCTCCCACTTGATCGCGTGGATCCCCAGCCGGTGGGCAATCGGGGCGTAGATCTCGAGCGTCTCGCGCGCCTTGTCGATCTGCTTCTGCTTGGCCAGCGCGTCGATCGTGCGCATGTTGTGGAGGCGGTCGGCGAGCTTGATGAGGATCACCCTCACGTCGCTGGCCATGGCCACCAGCATCTTGCGGTAGTTCTCGGCCTGAGCCTCGTCGCGGGACTGGAAGGTGATGCCGGTGAGCTTGGTCACGCCATCCACGAGCGAGGCGATCTCCGAGCCGAAGCGCTCCCGGACCTCGTCCAGCGAGGCCGACGTGTCCTCGACCGTGTCGTGCAGGAGCGCCGCGCACAGGGTCTCGGTGTCCAGGCGCAGGCCGGCGCAGATCTTGGCCACTCCGGCGGGATGGACGATGAACTGCTCGCCGGACTTGCGCCGCTGGTCGGCGTGGTGCTCGCAGGCGAAGACGAAGGCATCCTCGACCCGGCTGCGGTCGACCTCGACGATGGCGTCCGCGGCGTGCTCCTCGACGATCGCGAACAGGTCCCCGAGCAGCCGCCGCTCGCCCTCGGTCAGCTCGCTGCGTCGCACCGGCTCGGCGCTGCGACGCCTCTCCACGAGGTCGACGGGAACGCGCTGGGACGTGGTCACCTGCCCATGCGAGGCCTCGCCGCGGCTGCCGTCGCCACCGCGCCGCGCGCCGCCGTCGGCACCGCCGGGCGGTGAGTCCTTCGCCTGCTTCGCGGACCCGTTCTTGCCCGACCGGGCGCTCCCGTCGGGCCGCGCCTCCTCGCCGGGCACCGTCGGCTCCCCCCGGCTCGCCGGCCCGCCGGGCCGCGCCGGCTCGTCCGGGCCCGCGAGGTCGGCGGGCAGCTTCGGCTCGTCCGGGCCCGTGAGCGGGCCGGGGCTCGCAGGCTCGCCGGCGGGCTTGCTGGGGGTGCTCAGGCCGCCCGGGATGTCAGCTGGCTCAGGTATCGCTGTCCTTGTCTATGACGTCGCTCATACGCTTGAAATGCCGCCGAGCGCTCGATCGTCGTGCGCTGTGCGGCCGGCACCGTGACCCGGCCTGGCTCGCGGTCGATGTGCACGAGATCGAGCTCGAGGAGGACCCTCAGCACCCTGCCCACCAGCGCCGGCGGCCAGGCGGGAGAACCTCCCCGGAGCACCGTCTCGAGGCCATCTCCCTCCGCTCCTCCCGTGTCCCGCAGGGCCCGGTACAGGGCGGCGAGCCAAGGCCGGAGACCGTACTGTTGATCGTGGATTCTCATAGCAAAGCCTAGCTCAGGGTCCCCCCAGGCCAGATGGATCATGCGTCCAGATCCGCCCCCGGCCAGGCCTTCGAGCAGGCGCGGCGTCCAGGGCGGGTCCAGGGCGGCGAGGTGGGAGTAGCCCTCGGCCAGGGCGGGATCCCGCTCCAGCGCCTCGTAGCGGCACACGTCGAACCCGGACACCCTGGCCCGCAGGTGCTCTCGCCGGCGGCGGGCGTCGGCGCACGCGCCC
>Ga0209577_10004066_pt1 | contig 13794 bp, 17 predicted proteins | sample GraSoiAngelo_109_FD_185874 | JGI IMG/M metagenome (GOLD analysis project Ga0209577, IMG submission 185874) | Grasslands soil microbial communities from the Angelo Coastal Reserve, California, USA - 14_0903_12_20cm (SPAdes) (version 2) | ecosystem: Environmental > Terrestrial > Soil > Grasslands... | reverse complement strand
ACGACTTCTTGGCGTTGGGCGTTGCGGGAGCCATCGGCATCGCGACGTCCGAGTTCCAGATGTCCTGCACCATCAGCCAGCGTCCGTTCTCGTTCACCCAGCGCACCATGTACTTGCCCGAGTCGGCGGCGGGTGCTCCGGGCGGCCGCTTGGCGCCGACGGCCCAGGCGAAGTTCCAGCGCCCCAGCTCGAGTGCCAGGGGACCCTGGGCCCAGACCGAGTCGGCCCGCACGGTCAGCACAGGCGGTGGGCTGGACATCGAGTTCATCATCGTCATGAACCCGCGGATGGCATCACGCCCGCGTACGGGTGGCATGTTGGGCGGCAGCATCACGCCATTCGCGTGGTACAGGTCCGCGAGCGAGTCGGCGTGACCGGCGGCGGTGAGTCGGGCCCAATTGGCGTCGGCGGCGTCGATCGCCTGTTTGGCCTCGGCGCTGGTGTCCTTCGGGGGCGGGGCAGCCTGGCAGCCGAGTGCGGCGGCGACGAGCAGGATGGGAAGGGTGTAGCCTGGGCGCATGGCGGTTCTCCTTTGAGTGAGGACGAGGAGAATACGGGCGCTGCCGAGCGGTGGCAAGCAGCCGCAGATCCTTCGCACCTGCGGTGCTCAGGATGACAGCGCTCCCTCACTTGGCAGAATGGAGTATAAAATGAAGAGAAGAGAGGAGAGGTGTGATAGATTAGGTGAATAGGACGTACAGGGAGGCGAATATGGCTCGCTCAGCCGTAATGAACTTCATGAAGCAGCAGGGATTCACGCAGGAGCCGCCCGATCGCGCGACCCTGCGATTCAAGGGCCTACAGTTCCAGCCCACGATCGTGGGATCGATGATGCTCGTGGCGATCCTCACGCAGTCGCCGGCGATCTTCCTGCTGTTTTCGGCCCTGTTGTGGCTCAACGTGCTCGTGCCGGCGGCAAACCCGTTCGAGCAGGTCTACAACCGCTTTGTCGCGCGGCCCCGCGGGCGACCGCCGCTCACGCCGGCGCCGGGGCCCCGGCGCTTCGCTCAGGGCATGGCGGCGGTGTTCATGCTGGCCGCGGCGCTGACCCTGCTCCAGGGGTGGAGGACGGCGTCCTACGTCTTCCAGGGACTCCTCGCCGTGGCCTTCGCCGCGCTGCTGTTCGGAAAGTTCTGCCTCGGCGCCTACGTCTATCATCTCCTGAGGGGGAACGTCGCGCTCGCCAACGGGACGTGTCCCTGGAGCGACTCGGCGTAGCTCCTCATTTGCGTAGGTACGATTCGTCCCACGCGACGGAGAACGCTTCGCTGCAGCGGGGGCAGCGCAGGATCTGCGGAATGGTGAGCAGTGGCGCGCGGTGGTGACAGCCTGGACACACGCCATAGTGCTGGCCCCAGCTCTCGGGCAGCCACGTGTACCCCGGGGGGCGCGGGACCACCGTCCAGCGGCGCGGCGGCGTGCCGACCAGCTCCACCGCCTTGCGCGGCACCGTGACCAACGTGCCCGGCACGTCGAGGATGATGTTCTCTTTGGCAAACTGGGCCACGCGATACCATGCGCCCCGCCGGATGGGGTAGTCCCCATCGAGCTTGACGCGAGCCCAGTAAACCCCGAGAGAGCGCTCCTGGTTGCCCGTATTACCTCCCGACGGCGACCCGCGGTAAAGAGTCGAGCCGGGGAAGACGGGTCACACCAGGCCAGACGCGCGACCACCGCCCCTGTGATCGCGCTCACCGCGACCCACACGCGAGAAGGAGGGAAGTCACCATGAACACGACCTGGTCCCGCCGTGAATTCCTGGAGCTCAGCGGAGCCGCCGTGGGCGCGTCCCTCGCGCCAACGTCGCTGCGCGCCGGGCGCGTCCCGCCCAGCGACAGCGTGCGCTTCGGCATGATCGGCGTGGGGATGCAGGGGTCGGGCCTCTTGGGGGACGCGATTACGCTGCCAGGCGTGACATGCGCCGGCGCCGCCGATTTGTACGACGGCCGTCACATGTTGGCGAAGGAGATCGCGGGTCCGAATCTGCCCGCCACGCGTGAGTATCGCAGACTGCTGGACGACAAGAACATCGACTGCGTCATCGCCGCGGTGCCCGACCACTGGCACCGGCGGATGGTGGTCGAAGCGGTGAGCGCTGGCAAGGACATCTACATCGAGAAGCCGATGTCGCATACGGCGGCCGAGGGCGTCGCGATGGTGGACGCCGTGAGGAAGAGCGGCCGCATTCTCCAGGTGGGCTCGCAGCGCGTCAGCTCGCAAATCTGCGCCAAGGCCAAGGAGATGATCGCGCAGGGTGTGATCGGCGACCTCACGCTGGTGGAAGGCTGGAACGGCCGGAACGATCCCACCGGCGCGTGGGAGTATCCGCCGCCTCCCGACTTGTCGCTGCAGACGCTCGACTGGGACACCTGGCAGAACGACGTGCCGAAGCGCCCACTCGATCCGAACATCTTCGCGCGCTGGCGCTGCTGGAAGGAATACGGTACGGGCGTGGCGGGCGATCTACTCGTCCACCTGATCAGCGGCATGATGTTCATGCTCGGCGTCAACGAGCCGCCCAGGCAGGCGGCGGCCGTCGGCGGCATTCGCCGCTGGAAGGACGGCCGCAACATGCCGGACGTGCACGCCACGATCTTCTATTACGGCGATCTCCCGGTCTACATGCGGCTGAATCTGGGGACCGCGATGCCGGAGCTGTACCGCTTCCAGGGATCGAAGGGCGTGCTCGAGGTCGGGGGCCATACGCTGACCTTCTCGCCGCAAGACGGCAAGGACGACTCGCCGAGCTATTACGCCGGCAGCTACCCGCGCGCGTTGCGCGACGCGTACCAGCAGCAGTGGCACCGGGAGCACGATCCCAAGCCGGGCGCGGCGATCCCCTTCGCGGAGACGGTGTCGTACACGAGTGCCGAGCCGGACCTCACGCGGGTGCACCTGTGGAACTTTTTCGAAGCGGTGCGAACGCGGAAGCCGGTGGTCGAGGACGTGGTGTTCGGCCACCACGCGGCGCTCGCCTGTCACATGGCCAACGAGGCGTACTTCCGGCGGGCGGCGGTGACGTGGGACGAGGCGACGAAGACGATCAAGTAGACAGGCGATCGGGCACTGCCCTACCGGTGCGAGCGAGGCTATCTTGACCGAGGTTGCGAAGCGGTGAGGACAGGCAGACGGCTAGACGCCGAGACGCCTAGCGGGTGTGAGCGGTAAGGTTGGAGGTAGGCGGTGTTCGGCTGGTGTCGTAGCTTTTCCTAGGCGTCTCGGCGTCTCGGCGTCTAGCCGTCTAGCATTTCGGGACGTAGCGCAGCCCGGTAGCGCACCTGAATGGGGTTCAGGGGGTCGCGGGTTCAAATCCCGCCGTCCCGACTGGGTGAAGATCAAGCTCTGCTGCGACTTCCGCTGTGGGGCTTTTTCTTCGTCCTGCCAAGCTGTAGATCATAAGGCACTGGCATGAACCTCGAATCGTGTCCCGATTGCGGTCACAAGGTATCAGGAACTGCCATATCCTGCCCATCGTGTGGCGCCCACTTCCGGCGGCCGCGCGGCGTCGACAGCGGCTTTCACTTCTTGTACTGGGGGCTATCGTACAGGCGCAAGTTCGTGCGCACCGCCTGGCTTCTCTCGGTGTCGCCGATACTGCTTCTCTTCCCGAAAGTCTCGGTCGGTCACATCCAACTTGTTCCTGTGGGCTTCATCAGCACTCTGGTGGTCGGTGTTGCGCAGCTGATCTACACTTACGCAATGTGGAAGAAGCTCGAGGCGTAAAGCCGCTGCATGGCCCTTCCATCGTTGAGCTGGCGTCAGAACATAGCCATCGTCCTGCTCTACTGGGTTCTGGTCGTGGGTGGTTGGATGTTTTATACGACCCGCCCCTCGACTCAACGTCGGGCTCGTGAACAAGCCGTGATCGCCGAACGAAACGACACCGTCACAGGCGGGACGATCCTGACAGTCTCATCTACAATCAATCTTCGGCCAATTGTCGCACTGCTCTTCGGTCCGCCACTGGCGCTCTTGATCGTGTGGCTCGCGCTTCCCCGGCAGTGAGATGTGCCGGGTGAGCTTATGAAGAAGCGTGCTCTCTGCATCAGATGTGGAAAGGAAGCCGCGTTCTCTGAGGAGCAGCTGGTCCGTTGTCGAGCCAAAGACGCTCCGATTGAGTTCCCACCGCTTCCGGCGAACATTTGTGTCCGCTGTGCTTGGCAAGACTCGGCGATTCGTGCAGACATTGAGGCTTGGCAGGCAAGGACAAACGCCAGGGTTGTCGCGGCCGTTCGTAGAGCTGTGGTTCGGCCGCTGGAGATCATCGACCGCTTCGTTGATCAACTGAAATGAGCGAGCAGCGGTCTACCAAACTGGCAGGCCGCACTCGGACACATCGATGGCTTCACCCCCACTCGGCATGCGACTGTCCGCTTTTCTCGTTCGAATTGAGATTCGCGTGGCCTACGCCTTCGGTACGGTCTTCCGGCGCCCTGCTCTCCGTTTCGTCGGCCTCCAGGACGCCGCAAGACGTGACCTCGCGCGCCGGCGGTACCCTCAAGCAGAGGCGAAGGCTGCCGAGCTCCTCGCTCTTGCAGAGCAATTCCCGCACAACTGGGATTATGGCAACGCGATCCATCACGGTCATCTCATTCTGGGTCGCGTTGCCCTTGTTCGCGGGGACGTGGACCGTGCTTGTCGCGAACTCGTCGCAGCGGGTCACACGCCCGGCTCCCCCCAGCTCAACTCCTTTGGCCCAAATTGTCAGCTTGCGTTTGAGCTCCTCAAGATCGGCCAGGTCACGCCGGTTCTCGAGTTTCTTGAGCTCTGCAGGACATTTTGGAATCCACGTTCTAGTCGCGCCGCCGTCTGGATTGAAGAAATTCGCGCCGGCGCCACGCCCAATTTCGGGCCAAACCTGGTGTATTAAGTGGGTGCTGTCTAAACGGTTTAACGTGGGATCGATCCACGTGAGAGTAGGCGGTGCGGACAAACATGCATCTTCGTGACTGGTCCGGGCGCCGAGTGGCCGCGGTGTGGCTGGTCGCAGCCGCGATCGAGGTCCTCGTCATCGCCGTCGCGGCGATGCATCCGATCGTCTTGGAGACCGGGTTGGACGGGACCTCCAACGTAATGCTTATTCGTGACTCGGGTGCGCCGCGTGCGGGGATCGCGAACGCCGTGCCGCATGCAGATTCCCTTAGCGACTCCGCACGTGCCCTTGTCGGCCAGCTGCTGGCCGACTCCTTGATGCAGCGCGCTGCGAGAAGTCTTGTTGACGCAGAGCGGGAGGCGGTCAGAGACGCAATCATTCTTGCAGCGGTCGTCCTCCTGCCTGTGCCGCTCGCGGCGTCTGTGATCACGACGCGCTGGTTATGGCTCCGCCGTATCGGCAACGCACCACCACAACTCAACCACCCTACTTGAGCACAGCCCCTCAAATGCTGTGTGTTTCTGCTGTGAGTTTCTCACGACACTCGGTTGATCTTCGGGCTGGCTGTTACGACACCGATGCCCAGAACCTCGCGTGATTGCTGCTCGGTGTCGTAACTCGGTTCCCTAACGAGTCGCATGGGGTTGACGCCCCTGCACTTCCCCACCCCACAGCGTCCGCTCCGCCGGCCCTGCGCGCCGGCTCCGCGTCAGGGGGTCGCGGGTTGAGCTTCGGCGCCTGCGGCGCCTTCGCTCCGCTTGCCGGTCCGAGCCCGGCGCCCGGCGGCTGTCGCCGCCGGGCGCGTCAAATCCCGGCGTCCCGACTGGTTTAACGCGAAGCACCGTTGGCAATTGCGCCGGCGGTGCTTTGTGCTTCAATGGCCGCGAGGGCTTCGTTGGTGGCGCCCGTCGTCTCCCCGCACTTCATTTCAACCGTGATCCGCACCTCTGGCAGCTTGAATTCCCAAGCAGGACTGATGCCGCTTCCGTCTGCTCAAGCGCAGGCCCTTCAATGGCGCGAGGTCCGAGACATCGTTCTCGCGCGCGATTCGCGCATTTGCAGGGCTTGCGGTGACACGTGTTCCCAGGGAGAGGCGGACGTCCATCATCTAATCCCCCGTGCCGCAGGTGGCGTGGATGACCCTGCTAACTTGATCACTCTGTGCGATGGCTGCCACGCCGCTCACCATCCCAACCTCCAGGGGACGCTTGCTCGTCGAACGATCGAGCGCTGGGGATTGCGGCTGGCCCGGTGGCTGGATCACCGACACGAGCTGGCAGATGTCGATGAGTCGCTCGGTGCCGCGATCCGGTTGCTTGGTGTTACCCGGCTACGCACTCACCAACTTGAGGTGATTCTCGCTGCCCTCCGAGGCGAGTCGCTTCTCCTCGTGAGTGCCACCGGCTCTGGCAAGTCGCTCTGCTTTCAAGTGCCGGTCCTTTTGAGCCGCGGCTGCGGGCTCGTGATCTCGCCGCTGAAGGCGCTCATGAGCCAGCAGGTGGCCGACCTTCAAACGAAGAAGGTCCCAGGAACATTCATCAACGGCGATCTCGGCCCGCAGGAAAAGGAGATTCGGTACCAGCTACTGCGGGATCGCGCAATCAAGTTCCTGTATTGCACCCCAGAGCGGTTCGATCCCGGAATGGTACGTGAGGCCGAAGTAGAGGAGATCGCCCGCGCCCGGCCGGCCTACTTGGTGATCGACGAAGCGCACTGCATCGACCGGTGGGGGAAGGACTTTCGCCCGAACTACGACAAGTTGGGCGCCGTCCGCAGGGCGCTCGGTAACCCACCGCTTCTGGCGTTCACCGCCACGGCGGGAAGGAAGAGCCAGCGACGGATCTTAGAGTCGCTAGGGATCCCAGAAGCCCGCGTCGTGGTGACCGGGGTGAACCGACCGAACATCAAATTCGTGCGTTTGGACGACGTGAAGGATGAGGCGCGGTATCCGCTGATCATGAATCTCCTCAAGGTTACGCCATCCGGCCGCGTCATGTTGTTCGTGCCCACGGTCAAGACCGGCAGGCAGGTCCAAGACGGTCTGCGGTTGCTTGGGCTGGAGGTGCCCTTTTTCCATTCTAAGCTCGGTACCGCTTACGACCGCGATAATCTGCTCGGCCGGTTCACGGGCCGTATCGACCCGCCCGCCAACGTCATCATCTGCACCAATGCCTTCGGTATGGGACTCGATTTGCCGGACGTCCGGCTCGTTGTTCACTGGCAGCATCCTGCGTCGCTCGAGGACTACCTTCAGGAGTTCGGCCGCGCAGGGCGCGACGGCAACCCCTCGATCGCTGTCCTGTTTACCGGAGCGAAGGACGAGGGGTTGCTCAGGTTCATGGCCGCGAAGACGGTCGAGTCGGCAGACGTGGACGCGGCATCGAAGCCGGTGGTGCTCGCCGGGAAGCTCTGTGCCATCGAGGAGATGCGGAAGGCAGCGACTTCCAGAGATACCTGCTTTCGCCGCGCCATCATCGAATACTTCGAAGAAGTCCTTTCGCCTCAGCGGAGGAGCCTGGCCGTGCGGATCGTGGACTTGCTCTTCTCGAGGTCTGTCCGTATCCGGCGAACTCAGCTCTGCTGCGACAGCTGCGATGGCGTGCGTGTCGATGGCGTCCTCGCTTGGGCCGCCCAAGTCTTTGCGCCGGCCCGCTAGATGCTACAGTTGGCAGCGCTGCTGGCTAACGTTGCATGCACCAGACGGGCGATCGCAGGCTTCATAGATCGCGCTGCTGCCATCACCCTCATCAGCGTCGCCATCGTCGTTGCGTCCCCACCGAAGGCTCAGAAACACCAGCGTGTCGATCAGCACCTGCCCAGAGACTGAGTAGACGCCGTTTTCATTCGCCTCGCTGGCGTGGTGTGCCAGCGCGATGTTCAGCTCATTCTGAATCTTGGGATTCTTCTCACGGTGCCGTTTGGCGAATCCCGACGGGGGTTTGTTACTGGTGTGATAGCCCAGAGCCTTGGCGAGCGAGTGGTGGGCTGTGAGATCAACTCCTAGCGCTTGGAACCGTTCCCATTGTTCAGCGCTGTAGCTGTTAAACAAATCCTCGAGGTCCACTCGGTGAGGATCGGCACCATGCTCCACGAGCAACTCGAGAAGATCCCAACGGCGAACTCGGAGAGCCAATTCGAGACCAGGGCATCTATCGGCAGGTCTCGGTCTGGCCTCGATTCATTCTGCGCGTGCTAGGCCGAGTTCGACTCGCGTCCGCGCCGTCCTTCGTAACCGCATCAGCGCAAATCTTCATCCGGCTTATCCGGCAAGGTGGCTACGTCGGCATTGACCTCATCTGCGGGGAAGTCTTGACATGGCCGACCAGCTTGCCGGGCCTCGAGGAGCCGTTTCATCACCACCCCGGCCAAGGCCGGCATATCCGTCCCCGCGTCGAGCATGGGGAGCGATGGTGTATCGGCATCCCTGTCCGTGGCCGTGTAGGACTGCTGCCCGCCACCACCGCCGCCTCTGCGAGACCGCCACCCGACTATGCAACGCGGCCCCACCGATCCGCCGGGATTGGCGAGGTGAACCTCATAGTTCAACCTCGCTAGATGGTCCGCCACCGCGCGCTCTGAGATCGCACCCCGGTCGTACGCTCTGACGACGTGCAGCAACGGACGCTTCCACGTCTGGTTGCGCTGTAGGTAGCGCGCTCCGTCTCCGCATATTCCGAGTCGTGCTGGTACGCGCACGCCGGCGCGCGGCTCCATGACATAATGCGTGTGTCCAAACCGATGGGCTTTGCGGTCGGGGCCAATGACGGGGTGAATCGAGTAGAGTCTGAACTCGTTGCCCCGGAATGCCGTGATAAGCACGTGGTGGTCAATGCCAACGTTTCCGGTAATTCGGGCCAGGTGCCGCGGGATCTGCCTCTGGATTGCTGCGGCCAGTACTTGAAGAGACTGATCCAATGGGAGACTGCGGCCCAGCAAGACTGCGTTCATCCAGTCGGCGGTTTCCTTCCCGAGTGCGGTGATACCCAGCCCGGAGTACCCGAGGATTCCAACCCCGTCAGGTGTGTGCAGGAACATGATCTTGCGGCCGTCATCCTGCGGAGGGCGGCCCTTGCGCGAAAGGCGGCGATCAGCGAGCAGCCAAATCGACTTCGGCGCCGTTACGGCGACAACGAGCGTCAAGGGATGACTCCATCAGACGACGACAGTGCAGGAATCTAACCCTCTAGCGCGCCACGCACGTGCTGTTGCCAATACAACACGGGTGGATTATCTACTCCACGACGCACGACCTAGGCGGTATGAGATGGACTTTGGAAGCTTCGTGAGCGGTGGAGCAGTCGGCGGGACACTCGTGTGGCTTGGTCAGAAACTCCTCGAACGCCGGTGGGAACGAGAGGATCGGCGCACCACGCGAGCAGAAGCTCATTTGGAAAAACAGCTAGACCTGCTACGCGAGCTGAACGGCGAGGTCCACAAGAAGTGGGTTTGGCTGACGACCCATTGGGACGCGGCAGATAGATCGAAGGCGGAGCCTGTGGCGAACGAGATTGGGACGTGGCTCTACAAACACGCCACCTACTTCCCCGAGACGCAGCGAATGGCGATGGACGCGCTCGCTAACATGACGTTCTTCTTCGCCACGGATCTCAGGCAGGACGTCATGCGTATCCGCGACCCACTCGCGTGGATATGGAAGCACCTACAAGGCTACCAGCGCGAGATCGAAACGAAACTCGGCCTCAAGCATTAGGGCCTAATGTTGTGGTCAGGGAAACGGCCCGCAGATGCCGGTGACGTCCGGGATGTGAACGTAGGAAGTCCGTGATGGCCGCAGGACGGGAGCACGACGCACCTCCCGCGTGGATGGAACGGGGTTCAGGGGGTCGCGGGTTCAAATCCCGCCGTCCCAACTCTCTAAGTCAACGTAGCAAGCTCCATTGACGGGTCGGCGTTCGCCGGCCCGAGAAGTCCTCCGCCAACTCCTCCGCCAAGTCTCCACGGCGGAGCGGACACACAACGGGCGCCCGTGGGACCGGCGTTCTTCGCGGCCACCCCTTGCATGCCGCGAACGCTTGCGTTAAACTACTGAACCATATGGTTCAGTATATGACGACCCGACTTGATACTTCGTTCGCCGCGCTCTCGGACGCCACGCGGCGTGGCGTTCTGGAGCAGCTCGGACGAGCCGACGCTTCGATCACGGACCTTGCCGAGAAGTTCCACATGACGCTCACGGGCATGAAGAAGCACGTCGGCGTTCTGGAGCAGGCGGGGCTCGTCACCACGAAGAAGATCGGGCGCGTGCGGAAGTGCCAGCTGGGCCCGCGCCGATTGGAGGAAGAGACGGCGTGGCTCGAGCGGTACCGCCGGCGCTGGGACGAACGCTTCGACGCGTTGGACAAGGTTGTCGAGGAACTCACACGCAAGGAGAAGAGCGATGAACGCAAGAATCGAAAGTGAGCCCGGCCCCGTGAAGAACCGCACCACGGTGGAACGGAAGTCGGACCGCGAGGTGGTTGTCACGCGGACCATCAACGGCCCGGCGCGCATCGTGTTCGAGGCATTTACCAAGGCCGAGCTGCTCAAGCGTTGGTGGGTGCCCAAGTCGATGGGAATGACCCTGCTGTCCTGCGAGGTGGATGCTCGTGTCGGAGGCAAGTACCGATTGGTATTCGACCACGGTGGCCCCGAGCCTGCCGCGTTTTTCGGCACGTATGTCGAAGTGAAGCCGTATTCGCGCCTCGCGTGGACCAATGAGGAAGGTGGCGAGGGCGGGCCTGTCACCACGGTGACCTTCGAGGAAAAGGGCGGCAAGACGCTGGTGGTCCTGCACGAGAGCTATCCTTCGAAGGAAGCGCTCGACGCTGCCGGCACCGGAGCAGCCGATGCAATGGTCGAGACGTTCGATCAGCTGGACGAGCTTCTCGTCGCCCTGGGTGAGAGCTCGGGACAGTAACAGAGACGTGGATCTCGCGGTCGGTCGTCCGATAGTCCCGGCTCACACTGGCCGGGGCTATCGCGTCCCACGGTACGTAGTCTCATCTGTCCCGACACGCGATCCATAGCAAAGGATTTATCATGGACGACGTGGGAGTCTTCCGCACGACGATTGAAGTCCAGAATCTGGACATGCGCGGCTCGCGCAGAGCCTTGCCGGAGACCTTGGTCGATCCCGTACGAAAGGAATTGGTGCCGGCAGGACCGGTGATCACCGCAGCGGCCTAGGTTTGAACGGTCCCACCACATTCCGCGCGCTGGCCCACTCCGACGAGCCTTGCACCAGGCTCTGCAACCTTCGGGGGCCGCTTCGCTATCCAACACCGATCCACATCCGGAGCCCAACCATGCAATTGCGTTACATCGCCGGCTTATGCGCCGCGGTTCTCAGCGCCGGCATGACCGGCACGGGAGCCGATCAGCCCCTGAACGTGCGCCTCGGCTACGCCGCCGACTCGAAGCTGCTCATCATCAACGCCGACGATCTGGCGATGTCGCATTCGGAGAACGACGCCACCCTCACCGCCTTCGACCACAAGCTCATCACCTCCGCCACCGTGATGGTTCCGTGCCCGTGGTTCGGAGAAGTCGCCGTGTACGCCAAAGCGCATCCCGACGCCGATCTGGGCCTGCATCTGACGTTGACCGCCGAGTGGCAGACGTTCCGCTGGGGACCGGTGACGCCGCGCACGCTCGTTCCCAGCCTCGTCGGGCCCGATGGATTCTTCTACTCCACGACAGAAGAATTTGCCCGGCACGCGAAGGTCGACGAAGTCGAAACCGAGGTGCGGGCACAGATCGAGCGCGCCAGGTCCATGGGCCTGGAACCCACCCATCTCGATGCCCACATGCACGCGCTCTATGCCACGCCGGAGCTGTTCGCGGTGCTGCGCAAGGTGGCGCGAGAGTACAGGCTGCCGATTCGCATGGCACGCAACGAGCAGGTATTCCGGGACCTGCTTCCTTATGTTGACGCCGCCGTACCGTTTCCCGACGCGATCTTCTCCCCGCAGGGAGACGTGCAACCCTCTGCGTGGAAGGACTACTACATCGATGTCGTCAAGCATCTCCAACCCGGCGTCAGCGAGCTCTTCGTTCATCTCGCGCACGACGACGCGGAGATGCGGGCCGTCACCGTGACCTTTCCGGTTTGGGATGCTGCCTGGCGACAGCGCGATCTCGACGTCATGTCCAGCTCCGAGTTTCGTCAGGCTCTCGTCGATAATCACGTCATCCTCATTGGGTGGCGGCCGATCCAAAGACTCGTGCAATAGGACGATCTGGAGCGATTGCGGAGCCGGCCCTTCAGCGCACGGCCGTGGACGAGGCACGGGGGTGATCGGCTGAGCCGTGAGCGAGATCCACTGCGCCTACGACTGTCCCTTCAGCTGGCGGCGGATTTCGATCTTGATGGGCTCTGACAGGGATTCCGCGCCGCGGCCCTCGGGCACGTAGACCGACACACCCTCCGGGTTCAGCACGTAGCGATGATAATAATCCTTCGAGGCAGAGTTCTGCTCGAGCTTCGCGGGCTGTATTTCGGACATCGTTCCAAGCCAGTTGATGAGCTTGTAGCCGACCATGTGCTTGGGCAGCTCCCGCGGAGGGCTGCCGTCCGACGGGACGATCCAGCCACGCTGCTCTCCCCACAACTGCTTCCTCCGTGTCATCACAGCCTCCAATCGTGAGGTCCGTACGCGTGCAGTCACTGCAGGCGACGGCGCGGCCCGCGTCGCTTGCGGCCTAGGGTGTGCGAAAATGGAGCGGGTCTCTGAGGCTCTGCAACTCGCGGTAATAGTAGAGCGGCGTCGGCCGCTGGCCCTCGAACTTCAGCCGCTTGAGAAACTCGACTTCCTCCGCGGTCGCGGTGCCGCTGAGGGAAGGGTCCTGTAGGAATTCCTGGAGCCCGGGCTCTTCGGTGACGGGCTGTGCGACTTCCTGTTCGACAAAAGCGAATCGCTTCGCCTGCCCGGGGACGACGCTGTGGTTCAGGACAATCTCCAGACCGAACGTCGCCAGGTCGATGTCCCAGGATTCGATCAGCGGATCCAGGAACGCGACGCAATTCTCGGCGGACACGTGGAAGATGTCCGTATCGAGGAACTCGAGCACCACGACCCGCATCTCCTCATAGCTGCGGCGACTGAGCCGAGCCACCATACGGAGCCAGTAGTCGTTTTCGAGTTGGTCTTGCGCCACGCGCTTGACCACGTCCAGCAGCGTCTGCGTGACGAGGCGTTCGAGCTCGCCGAATGGCTGCTTTTCGAAGATCGCGCGGACGTGTTCTTGCTTCTCGGGCTTACACTTGCGCAGGATCAGCTCGCGGACTTCGTGAAACAAGGGGGCGGGCTCGTCCCCCAATTCCCGCTTCAATTCTTCCTTGCGCTGCAGATCCGCCAGCTTGGCCAATTCCCCGCTCGGAAGCTTCAAGAACTTGTCCATGCGGTCATAGATGTCCGTGCGGTTCGGCGCGGGGGGCGCTTTTCTCCGGGTGAGTAACTGAGAGATATAGGATTCGGTGACGTGGGCAGCGCGCGCCAGCGCTTGCTGCTCCAATCCCAATTCCTCCAGCCGGCGCCGGATCACAAACGGTACATCCACAGGGTCCCTCCTACGGCCGAGTGATTGGGATTAACCAATCAAGTACTCCAGCTCCTACGGAGAATCAATCTAAGGCCAAAAAGTGTACTTGACAAGTATAGTACACTATAGCTACGTTGTTCAACATACGACAGCACGCTGTGAACCAACCTGGTTAACTGTAATCGCCCCACGACGAGCAAGGAGCAGTGACATGCGGAGCACGCACACGGGGACCATCATGGCTCCGGCGACCAAGACGCGGCTCAAGGTTTTCCCACTCGCCGATCGCGTGGCGATCCGGCCGATGGAAGAGACCGAGGAGATGAGAGGTGGCCTCTATATCCCGGATACGGCCAAGGAGAAGCCGATCCAGGGCGAGG
>Ga0209577_10004065_pt1 | contig 13794 bp, 13 predicted proteins | sample GraSoiAngelo_109_FD_185874 | JGI IMG/M metagenome (GOLD analysis project Ga0209577, IMG submission 185874) | Grasslands soil microbial communities from the Angelo Coastal Reserve, California, USA - 14_0903_12_20cm (SPAdes) (version 2) | ecosystem: Environmental > Terrestrial > Soil > Grasslands... | reverse complement strand
CCGGAAGGCGGCTCCGGAAACTCGTCGGGGTGGACGATCCAGGCCAGGAGCTCCAAACCGTCGACGATCCGGGGGCCGGGCCTGGAGAAGTAAGCGGTGGCGTCGACGGCCCAGACGCGGCCGTCTCGCCACGCCGGCGTCTGCACCAGGTCGGCCACCTCGGCCAGCCCCTCGGCCTCCTTGGCCGCCGTCGCCAGGTCGTAGCCGCACGGCATGAAGACGACGACCTCCGGTGCGGCCGACGCCACGTCTGCCCACCGCAGTGGCCGCGAGGGTTCGCCCGGCGTGCACAGCACCGGTCTCCCGCCGGAGCGCACGATCAGGTCGGGCACCCAGTGGCCGCCGTTGAACGGTGGGTCGAGCCACTCGAGCGGGAACGTCGACACCGCGTCGAGCGAGCGCGCCCGTCCCTCCACGGCATCGATCCGCCCGCGCAGCCCTTCGACCAGGCGGAGGGCCTCGGCGGCGCGGCCCGTGTGCTCACCGACTCGCACGACGTCGCTGAGGACGTCGTCGACGGTGTGGGGGTCGAGGGACAGCACGTCGGCGTGACAGCCGAGGACGTCCAAGGCATCTTCGACGTCGCCCGTCGGCACGGCGCACACCCGGCACAGGTCCTGGGTGAGGATGAGGTCGGGCTGGATGCGCTGGATCAGCTCGGCATCGAGGGCGTACAGCGGCTCACCGTCCTTCACCGCCTCCCGGACGAACCCGTCGACGTCGGCCGCCGACGCCTCCTCGCCGACGTCGAGCTTCGAGCGGGAGACGACGGGCTTCTCGGCGGCCGCGGCCGGGTAGTCGCACCCGTCGGTGACCGCTTCGACCTCGTGACCGAGCCCGAGGGCGAAGGCGATCTCTGTTGCCGATGGAAGGAGGCTGACGATCCTCAATCGACGTCGCGTTCGGTCACGCCCACCGAGCGCATGACGTCGCCGACCTCGATCGACTGGGCGACGTCCATCCCGTCGATGACGTAGCCGAAGAGGTTGTACAGCGGCTGGAGCTTGCTACGGCAGTCGTCGATGCAGATGAAGAACTGGGACCCGTTGGTGTCGGGCCCGGCGTTGGCCATCGCCACCGCCCCGAGCGTGTACTCGCCCTTGACGGGTTCGTCGGCGAAGCGGTAGCCGGGGCCTCCGCGGCCGCTGCCCTCGGGGTCACCGGCCTGGACGACGAATTCGGGCACCACGCGGTGGAAGGTGAGGCCGTCGTAGTAACCGTCGCGCGCCAGCGACACGAAGTTGTTGACGGTGTTCGGCGCGAGACGCGGGTCGAGCTCCATGACGATCGGACCGCGGTCGGTCTCGATTGTGACTTGGAAGATCTTGTCGGTGTCGATCTGCATCGGAGGAGGTTGAGCCACGTCGTCATCCTGCCACGGGTTGGTCCCTGGTCTCGCCTGCGCTGCACTCGACTCGCTCGGGATCAATCGGGGAGCAGAACGGAGGGCTCGGTCGTTCGGGTCACGGCGATGTCGTCGCAGCGCCCGCCGTCGCGCGCCGCGGCGCGCAGGCCCACGGCGCCGTCGACGCGGCCCACCCCGACAGCGGTCACTGGATTGCCTTGGGTCGCCCAGCCGTCGAAGCGAAAGACCTCCCCGGTCGCGGGACGCAGGAGGGCGACGGTGACCGGTCCGCATGTCCAACGACCAAGGGCGATCTGGTCGTCCTGTCCTCCCACGCGCATCTCGACGTGTCCCGCTCTCAGCACGCCGCCGGTGAACGACACCTCGTCGTCGCAGCCGTCGCCGTCAATATCGGCGCGAAGCGCTGTACGAACCGCGGCACAAGGGGGTGGTCCCGACGCTGCCGGCGGCGCCGTACTCGACGTCAGGGCGCGGCTCCCTGCCAGTGCGCAGACGGCGGTGATCGCGGCGGCCGCGAGCACCGCCTTCGCCGGCGGGCGCCGGCGCGCTCCCGGCCCACGCTGGGCGCGGCGACGCCAGGCGCCGAGCGCCACCGGATCGGACATAGGCGTAGATTAACGTAGGCAAACCCAGGAACGAAAGAGGCATTCGCCGGGTTTCACGGCATCTCGTGCCATCCCACTGAACGTGAGGGGGCGTGCTTAATATCACCGGCATGGCCTCCGTCGAGATCCAATGGATGAGCACCGGCGAGGCAGCACGCAGGCTGGGGGTCACGGTCCGCACCCTCTACCGCCTGATCGACGAGGGCGAGCTCCCCGCCTACAAGTTCGGGCGTGTCATCCGGCTCCAGCAGAACGAAGTCGACGACTTCATCAGCCAGTCGCGCATCGAGCCCGGCAAGCTGCAGCACCTGTACCCCGACGCTCGCCGCGAGCTGTCGGAGGCCGAGCACAGCCTCGGGTAGCAGCGCCTAGCGTCGCTTCCGATGGCTGACAGTGATTGTCTGTTCTGCAAGATCCTCGCGGGCGACGTTCCCTCCACCGAGGTCGCCTCGTCAGAGGGCACGTACGCCTTCCGCGACGTCAACCCCGGGGCGCCCGTCCACGTGCTGGTGGTGCCCCGCCGTCACATCGAGTCGGCGGCCGCGGTGACCTCCGACGACGCGGCCGTCCTAGCCGAGATGATCGCCACCGCCCAGAAGGTGGCGCGCCAGGAGGGCATCGCCGACAGCGGGTACCGGCTGGTCTTCAACGTGGGCGACGACGCACTGAACTCCGTTCCCCACCTGCACCTGCACCTCCTGGGCGGGAAGCGATTGGGTTGGCCTCCCGGGTGACAACCCCTCTTTTCAGCGGACCTCGCCCGGGTACGCTGAATGAGAACCCCGTGCCCCAGACTCAGGTCAAGATCCAGCCCGAGAACCACCTCATGGTGGGGCTCCTCGGGCAGCGCGACGAGCTTCTCCGGCTCATCGAGGCGTCGTTCGACGCCAAGCCGTTCGTCCGCGGCAACGAGATCACCATCGAGGGCCCCGACGCCGCGCGCGTCGGCACGCTGATCAACGAGCTGGTGCTCCTGCTCGAGCAGGGCCACGTGCTCGACAGCATCAACGTGGGCCGCACCATTGACATGGTCAAGGCCGACGAGCGGCCGTCCGAGGTCCTCACCGCCGAGGTGCTGCGCTCGGCCCGGGGCCGAGGCGTCCGACCCAAGACGAGCGGCCAGAAGCGGTACGCCGACGCCATCGGCAACAACGTCATCACCTTCGTCATCGGGCCGGCAGGAACGGGCAAGTCGTACCTGGCCGTCGCCCTCGGTGTGCAGGCGCTGCAGGACAAGCAGGTGAACCGCATCATCCTGACCCGCCCGGCCGTGGAGGCGGGGGAGAGGCTCGGCTTCCTGCCGGGCGACCTGATGGCGAAGGTCGATCCCTACCTCCGGCCGCTGTACGACGCTCTCTACGACATGCTCGAGCCCGAGGGCGCCCAACGCCTGCTCGAGCGGGGCACCGTCGAGGTCGCACCGCTTGCCTTCATGCGCGGCAGGACGCTGAATGACAGCTTCATCATCCTCGACGAGGCCCAGAACACCACGCCCGAGCAGATGAAGATGTTCCTCACCCGCATCGGCTTCGGGTCCAAGGCCGTCATCACGGGCGACATCACGCAGATCGACGTGCCGGGCGGGCGCAGCGGCCTCGTAGGGCTCGACAAGATCCTCAGCGGCATCGACGGTCTCGAGTTCGTGCACCTCCACGCCCGCGACGTCGTGCGTCACACGATCGTGCAGGACATCGTCACCGCCTACGAGCAGGCCGGCACCGGCTCTTGACCATGGCGATCGATGTCTTCGCCGCTGACGAACAGAAGGACGAGCCCGTCGACACCATGCGCTGGGTGCGGTTGGCCAAGGAGGTGCTGGTGGCCGAGGGCGTGAAGGGAGACGCCGAGCTCTCCATCCTGTTCGTCGACGAGCACGCCATCGCCGACCTCAACGGGCGTTTCCTCGGCGAGGACGGGCCCACCGACGTGCTCGCCTTCCCGATGGACGAGCACCTCAGCGAGGGCGGCCGCTCCCCGGATTCGGGCGGCACCGGCCCCGGCGTGAACCCCGAGCCCACGACCGAGGCGCCGATGATGCTCGGCGACCTCGTGCTCTGCCCGGCCGTCGCCCAGCGGAACGCCGAGAGCGCATCGCGCAGCTACGAGGACGAGATGGCCCTGCTGGTCGTGCACGGCATCCTGCACCTGCTGGGGATGGATCACGCCGACGCCGAGGAGGCGATGGCGATGCAGCGCCGCGAGCGCGAGTTGCTCGGCCGCTTCCATAAACAGTGAAGGCGGCCCGATGAACACCACGGACTGGGTCTACGTGGTGGCGATCGTCGTGCTGATCGTCTTTACCGGGTTCCTCGCCATGTCCGAGACAGCGCTCACCAGGATGAACCGGGTGAAGGCGCTCGCCCTCGAAGACGAGGGACGGCGGGGGGCGGCCACCCTGGTTCGCCTCGTCGAGCACCCGGAGCGCTGGCTGAATCCCGTGCTGCTGGTGCTGCTCACGTGCCAGCTGGTGACCGCGACACTGGTCGGCTTTCTCGCCGATCGCTTCGGGCCGTGGGGCGTCGCGATCGCCACGGCTTTCGAGGTGTGCGTCATCTTCGTCCTGGCCGAAGCGGCGCCCAAGACGTGGGCCGTCCAGCACGCCGAGCGTGCGGCGCTGCTGGTCGCCCGTCCCGTGGCCGCCCTCGTGCGGTTCTGGCCGTTGCGGATTCTCTCGCGTGGCCTCATCGGCCTGGCCAACGTCATCATCCCCGGCAAGGGCCTGAAGGAGGGCCCGTTCGTGTCCGAGGAAGAGCTGCTGGCGATGGCTGATGTCGCCGAACAGGAGGAAGTGATCGAGCGCGAGGAGCGGGCGCTCATCCACTCGATCATCGAGTTCGGCGACACTGTGGTCCGTGAGGTGATGGTGCCTCGGCCCGACATGGTCACCGTCGCCGCGGGCACCACCGTGCGCGATGTGCTGGAGATCGCTATGGCCGCCGGCTACAGCCGGATTCCGGCCTACGAGCAGAACATCGACGACATCGTCGGCATCGTCTACGTGAAGGATCTGTTCCGGGCCAAGGACGACGCCGCCGACCGCCCGGTACGCGAGTTCATGCGCCCGCCCCACTTCGCCCCCGAGAGCAAACGGGTGTCGGAACTGATGCGGGAGATGCAGGCCGAGAAGTACCACATGGCGGTCGTCGTCGACGAGTACGGCGGCACGGCCGGTCTCGTCACGCTCGAGGACCTCATCGAGGAACTGGTGGGCGAGATCGTCGACGAGTACGACGTCGAGGAGCCCAACATCGAGCCCATGCCCGGCGGCGACGTACGCGTGAACGGGCGCATGCCAATCGACGAGGTCAACGAGCTGACCCATGCCAACTTCCCCGAAGGGGACTGGGACACCGTCGCCGGCCTGTTCTTCAACCTGCTCGGCCACGTGCCAACCGAGGGCGAGACCGTCGACTTCAACGGCCACCGCCTGCGGGCCGAGAAGGTGCAGGGCCGGCGCATCGGCCGCGTGCGCATCTCGAAGCTGGCCCAACGCGAGCAGCAGCAGTAGTGCGGTCGGGGTTCGCCACGTTGGTGGGCCGGCCCAACGTCGGCAAGTCCACACTGCTCAACCGCATCCTGGGTACGAAGGTGGCGATCGTCTCCGACAAGCCGCAGACGACGAGGACGCAAGTGCGGGGCGTGCTCACCCGGCCGGACGCCCAAGTGGTGTTCGTCGACACGCCGGGCATGCACAAGCCGCGCACGCTGTTGGGTGAGCGCCTGAACGACACGGCGTCGTCCGCCCTCGGCGACGTCGACGTCGTGTGCCTGGTGGTGGATGCCACCGCGCCCGTCGGCACCGGGGACCGCTTCATCGCCTCTCGGTTGCCCAACGACTCGCTGGTCGTCGTCAACAAGATCGACGCCGCGTCCCGGGGCGATGTCCTCTCGCAGCTGGAGCGGGCCGGGGAGCTCGACTTCGCCGCGTACTTCCCGGTGTCGGCACGAACGGGCGAGGGCGTCGACGACCTGGTCGAGACGGTGGTCGCCCGCCTCCCCGAGGGCCCGATGTACTACCCCGATGACACGGTCACCGACGTGCCCGAGGCCTTCTGGGTCGCTGAGCTCGTCCGCGAGCAACTGCTGGCCGTGGCGCGCGAGGAGCTGCCGCACTCGCTGGCCTGCACTGTGACCGAGTGGGAGTGGCCGCGGATCCGCTGCGAGATCCTCGTCGAGCGGGAGTCGCAGAAGGGCATCGTGATCGGCAAGGGCGGCGAGGTGCTCAAGAAGGTCGGCACCACCGTCCGTCAGCAACTGCCCGAGGGCGCCTACCTGGAGCTGTTCGTCAAGGTGGACAAGGACTGGCAGCGTCGTCCCAAGGCCTTAGATCGCCTCGGCTATTAGGCGTCGCTGCGCTGCTGCTGCTCCTGGTGGCGTGCCACGACGGCTCGACTGCGACCTCGCGCGACGTCGCCATCCGCACGAACGACGTGCAGGTGCGCGGCACCCACAACAGCTATCAGCCCCCGCTTCCACCGCTGGAGCGGCAACTGGACGAAGGGATCCGCCAGCTCGAGCTCGACGTCTGGGCCCAGCCCGACGGCCGTTTCGCCGTCTACCACTCGGCTGCGGATCGACGGACGACGTGTCCGACACTTGACGTCTGTCTTACGCCGGTGCGGGCGTGGCTTGCGGGCCACCGCCGTGCGTTGCCCCTCTATCTGATCGTCGAGGACAAGGACACATCTGCGGCCGCCCTCGACGCCCTCGACGGGGCTGTCCGTGACGCCATGCCCGGCCGACTGCTGGTCAATCCGGCCGAGGTGATCGGCCACCGCTGGCCGACGTTGGCCCAGACACGCGGTCGCGTCATTGTCATCTTCATCGGGGACCTGGCAGGGGCCTACTCCCGCACCGGCACGTCACTGGCCGGGCGAGCGATGCTCGTCTACGCCAGCAGCGGGCCGCTCGCCGCCATCACCAGCAGGCCGGACCCCGTGGCCCAAGCCCCCGACATCGCCGCCCTGCTGCGCGCCGGCCTCGTGGTGCGCACCCAGGCTGACGGCGAGGAAGTCCTCATCGACCAACACCGCCGCCAGGCCGCCTCGGGCACCGGCGCCCAGATCGTCAGCGCGAGGGACGACGGCTTCGTGCTTCCAGGTGGAGTGTCGGCCCGGTGCGACCCACTCGTCCCCTCGCCGTGCCACCCGGGCGACCTCGAGCACTAGGCGTCGGCGGCCACGAGCCCTTCGAGGAAGCGCTCGACCTCGGCGCGGTCCTTCGTCCGCCGCATCGGCGGCAGGGCGCTGATCAATTCCCACCGGTAGCCGGCGGTCGCCAGCCGCGAGTCGAGCACGGCCACCGCGCCCCGGTCCGTGGTCGAGCGGATGAGCCGGCCCGCGCCTTGGGCCAGGAGGCTGGCGGCGCGCGGAAGGTCGATGGTGCGGAAGGCGGCGGCGCCGGCCCGGTCGCGGCGCGCCCCCATGAGCGGCTCGTCGGGTCGGGAGAACGGCAACTTGTCGATGACGAGCAATGACAGGGCGGCACCGGGAACGTCGACACCCTGCCAGAACCCCATCGTTGCGAAGAGGCATGACGTCTCGTCGGTGCTGAAGGCCGTCAAGAGCGCCGGCTTGGGGAGCTCGTCCTGGGTCAGCACCCGGTAGGGAAGCGCTGGCGCGAGCGCCTCGGCGGCGGCGCGCATCGCCCGCCAACTGGTGAACAGGGCAAGCGTGCGTCCACCGGCAGCTGTGACGAGGCCCAAGAGCTCGGCGTGCATGGCCTCGGTGTACTCCGGCTTTCGCGGGTCGGGAAGGTGCGTGGCGCAGTACAGGAGCGACTGGCTCTCGTAGTCGAAAGGACTCTCCACGGCGAGCTGGCGGTGCTCGAGCGGCAGGCCGAGGCGCATCGGCAGGTTGGACGGGATCGTGGCGCTGGTCAGCACGGCCGTGCGCACGTTCTCCCACAGGCGTTCGGCGAACAGGTGGGCCACGTCGATGGGCGCCAGCTTGAGGGTCGGCGGACCGCTGCTCTCGACCCAGGTGACGGCGCCTTCGTCGACGGACTGCACGGCCGCCACGTCCTCCACGAGCGTGGACGCCGCTTTGACGGCGCGGGTGCGCTTGTTCTCGTCGTGTTCGGATTCACGCACGGCGGCGAGGGCCTGGCGCGCCGCTTCGCCGGCGGCGACCAGGGGCCGTTCCAGCTCGGCGGGCGACACGCGCTGCCCTCGGTATCCCTCGAGGGCGTCGGCCAGGCGCCCGCCCGCGGCCTCCAAGGCGTCCGCTTCCTCGGGTGCGGCGCCGCGGACACTGCGCGCGAGGGCGGTGAAGCGGCCCTCGGTGAGCTCGAGCCCGAAGGCCGAGGAGGCGATGTCCTCGAGGGCGTGGGCCTCGTCGAAGATCACGGCCTCATGCTCGGGTAGCAGCCAACCGCCCGTGGCCAGGTGGGTGGCGTAGAGGTGGGTGTTGACGACGACGACGTCGGCCCGGCCCGCCCGCTGGTGGGCCGCCTCGGCGAAGCACGATTCGCCCTGCGGACACTTGATGGCACCGGGACACTCCCGGGCACTGACGCTGAGTTGGGCCCACGCCCGTGGTCGGGGCTCGAAGTCCAGCTCGGCCCGGTCGCCGCTCTTGCTGGTCTTGGCCCACTTGAGGAGGCGGATGAGCTCTTGGCCGAAAGCGCCGTGGTCGTCCTCGCGGATGTCCTCGAGCACCATCTGCTCGTCGCCCTCGCCGATCTCCACCGCCTTCTGGAGGCACAGGTAGTTCGCTCGCCCCTTGAGCACCGCGAACTTGAACGGCTTCCCCAGATGCTGCTGCAGGAACGGCAGGTCCTTGTTGGCCAGCTGGTCCTGCAGCGCCTTGGTGGCGGTGGCGACGACCGTCGTCCGTCCCGAGAGGATGGCCGGCACCAGGTAGCCCATGCCCTTGCCCACGCCGGTGCCGGCCTGGACGACCAGCTTCCCGCCGTCGGCGAAGACGGCCTCGACGGCCTCGGCCATCTCCCGCTGCCCAGACCGCGCCTCGCCACCGCCGGGCAGGGCGGCCACCACTCGCTCCAGCGCCTCCGCCACGCCCATTCAGCCGACGGTACCCCCAGGGTGCGACACCGCCGCGGGACCCCCCCAACCTCTCCAAATCGTTGAGCTCGAGTCGTTCGTGCCCGTTCGGGGCGCCCTGAACGAGATTTGGAGAGGCTTCAGTCGGGCCAGGGGCGGCGGCGCATGCGTTTGACCTCACCTCGCTTGCGCTTGGAGTCGACCCTGCGACGCCTGGCCGCCGCCGTGGGCGCCGTCGGGCGACGCTCGCGGTCGATCCGGAGGGCCTCGGCGAGGCGTGAGCGGAGCCGGTCGAGGGCCAGCTCCCGGTTCCTCAGCTGCGACCGCTCGTCGGAGGCGACCACCCGCAGCGACGGCCCCAGACGCTCCAGCAGGCGCGCCCGCTGGCGGGGGCCCAGTGAGGATGAGTTGGCGATGTCGAAGCGGACCTCGGCCTTCGTGTTCGCCGTGTTCGCGTGCTGACCGCCGGGACCGCCCGAGGCGGTGAAGCGCCACTCGAGCTCGTGCAGGGGAATGCGACAGGTCCTCGTGACCCGCAGCTCGGCCGGCATTTCTCGACCGTAGCCCCTGTCCATTTCGCGGCAATTGTCGTAGCGTCTCGAAGGGCAAAGGAGGTTGAGGCCTTGGCCCAGAGGGAAGCCGGCCGTCCGGTTCCGTTCGCCCGCCTCGTCATGTCGGGCTTGGCGCTGTTGTCACTCGCGGCGGCTGCTGTGCACCTCTCGGCGGCGACGGACCACCGAGAGCATCGGCTGATCTTCGCCTTCTTCATCGTCTCGGCCCTTGTCCAGCTGGCGTGGGCGGGCCTCGTCGTGCAGCGGCCGACGAGCCGGTTGCTGCTCGTCGGCGCCGCCGTCAACGCCGCCTTCGTCGGCATCTGGCTCCTGTCCCGTACGGCGGGTGTGCCCCTCGTCGCTGGGGCCACGGCGCCCGAGGAGATCGGGCTCAAGGACACCGTGTGCGTCCTCTTCGAGGTGCTCGTGGTGTCCGGCGTCGCCCTGCTGGCGGTGATGCCCGCCGTCGCCCGAACGGCGCGGGTCAGCGCCGACGCGGCCACCAGGGGCATCACCGCGGTGGGCGTCGTCGTGGTCCTGCTCGCGGTGCCGGCGTCACTCAGCGCCCATAGCCACGGGGCGGGTCACGACCATGTGGACGCGGCGCTGGCGTCGCAGACGGGCGATCCGGAGTCGCTGCCTCACACGCACAACCCGAGTGCGCCCGCACGATCGCGTCCGGGCGTGCCCCAGGCTGTCGACGCTCACAACCACCAGGGGTCCGACGCCGGACCGGACGCCACGTCAGCGGACACCTCGACGTCGGCATCGGCCGCCGGCCACGTCCACGACGCGAGCTCGACCGGGCCCCATCCCCACGGTCAGGCGCCGACGGACGCGGCCGGGGCTGGCGGGCACACCCACGACGGTGCACCGGACGGCGCCCCCGGACCGACGACGGCCCACGTGCACGACGCCGCCACGTGTCAGCCGACGCCGGCCCAGCAGGCGGCGGCCGACAAGTTGATCGCGGACACCAAGGCAGCCCTCGCTCGCTGGGCCGACCAGAACAAGGCGATCGCTGACGGGTACATCCCGTACCCGCCGGTGCCTGCAGGTTGGGCGCAGCACTACGTGAACTTCGGCAGCCTCGACGACGGGCGCATCATGGATCCAAGCCATCCGGAGTCACTGCTGTACGCCGCGACCGACGCCGGGTACCGGCCCATCTCGGCGCTCTACATCCTCCCCCACGCCGACTCGAAGATTCCCGACAACCTCGGCTGCCTGGCCCACTGGCACAACCATCCCGAGCTGTTCCTCAGCCGGCCCGGTGAGAACGGGTCCCCACCGATGCTGCACGTCTTCGTCGTGCCCATGCGAGGCGGCCCCTTCGCCCACGAGCCGGATCCGGAGTCGGTTCGCAATCTCTGGACCCCGTGGCGGATGCTCGTGAACCCGTGGTGGCGGGACGGCTGCGAAGGCGCGCCATGGCTACCTGGCGACCCCTACCAGGTGATTCCGAGCTGCGCGGGCTGGAAGGACGGCCACCCGGCGGATCACTGACGCCTCAACGGCAGCGCGGGGCCTACTGCTACGATCGCGCCGTGTTTCGGCTCTCGTCGGAGCGCACTCTCGGCCATTCCGAAGCGAACGTTCTGCATGCCTGACAAAGCCACGACGATCAGCGAGTACAAAGTCCACGACACCGACACCGGGTCGCCGGAGGTGCAGGTCGCGCTGTTGACGCAGCGCATCAACCAGCTCACCGACCACCTGAAGGTCCACAAGAAGGACCACCACAGTCGTCGGGGACTCTTGATGCTCGTCGGCCGTCGTCGCCGCCTGCTCAACTACGTCCGCGACAACGACGTGGAGCGTTATCGGGCGCTGATCGCCCGCCTCGGCCTGCGCCGCTGACAACCGAATCCAACTAGGCGCGGCACCGCCAGCTGCCAGTCGCCGAATACCCGGGCCGAGGGGCCGGGGTGTCCGACAACTGACAACTGGCTCGCCGCCACTCTGTAGAGGAGTGCACATGGCGGAAGCCATTTCCGTGTCGGGCCCGATCTCGGGCACCGACAAGACGCTGTCGTTTGAAACCGGCAAGCTCGCCCCCCAGTCCCAAGGCGCAGTCGTCAGCCGCATCGGCGACACGATGGTCCTCGTCACGGCCAACGCATCCCACGGCGTCCGTGAGGGGATCGACTTCTTCCCCCTCACCGTCGACATCGAGGAGCGGGCGTACGCAGCGGGGAAGATCCCCGGCTCGTTCTTCCGGCGTGAGGGTCGCCCCACCGACCAGGCCATCCTGACCTGTCGCCTCATCGACCGGCCCTTGCGGCCGTCCTTCCAAGAGGGCTATCGCAACGAGACCCAGGTCGTCGGCACCATCCTCGGCGCCGACCAGGAGAACCCCCACGACGTCGTGGCCATCAACGCGGCGTCCGCCGCCCTGATGATCTCGGGCATCCCGTTCGAGGGGCCGATCGGCGCCGTTCGTATTGCCTGGACGACCGAGGGCAAATGGGCGCCGCACCCGACCTATCAGGCGGGCGACGAAGCCACGTTCGAGCTCGTCGTCGCCGGGCGCGCCGTTGACGGTGATGTCGCGATCATGATGGTCGAGGCGGGTGGCACCGAGGACGCGTGGAAGTTCTACGAGGACGGCGCCCCCAAGGTCACCGAAGAGGCCATCGCCCAGGGCCTCGAGGAAGCGAAGACCTGGATCCGCGAGTCCATCGAGCTCCAGCGCCAGCTGGTCGAGAAGGCCGGCGTGCACGACCCCGTCCCGTGGGTGCCGCAGATCGACTACGCACCGGAGGTTCTCGATCGGGTGCGCACCGTCGGCAGCGAGCGGCTGGGTCAGGTCATCACCATCACGGCGAAGGCCGAGCGCAACCAGGCCACCGACGAGGCGACGGCAGCCATCATCGCCGAGCTGGCAGCCGAGACCCCCGAGTTGGAGAAGGAGATCAAGGCGGCCGTCCGGTCCCTCACCAAGGAGCTCGTCCGCAAGCGCGTCGTCGATGAGGGCAAGCGCATGGACGGGCGGGGAACCACCGACCTGCGTCCTCTCAGCGCCGAGGTGGGCATCCTTCCGACGGCCCACGGCACCGGCCTGTTCCAGCGGGGCGAGACCCAGGTGCTGACGGTCACCAGCCTCGGTATGCCGCGCATGGCCCAGATGCTCGACACCATCGGCATCGACGACTCGAAGCGCTACATGCACCACTACAACATGCCGCCCTGGGCCAACGGCGAGACTGGTCGGGTCGGCAGCCCGAAGCGGCGTGAGATCGGCCACGGCCTGCTGGCCGAGCGGGCCTTGCTGCCGGTCGTGCCCGACGAGCAGGAGTTCTCCTACACCCTCCGTCTGGTGTCCGAGGTCCTGTCGTCCAACGGGTCGACGTCGATGGCCTCGGTGTGCGGTTCGAGCCTCTCGCTGATGGACGCCGGCGTTCCCATCAAGGCGCCGGTCGCGGGCATCGCCATGGGTCTCATCTACGCCGAGGGCAAGTACACGACGCTCACCGACATCCTTGGCGCCGAGGATGCCTTCGGCGACATGGACTTCAAGGTCGCGGGCACGAGCGAGTTCGTGACCGCCCTGCAGCTCGACACCAAGATCGACGGCCTGCCCGCCGACGTGCTGGCGAAGGCTTTGCAGCAGGCGCGGGACGCCCGCATGCAGATCCTCGACGTGATGAACAAGGCCATCGCCGAGCCCCGCCCGTCGGTGGCGGCCACGGCCCCCAAGATCGTGAGCTTCGAGATCCCGCTCGACAAGATCGGCGAGGTCATCGGGCCCAAGGGCAAGATCATCAACACCATGCAGCAGGAGACGGGCGCCGACATCAACGTCGACGACGACGGCGTGGTGGGGACGGTCACCATCGGCTCCAAGGACGGCGAGCAGGTCGAGGAGGCGCGGCGCCGCATCGAGCTCATCCTCGACCCGCCCAAGGCCGTGGTCGGTGCCACCTACACGGGGAAGGTGGTGAACGTCACCAAGTTCGGCGCCTTCGTCAACATCCTTCCGGGCCGCGACGGCCTGGTGCATATCTCCAAGCTGGGCCGCGGCAAGCGCGTGGAAAGGGTCGAGGACGTGCTCAACCTGGGCGACGAGATCACCGTGCGCGTCGACGACATCGATCCCCAAGGCAAGGTCTCGCTCACGCCCCTGGGCGACGGTGACGGCGGCGACGGCGAGAGCCGCGAGCCCGTGGCTGCGGCGGTGACCTCCTCGTCAGGCGAGACCGGCGGCGGTGTGACGGCAGCCAGCGAGCCCACCCGCGAGTACGCCTCGTTCGAGGACACCTTCGAGGG